>Ga0307515_10000141_pt1 | contig 172241 bp, 124 predicted proteins | sample 17_EM_MG_FD_194513 | JGI IMG/M metagenome (GOLD analysis project Ga0307515, IMG submission 194513) | Populus trichocarpa ectomycorrhiza microbial communities from riparian zone in the Pacific Northwest, United States - 17_EM | ecosystem: Host-associated > Plants > Roots > Unclassified... | reverse complement strand
TAATGAAAGAAAACAAATTATTATTATTTAAGAAGTTATACCACTCCTTTTCCAACTTATCATTTTCCTTTATTAGAATGCCAGACCTGCGAGGTGTCCACTGTTGATCTTTTGATAGATATTTAAGATCTTTAATATCCAATATTTTTACTTTTTCAGAATTCAATAATACATCAAATTCAATAGTAACGCCAGGAACTTGTTTTCGCTTGCTCCAATGTAATATAGGGTGAGCGTTGGAAACAATCGTACCCGAAGCAAAAATCCCTTTTACTTTTCCGCCACCAAGTTTAATGATAAACGCTCTGTCTCCAATATTCGTTTTAGAACTTTGGACACTCCATTCTACAGTTGCTCTTCCAGTAAACTTTAATTCATTAATCTTTGGATAGAGTTCATCTTTAAATGAAAAATTTTCAGGATTCCAACCAAATAAGAATGCATTATTTTCGATCATACAATAGGGATAACTACTTCGCTAAACTAATTAAATCTCAAACAAAAAAGGCACAGTCCTAAAACTATGCCTTTATATATCCACGCAAAAACCCTTCAGCTTTCGCCTTTAACCTTTTACCTCAAATTAGTAACGGTAGTACTCCGGTTTAAACGGACCTTCAACAGTTACACCAATGTAATCGGCTTGATCCTGGTCTAAAACTTCCAGTTCAACGCCAATTTTGGCAAGGTGTAAGCGGGCAACTTTTTCGTCAAGGTGTTTTGGTAAAGTGTAAACTTCGTTTTTGTAAGCGGCACCGTTGGTCCAAAGCTCTAATTGAGCCAAAGTTTGGTTGGTGAACGAGTTACTCATTACAAAGCTCGGGTGACCGGTTGCACAACCTAAGTTTACCAGACGACCTTCTGCTAAAACGATAACATCGCTGCCGTCAATGGTATATTTATCAACCTGTGGTTTAATCTCGATTTTGGTGTTGCCATAAGCGCCGTTTAACCAGGCCATGTCAATCTCGTTATCAAAGTGACCGATGTTACAAACAATAGCTTTATCTTTCAAAGCACGGAAATGCTCTTCGCGAACGATGTTTTTGTTACCTGTAGCGGTAACCACAATATCGGCCTCTTTAATAGCAGTACCTAATTTTTTAACCTCGAAACCTTCCATAGCTGCCTGTAACGCGCAGATAGGATCAATTTCGGTAACGATAACACGTACACCAGAGTTACGCAATGAATCTGCCGAACCTTTACCTACATCGCCATATCCGCAAACAACGGCTACTTTACCGGCCATCATTACATCGGTAGCCCTACGGATGGCGTCAACCAACGATTCGCGGCAACCGTATTTGTTATCAAATTTCGATTTGGTAACCGAATCGTTAACGTTTATTGCAGGCATTGGTAATGTACCGGCTTTCATACGCTCATATAAACGGTGAACACCTGTAGTAGTTTCTTCAGATAAACCTTTAATATCAGCAATCAGTTCAGGGAAACGATCCAATACCATGTTGGTTAAATCGCCGCCATCGTCCAATATCATGTTCAGTGGTTTGCGGTCTTCACCAAACCAAAGGGTTTGCTCAATACACCAGTCAAACTCTTCGGCGTTCATACCTTTCCAGGCGTAAACAGAAGTGCCCGCAGCTGCAATAGCCGCAGCGGCATGATCCTGGGTTGAGAATATATTACATGACGACCAGGTAACTTCGGCGCCAAGCTCAATTAAAGTTTCAATTAAAACGGCGGTTTGAATGGTCATATGCAGGCAGCCGGCAATACGGGCACCTTTTAAAGGCTGGCTCGGGCCATACTCCTGGCGCAACGCCATCAGGCCCGGCATTTCGGCCTCGGCCAGTTCAATCTCCTTGCGGCCCCATTCGGCCAGTGAAAGGTCTTTTACCTTGTATTTAACAAAAGCAGTTTCTACTGATGACATATCGTTTTCAATTTTGTGCAGCAAATTTAAATCATATCCCCGTTAAAATGAAATAGGGTTTGGATGACGGGCGATTTGTTGCCATAGGGCAAGTTAACAACGGGAAATGGGACCCTGAAATTTAGCCGATTTATCCTCAGACTTATTTTGTCTTGATTCCTGATTCTTAATTCTTGATTCTAATTCACCACCCCCATGCTCAGCAATCCATTATAAACGCCGCCGGTTTCAACCAGCAGGGTTTGGGTGGTTATGGTGCCGGTAACTTTGCCGGTGGCCCGTATTTCGAGGGATGAGGTTTGGATATCGCCGGTTACGGTACCGTAAACAACAATCTCTTTGGTAATGATATTACCATTGACAATCCCTTTTTCGCCAAGGATAAGGCCTTCATCAACGGTAACATCGCCGGTCACCTGTCCGTCAATACGGGCAAAGGCCGGGGCTTTAAAATTGCCGCCAATTTCGCAGCCTTCGCTTATCAGGGTTGATATGGATTGCAAATCGAGCGATACTTTATCTTTTTTTCCGAAAATAGCCATAGTTACGTTATAGGTTGTACGTGTTAAGTTTTACGTTTTGCATAAACAGGAAGCAAAAAAATATTGGAACGTATTACGTAAAACGTCCAACGTAAAACTTACTTGTTCAGTGTTAAAAAATTAACCGGGTTTACGGCTTTGCCATGCCTGCGTACTTCATAGTGCAGGTGCGCGCCGGTGGAGTGGCCGGTGGAACCAACAAGGCCAATTTCATCGCCAAGGTTTACCTGCTGCCCCACTTTTACTTTTATTTTGGATAGGTGCCCATAAACGGTTTGGATATCATTAATATGCTGAATGCGGATACAGTTGCCATAGCCGCCGGCCCAGCCTGCAAAAACAACCTTGCCGCTGGCGGTACATTTTACTTCATCGCCACGCTTGCCCTTAAAATCTATCCCGGGATGAAATTCGGCGCTGGAGCTATCAAAAGGATCGCTGCGGTAGCCAAAAAACGACGTGAATGAGCTGATGCGCGGATAACCCATTGGCGTAAATGCTATGGTACCCATCAGGTGATTAAGGTAATCATTGTATAACGAATATACTTCGCCATCATTTAGCTTTTTGCCTTCGGCGTCGTTGTCGCCGCCAATGCCTTTGGTGCTAAAGCCTTTTAAGCCCCTGCGGCGCAGGTAATCATTTATTGTTTTTAACTTACCTTCAATCGATTGAATGTAGCTTTGTGCGCTGCCTTGTTTAGCCTCGGCCGGCGCAGCAACCTGTGCAGGTACGGCTCCTTTCAGTTTTAATATCTGGGCCATCAGTGCCTGCTTTTCAACTTCCTGCTGCTGGTTTTGCCATCTTAAATAAATTATGCCGCCCACCAAAACCAGTACAACCGACAGGATGCCGAGCGCGTAATGTTTAAGATTGTTAAGGTGTTTTGTTTTAATTTGTAAAGACCGTGTAGGCTGCTGGTTTTTATTAATAACAACAACGGTACTGATATCAGATGTCTTTTGTTTCATCAAACTCATAAATTAGGGTTGGCAATATAACGATAACATCGAACAAATCAATAGCCATTATAAACAAATGCCTTACGGCCTGATGGTTATAATAAAGCTACATAGTCAGCACATTGTTATTATTGCGTTTTTTAAACGGAAACTATTAATCATTTGTTATTTTTGTGGTTGATAAAATTCAAAAAATAAAACATATCATGTATCCAGAATATTTAGTTGCCCCAATGCGGGAAGATTTAACCAGGGTTGGTTTTGAGGAGCTGAAAGATGCCGAAGCAGTAAAAAACGCCATTGAAAGCGAAGGCACCGTGTTTGTAATGGTAAATTCAGTATGTGGATGCGCTGCCGCAAATGCACGCCCAGCCGCCCGGATTGCTGCTGCTAACGGGAAACATCCTGACAAATTAGTTACTGTTTTTGCCGGTATGGAAAAAGAAGCCGTAGATGCTGCCCGTAACTATATGCTGCCTTACCCTCCGTCGTCACCTGCTATGGCTTTGTTTAAAGACGGTAAGCTGGTACACATTATTGAGCGTTACCAGATTGAAGGCCGCCCAGCCCAAATGATTGCCGATAACCTGATTGGCGCTTTTGAGCAATACTGCTAATTAAGCTGAAGGCCAAAGGCATAAAGCTGAAAGCCAACACATTCATAATAACAAAGCCCCGGGTTTAAATAACTCCGAGGCTTTTTTTGATCTGCACATTTGAAATCTGCACATTTAAAATCTGCCTTTTTTCATTTTCAAATCTTCAAATTACCAAATTTTCAAATTCTCTCCATCTGCACATTTGAAATCTGAAATCTGCACATCTATTTGGCATCCGTGATTAATCTAATTGCCTCATCTGCCGCTTTCACGGTGGCATCATCATGCATTTGCTGGCGCTTTTCTTTAATATCGGTTATAAATTTAATTGCGGCATCGCCTATGCCCTGCGGTTTATATTTTATACCAAAATCTTTAATCTGACTGATCCCTTGCTGAGCGTATTCTGGTTTTTGAACACGGCCTGCCATGGCGCTAAATTTATCAAGAGCATTGTATTTAGCCTGCGGTGCGGCTTCATCAAATTGCTTGTATACAAATGGCCATTGGGCGTCGGTACCACTGGTGGCGTAAACATTCATCATGGCCGCAGTAAGGCCGCCTTTGTTATCGGCTTCATAATTTTTTGCAAGGTTCATAGCTAATGCCGGCTCAAGCAAATTAATAGCATTTAAAGCAGCCCCCTGCACAGCATATGATTGGCTGCCTAAGGCCTGTTTAAATAAATTCATGTTGGCGGCTGCTTTCAAGCTGCCCAAAGCGGTGATGGCCTGTGCCTGTACCAAAGTATTGACATCTGTTTGTGCAAGCTCAACCAAAACAGGCTGCGCTACGTTACGAATGGCATCATTATCCAGTTTTAGCGTACGGATGGCTTTATCGCGTAAACCGTAATACTTATCGCTCAGCGCTGCAATCAGGATTTTTTGCGCGTCTTTTTCGCTTTGCTTATCGGCAGCTGCATTGATGGCTTCCAGCCTATCCAAATAAAGCGGGGCGTTAAAATACTGGAAAACAAACTCCTGCAAGGTTTTGTGGTCGGTCTTTTTAGTCAGCAATATTTTATCACCATCAACATTTACCAGGTCGGGTTTTGAGGCCTGCTTAAAGGTAAGGGTATCGTTCTGATTATTCATCCAAACTTTATGACGTGTTTTTTTGCCGCCTGCGTAAATATCAACGGCCATTGGCAGTTTAAATAGCTGCCCATCCTGGCTTTGCTGCAGGTAAACAGTTTGGGTTTTAGTGGCATCATCCCATTTATAGCTGATATCCAGTATCGGGTGGCCGGCACCATAATACCATTGGTTAAAAAACCAGTTTAAATCAAGCCCGCTGGCTTGTTCAAGGGCTAAGCGTAGTTGCTGGGCCTCGCCATTTTTAAAGGCATTGGTGGTCAGGTAAATGTTCAGCCCTTTGTAAAAAGCTTCGTTGCCCAGGTAGCTGCGCAGCATATTTAAAATGCGACCGCCTTTTTGATAGGTAACCACATCAAATACATCCTCTTTATCGGCATAATGAGAACGCACCAGGTTTTTAGTACGTGCATCTGGTGATCGTAAATAACTGAGCATATCGGTATAGTTATGCTCGTCGGCCACATCTTTGCCATATTTATGTTCGGCCCAAAGGGTTTCGCTAAAGTTGGCGAACGATTCGTTTACGGTAAGGTTGCTCCAGCTTTCGGCGGTTACATAATCGCCAAACCACTGGTGAAAAAGCTCATGCACAATAGTGCTGCGGCCATCGTCATAATAGGCATCCAACAATTCGCGATGGGTGCCCTGTACATAGGTGCCGTGAAGCGTAGCCGATGTATTTTCCATAGCGCCACTTACATAATCGCGAACCACAATTTGCGAGTATTTATACCAGGGATAATCTACTCCCAAAGTTTTGGAGTAAAACTCGATAGCCTCTGGCGTCATCCCGAAAATCTCTTTGGCATATGGCGCATACTTGGGTTCCAGGTAATAGTTTACCTCTTTGTTGCGCCATTTATCTTTATAGATCTTAAAATCGCCCACAGCCATCATAAACAGGTACGGCGAGTGTGGCAAATCCTGTTTCCAGGTATCAGTACGGGTACCATCAGTGTTGTTTTTTTGAGATACCAGTTTGCCGTTTGATAGGGTTACATATTGGGCCGGCACGGTCATGCTTATCTCTTCGGTAGTTTTTTGGCTGGGCTTATCAATAGTTGGGAACCAGGCCGATGAGCCTTCGGTTTCACCCTGCGTCCATACCTGCGTTGGCTTGTCTTTTTCAATACCATCGGGATTGATAAAATATAAACCCTTGGCATCGTTAATGGCAGCGCTTCCTTTTACCTTCAGCTCGTTTGGTTTGGCGGTGTAATCAATGTAAATGGTATAGCTTTCATTATTGCGGTAAGCTTTATCCAGTTTAATAGCTACGCTCAGGCTGTCCCGGTAGCTGAATTTCAGGGGAATGTTTTTACCGTTTTTTACAAGGGCTATAGTTTTTAAATCCATGCCTTTAGCATCCAAACGGAGGCTGTCGGTAGGGTAAAAGTGCGGTTTTAAAGTAACCCATTCCTTGCCGTACATATAGCGTTTTTTGTAGTCAAACCGTACCTCCAGTTTGGTATGCACCAGGTCATTAACCTTGCGGGGTGTTTCCCGGTAAATTTTCAGGGCGGGGTCTTCGGGCTGGGGCGCCTGTTGCGCCTGCAATGAGGTGAAAGTTGCTGCAAACACAGATGAAAGCAGCAGTGTTGAAATTAGTTTCAGATCAGTCATATAAAATTACAATAGTAAGGCCGGCCGGGCAAATGTGTTTAACAATTGTATATCTGCCACGGGCAAAAGTTTTCGGCTTTAAAGTAGATAAGACGCGCCTGCGCGTTTTATGTTACCGTAAAGGTGATTTATTTATAGTTGCTAAGTTATTGTGAATTGGCAACAGCGCGGTGTATATTGGCGACGATCGCTCCTGCAGGAATTAATATGCAGCATTCACCGGTGCCTCAAATTAAGCCGGAAATATCACGCCGTTTTTTTAGAAGAGCAGATCAATTATCAATAGCATATACTTTCCCTTCTTTCATCACAAAAGCTACGTTTTTCATGGCTTTTATATCAAGTATCGGGTCGCCTTCAATAGCTATTATATCGGCAAATTTCCCCTTGCTTATACTGCCAATTTTTTCGCTCATACCCAGCAGATCGGCGGCGCTGCCTGTTGCCGATTTTATAGCTTCCATAGGCGACATGCCGCCTTCAACCATATACTGAAATTCAATATAGTTTTTACCATGCGCATATACCCCGGCATCGGTGCCAAACGCAATTTTAACCCCGGCTTTATACGCCTTTGTAAATGTTTGTTGTATTTGCGGGCCTATCTCCAAAGCTTTACGGGCAATTACCGGCGGAAAATATCCCGGCATCCGGGCAGAATCGGCTACCGATTTTCCGGCGATAATGGTAGGTACGTAGTAGGTACCGTATTGCCTGGCCAGTTTAATATCTTCATCATCCATAAAGGTGCCATGCTCTATAGAGGCCACGCCCCCCAGTATCGCCCGTCTTATACCTTCGGCGCCATGTGCATGGCAGGCCACTTTAAGGCCGTAATCTTTGGCTGTTTCAACAACGGCCTTTATCTCCTCAATACTAAACTGCGCGCCCGATCCATCTTCACTTAAATCCAGTACGCCGCCGGTAGATGCTATTTTGATCACATCCGATCCACGTTTAAATTGCAGCCTTACCGCTTTTATCAGCTCGTCTTTACCATCGGCTATGCCATCATCAGGCCCTGGCCGGTGGTTAAACGCATCATCCCTGAACCCGTTAGATGGATCCATGTGGCCGCCGCTGGCCGATATAGCCCTGCCTGCAGTTATCACCCTTGGGCCATCAACCAAGCCTTGCTTAATTGCCTTGCGCAAGCTGATATTTACACCGCTGCCGCCAAGATCACGTACTGTGGTAAAGCCCGCCATCAGGGTGCGTTTGGCATATACCGAGGCGTGGTAGGCAATATCAGCATCGGTTAATGTAAAGCCCTGAATAGCCGAATTTTTATTAAACTCAAGTTCAAGATGAACATGGCAATCAATAAGGCCCGGCATTACCGTTTTGTTTTGCAGGTTGATGACCTTATCTGTTGCCGCCCCTGATGTATATCCTTTTTGAATATCGACAATAGTTTTACCCTCAACAACTATAGTTATTTGTGTTTGTGCTGCCGGCGAGGTTCCGTCAATCAGTTTTCCGCATTGGATGTAAGTTTTTTGAGCGAATGCGGTTTGCGCAAAAAGAAGGAAAATGAAGAGGCATTTTTTTTGCATATAAGATAGCTTGTTGATATGCAAGCTAATTTATGGTTTTTTACTTAAAAACCGGCATGGCGCATGAACAGGCAAATGCCTCTCCACGCAAGTCTTCCACAGTCCTTTATCTCTTGAAAATCCAACATGTCATGAGTAGGGTAAACTCCGAAGCAGGAATAACATTCAAAAATAAAAAGACTGCCATGCTGAGTTGTAAAATTTCGCGAAATTCTGAGGGGAGAATGATATACAATAAGAGAACTGTCATCCTGAACGTAGTGAAGGATCTATTTGCGAACTTTTCCGTCGGTGATGCATGTCGGTTAACAGATTTTTCACTTCGTTCAAGAGGTAGTTCTTCACTCCGTTCAGAATGACAGAGGGGCTATTTATAACATGTCATGGGTAGGAACAAAGCATCTATTCGCGAACTTTTCTATCGGCCATGCACAGCTGACAGATCCTTCGTACCTCAGGATGACAGGAAAATCGAATACTTCATAGGTGGATTGAAAAAATATAACGTGTAGCTATTGCAGAATTTACCTACAATCCTGTATAGCTATTTCCGGATTTGCCGCATAAAACCGAACACCACATGTACGTATTCGAACACCCGGGACTTTTTTTTCAACACAAATAACTGATTGTCTGATATTTAAATAAATGGCACATATTTTATTCTATGTAATTGGTGGGATTTACCCTTGTATGTCAATTTATCTACCTATAAAGTATGAACATAGAGGAACACGTTTGGCAACTGGCAACAAAAAAACTGGCTAACGAGGCATCGGCAGATGAACTGCGCGAACTGGATAGGCTGTTAATGGAAAATCCCGGACTGAAAACCTCGCTAATGCTAATTTTTGACTGGTGGCAGGATGAAAAGCAGGATACTGAAACCAACAGTTCGTTATTATTTGAAAGGATCCTGCAAAATATAAAGCCTGTAGTTACCATGGCTGAAGAAGACATCAGGGTTATACCACCTTATTTACCTGCATATATAGAACACAAAAGATCGGATAAAAGAAGTTCAATTTTAATTAATACCGGTATGATCAAGAACTATTTAAAAGTTGCTTTAAGGCAATTGCAAAAGCAAAAAATGTACGCGGCCATAAAAATTGGCGGCTTCGCGTTTAGTATTGCCGCCTGTTTATTGATTGCGTTATATATCCGCGACGAAGTTAGTTTTGATAAAAGCTACCCCGATGCCGATAGGATTTACCGGGTTGTGGGTGCCTATAATATAGATGCCATACACGAAAAAGGCACTTCCTGGCCCGCAGTTATGGCCAAAACGTTAAAAAACGACTACCCGGAGGTCGAAAAATCGGGCCGGGTAATGAACAACTCCCTGTTTTGGGGTGCGGGCAGTAACGAGCTGAAACGGGCAGACGGCGTGGAGAATACCCATGAGGATGGTTTTGCTTACGCCGATCAGTCGTTATTGGAAATCCTAAAAGTACCTATGGTTTACGGCGACCTGGCGCACGCGCTTACCGAGCCGCAAACCATGGTGATATCAAAAAGCAAGGCTGATAAATATTTTCCCGGCCAAAACCCGGTTGGTAAGGTAATGTACCTTAACAACAATAAAAGCCGCCCTTATAAAATTGGCGCCGTAATGCAGGATTTTCCAACTACCTCACATTTGCATTACAAATTTTTGCTTACCCTAACCGGTGTTAAGTTTTGGGATGGCGAGCAGGAAACCTGGGGAGCCAGTAACTATGATGTTTACGTGTTACTTAAGCCAGGTGCAGATGTTAAAGCATTAAATAAAAAGATAACCGATGGCATAATACAAGGCTATTACATACCCGATATGAGAAGGGGCGGCGATAAAAACGCGGATAGGATTGCCGCCGCTTTAACCATGTTTTTGCAAAACATAAAAGATATTAACCTGTACTCATATGATATCCGCGATGGCTTCTCGCATGGCGATATTCGGTTTGTGTGGTTGTTTGGGGCGGTGGCCGGTTTTATATTGGTGATTGCCTGTATCAATTTTATTAACCTGGCCACGGCAAAATCAGCCAACAGGGCAAAGGAGGTGGGCTTGCGTAAAGTAGTAGGTTCACAGCGTAGCGGCCTGATTGGCCAGTTTTTGGCCGAATCATTGATTTACAGCTTTATCTCCTTTATTATAGCCATCGTTTTGGCGGCATTATTAATGCCTTACTTTAATACGCTTGCAGCAAAAGCATTAACCATACCATGGCAGCACTGGTGGTTTATGCCCGCTATAATGGTTGCCGCGGTAGTAGTTGGCATATTGGCCGGCGTTTATCCTGCATTTTACCTTTCCAGCTTTAAACCTGTAGAAGTTTTGAAAGGCAAACTGGCTACGGGCAGCAAAAACTCGTTTTTACGCAATGGGCTGGTGATTTTTCAGTTTACTACATCCATTATATTAATTATCAGCACGGTGGTTATTTATAACCAGATGCATTACATCCTAAACAAAAAGGTAGGTTTTGAAAAAGACCAGGTGCTGATGATACAGGGCACGCAGACGCTGGAGGGCGAAGTGCAAAACTTTAAAAACGAGTTGCTGAAGCTATCGGCAGTAAAAAGCGCCACCGTGAGCGATTTTTTACCGGTATCGGGCACCAAGCGTAACGGCAATGAATTCCATAACGAAGGCAAACAGAAATTAGAAGCCGGCACCGGCGGTCAGTTTTGGGATGTTGATGCCGACTACATAAAAACCCTGGGCATGACTATAGTGGCCGGTCGGAATTTTAACCCTAAACTAAAAACCGACTCACAGGCATATATTATCAACCAAACCATGGCACAAAAATTAGGACTTAAAAACCCGGTAGGTAAACGGATAAGTAATTATGGCGCTCCTTTGCCCATAATTGGTGTGGTGAAGGATTTTAATTTTGAATCGCTAAAGGGCGGCCTCGAACCATTGGTAATGCACTTGGGCAATAGTCCTACAATTGTATCGGTAAAAATAAAACCCACTGATGTAAAAGCCACCCTGGCCCAGATCAATACCATATGGAAAAGCTTTTCGCCAAACCAGCCTATCCGTTACACCTTTATGGATGAGCAATTTGCCAACATGTACGCCGATGTACAGCGCATGGGCCGCATCTTTACCAGTTTTGCCGTGTTGGCCATCATTATAGCCTGCCTTGGCCTGTTTGCGCTGGCCGCCTTTATGGCCGAGCAGCGCAGCCGCGAAATAGGCATCCGCAAGGTACTGGGCGCAAGCATAGCCAACATCACCCGCCTGCTCTCCTTCGATTTTGTTAAGCTGGTATTTATTGCCATCCTGATAGCATCGCCCATTGCCTGGTGGGCCATGAACAAATGGCTGCAGGATTTTAACCCCAGTAACCGCATTCATGTCAGTTGGTGGATGTTTGCGCTGGCCGGTACTGTATCTATAGTAATAGCAGTGCTAACAGTAAGCTACCAAAGCATTAAAGCCGCGCTAATGAACCCGGTGAAAAGTTTAAAAGCAGAATAGTATCAAGTAGTAAGTATCAAGACCGAAGCATTTTGGATTTGCTACGCTGACGTCAACAGACAAGACTAATGAACCAGTGAACTAATGAACTAACAGTATGTTAAAGAGTTATTTAAAAACAGCGTGGCGTTTTTTGTTAAAAAACAAAACCTTTAGTTTCATCAACATTATTGGCCTGGCTACGGGTACCTTGTGTTGCCTGTACATTTTGTTGTATGTGCAGGATCAGTATAGTTATGATAAGCAGCATAAAAATGCTAACGATATTTACCGGGTTACTACCGACCTGGAACTTACCGGCGATAAACACCACAGCGGGGCAAGCTCGCCGCCTATAACACCGGCAATGAAAAATGAATTTGCCGAGGTTCTGCAATTTACCCGTGTGGTAACTACCGAAAAGTTTGGCGCAAAGCAGCATCTGCTGCGTTATAAAGAGAAATCGTTTTACGAGAAAGACGCGCTGTTTGTCGATTCTACTTTTTTCGATATGTTCAGCTATCATTTTACGGCGGGCAATGTTAAGAACGCGTTAGCAGAACCTTACTCCATTGTACTGCTAAAGCCGGTTGCCGATAAACTTTTTGGCAGCGAGGATGGGATTGGTAAAATGATATCTATCGAAAACGGTTTTGGTAAGCACGAGTATAAAGTTACAGGCGTGGTTGACGAGAGCCTGGGCAAATCGCACATTCACGGCAATATGTATGTGGCCTTGAATAGTGGCGGATTTGGCGAATCGGTACGGCGGAATGATGCCTGGGCCGGCAATAACTTCCTGTATGCCTACATCAAATTAAGGCCCGGCATTGATGCTGCCTCTCTGGAGAAAAAGCTGCCCGACTTTTTGAACAGGCATGCTGCCCAGCAGTTAAAAGATATTGGCATGAAAAAGGTGCTGCACCTGCAGCCGGTTACCACTTTACACACTACGCCGGGTTTTGAAAACGAGTTGAGCAAAACACTCAATCCATCGTTTTTATTCCTGCTGATATTAATCGCCGTAATGATCCAGGTAATTGCCTGCATTAACTTCATGAACCTATCTACAGCCCGTGCCTCTAAACGTGCCAAGGAAGTTGGTGTGCGTAAAGTAATAGGTGCAGGTAAAGGCGACCTGATCAAACAGTTTTTAGGCGAATCGTTTTTACTTGCCTTTATAGGCGTGGCTATCGCATTGCCATTGCTTATAGTACTGATGCCTTACCTTAATGAAGTCACCCAGGCCAATATCCAGTTAGCGTTTTTCAGCAATTATAAAATCTGGGTATTGCTGTTGAGCCTTATCACGGTTACCGGTTTTGTGGCAGGCAGCTACCCGGCGTTTTACCTGTCGGCTTTTGAGGCCATTAAAGTGATCAAAGGAAATTTTAACAGCCAGGTTTCGGCCACGGGCATCCGCAAATCATTAGTAGTGTTTCAATTTGTTTTATCTATAGTTTTGGTTACAGGTATCATTGTTATCTATAGCCAGCTAAACTACATCAAAAATAAGGACCTCGGTTTCGATAAAAACCAGAAGCTTATCTTCAATTTCTATACTGAAAGCTCGCAAAAAAAGATGCCTGCCTTTACCAACGACCTGAAGGAACTGTCGGAAGTAAAAGCAGTAAATAATGCCGATAACTATTTGGGCCAGTTTGTACCGCATGATCATGGGGTTTTCCTGACGGGCGGCAATATGGCTGCAGCTATCGACGCTCAAAACATCAATACCGACGAGCATTTTGTAAAGGCCAATGGAGTAACATTAATAGCCGGTCGCGATTTTAGATTGAATGATACCAACCGGGTATTGATAAACGAAACCCTGGCCAAACGGTTGGGTTTAGATGTACAAAAGGCTCCGGGCACTCGCCTTTACTCGCAATACAATGGCAAACCGGCCACCTTTGTTGAGGTAGCAGGCGTAATGAAAAACTTTAATTATAACTCGTTGCACGGCGAGGTAAGGCCATTTATGATGGTTTACCAAAACGATCCGGGTTATTTCAATTGCATGGTGGTATCTGTTGGCAGTAGCAACTATAAAGAGCTACTTGATAAAATATCGGCAGTTTGGCGCAAGGATTTACCGGAGGTACCGTTTGAATACACCTTTTTGGATACCGAGGTGCAAAATCAATATAGCGATGAGATCAAATTATCGCGCATTATCAACACTTTTACTATTGTGGCCATTGTGATATCGTGCCTGGGCCTGTTTGGGCTTGCCGCGTTCAGCGCCGAACAGCGCAGCAAGGAAATAGGCATCCGCAAGGTATTGGGTGCAAGCGTAACCGGTATAGTGCAATTGCTATCAACCGATTTTTTAAAGCTGGTGCTCATCGCCTTTGTAATAGCAACGCCTTTAGCCTGGTGGGGAATGAGCAAATGGCTGCAGAACTTTGAGTACCGCATAGCCATCAGTTGGTGGATGTTTGCCCTGGCCGGCACATTAGCCGTAATAGTAGCCCTGTTCACCGTAAGTTTCCAGGCTATAAAAGCAGCATTGATGAACCCGGTGAAAAGCCTAAAAGCTGAATAGTATCAAGTAGTAAGTATCAAGTATCAAGACCGGAAAAAGTCATTTGTCATTTCGCTTCGCTGTCATTGGTCATTGGTTGCCGGGCGCACTAATGACCAGTGACTAATGACTATCCACCAATGAACTAATGAACCAGTGAACTAATGAACCAACAACATGAACCAACATTATTTTAAAACAGCGTGGCGTAACCTTGTTAAAAACAAGGCTAACTCCTTTATTAATATAGCCGGGCTTTCGGTGGGCATGGCAGTGGCTATACTTATCGGCCTTTGGATTTGGGACGAGCTTTCGTTTGATCAGTATCATGAAAACTATAACCGGATAGCACAGGTTGAGCAGCATTTAAAAAACAATGGCGAAATTAATACCTGGGCAGCTACCCCCTACCCCCTGGCTAATGAGTTGCGTAAAAATTACGGTAGCAATTTTAAGTCGGTAGCTATGGCAACCGGCTGGGGAAATCACCTGTTAAGTTTAGGTGATAAAAAGCTAAACAAAATGGGTGTCTATTTTGAGCCGCAAGCCCCGGAAATGTTTACGCTTAAAATGCTGAAGGGTACCCGCGGCGGATTGAAAGATCCTTACTCGGTATTAATATCGGCCTCAACTGCCAGGGCTTACTTTGGCGATGCCGACCCGATGAACAAGGTTTTAAAAATAGACAACAAGCTTGACGTTAAGGTAACCGGTGTTTATGAAGACCTGCCCCGAAATTCAACCTTTGGCGAGATCACTTTCATTGCGCCATGGCAATTATACTTTAACAACACAGAATGGGTACGCACAGCTGCCGATCCGTGGCGGCCAAATTTTGTACAGATATTTGTTCAGCTTGCAGATAATACCACCTTCGCCAATGTATCTGCCCATATAAAAGATGCCAAGCTGCGCAACATAAACCCCGAGCTGGCTAAAAAGAAGCCGCAGCTGTTTTTACACCCCATGAGCAAATGGCACTTATACAGCGATTTTAAAAATGGTGTAAATATAGGCGGCCGCATTAAATATGTTTGGCTGTTTGGTATCATAGGTGTGTTTGTATTATTACTGGCCTGCATTAATTTCATGAACCTGAGTACTGCCCGAAGCGAAAAACGGGCCAAAGAAGTAGGCATCCGCAAGGCAATAGGCTCATTACGCAGTCAACTCATTTACCAGTTTTTTAGCGAATCGTTGCTGTTTGTGGTGCTGGCACTGGCTTTATCCATAGCGCTGGTACAATTAAGCCTTCCGTTTTTCAACTCGGTATCTGATAAAAGCATGTCTATCCTGTGGGCCAGCCCGATGTTTTGGCTGATGATTGTTGGCTTTAGTTTATTTACCGGATTAATAGCCGGCAGTTACCCTGCCCTATACCTGTCGTCATTTGAGCCTATTAAAGTTTTAAAAGGAGCGTTTAAGGTTGGTCGTTTTGCCGCTATGCCGCGCAAGGTATTGGTAGTAATACAGTTTACAGTGTCGATCGTCCTTATCATCGGGACTATTATTGTTTTCCGGCAGATCCAGTTTGCTAAAGACCGCCCTATTGGCTACAGTCGTGATGGATTGGTTTCGGTACCTGTACTTAACGATGATATTCACAAACACCTCGATGTAGTTAAAACCGAACTGTTAAAAAGCCAGGCCGTAGTATCTGTAGCCGAAGCCGGTGCTGCACCAACAGAATACAGCTCAAGCAGCAGTGGTTTTGAGTGGAAAGGCAAAGACCCCAACATGAGTGTGGATTTTCCTAATGAAGGAGTGTCCTATGATTTTGAAAAAACAATCGGCTGGAATTTTAAACAGGGCAGGGGATTCTCCCGGTCGTTCCTTACAGATTCATCTGGTTTGGTGATCAATGAAACCGCGGCCCGCTTTATGGGCTTTAATGATAACGCCGTTGGTGAAACCATTAAATGGAATGGCGAGCCATTAAAGGTGATAGGCGTAGTAAAGGACATGATCATCAGCTCGCCTTATGAAGAAATCAGGCCGTTTATTTATTACCTGTCCAAAAATTCCGAATCAACTATCCTGCTCAAAATTAACCCCAAAATGAGCGCTACATCCGCGCTTACCAAAATAGAATCTGTTTTTAAAGTATACAATCCGTCGCAGCCATTTGAGTATCATTTTGTGGATGACGAGTACGCCAAAAAGTTTGGCAACGAGCAGCGCATAGGCAAACTGGCCGCCTGCTTTGCTGGCCTGGCTATTTTTATCAGTTGCCTGGGTCTGTTTGGAATGGCTTCCTTTTTGGCCGAGCAACGCATTAAAGAGATTGGTGTACGTAAAGTGCTTGGCGCATCAGTATTTAGTCTGTGGCGCTTAATGTCGGTTGATTTTGTGGTGCTGGTGTTTATATCCATACTGGTTGCCACCCCTGTATCCTACTACTTTATGCACAACTGGCTGCAAGGCTACCAATATCACGCCGGCATAACCTGGTGGATATTTGCTGCCGCCGCCATAGGGGCTATGATAATAACGTTGCTAACCGTAAGTTACCAAAGCATCCGGGCAGCATTATTGAACCCGGTGAAGAGTTTAAAAACGGAGTGAAAAAGAGTCAAGAATCAAGAATCAAGACAGGAAAAAGTCATTGGTCATTTCGCTACACTGTCATTGGTCATTAGTAAAGTTCAAAATAATAAACGTATTACGTACAACTTAAAACGTACAACATGTTTAAGAATTATATAAAAATCGCCTGGCGAAACCTTATAAAAAATAAGGCGCACACTTTTATCAACGTTACCGGGCTATCGGTTGGTATGGCCGTGGCTGTGCTGATAGGTCTTTGGATCTGGAACGAGTTATCATACGATAAGTACCATGATAACTACGACCGCATTGTGCGGGTGATGCAGCACCAAACCTTTAACGGCGAGGTAGGCACACAAAACTCAATCCCCCTGCCGCTTGGTTATAAATTAAGAGACGAGTATAAAAGCGATTTTAAATACGTAGTACTCTCTACCTGGAATTTTAAGCATATAATTGCCTCGGGTGATAAAAAATTATCCTACGCCGGCTCCTATATGCAGGCCGAAGCGCCTGATCTGCTTACCCTAAAAATGCTGAAGGGAACGCGGTCGGCATTAAAAGATCAATCCTCTATAATCCTTTCGGCATCCCTGGCCAAAGCCATTTTTGGCAATGTCGACCCTATGTTTAAGCCTATAAAAATAGATAATAAATGGAACGTAAAGGTAACAGGGGTATATGAGGACTTGCTCCATAATACCAGCTTTAAAGAACTTGGCTTTATTGCACCCTGGGACTTGTTTATGACAACCCAGCCTTACCTGAAACAGGCGCGCACAACCTGGGGCAATAACTCCTGGCAGCTTTTTGCGCAGTTACAGCCCAATGCCGACCTGGACAAGATATCTGCCAAAATAAAAAACCTTAAAATGGAAGGGTTGAAGCTTAATAACGACAAAATTGGCTTAACCTTTAAGGCCGCTATCTTTTTACACCCCATGAGTAAATGGCACTTGTACTCGGAGTTCAAAAACGGTATCAATACGGGCGGCGACATTAAATTTGTATGGATGTTTGGCTTAATTGGTGTGTTTGTACTGCTGCTGGCCTGTATCAATTTCATGAACCTAAGCACCGCCCGCAGCGAGAAAAGGGCCAAAGAAGTGGGCATCCGTAAAACGGTTGGCTCCTTACGCAGTCAACTTATCGGGCAGTTTTTTATGGAATCGATGCTGATAACCATTTTTGCCTTCTTCCTGTCGTTGATTTTAGTACAGCTGATATTGCCGTGGTTTAACCAGGTTGCCGATAAAACCGTTTCGATACTGTGGTTTAATCCCATATTCTGGGTCATGGGCATTGGTTTCAGTATCTTTACCGGTATCGTAGCAGGAAGTTATCCTGCGTTTTACCTATCGTCTTTTCAGCCTGTTAAAGTGTTGAAGGGAACGTTTAAAGCCGGGCGTTTTGCTGCCCTGCCGCGTAAAGTATTAGTGGTATTGCAGTTCACGGTTTCGGTTACTCTCATTATTGGTACCATCATTGTTTTCAGGCAGGTACAGTATACCAAGAACCGGCCGGTAGGATATGAGCGTACCGGCCTTATCCAGGTTGATATGCGTACCGACGAGATCCACAATCATTTTGATGCCGTACGGAACGACCTGATCCAATCCGGCGCCATTGTCGAAATGGCCGAATCTGATAGTCCGCTAACTGATATATACTCTGATAACAGCGGCTTTAAATGGCGCGACAAAGACCCGGCGCTGCAGGACGATTTTGGGACGATAAGTGTAAGCCCCGAATTTGGTAAAACCGCGCTATGGAAAGTGTTGGACGGCCGCGATTTTTCAAAAAACAACCTCGCCGATTCCTCGGCTATGATTGTAAACGAAGCCGCGGTTAAATTTATGCGCCTGAAAAACCCGGTGGGCGAGATGCTGGAGTGGTATAAAAAGTTCCAGATCATTGGCGTAGTAAAAGATATGGTGATGTCATCGCCTTATGAGCCTATACAGCCCACCATGTTCTACCTTGCAAAAAATGCAAGCGGTATGGTTGATATCCGCATCAATCCTAAACTGAGCCCGCATCAGTCATTAGAAAAAATTGAAGCCGCCTGGAAACAGTATGCACCCGGCAGTCCCTTTGAGTACAAATTTACCGACGAAGAGTATGCCCAAAAATTTGCCAATGAAGAACGGGTAGGCAAACTGGCCGGCTTTTTTACACTGCTGGCTATTTTCATTAGCTGTATGGGACTGTTCGGTATGGCATCATTCATGGCCGAGCAACGCACTAAAGAGATTGGCGTACGCAAAGTACTTGGCGCATCGGTATTTGGCCTGTGGCGCTTAATGTCGTTAGATTTTGTGGTGCTGGTTGCTATATCATTACTGATAGCCATACCAACAGCTTATTACTTTATGCAAGGCTGGATAAAAGATTACAAGTACCACGCCGATCTTTCCTGGTGGATTTTTGGGGCAACCGCTATTGGTGCTATCACAATTACCCTGCTTACGGTAAGCTACCAAAGTATTAAAGCCGCATTGATGAACCCTGTAAAAAGCCTTCGGTCGGAATAGAAGCAAGAATCAAGAGTCAAGAATTAAGACAGGAAATATTTTCCATTATTAACAAAAAAGGAGCTGCAAGGCTCCTTTTTTGTTTTATTATACGCCGGCTTTTACATCCTGCATATTGTAATGCTTCAACACATCATCGGGTACGCCTGTCCATTTGTTTATGTTGTTGCCTGCAAAGCCAATATCATCAATGCCCATTTTGGTGGTATAAAAACCAGATGCGGTTAAATCGCGCATGCGGTTAAAAAAGGCTACGCCCTGGGCCATTTCCGGTTTGGCTTTGGTGGGGTAAGCAATCATATCTACCAGCTCAATTTGCTGTGCATGGCTGCAATCGGTAAATACTTTGCCAAAGCGGTTAAGGCATTGCAAATCCAACCATCGCAAACCGCCGCGCATCGGGGTTTGATGATCAGGTATGTCCTTCACAATAAACTCGATAAAATCAGGCACCTTGGCATCTGATGCGCTGCCCGATTTTTCGTCCTTGGGGATAATAATATCGCCCAAAACCGTAATGATTGCCATTTCTGCCGGGGTAAAAAATTTATCGGCATTCAGCTTTTTATCGCGCTCAACCTCAAAAGGCTGGCGGCCGGCTTCTGCTTCGGCCGCCGCGGGGGCTACTTCCTCTGTTTTTGGGGCACCGGGTTTACAAGCTTCCAGTATTAATCCTGCCGAAAGTGTGGTAAAGCCTAATGCTTTAAGGGAATCACGTCTGTTCATAATATTTTATTGGATTAACTTGTTAAACGTTTAGTGCTTTTCGTTGCTGTAATATGTATTCTGCAGTACGCATGCTCATGGCCAATATCGTCCAGGTAGCGTTTTTGTCACCTTGCTGCACAAACGGCGCTGCATCAACCACAAACAGGTTTTTGCAATCATGTGCCTGGCACCACTTATTCAGGGCCGATTTTTTAGGATCGTTACCCATGCGGATAGTTCCAACTTCGTGAATGATTTTGCCTGGTGCTTCTAAGCCATAATTGGTTTCCGGGCCTTGAGGCGGGCCATAAATTGCGCCGCCCATGTTATGCATAATTTCCTGGAAGGTTTCCTGCATGTGCTTAGCCTGTTTTATCTCTTCATCGGCCCATTTGTAGTGGAAACGCAATACCGGGATACCATATTTATCAACCACGTTGGGGTCAATCTCGCAATAGTTATCGTAACGGGCAATAGCGGTACCTCGGCCGGCCATACCAAACTGGGTACCATAAAAACGGCGGTAATCGTCTTTTAACGATGCACCGTAACCACCCGCATCTTTCGTTTTACCATCGCGACCCGGTACGGCACCGTTCATATTATGAATGCCGCTGCCAAAACCGTATGATGGCATGTGCATACCGCCGCCATATTCGATGTGATAACCGCGCGGGAAATCCAGTTTCTTATTATCAAGCCACCATGGCGAGTAGATGTGCACGCTGCCTACGCCATCTTCGTTATAACGCTTGCGGTCCATTAACTCGGGCAGGAAACCGCCGGCGCTTGAGCCCGTTGAATCATGCAGGTAATGGCCAACAACACCACTGCTGTTTGCCAAACCACCAGGATGCTGAGCCGATTTGGAATTGAGCAGGATACGGGCCGATTCGCCTGCGCTGGCGCCCAGGATAACAGTTTTGGCATTTACCTGGTATTCCTGCAAATCTTCGCGGTTTACGTAGGATACGCCTGTAGCTAATCCTTCTTTATTGGTTAACACCTCGCGCACCATGGCGTTGGTAATTACCTTTAAATTGCCGGTTTTTACAGCGGGGATAACCAAACATGAGGATGCCGAAAAATCGCCATAAACTTTACAGCTACGGCCACACTGACCGCAGAAGAAACATGCGCCACGGTCTTTATTACCAGGCAAAGCTTCGGTTAACACCGAACCACGACCCGGGATAATAGTAACTCCTGCTTTTTTAGCGCCTTTTACAATATACAGTTCATTAAGCCTTGGCTTTGGCGGGGGCAGATAAATACCATCGGGTTCGTTTTCCAGCCCTTCTTTGGTGCCGTAGATGCCTATCATGCGGTCAACCTTATCATAGTAAGGTTTTACATCATCGTAAGTTATTGGCCAGTCGTCCGTAAGGCCGTCTTTAGCCTGGAAATCTTTCGGGCCCATACGTAACGATATACGGCCCCAGTGATTGGTACGGCCGCCCAGCATGCGCGAGCGGAACCAGAAAAATTCGGTTTTATCTTTAGTAGTATAAGGCTCGCCATCAATTTGCCAGCCACCATAAGCGGCGTCAAAATCGCCAAACGGCCGGGTGGTACCCGCACCACGGCGTGGCGACTCCCAGGGCCATTTAAGTTGTTGTGAATCCTTTTGCGGATCGAAGTAAGCGCCGGCTTCCAGCATCAGCACCTTAATGCCTGCATTAGCCAAAACATACCCCGCCATACCGCCACCGGCACCCGAACCAACAATTACTACATCGTAAGTTTCGGATGATTTTTTAATTTGTAGATCGCTCATATTATCTCAAAAATACCCTTTGTTGAAAACAGGAAAATGCACGCTTTAGGCATGCATTGGTTAATTGAATTATCGGTATAAATATATCCAACGCTACGCGTATAATACATTTATGATTAAAGAATTATAATTGTTTAATTGATATTTTACGGAACGACACCACATGCCCGTGATCCTGCAAAGCGATGTGGCCTTTAGGATAGGCGGCAAAATCGGCCCAGGTTTTAAATTTGCTGTTGGCAAGCAATGTTTTCCATTCTTCACTCCCCATTTGTACATCAACTATTTTGGTGCCGTTGAACCAAAAAGTAAGGTGCCCGTCTTTTTTGCGCAATTTTACTTTGTTCCATTCGCCGGCAGGTTTTGCAACATCAGCCGATGGTGCTTTCATATCATATAGTGAGCCTGCAAGATGGTTGGCTTTTTTATTGTCGCTGGCATCTTTATTATCTAAAACCTGCATTTCGATACCTGTTTGATAAGTAGCTTCAAATTTAGGGTCTTCATGTACGCCAAAAATGATACCGCTGTTACCGCCTTTTTCAATATTCCACTCCAGTGTCAGCTCGTAATTTTCGTATTCATCGTTGGTAACCAGGTCGCCCTGGTCTTCGGCTTTGGGGTCAAGCTGTAAGGCGCCGTCAACAACCTTCCAGGCCTTGGCATCTGTTTTTAAGTAGGTGTGCCAGCCCGTGGTTGTTTTACCGTCAAATAACGATTTAGTTTGGGCCGATGCGGCAAAATGCAGGGCAGATACAGCCATCAGGCATAGTAAGATCTTTTTCATCGATAGTGTTTTATAATTTAACTGGAGATATAGTACCGTTTGGTTGGCTAAATATATCTGCTTTTTGTTAATGCTAAAACGATTATCGGAAAAATAAATTACAAACAGCTGTGAAGCCTGTGTAAAAATGTGGATAGGTTGGGGAGTTGCCAGTGGTGAGTGGTGAGTTTTGAGGTGAAAGGTCAACAAGGTTACCTTCCACCTCAAAACGGCTGTGTGTATTTATGGTTTTCAAAGGCAGGTTTACAACGGCTAACCGTTGCCACAATGTTTTTATATAAATGATCGTGCAGAATTTGACTAATTTAACAGCCATTTTACTCACAACTCACAACTCACAACTCACAACTCACAACTCACAACTCACTACTCACTACTCACAACTCACTACTCACAACTCACTACTCACTACTCACAACTCACTACTCACTACTCACTACTCACTACTCACTACTCACTACTCACTACTCACCAACTTATTCAGCGTGTTTATGAAAGCCGAATGATAAGTTTGCGGCAATGCCTACCATGCCATAGCCATAACTATCCTGGAAACTTTGGTTATAATCATCCTGGCCACGGTAGCCGGCGCCAACCATAAAGGCTGTGCCTTGCATAAAAGGAAACGAGTAGTAGTATTTAAGGCTTACGTTCAGCCGCTTTTTTACGTTAAATGCAGAATAGTCATTATACTTATCGGCTATGTAGGTAAAATCAAACTGAATGCGTTGCCAGTTTTCGTAGGTTTTACGGCCTTGCTCTAACGGATCATCATAGGCCTTTACAAAGTTGTACATGCGGCTGCCGTTAACGCGCACAAAGCCATAGCGATTTTTTAGCCCTTGCGACAGCCCCAGGTTAAATAGTCCGGAGTGCACCTCCAATGCCACGTTATCGTAACGGTTAATGGTAAGCCCCGGCTTATCCACCCGCTTACCTGTATAGTAGGTAAGGGTGTAAAAGTTGGTAGTAAACTTGCCGCTATCAACATTAAAAGTACCATCCTTATTTAATGAAGGCCCCCTTGCCCCGTTTGAGTGGTGCGAGTAGCCTAACGATAAAAACTTTGGCTTATAGGTATCCTCATTTAGCCTGTAAAACAAGTTGGCATTGGGCATATAGCTGGGCGATTTTACGGGAGCGTCGCGCGTGTTCATCAACCGGATTTTAACCCTTGAGGTAAACTCAAAGAAGAAACGCGATTTTGGTGTACTGAAAAGGATAAAGTTTGGCGAAAGATCGGCAACCAACTGCGTTTTTTCTGTCTGAAAATATTCGTTACCTGCCAGCGAAAGCCGCATGTTTTCTTCAAATATATTATCAAACGCGTGGTTAATGATATGACGCGACAGCCGCGCCGAATCTGACTTGCTGGTATCACGGTTTAATTTGGCAGCAGTTACAGTTAAGCTTTGAAAAAATAAGAATACAAGCCCCAATATGATTTTTAAAGAAGCCCCTTTTAATTTATGCTGAAAGGTTGAAGCAGCCTTACTGGCTGACACCTTAATAAGTGTAAAATTGTTCAATGGAGTAGTACTTTGTGTAGATCGATATAAAAAATTAACTTAAATGACGCTTAACTAATGTGATGCATCCAATAGTTAAATACCATGCCACAATATTAATTATTAATCATTTTTGGGTAAACGGGCCTCTGTCAGGAAAGGGTAAAGCTTAGTTAAAATGGCCATTTGTGGTTAAATACGCGGTATTACAGCTTTACGTTTTTACAGTAACATTACAGTTAAGCTTTGATTTTAGATAGCGCTGACAGTAAAAAAATAGTTTAGGACATCTAATCTTCGTTAAAAACCCTATTCCAATTCGCCAATTACCCGTATCCCGTGGTAAACCACGCATTGCTTTTAATCCGGTGCCCCTGTTTGGGGTAACCGTTACCCCATCCCATCCTTTAAAAATTTGTTAATAGATATAATTTAAAATCCATTTGGTTTTAACCGGGAATTGTTATATTTGGTTATAAGCCAATTCCTCATTTTAACCTGAGTATCATGATAAAAGTTTCGAACATACTGGCCCGTAAGGGTGGCGGTGCTATCAGCATTGATGCTGATACATCTGTTTTGGAAGCATTGGAACTGATGGCCTCTAAAAACATCGGCTCGGTAGTGATAACCGAAGACGGCGAATACCTTGGCCTGCTTACCGAGCGCGATTACGCCCGTAAAGTGATCCTGAAAGGAAAGTCATCCCATGAAACCCTGGTGCGCGAGATCATGAGCACCGGCCTGCCCCGCATAGTACCCGAAAACTCCATTGAAACCTGCATGCACATCATGAGCGAAAGCAATATCCGCTACCTGCCCGTATTTAAGGACGATACCCTGATCGGCATCATCTCCAGTAACGATTTGGTGAAGGAAACTATCCTATCTCAGCAGGAAACTATTGAGCAGTTGAGGGGGTATATACATTCGTAGGATTTCGGAATTGGGAATTTCGATTTCGGATTTTTTTAAATATTGCCACCATTGGTATTCCGTCCATAACAATTGTGAGGCAGGCATTCGTCTTGTGTTAATCGATTTGCTATAAACCCCTATATCCAATTAAATTTTCCTATCTTGCATAATTTACTTATAAGATATAGTGACTTTTCAGGATTTTAATTTCAACGAGCAATTATTTGAAGGCATAGAGAGTATGGGTTTTACCACCCCTACCCCGATACAGGAAATGGCCATCCCCACAATTATGCAGGGAAAAGACCTTATTGCCTGCGCCCAAACTGGTACCGGTAAAACCGGCGCCTACTTATTGCCAACCCTCAATCATATTACCGGTACGGCCAAACACCAAACCAGCGTGCTTATTTTAGCGCCAACCCGCGAACTTGCCCAACAAATAGACCAACAGGTAGAAGGCCTGGCCTATTTTACGGGCGTTAGCTCCATAGCTGTATTTGGCGGCGGCGATGGTATGGCCTATGAGCAACAGCGCCGCGGCATCCAGAATAATGTAAACATTATTATTGCCACACCCGGCCGCCTTATTGCGCACCTTACATCGGGCGTATTAAAGCTTAACCACTTAACCCACCTGATATTGGATGAGGCCGACCGCATGCTCGACATGGGCTTCAGCGACGATATCATGAAAATCATCAGCTACCTGCCTAAAACCAGGCAAACGCTGCTGTTTTCGGCCACTATGCCGGGGCGTATCCGCTCATTGGCCAAAGCTATTTTGAAAGATCCCGAGCAAATCAATATCGCTATCTCGCAGCCTGCTGTAGGTATCGATCAGCAAATCTATCGTATGCACGATCAGCAAAAAACGCCGCTACTGCAATTGATCCTGCGCGACGCCGCTTATACAAGCACCATCATTTTTGCATCCCGTAAGGAGATTGTAAAATCGTTATACAAAGAATTAAAAGCAGCCAAAATCAACGCCATGGCCTTCCACTCCGACCTGGAGCAAAAGGAGCGTGAGGAGATCCTGCTGAAATTTAAAAACAGGCAATTGCCGGTTATTATTGGTACCGATGCCCTTTCGCGCGGTATTGATGTAGAAGGCATCGACCTGGTGGTCAACTACGATGTTCCCGGCGATCCCGAAGATTACATCCACCGTATAGGCCGTACCGCACGCGCCGCCACAACAGGCACCGCCATCACTTTTGTAAACCATCGCGACGAGCGTAAACTGAAAAACATCGAGCAATTGATGGACCGCGCCATCCGCGTAGTTGGTTTGCCCGATGAATTGGCTGCTATACAACCGGCACCGCAATCGGCCCAATCTGACGACAAAAGAAACCCCAAAAGACCAAACAGGCGTTTTAACAAAAACAAACCGAAGCCTAAGAATAACAGTTAAGTCTGAAGTCGAAAGTTCAAAGTTCGAAGTCTTAACTTTCGGCTTTGGACTTTCGACTTCAGACTTCAGACTCAAAACTTATGGATCCAGCGGCTCAAGCGGGTTTATTTGTAACGATGCGATAGTGGGGTAAAACTCCTGCTCGGTATTTGATAATCGCCGGCCCAGGGAGTAGGGCATATAACCCAAATCAGCCATGCAGCGCTTATCCATATACGATATGTAATAACTCTGTATTTTATTGGTCGAGGTAATAAAGGGTTTATTAAAAGGCATCCCGTACCTGAATATCAGGCGCGCGCAATTGCGCAGATTGGTAGTGGTATGGCGTGCCTGGGGTTCAATAAAAATGGCGTTTTCGGGAATTTTCAGCTGGTTAACCAGGAATTTTTTCATTTCCTCGCCCTCGCTAAACCTGGTTTTAAACGGATGTACCCTGCCGCCCGATACCATTATAAATGGCGTTAATCCCTGGGCAAATTTTAAAGCGGCAATTTTGCAGCGTGCTATACTACCTTTACTGATAGATATCCCTGGTTTATCCGGCCCTTCGCCCGGCACCAGTATCAACGTATACTGATATTTTTTCCAGTTGATGGTTTTTAAACGATTATAGGCCGCTTTATTGGCCTTTTGCTCCATCGGCTCGTCATTGGCGGCATCGTTGCGCCCGTTAACATCTAAACTATGCAGGGCATAATTAAGCGATGGTAAATAAAAAAGCCTTGTACTGCCATATTGTTTCACAATGGCTTTGGCCCCATTGGCAATTAATTTGGGGTAAGTATTGCGGTATACGTTAAAGTTGATGGAATCCACATCCGGAAAGTTTGGCTTTTTGCCTTCGGCATACACTTCAATGGTGTGGTTTACGGCCAGGGCATCCTGTTCCCAGGCTTTTACCAACAATGAAACCGGCGACAGGGAATCGTATTTAATATAACAGCCCGAAGGGATCAAATGATTTTTAACCAGCAGCCCCAAAGCATTGGTGGGCTTATATAATGCGGCAAGCCTGGCGCTGGTTGTTTTTATTTCCTGTTCCGAAAATTTCAACGGCTGTATAATGCTGCGAAAGCCCTTATTCGCCTTTAACGAATCCTGTAGGTTTTTAATTTTAGCCTGCACCAGGCGTACCAAAGCGGCATCGCTGCCAATAAGCTTAGTGGCCGGGGCGTAGTTTTGAAACAAGTTTAAAAGATAGTAATTTTTGATCTCGGTATAGTTTTTCCCAACCAGCCGGTATTGCTGACTGGCAGTTTGCGCGCTCGCAAATAGCGTGATAAAGCTGATAAACAGCACCAGGAAAACTCTCTTCATAAATAGGTTCAAAGAAACAATGTTTCGGATTAAATTTAAGTAAACAAAGTGTTAATCAATAAAATAGCCCCTTTGTTTTAACTCGAATAAAAAATGCCTGCAATATGGCGCATATCACATGGCGGCGAAGACTCACCCGGTCGAGGCTATGCCCGACCACCTCTTCGGCTTCGCCGGAAAGAGGGTGAAAAAAATAAAAAAATGGAGCTTACCCTCTTTGCGGCTTTAGCCGGAGAGAGGGTCGGCCAGCGCAGCGTAGCCGGGGCGAGTCGTGGCCGGCGTTCAAGCAAATGTTATGGGATTTTATTCCGCGCCCTCCCCTTATTTAATATTCAGTGTAAGTGTGGTGTAATAAAAGCCGCCAATGGCCGGGCCGCCTAAAAACGAGTAGTAATACTGGTTGGTGAGGTTACTGGCCCCAATTTTTACATTAAGCCCGGTTTTTACAAAATCGTAATTGACTTGGGCATCAATAGTGCCATATGAGGCTACATTACCATTAACCAAAAACAATTGCCAGTAAAAACCGCTTTGCCATTTATAGGTGGCATTAAAGCCAAAATTGCCAGCAACATGGTTGCCGCCGAAGGAGTAATTGGTTATCCATTGCGGCGTGTTAAAACCGTCTTCCAGCGCATCCTCATTGGCGGTACGCTGTAGTTTGGCGTACGATACGTTGCCGGTAACAATATATTTTTGCCATAAACGATACGATAACCCCAGGCTGCCGCCAATGTTGTAAACCACGCTTTGCGAGTTTGTCCATACGCGGTAACGTGCCTGTTTGGTTTTATCGTTCAGGTAATAAGGGACAGAATCGGCCTTAGTGGTGCCGGGCACGTTCAGTTCAATTTGCCCTATAAAATTATTGTAGCGGTTGTAATAAAAATCAGCATCAACACTCAAATCGCCATTAAAAAACAACGACTTGTAACCGGCCTCGAATGAGTTGATGTGCTCGGGTTGCAGGTAGGTATAGGTGTTCTTTTTAAGCAGGCCTTTTTCTTTTTCAATAGCCGCACTGGTTGACATACCGGCGTTAAAGTCATTTTTAACCGCCGCCTGGAAAGCATCTATCGATGTACGCACGTAGGAGTTTTCAAACACTCCGTTTGATACCACGCGCAAGCCCCCTACCCTTTTTACCCCGCCACTGTTCACGTTGCTAAAGGCTTCGAAAATGCTTGGAAAGCGATAGCCGCTCTGGAACGATACCCTGAAATTCTGCTCTGGCACGGGCGAAAATACCGCTGTAAAACGAGGGTTCAGCTTCAGGTTAAAGTAGTCGTTTTTATCGGCACGTAAGGTAGCCGACAGCTTCAGCTCGTCGTCAAAAAGCGATTTGGCAACCTGCACAAAGCCACCGGTTTTACTGTAGTCAAGGTTACTATACTCCTTCCCCTTTACATAATTAATAAAATAGTTGCCATCCGGGTGGATGATGTAGGTACGGTGATCAAAACCTGCCAGCAAATCAAGGCCTGTTTGTTTTTTAAAGTTTGATGAAATGGCATTCGAGATATCTACCTGCCCTTCGGCATGCCACATATCATCCTTAACCCGCAATGCCGCGCCGACATCCCAGTTATTGATATCGGCCAGTTTATCAAGCGTAGCTTTAAATGCGGCAGTGCCCGGCTGGTAGCGGCCGGCATCGGCCAACTGGCGGGCCTGTTGTAAGGCCTGTGGCACGGTAGCGCCTGCAGATGTGGCCGTATTAAAACCTTTGGTAAAATCGGCGTACCAGGTATTATCGTCTTTGTAGTTGCGGTCAATATTTTCGCCGGCCGAGCGGAGGTTGTATGATTTGCCGGTGTTTTCGCTGGTCCAATAGGCGCGTACCTGGTAAATATTATTCTTCAGTTCAAGCGCGTGTTGCTGCAAAACATAGCCCGACAGCCTGAAACGGTTAGCCCGCTGGTAAATATTATCCAGGTCGGCAAAGCGGTAGGTGTAGGTTAAACGGGTATTATCGTTAATTTTATAAACCAGGGCAACATCAACCTTTACGTTGTGTAGGTTGTAACTGGTTACATCCTTTTCGGCGTAGCCGGTACGGGCAATGGAGTATTGCTTACCACCCAGGGTTACGGTTTTCCTGTCGGATGATTCGTTACCATAGCCATTCACCGGGTCGTAACCGGGGTTATCTGGGCCGCCGACAATGCCTAATTTTGCGTTGGCGGCAGCATTCAAATCAGTATGGTTATCAGCAATCCAATCGTAGCCCGTAGTATACGTCCCGTTTATTTTAAAGGCGATTTTTTTGGAGATAGCCTTGGCCAGCCTGAAACTGGTTTCGGAAAATAGTTTTGCAGATGTTTCCGAATCGCCAATATGGTTGATGCCTGTTTTTTGCTGAATGCCGATGCCCTGGCTGGTAAAAGGATCTTTGGTGATAAAATTGGCCAGCCCGTTGATGGCATTTAAGCCATATAGGGCCGAGGCTGTGCCGGGGATGATCTCTACACTTTCAATATCCAGATCGCTTGGGCCCATGGCATCACCTATGGGCGCGCCAATATGGGGTGCCTGGTTATCAACCCCATCAACCAGCTGCGTAAAACGTACGTTGGTGGTATTGGCAAAGCCACGGGTATTAATAATCCTGAAACCCAGGCTGGGGGTTATCAGCTGCACCCCCTTCACATTTTCCAGCGCGTCAAAAAATGAAGGCGCGGCCGATCGCCGAAAATCGGCGGCGGTTATTTTTTCGATACTTACCGGTGACCGTAAAATATTTTCGCTGACGCGCGATGCGGATACCACTACCTCGCCAAGCTCCTGCTTTTTAATTTGCGTTGTATCGTTTTTCCCGGCGATAGTGTCTTTCGCCTTTTTGTTGCTTTGGGCAAACAAAGCGCCGCCTGCAAATAATATCATTAATAATAAAAAGTAATCTTTTTTCATACCATCGATCACAATTTCGATATGCTTTTATTTATATAACGAAAGTAAAAAATAAACCGGTTATGTAAACCGGCTCGCTGATTTATTTTTACTTTATATTTTATACCTGTATAAGCGGGCTATTTTCCTTCAAAAACTCCTTAAACTTAGCCTGGAACAGCTTAAATTGTTCAATAGCCTTCAATCCTTTTTCGGTAAGCTCGGCCTTACCACCACCCTTGCCGCCCCGTTGCGAAATAACCACCGGCGAGCCAAAATGCTCGTTCATATAATTAATAATATCCCATGCCTGCCTGTACGACATTTTCATTTGCAATGCAGCCTGCCGTAATGAGCCTGATTGCTGTATACGCTCCAGCAATTCAACCCTGCCATGGCCCATCAGCTTTCTGTCGGCAGTTTCAAACCAGATCCGTCCGTTTAAATTTAACTCCTTGTGCATGTTACAAAAAATCAGCGTTGAACATGGTACAAATATATCATAACAAATAATCTTAGCCCCAACTTTTGTACCTGGTGATGCTACATGCTAAAACCTCACAAAAAAAGACGCATGTGATGCGCCTTTACAATTTTCTACAATGCGAAAACGCATTATTTATGTCCTTGGTCTTTTCGGATTAAAGGCCACCAGGTAATTCAAATCTTCAACCGGTGGATTACGCTCGTCAATTTTTTGTGGCTCTTTGTTGAACGTTTGATTAAGACGCGTTTTTACGGTATGAAATACCTGTAACAAAATTTCGGGGCCTACCTTGGCCGCGATGGTTGGGTAATAATCTTTTTGGATCCTTATCCTGTCGGTATTGGTTACCATGCTTAGCTCCCAGCTATCCTCGGCCTTAAAGCCAAATTCTTTAGCGGTGTTCAGCAGGTCGTACATATACATGCGGGTTTCGGTTTCAATAGATTTTTCGGCAGCAACTGTCATATGATTAATTTTTACGGTATTGCAGCCTGTTAAAGGCTGGTATTATGTTAAAGCTTAACTATTACCGTATCGGGATATGGCAATGCCTAAGATATGTAGTATATGAAGGAAGGAATTGTTGAAAGATAGCAATAATTTACTGAAAATCAGCATTTATTAAATATTAATTAAAAAACAGGCGATCGATGCCCTTGCAAGAAATCAGCATCAAAAAGCTTCTCCAACTCCTAAGTACATGCGCTCACTACCCGAAGCCTGTGCCCTCACGCCCAAGTCCGTATCCTCGCAAACTTCCCTTTCGGGAGAAGGGTGATTGGCGGCGAAAACATAACGATCCTGAAATAATGATTGGTAATACCCAAAAAACGACAAAATCCTGTTATTACCTGTTAGAAAATACCCGCAACTTTCATCATGCTTTAAATATATTTGCCTAAACATAAGGCGGTGCAAGCCGTTGTTAATTCAAACATATATCTGCCATGGCAAATAATTTTAAAGAAGCAAGCGTTAACGAAATAAACCAGGTAATGCAGCAGGCGCAAACAGCGTTTGAAGCCTACCAGCAAACCAGCATCGAACAAAAAAGCCTGTTTTTAGAGGCTATAGCCACTGAAATTGAGGCTTTAGGCGATGCCCTGTTACAAAAAGCATCCGAAGAAACTAACCTGCCTATTCCCCGTTTAACCGGCGAGCGCGCCCGTACCACAGGTCAGCTGCGCATGTTTGCCACTATGCTGCGCGAAGGCAGCTGGGTAGAGGCCAGTATTGATACAGCCAATCCCGACAGGGCGCCATTGCCCAAGCCCGATGTTCGTAAAATGCTTACCCCTTTGGGGCCGGTAGTTGTATTCGGGGCCAGTAATTTCCCGTTCGCCTACTCTACAGCCGGTGGCGATACCGCGAGTGCTCTGGCAGCAGGTTGCTCGGTTGTGGTAAAAGCCCATCCCGCCCATGCCGAAACTTCGGAGATGGTTTATAGCGCCATCAAAAAAGCCATTGTAAGCAGCAATATGCCCGAACATATTTTTCAGCATGTACACGGCACCTCGTTTGAAAGTGGTAAAGCTTTGGTGCAGGCTGATGATACAGCCGCAGTTGGTTTCACCGGATCGACTGTTGGCGGACTGGCATTGCTGCAATATTCGTCGCAACGCAAAAAACCCATTCCGGTATTTTCTGAAATGGGCAGTATAAACCCGGTAGTTTTTTTACCGGATACCTTAAATAAAAATGCCGCCGACCTGGCCTCCCAATACGCCGGCTCCATCACTCTTGGCATGGGCCAGTTTTGTACCAACCCGGGCCTAATGCTGGCTATGGAGGGCGATGGACTTTACAGCTTCCTGGATGCTTTAGGCAAAAGCGTTGAAGCCATAAAGCCTGCCAAAATGCTGCACACGGGCATTCATACCGCTTATGAAAAAAAGAGCCATGCCGCTTTGGGACAGGATGGTGTTAAACTAATCCAAAAATCGGCAACCGAAGCACACGATATCGAAGCATTGCCAACCGTTGCACTTGTAAGCGGCGAAACATTTTTAGCCAACCCTTTATTGCACGAAGAGGTTTTTGGGCCTTACTCATTGATGGTAGGCTGTAAAGACGAGCAGGAACTACTTAAAGTATTAAAATCGGTATCGGGCCAGTTAACCACCACGGTAATGGGTACCGACGAGGATTTTGCAGGGCATAAAGCCTTATTACAATTGCTGCCATCAATAGCCGGCCGCGTATTATTTAACGGCGTACCAACTGGCGTTGAAGTTTGCCACAGCATGGTACATGGCGGCCCTTTCCCGGCTACTACCGATAGTCGTTTTACCGCAGTGGGTACCAATGCAGTAAAACGCTGGGTGCGCCCGGTATGCTACCAAAACTGCCCGGATGGTTTATTGCCTTTGGCGCTGCAAAATGCCAACCCTACAGGTATTTGGAGGCTGGTGGATAATGAATGGAAGAAATAGTTAAATTAAGCGACGGCAATTTGTTTTGAACAGATTGCTATCGCTTAATATATTGTTTGCTAATCCCCCCTTTTCGCCTCATTTAGCGCGTTTTTTTAAATCTATTGCCCACGTTCTCCTTCCTTGACAGACGCCCCCTTTCTAAAGGTGTTTTTCTTGTATATTACACTTATGTTTAGGGTATAGTTTTACACTTCTAAAACCTTCACCCAGATTTATATTGGCTATCTTTCAAAATGCAGCACCAAGAATTTACCCCTCCTGAAGAGCTACAAGATTCCATAAAGTGCTTTTGGTACAACAGAAGAGACGCCGGAGAAGTACTATCAAGTTTTGAGGTACAACCTGATGGCTACGCTGAAATTATTTTTCATTTCGGAAGTAGCTGCAGCATTTCATCCAATGGAGGCTTGCAACCATTGCCATCACCGTTTATGATGGGGCTGCTCAACCAACCTGTTCTCTTTTACACGAAAAACCGTTTAGAGATCATTGGCATCCGATGCTTTCCCTGGACAGTGTTCGATTTACTCGGACTGCCGTCCGGTAAAGGCGGAGTGAGCATATTTGAGCATCCTATCGCCCAGCTTCAATCCGTATTGAATAAGTTAGTTCTTTCAGGCAGGTTAGATGAAGCGCTGGCCCGGGTAAAACAATATTTCCTGGATGCCCGGTCGGGGATTGCTATTGACAGTATGCTATTCAAAGCGGGAGTTGCTATGCGGGAAGCAAACGGCGCCATACCGGTAAGCCAGGTAGCGGCGGCGGCCCATGCTACGGTTCGTACGCTGGAAAGAAACTTCAAGCAATCTTCCGGACATACTGTTAAAGATGTGTCGGCTCTGATGCGCTTTGAGCAGGTACGAAACCGATTATGGCTTTATCCAAATTCCAACCTTTCAGGCTTAGCCCATGAGCTGGGCTATACAGATCAATCCCATCTAAGCAGGGAATTCAAACGCTATAGTGGCACTACACCGGCGGCATTCGCTCGGAAAGCAAAGAAGAACGGAAAGGCGACTATAGGCAGCGATTTTGTCGCGTTTGTACAAGCCTAAGGCAGGAGCATTCCGGACTTTTGTGGTTCAATCATTCATATGAAAGCAACACTTAAAAGCGATAAATTCGCACAAAATAAACTTACTTACGATGTTATCATTTCCGGCGCAGGGCCTGTAGGCCTGTTCCTGGCCTGCGAACTGGCCATGGGCAAATGTTCGGTACTAATACTGGAAAAAGCGGAGAACCCGCACTCGCCACTAAAGCAATTACCCTTCGGGATCCGGGGGCTCTCGGCGCCTACTATCGAATCACTATACCGGCGTGGGTTGCTGCAAGAACTTGAGGTACATAAACGCCTTAAAAATCCCCATCAAAACGCCGGGCAAGGATTACGGCGCCAGGTGGGGCACTTTGCCGGCATTCCATTTCATGAAGGCGATATTGACACCGCTCAATGGAGGAGTCGCCTGCCAAGCTCTACCGAAACCAGTTTAATTTCTGAAATGGAGGAGCTTGAAACCGTGCTGGGGCGACGCGCTACAGCCCTGGGCGTAGTAATTAAGCGCGGGCTTGCCATTACACACTTTCATCAAACAAAGGACCGGGTAACCGTTCAGGCAGGCGGACAATCTTTTCAAGGCAAATGGCTGGTGGGTTGCGATGGAAGCCGCAGCGTTGTTCGCAAGTTGGGCGGTTTTGAATTCGCGGGAACTGAGCCTGAATTTACCGGTTACACTACCCGGGTTGACATTGCCGATCCTGAGAAGCTAAGCCCTGGCCGGAACGTAACGCCAAGGGGTATGTACCTCCAATCTCAGCCAGGTTACCTAATGATACAGGATTTTGACGGCGGAGCATTTCATAGCTCAGAAAAGCCAATCACGCTTGAGCACGTACAAGAGGTGTTACGCCGTATTTCGGATACCGACGTTACCATCAATGCCCTGCATATTGCAACCACCTGGACTGACCGTGCACGGCAGGCCACAACCTACCGCAACGGACGGGTACTTTTAGCCGGCGACGCCGCGCACATCCATTCACCATTAGGAGGCCAGGGACTTAACCTTGGCCTGGGCGATGCCATGAACCTGGGTTGGAAGCTCGCCGCAACCATCCGAAAAAAAGCTCCGGAAGGCTTGCTAGATAGTTATTCTACCGAACGGCACCCAATTGGGGCACAGGTTTTGGATTGGTCACGTGCACAAGTTGCAATCATGAAACCAGAGCCGGACGCCCGCGCACTGCAAGCAATTATGCGCGACCTGATGAATACACGCGATGGCGCCACTTATTTTGCAGGAAGGGTGTGGGGCGTTTTCACCCACTATGATCTTGGGGGCCACCCCCTGGCAGGCTATAGCGTTCCCAACTTTGATCTGGGGGATGGTACAAAAATTGGAGAGCTAATGCACAATGGCCTGGGGATACTACTTGATTTTGATGCGAACCCTTTGCTTAAAACTTTGGCGGGTAAACACGGCGGTCAAATCAAATATGTTTCGGGTATGGCGAAAGAACAATTAGGTTTGAGCGCCGTACTGATACGTCCCGACGGAATTATCGCCTGGACTTCTACTGACAACCACCCGGATTGCAGCGAACTCCAAAAGGCTATCACCCGTTGGTTTGTGGGTAATTGAGAGATCAATAAAGTAGACCAGACCTACACTCGCCCCTACCGGCCCATCTGAACAAACCGTATGTATTCTCCTATTTTTCAGTTTACCTGTGGGTGCCTTAAATTTATATTTTCACCTGAGTTAACACTCATCCTTTATTTCGTAGGCTGGTGTCCGGGTTGTGTTGCCCATTTAGCATCGGGCGTATCCTGCATAAAAAATTCAAGGCTGCCACCGTTCATAATCTCTTTATAACTGATATAATTACGGAAGCTTAGCTTCCCGTTCCGCTTAACCTGGTAGATGTATGCTGAATTTTTACTTTTTTTGTGGCAGGTTATCGTTGTGCTTTTTCCGTTAGGCAACTTCAATATAACTTTGTCAAAAATGGGCGAACATAACAGAAAATTGCCCGAAACCGGGTTTACCGGGTAAAAACCCATGGCTGCGAACATGTACCAGGCCGACATCTGCCCCGCGTCGTCATTACCTCCCAAACCACCCGGACCATCGCTGTACTCCGTTGCAAGTATCTCCCTAATCCGTTGCTGGGCCTTCCAGGGAGCAGGTGTATAGTTGTACATAAAAGGGATTTGATGACCGGGCTCATTGCCATGCCAGTATTCTTTTTTCAAAAACAAACTATCCAATGCCGATTCCAGTTTAGCAGGCCCACCCATTAGTTGTGCAAGACCATGGATATCCTGGGGCACATAAAATGTATATTGGCGGGGCGTGCCCTCGGTAATATAGCTTTCTTTTTTATCGGGGTTGTAATCTGCTATCCAGCTGCCATCGGCGTGGCGCCCGCGTACCAAACCTGTTGCCGGGTTAAATACATTTTTATAATACCCCGCCCGTTTTGTCAGTATCTTATAATCTGCTGTTTTATTTATTTTTTTTGCAAATTGCGATAAGGCGTAATCGTCATAGGCGTACTCCATAGTACGGCTCACCTGCTCTTTTTTATGAAACGCATCGGGCACGCTATCTTCCAGCGGTATATAGTGATATTTTAAATAGCTATCCAAAGCTCTGCGGCCTTTACCTTCTACATAATCACTTTTATTGGCAGGTATATCAAAAGCGTTATGCCGCAACAGCCCGTAAGCTTCGCCAATATCATAATCGCGGATACCTTTGAGATACGCGGAGCTGATGACCGAGGCGGTATGATCGCCAATCATTTCTGATGTGTAATTGTTCCAGCACGGAAATATGGGCATCCAGCCGCCTTGCCGGCCTTTGATGATCAGCGATCTTGCCAGGTCATTTACAAAGGCAGGTTTCAATATTTCATATAAAGGAATTTCGGCCCGGTAAATATCCCACATCGAAAAATCGTCGTAATAATCGCCCTTAATTAACTTTGCTGTTTTGTAACTGGTGGCAAACATAGGGTAGCGGCCATCAACATCATTAAACAACCGGGGTTGCTGCATGGTATGGTAATAGGCTGTGTAAAAAATATTTTTATCCTTCAGGTTATCTGTTACTACCCTAATTTGACTTAAGGCTTTTTGCCAAACCGCTTTACAGGTTACAACCGCTTTATCAAAATCGAATCCGGGCATTTCTGCCTGTAAATTTTTACGGGCGCCATCAAGGCTGGTAAATGATGTACCAATGCGGATCACCAGCTTTTCGCCCTTGTTCATTTTAAAGCCAACAAAGCCGCCTGCTCCCAGCCGCTCTTTTATGCTTGTTGCCGATAAAACTTTGTCGCCGGTAAAAACGCCTGCCCGGCCGGCAACCTTTTCAAACCTGATTACGAAGAACCCGTTAAAACCGGCGCTTTTGCCCCATCCCTGGTAAATGCGGTGGACAGGGTTATACCCGTAAACCTCGCCCTTTTCAGCATCTACTTTCACATAGCCTTCGTGCCGGTCGCTGTTTGGTTTAACCAGTAAATAAAGGCTATCAGCCTTATCCATGGTAAACTGCATCATACCGCAGCGTGGGGTAGCAGTTACTGCGGCATGCAAGCTATATTGGGCCAATTTAACCTGGTATAAATAAGGGGTTAGCAGTTCATCGGCATGTTTAAAAGGCGTTTCGTAACCTTTGGTTTTCAACGTACCGGTAAGAGGCATAATGGTAAAACTGCCATAATCCTGCGTGCAGGAGCCACTTAGCCAATGCGAGCCGCGCAGACCGTAAAACAGGCTATCTTTATAAAGATACGGTGGTACGCACTTATTTTCAGTCGCCTGGGTTTCCGGCGTCCACTGCGTCATGGCAAAAGGCGTGGTTACAGCAGGAATAGTATTGGCCTGCGACGCGGCATAACCAGAACCGTGTTTTACTGCCGATGCTGTTGTGGCAACAGCGGTACCGGCCAATGGCTGTACATATTTAACAACATCCTGAGCAAATATCGACGTAGAGACAGCCGACAGCAACAAAGTAAAATATAAGCGTAGTCCTTTATAACGTATCATATGGTTTATAAAATTGGAAGCCCCCTCTAAATCTCCCCCGGTAGGGGAGACTTTAGCTTTGCGACCGACAAAACATTCCTGTCGCGAAATCTTACTAAGTTATGTAGTATACAGGCTATATCTTCAAAAATACCTTATTTCGATATAAAAAATAGAGCAATGCAAGCTGCACAATCACTATGCTTATGGCCTGCCATACTGCTTGCCACACTGGCGATACGTACTGTATCAACCCTCCAAAAAAATAATGGGCAGTATGCTGAAAATCGATCATTCCTTCGGATGCCAGGTAAATGAGGATTGAATTCACCCCTATAAGCACAAAAGGAAAAGCCCATTTGCGATAACCCGCCACATCAATAACCAGGTAAAAAACAGACAGGAAAACCAAACTCCATCCGCCTACAAACAAAACAAAAGAGCTTGTCCAGAGGCGTTTGTTGATAGGGAAGGTTAAATTCCAGGCGTAGCCAATAGCAATTAACAGCAGCCCGGCTACAAACAACGCCAGGCCCTTTTTCCACATGGGCCACTTTACAGACGGGTATTTTAAAAACTGACCCGTAAAGATACCCAGCATTGCGGTGCCAATTGCCGGAATAGTTGATAACACACCTTCGGGATCATGCACTTTATCATGCAACCGGCCGGGAAGTAATAACCTGTCGATGTATGATTCCAGGCTACCATTCATGGTTAAAACACCCGCGCCATAACCCGGCACCGGGATAAGCATCATAGCGGCCCAATACCCTAACAATAATACGGCAAACCAGATAAGCTGCTGCCTGATATTAAAATTCAAATAAATGAGCCCGGCAAAAAACCAGGCCAGGCCAATACGCCCCAATACGCTGGCGAAACGCGTTTGCTCGTACCCGTTCCATTTAAAAAGGCCATTAACAACCAATCCTAAAAAAAGCAGGATTGCGGTACGGCGAATCATGGATAAATAAATGCTGCGCTTATCTGCCTTGGGCAACAGCTGCGCATCATTGACACCAGCCTTCATCATTTTATTGTGCATAGAGTATGGCATAGACACGCCGGCTATGAACAAAAAAAGCGGGAAGATCATGTCATAAAATGTAATGCCATTCCAATCGGTATGGTGCAGCTGGCCCGACATCCAAAGTAAAACCGGCCAGTTGGTAGCTTTGGCAAGTGCATGTACCACACCTTCGCCGCTCATTATCCAAAACATATCAAAGCCACGCAGGGCATCTAACGATAGCAAACGAGGTAATTTTACGGGAGCGCTTTTACCATTACCGGTATTTACAAAAGGATCAGCGACTATTGGTACGTTGGCCATATGCCTTAAAGATTATTGTTGTTTTAAGTCTGTTCCTATTTTAGCCCTGTATTTTTGATACAGCTGTTTGGCCACCAGTATGCTGTTGCCTTTTGTGGTTACCGGGTATGTTTTTTGTGTGTTTACCCAATTCCATTCCCATGCGCTTATCGTTTTATCAAACGCTGCCGCATCCATTGGTTTCCCGGCCTTCAGGGCGGTTTTGGCTTGGGTAAAAAACTTTTGCCACCTCACCTTATAAAAATCATTGAGCAAACCACTCCATTGGCGGCAGGAGTATTCATGAAGCGGGCTTTTTTCGTCGCCCCAAAGGGTAACCAGGTTGCGGGCGTTGCGTTCGTAAATCGCCTTTTCGGCGGGTGTTGTACCGCATTTGCGGGCATCGGCAAGCCAGGGGCCTAATAAAAAATCTTTACGTGTTGCCAAAAGAGCATCCATATCGATTATCAATTGCAGGTATTGTGCGCTATATTTATCAAAGTCGGCTATGTTTTTATCCTGGTAAGCCTTTACCCATTTTTGTTGCAATGGCCTCGCGTAGTTTGCCAATACCTGTCTCGATAAATCAACCAGGTCATACTGAAAACCATCGCTCTTCCCGTTTGCGGGTATTGCTTTCATTAGTTCGTCCCAGGCGGGTAGCAAATCTTTACGCTGATAATTTAGCTTAGTCCTCGTCCATACTGCGGCCGAATCAAACGTCGGCCTGCCTGTTATAATTGACTCTGAGGCATCGCGGATATCCTTACCGTTATAGACGGTTTGTTTTAATACCTGCCACACTTTAAGTGTATGTTCGTTTACATTTCCGTAGCGGTTTAAAATATATGACCGAAGCCAGTTATCTAAGTTAATGGGCTCGCTTTGCCAGGTGTTGCTGGTCATTAGCTCATACAACACCGGGTTTTGTTCGATGCCTTCCATGGTAAGGCCAATGCCTGCCAGTTTGCCCGATGCCGTATCTTTAAGTGCAAGCGCCGGGCCTTTGGCCACGCCTTCAATCCTGCCAAACATCCCTATATTACCGCCAAAGTTGTGCAGCATATTCCAGATCCATGGCTTGCCATAGTAAGCTTCGGTGCGTTTCCAAACGGGCTCAATCTCGGTTGCCAAATCAAGCATGATCATGTGATCGTTGGGGACAGCCTCCAATAAGGCTTTTATCTGCGGTGTTTTCCAGAATTTGCGGTCGCTATAAAAAAGCCAGCCCTGCATTACCCATATAGCTTTGGGGTCGGCACTGCTCATAGCCTGGTACACGCGCGCGCTTAGTGCCGACAAATAAGCCGGATCATCCGTTGGCGGTTCATTTTCATTAAAGGTATCGGCCGAGTACAGATGGTCGGTTCCATATAACCGGGTTTGGGTTTCTAAAAACTTACGGCCAATTTGTTCAAACATCGGGTCTTCGGTATCTAATATATAGGTATCGCCAAAGCCATTGTTCCAGTTGGTTTTTTTGAGTTTTGATTTTGGGAAGCGTGTCAGAAACGCCGCAGGTACATGGCCTGTAAATGACTGTAAAACAGGCTTCATGCCAAGCGCCCTTTCGCGTCGCAGAATTTTTTGCTGCAAATCGCGGTGGCTTGTCATCCAGCTCACGGGCAAGGGCCCGCCCCAGCCATCCAGATTACCCATCCAAAACCATGAAAAATAGGCCGGGCCACAAAAAAACGATTTCAAATCGCTATCGGTAAAGCCCATGCCTTTATAAACCTCGTACCAGGTATACTCCTGCCCGGATAATGCAAGCGGCATATCAATGCCATGTAAAGCCATCCAGTCAATTTCTTTTTCCCATCGCTTCCAGTCCCACCAGCTCATGCTATAGTTGTAAGTACAATAGTTTAGGTAATAGCGGTATTGGTAGGGCGTGTTTTTGCGAACCTTCGCGGGTAGCTTCGGCAGCTTTGCGGGCAGATTCAAATTGGTGCCATTCCAGGTTACCTGGCAGTGGCAATATTCAGTCAAGTAATAATATAATGCCGATGCAATGGCGACGCCGTTATTACCCCTTAATACAATTTTGCTGTTTATGCTTTCTATTTCAAAGGCAGCTTTGCCATTGATGCCAGGAATCTCTTCTACCTTAAAATGCCTTGCCACCCCGGGTACAACGCGGGCAATTAACGCATAAGATGCCTCCTGGTTAACCTGGGCATTTGCAAGCCTGCCTGTAAAAATCGAAATAACAAGCAGCGCAAAAAAACGTGCAGAAAACAATTTGCTTAACAACATATAGAGCCTATTTAAATTTAATAAGTTAGAAATGCTAAAAAGGGCTTTAACTTTTAATTTACGTTATTCTTTTTTTTACCTACTTACGAGTTATTGAAATTTATGTCATAAACATTTGCCCGAACGCTGGCTACGACTCACCCGGTCGAGGCTACGCCCGACCACCCTCTCTCCGGCTGCGCCGCATAGAGGGTTCCGCGTTAGTAGTTAATTTATAATCAATGTTTATAAATCAAAAATTTCTAAAACCCTCTTTGCGGCGCAGCCGGAGAGAGGGTCGGCCAGCGCAGCGTAGCCGGGGTGAGTCGTCACCGCCACGCGATAAACGACATTCCGCCTCGGCGTTTCTCCCAGGCTTTAACATTCAATCACAGTCTTTTTCTTTTATTGTTAAACAGTCTCATACAACAATTATATAAAAAACAAAAGACGGTAAAAAACAAATACAGGCCGGTATACGGCCTGCATTTGTTTAACAATTATAAGTTGTCAAGTAAACCCAGGCATCTCAGCCTGAGATTCTCACAGAACGGAACGTGATAGTCTCCCATCATTCCGCTCTTATTATCTATAAACTGGTTTCGAGCCGAATGTCCAGTGGGCAAATAAGTTAGGTTGTTTGCCGCTCAAGCGGCTTACCCAATTCATTGCACTGGTCACGCTGACCCGAATCTTCTTGTACTTTCGTATTGCCCAGTTGGCCAATTTTGCGTTGATTCCCCGCATAAAGTCTTTCAACTTTGTCTTGTAGAATTTCCCGTAATAATTGATCCAGCCTTGCAGTACCGGGTTAAGTTCTTTGGCAACGGCTTCAATCTCGATACCAGGTATCCGCAGTATAGGCATGTTATTCAGCTTTTCATTCATCGCTGTCATGGCCTTCATACTTACTCCCGGCAGGAAGTTGGTAAAGCTTTCTTTCCTGAACTGGTTCTGAGCCTGTCTTGGCTGGAACGTATAGCCCAGGAAATCGAACTTTACTTCTGTCTTCATTTTGTGCCTGCGGTTGCTGTCCTTGCAATAGATGATCTTCGTCTTTTGCTCGTTCATTTCAAGCCCACAGTCGTTTAGCCTTTTGCTTAAGTTCTCTTTTAGTCGTTCGGCTTGTTCTCCTGACCTACAGTGTATCACTGCATCATCCGCATAGCGTTCGAACCTGTACTCCGGGTAGTTGGCGATCAGCCACATATCCATCGCATAGTGCAGGTAGAGGTTGGAGAGAATCGGGCCGATCACCGAGCCTTGCGGCACGCCTTTCGTCCTTGCTACTGTAGTTCCATCCTCCAGTTGCAATGGGGCTTCCAGCCATCTCTCGATGTATAGCAGTACCCATTGTTCGTTCGTGTGCTTCTGCACAGCCCGCATTAATAAGTCGTGCGGGATGTTGTCAAAGAACCCCTTAATATCAACGTCGAGTACCCAGTTGTAATCCATGCACCTTTCCCGTGCTTTGGCTACTGCCTGTAACGCTGACTTTCCGGGCTGGTAACCGTAAGAGTCTTCATGGAAGAGGTTCGCGAGCACTTCTTCCAGTTCTTTGGTTACCACTGCCTGTCCGATACGGTCGGTTATCGTCGGGATGCCCAGTGGCCTTTTACCGCCACCTTTCTTTGGGATCTCCACCAGTTTGACTGCCGGCGGCACATAACTGCCTGAACTCATCTGGTTCCACAGCTTGTACAGATATTTCATATGTTGCTTATCGAAAGCTTCCATGCTCATCTGGTCTACGCCTGCAGCGCCTTTATTGGCCTTGATCTTTAAGTAGGCTTCCTGTACCGATTTCCTCGATATACAAAAAGGTTTTGCTCTATACATCTTTATACCTCCTGTAGATTGCTCCTTAAACAGTTTCTATTGTTGTATATCGCCAGATAATGCCACCCCTTCGCTCCTGCTGCATTTCCACAGCTGTCATCACTACTACGAGTGGCTCCGTCCCCGTGGGACGCATCGATACTTTCCTCCTTACTGGTTCGCCAGCTTGGAATTTTCTCTTGGCATCGTCCCGACAGGTTCACAAGTTCCGTTTGATTGCCTGTATGAAGCTCACGCTGCCTATACGCCGGATGCCATGGGGACAGTAAACAGGTCGTCCTCCCCATTCTTCGTAAAGTGATACTGTACTTTAGTTTTGACATCTTCTAATCCTTTCGACGCCTCTTCGGCAGTTCATTTGCATTCGTCTTCTTTCATACTTACCTGACACCTCTGCGGTGCCGTTTCCTCTAACGCTCACTACCATGGCTCTTTACCAAAGCAGCTTAGAGTGGTTTGATACCTGCTCCTGCAAGCCGATACCGAGGGGCCTGCCCTCATCAATCTAACAGCATTGATTTGCTGCGCAAATCATTCATGTCGCTCAATACCCCGGATTTTGAACCAGGGCCGGATTATTCGTCACCTGTAGGGCTGGGATCGGATACAGAACGTCTGTAGACTGCCATGCCGATCCTTTAACCGGGGCGAGCACAGCATCTGCGCGGCCAGTGCGTTTCAGGTCAAACCAGCGATGGCCGAATTCGCCAAAGAGCTCGACCTGTCTTTCGTGTTCGACGGCCAGCAACAACTCTGCCTGGGTTTGAGCGGTTGCCGGATGGAGACCCGCCCTCGAACGGATGACATTAATGTCAGCCAGGCTTCCGGTAAGGTTGTTCTGCTGCGCCATCGCTTCGGCTCGGATCAGGTATTGTTCAGCCAGGCGCAGTACGACAAAAAATTCGGTATTCGCGGCGGTGATCGTTCCGTATTTGGCGATATAGTATTTACCGCTGGCTGATGTTTTCACCCAGCTGTCAAAACGATCATCCTGGTAGTCCGGCCTCAGGGCATCCCGCTCAAAAGCGGCCACCAATGAAGCGGTCATCGCATGGTTCGGATCAGCGCTCGCCGTGAGCGGGATAAACACCCTGGCTATGGAAGCATAGCCATACTGATTCGTATTGAAAGCCCAGATAGTCTCAGTGCTGGCCTTCAAAAACACGTTGCTTAACTTGGCAGGAAGGCTGTACAGGCTGGATTGAGCGATCACCTTGGAGGCTTCCGCTTCAGCGTTGACATAATCTTTATTATACAGGTAAACACGGGCCAGCAAAGCAGTGGCAGCCCAGCTGTTTACCCTGGTCCGTAAGCCGGCCGACCAGGAATAATCCTGGGCCAGCGATCCCTGCGCATCTTTCAGATCGCTGATAATCTGGCTGTAGATCTGTGAAACTGTACTTTGTGGCTGGGTCCTGGTCACTGCAATGTCCGTAGTGGTGATCAGCGGCACCGCGCCATACAAGTTGACCAGGTAGAAATGGCAAAACGCCCGCATAAATTTAGCCTCGCCAATCAGCTGTTTTTTGAGAGTCGGAGACAAGGATGACGCGCCCATTCCCGCAATGATTTCGTTTGCCTGGTAAATGATCTGGTAGTTTTGCAGCCATACCGTATTCACTGTACCCGTCCCGGGTATCAGGCTGTTGTTCGCGAATTCATCAGTTGGGGTAGCAGGCAGATAAAGTTCGTCTGCTGAGCGTGCCGGTAGTGTGCTGGCGAAAACACTGTAATTGGTCGTCAGATTCGCAGAGGCACCGGTGTACATAAATGCATACATGCCGTTTACGGTGGCCTGCGCGGTGAGGGAATCCTGGAAGGCAGCAGTGGACGGGATCTGATTTACCGGAACGGCTACTTCTATCGCTTTTTCGCAGCCGGTGATGGCAACTACAAAAGGCAGCAGTATATATATAAAACCTTTGATAAGGTTAATTTTAAAAATCTCTTTCATGGTCATTTATTTTAGAATGAAAATTGCAATCCGGCGGTGAACATTTTTAAAGGGGGCAAAACTGAGCCCTGCGTTTCGGGATCCAGCCCTTTATAATTAGTTACGGTTACCAGGTTTTCTCCACGCAGGAAGATCTGGCCGTTTTTAACCTTTACAGCATCGAGCCATTGCCGGGGGAATGAATAACTCAGCGAGAGGTTCCGCAATCGCATAAAAGAAGCATCAACAATCACGGCGTCTGAAGAAATATACCTGGTGTAGGAGTTATAAGCTGCTGAGGAAGTTGATGCGCTGGGCTTAAAGGGCGATTGCAGCAGATTATCAAGCTGCGAGCCGAGCAAACCGGGAAATGCGGTTTGCGCAATGCCTTTCTGCTTAACAAAATTGATTAAAAAATCCAGTCTGAAACGCTTGTAACTCAGGCCTGATGTGATACCTCCGTAAAACTTCGGATCACGGCTGGCAATAATATAAGTATCATTGGCCAGTCCGCTGGTGACAGCACCATCGCCGTTCCGGTCCGCGAACTGGGCAACGCCGTCAACAAAGCCCGTGTTTTGATAGCCGATAAATGAACTGACCGACTGGCCCACCTGATAAGTGTTGGCGTAGAGCGTCGCTACCTGCGCGGGGATGGAAAGAATCTTGTTCCTGGCTGTTGTAAAATTGGCCGAGAGGTCCCACCTGAACACTTTGCTTTTGACCGGAACGGTATGAAGATTAAATTCCCAACCCTTGTTTTGTACCTTCATATCAAGATTTTCAGTAAAACTTGGAAAGCCGCTTTGGGCCGGCAGCGGAGAAGAATTCACCACCATATTGCCGGAGCGGTTCAGGTAAAATGCCGAAGTTAACCGGATACGATCATCCAGGAATCCCAAATCCAAAGCCACTTCAAACTTGCGGTTCGTTTCCCACCGGTAATTCGGATTGGCTATTCTCGTCGGGTAAAACCCGGGATTTCCGCCGTAACTTGTACTGGTACTGGTGTAGGTGTCCAGGTAGCCGTAATTGCCCACCTGATCATTACCGGTTATGCCGTAACTGCTGCGCAGCTTACCAAAGCTAAATAGATTAATATCCTTTATAAACTGTTCTTCGGCGAACAGCCAGGCGGCCGCAACCGAACCGAAATTTCCGAATTTTTTATCAGGTCCGAAACGGGATGAACCGTCTCTGCGGAAAGTGCCGTTAAACAAGTACTTGTCAGCAATATTGTAATTGATCAAACCGTAAGTTGAAATATATTTATATTCCTGCGACAAACTGGAAACAGTCGGAAAACTTGCCGCATTGCCCAGGTTGTTCAGTAAGCTTTCTGACGCGAAAGTAGATGCCTGGATGTAATAAGGCATGGCAAACATATTATGCTGATACGAACCGCCAATAGTTGTACTCAGTTTACCCTTCCATATTGGGGTTTCATAATTTAACTGAGGTTCAGCTATTAATGTCTTGCCGTTACTGCTCGTATATATCCCCTGCGACGGGAGCGAATATATCGGGTTAAATGTACTGGCAGGAACGGTATAGCGGTAAGTTTGACTAACGATATCATAACCGGCATTTGTTCTGAATGTCAACCCTTTGACAATCAAATAGGAAAGATTAGCACTGAAAACCATATTACTCGTTCCCATATCAAAGGTTTGCCTTGAGGTGGCTATCGGGTTATTGAAATCGGTAACCCAGTACAACTTTCCGGCGGCATCATATAAAGGATAATTGGCCGGCATGCTGATAGCTGCGGAAGTATAATCAGCCCCGGGCATATTGTTAGAGCCAAATGTTAAATTGGCCCCTAAGCTCAGTTTCAGGCGATTATCACCGGAAGTATGCTGGGCCCCCATATTGAAACCACCTCGTTTGTAACCGTATCCGCCGTAAAGCACTGATTGCTCATTATGGTAATTGCCGCTTAACAGGATGGATGATTTATCGGTTCCCATGGACAGCGACGTCGACGCGTCGGTAATTTTGGCCGTATTACCGATCAGCATATTCTGGTAATTCGTGTTGGCATTCTGATCCCAGACCATCAGGTCAGGAGCCAGGGCAGCAGTCGGCGTTACATTATCATTGGCGAATGCCTGGCGACGTAAGGCCAGATAATCCGATGAGGATAGCAAGGCCCGCTGTTTAACAACCTCCCCTATTCCGCTCGATACATTGAAATTCAGTGCCGGTTTGCCTTTCACCGCTCTTTTGGTCGTAATCAGGATAACGCCGTTAGAGCCCCGTGAACCGTATATCGCGGTTGCGTCGGCATCTTTGAGGACAGTGATGCTTTCGATATCAGTCGGATTGATGTTGTTTAAAGGGTCTGTCGTCCCGTTAGGCTGTCCGGAAGTGATAAAACCGCCGATCTGCTGATCTGTAGCTGTGCCGTTATAGGGTACGCCATCCACTATATACAGAGGCTGATTGCCGGAATTGATTGAATTTCGGCCACGGATCAGCACGCTCGAGGTGGAAGCCGCAACTCCGGAGCTTTGTTTCACATATAAACCGGGAACGAGGCCTTGCAAAGCTTGTATCGGATTAGTTAGCGGCTGCCGTTCAAGATCGGCAGCGTTGATCTGGACAGCGGAGCCTGTGTTCAGGCGCTCAGTTGTGGTATAGTATCCTTTATTAATCACCACCTCGCTCAAGCTGGCCATGGATGGCTTCATTTCAACTTTTTTAAGGTCGGCGGTTACTTTTAACCGCACGGTTTCGTAGCCGATGAACGAAATTTCGATCAGGGCGTTTTCCGAAACATCTTTCAACTGTACAAAGCCATTGACATTAGTAATTAAAATGGGGCCGTTTTGCAGTATTTTGACCGTCGCGCCCTGAAGCGGATTACCTTTTTCGTCGGTGACAGTAACAATAAGACTCAATTTGGTTTCAAAGACCTTCCTGATCCGGTCCAGTAAGGACTGTTCCTTCGCTTTCAGCAAGATGTTTTTATCTACGATTTTATAAGTCAGCGGCAAATTCGCCAGACAGGCCGAAAGGGCCTCCTCTATCGATACATTTTTGAGGTCAACAGTGATGGGTAGTGCCGGCAGTTCATTTTCATCAAAAAGAAATACGTATTTGGATTGTGTTTCTATCTCATGCAAGACCTGCTGCAACGGTACACTCTTTCGATGAATCGTAATCTGCGTATAACCCTTCGCGCTGATTTGCGTAAGTAGTATAAAAAACAGAAAAGCGGTCAAATTTATTCTCATGATGATCTTCCTCCTTTTTTGAGGACTTACTGAAAGCCATAGCCTGGGTATGGCCATAGAAATGGCATTAAAATTCATTACATTTGTTACTGTAAGGTTAACATTAGACTCAACTCAGAAATTGTTTGTCTGTCCCGGACCCCGGTCAGGGACAGAGGGGTTAACCTGACATTCTCCGCGGAAGTGCTTCGACTCACTTTCGCGGTTTTTAAGGCCCCTTATCCCGGTGGGTTATCGTAAATATCTTATCATACGTTGTGCTTTTTAATGGTTAATTGATAATTGTTATTTTATGGCCTTCAACTATAAATTTGACATTGAAATAGGTCAATATTTCCAATGCTTCCGATAATTTTAAGGTGCGGTATACTTTGCCTGTAAATCTCTTTTCAGGTATATCACCGACATAATCCACCTCAATATCATACCAGCGGGCAAGCTGCCGCATAACATCCTGAATATCGGCTCTTCCAAATTGAAAAAAGCCGTTTGTCCAGGCCATTGCTGCTACGGTATCCGTTGGTATTATGGTGAATATCGAGCTGGCAGAAGTTAATCTCGCCTGTTCCCCCGGTTTCATTATTTGCGCTCCGGCCCGACCGGATATCTTTATCAAACCGCTCATTAAAGTAGTCGCCAGATAAGGTTCATCGTGATAAGCATTGATGTTAAAATGTGTACCCAAAACCTCCACGATCTGTTCGTCAGTCTTTACCTTGAATGGCAGGGATCTGTTATGAGCCACCTGGAAATACCCCTCCCCTGTCAGCTCAACCACACGTTCTTTTTGATGCGTGAACGATACCGGATATTTCAGAGAAGAGCCTGCGTTTAACCAGACTCCGGTACCATCTGCCAGTATGATATGGTAATCCCCTCCCCGGGGTGTTATAATCGTATTAAATTTCGCGGTTTGCTGCCCGGTCGCTAAGCTATCATTCTGTTTATCGCTGCCTGCAAAGTACACCTTGCCATTAAGTGTCCGCTGCAGCCCGTTATTATAGATGATAACAGCGCGGCGTGATCCGGGCATCAGGTCATGTGATTTAAAGGACACCAGTTCTGATGTGCTGTTTTGGTTACGATATTTTATCGTGATAAGGGCGGCGATACTGATGAAGATGAGAACGGCTGCTGCTGATACAAATTTCTTCCAGTTGATATGGTAAATCCTGGCTTCCTGCCGGAGCGAAAGTTTGTCCTGTATGCTGGCCCACATGGCGTTTTCGGCATCTTCCAAATCAGATTCCGATAAAAAGGTATTCCGTTCTTCGCCGAAGGTTAAAAACCACTTTTTGATCAGGAGTTTCTCTTCTTCGGTACAGGTACCATCCCTATATTTTTTAAGTATATCAGCTGCTTTTGATTCGCGCATATTGAAATAATATTAACTCGATATTACCATGACGGATCAGAAGCACCAAAGGGGTACATCTTTTTAAAAAAAAATGCAATAAAAATCACTCCGAAAGTAAGAACGCGATAATTAAGATCAGTTTCAGTCTAAGGCGAAGGATTTTTAGCGCCCTTTTGATTTGCTTGGTTACCGTTTCTTCAGAAATGCCTATTTTTTTTGCTATTTCCTTGTGAGAATAATTTTCTTTACGGCTTAGGATGAAAATTTCACGCATTTTTGGTGGTAATGACTGAATTTCGCGGTCTATTAACGCGGAAATATCCTTTTCCCGCACCAGATAGTCAGTTGTAGACTGAGGAAGATCAATAAATGCCTGAAATGAGGCGATGTAATCACTTTTGATTTTTTTATGTGCGAAGATATCCAAAGCCCGGTTTCTTACTGCACGAAAAAGGTAAGACGGCAGGGATGTTTTCAGGAAAAAAGATTCGCGGTTGCTCCAGAGCCTGATGAATAAATCCTGCACAAGGTCTTTCGCTTCTTCCTGATCTTCCAGTTTTTTATAGGCGTAACTGTACAGCAGTTTGTTATAACGTGTAAAAATCTCCTTTAGAGCCTGCTCGTTCCCCTGTTTTAAAAGAGCGACCAGTTTGTCGTCAGAAAGATCAGTATATGTGCCCATGATTAATCAGATCTCTAAATTACAACATTAATGCGTTTCAACATACCGGACACACCCCAAGTTGTTCAGCTTTATGTTAGCGGGAACGGATTAGTGGTTTAAAGGTGCCTTGGGCTAACAAAGCGCAAAAATATTATTTTCGGCCGTTTGTTAGTTTATATTGATCAATTTGTCCGGGAAATATCAGCTTTACCAATAAACTCATCAGGTTGCATGCCCGAATTAACCGCGCCAGGTTACGTTTTTCTCCTTATACGGGGCCTGCGATTAGCGGTTAACGCGATCTAAGGCAATAAATTCTATCTGGTAAATAGTCCGGCACCGAGATTTGCACCTAACGTTCCCTGCTTTAAATGAAGATAATTCCGTTTGGCCAGACCTTCCTCGATTTCAACTTTTCCATCTTTTTTTGACAATGACATCAGCACCGTCGTCCATAGCGGCGCTGCCTTTAAACCTGTATTTTGATCATTGCCAGCTTCCGGGTTAATATGTATTTCCATCGACCGGAATTATTGAGGGGGTCTGTCCGACAACATTATTGTAAATAAACAGGGAGCAAATGATTGCGGCGAGCCGGTAAAGCTTTCTTTTCATAAAACTGAGTTTTACTGTAAAAGTAAACCGGCACCACTGAACGGGTTCATAAACAAGTTTAAGAAATATACTTAACATAGTTTAAGAATAAAATACCGCGCGGATTAACAGGGAGTATAACGAGCGACAAATGTCTCTATTAAGAAGCCCCCGGATTACCGGGGGCTTCTAATTTCTGCACTTATCAGAACTTTCGTATTCGGTTACTATTACTTAAGCGGCATCAATTGCTTCCCGGAGCGCTTTGGCAGCGGCCGCAGGATCTTCGGCACCGTAAATTGCGGCACCGGCTACGGCTACCTGGGCACCGGCTTTGATAACCGCAGAGATGTTGGTCAGGTTTACCCCACCTGCTATAGAAACAGGCACACCTGCCCTTGCTGCTTCATCGATCAGTACCTGGATAGAATATCCTGCTGTCCATTGTTCGTCCAGACCGGCATGCAGTTCAACAAATTCAACACCTAATTTAATCACTTCCTGAGCTCGTTTTACACGGTCGGGATAACCAATAGTATCCACAACAACCCCTTTATTGTGCGCTTTGGCTGCTTTAACCGCTCCAATGATAGTTGCATTTCCTGCTGCTCCCATGACCGTAACTAAATCAGCCCCTGCTTTAAATGCAATATCGGCCTCCAGTTCTCCGGCATCGGCGGTTTTAAGGTCAGCAAACACAAGTTTATCAGGATGCGCGTTTTTCATCGCTGTGATTACGGCGGAACCCATATTCTTAATAAGCGGAGTACCTAATTCAATGATGTCCACATAAGGAGCCACTTTAGCGGCAAGCGCTAATGCGTCCTCTGTTGTCAATAAGTCTATTGCTACTTGTAATTTTGCCATTTTTTTATATATTAAATTTTAATGATATGATTGATTATTATTTATTCCATGTTAGCATGACGTTTCCAAAGTTCTTCGGCAGGTGTACCATCAATTTTCCATAATTCTATAAAAACCGCGTCTCCCAATAAGAGCAACGCTTGTTCAAATAAGCTTCCTGCATACTGTTTTGATCGTGCGCTATCATGATCCTGTTTTTCGGCGGCAGGTATCAGTATATGAATGTCCGCAATTTTGGCAAGAGCCGATGATGCATTAGTGCTGACCGCAATTACGCCGGCCGCCACCTGTTTTGCTTTTTCCGCTGCTTTTACAATTGTTCCTGTACTACCGGATCCCGATGCTGCCCATAACAGATCTCCGGTTTTAATCGCGGGCGTAGTCGTATCGCCAACGAAAAAAACTTTTAACCCCAGGTGCATCAGGCGCATTGCGACCGAGCGCATAGAAAAGCCCGAACGCCCCGACGCGATGAGAAAAATGGCATCGGCTTGTTGGATACTGTCTATCAACTCCGAAAAATTGGAGTAATCGATATTTTCGGCCAGCGTTATGTTTTCCTGTAATATCTGTTTAAGATTGTTATGGATGGCTATTGCCGTCTTTTCACTTTTTTCATATATCGAATCCATTGGATAGCGTTTTTAATTCGGTGACAAAAGTATTCCGCGCCCGGACAGAAACGATTACACAAACAGCCTGATCGGGTGGACTATCAGGAAATTTCATCAAGTCAAAGTCATAAATAAACTGATTTTTACCTATCATTTCCGAATAGTCCACTATAATTAGCCAATTATCCACTACATTAAAATCGAAGTACTTACCTTTATAAAATGATGAATCAGTCAAAAGAAAGTCGCCTGGAAAGTGCCATAATCTACATCAGAAACTTACATAACTGCCCGCCCAGTTACTTAAACGATCCGGGCAGGAAGGACTTTTTTGAAATTGTATGGTTAAAAAATGAAGATCCGTTACATGCTTTAAAAACAAATGATTTCGAAGTAAAAGGCGACTGGATTTATCTGATCCCTCCTTACCGGGTACACCAGCTAAATAAAGCGGGAAAGAATGGTGAGTTAATCTCCTTTAAAAGGGAGATCCTGGAGGAGGAGGACAAAGAGTTTTTGCTGGATATTTTTAAAATATTTAACGTGCAGGGAGAATTCTCCTGTTTAAGATTAGACAAAGCTGCCGCGGAAGACTTAAGCGGTATTTACCAATTATTGATTACGGAATATCAGAAATCGCCCGATGAACTAATTATTCTGAAGGCATTACTTAAAGTCTTCCTGTTGAAACTGATCAAAGTTAAAGAGCAGGAATTTACCGGACATGACATTCACCAGAAAAGGATCTATGAATTTTTAATGCTGCTGGAAGGTAACTATCTACAGGTTCGCAATATCGATTTTTATGCAGGCAAACTGGATATCAGCTCCAAAAGGCTTAATCAGATTTTAAAGGAAAAACTGGGTAAGACAGGTACACAAATCATCCATGACCGGATCATATTAGAGGCTAAGCGGCTCATTATTCACAGTGAACATACAATCAAAGAAATTGCTTATGAGCTAGGGTTTTCTGACCGTCCGTACTTCAGCCGATTTTTCAAAAAGCAGAGCGGGCAAACAGCGGAAGAGTTTCAAAAACAGGCGCAAAATCATTTAAAATTAAAGGCTAATACCTTAATTTGATACAAAAAAATTAAATCAGGCATCAATCGTGAATAATGAAAATTTACCGGTAGCGGCATTGTTAAAGTCCTTTGAACAATACTTCCCGCTAAACCATCTTGAACGTCAGGAAATACCCGCGAGATTCACAGAGCGCAGTGTCAAACGACGCGGCTTTATTTTGCAGCAGGGCGATGTTTGCAAATACTTTACTTTTATTGTGTCCGGCTGTTTCAGGCAATATGCAATTGACGAAAATGGAAAGGAGCACAATTTGCAGTTCGCAGCCGAGAATGAATGGATCACTGATCTTTCGAGCTTCTATGCTGAAGAGCCAAGCAGCCTTTATATCGAAGCAGTTGAGCCGTCTGTAGTGCTACAGATCAAACACGATGATCTGCTCTATCTATATACTAATTATCATAAGTTCGATCGGAATTTTCGGATTATTGTTGAAAGAAAATACATCGATCTCCAAAACCGTGTAATGCAGAATATCAGTGTTACAGCGGAGAATAGATATATCAACTTTATGGACCGTTATCCGAATTTGGCTAACCGTTTACCCAATATTCAAATCGCCTCTTACCTCGGTATAACTCCTGAATTCCTAAGCAAGGTCAGAAAAAAAATGGTCCATAAAAACTAATTCTTAAACTTGTTTAAGAATATTTCTTAACAAAGTTCATTGGCCTGTTCGCGTTAGTCTGCTCACCTTTGTATCGTTAAATAATTATAACGATGAAAGGATTATTAAAACTAGTGGCGTCCGTGAAAATTCCAAAATTTGCAATTGCGGCATTTTTAATTTTATGTGGGTCTGTTGCCGCAAAAGCACAGGAATATGTGTCATTAACACAACCGGCGAAACCCGGAAGAGCGCCTGGTGCAAAAGTAAAACTGTTAAGCACGAATGGGAAAACCAGGACTTACCTGTTGGTGCTTGCAACCGGCGATGAAGTAACCTCGGGTATAGCAGAATTCGCACAAAAATATCAGGTAAAAAATGCGCATTATACGGCGTTTGGCGATGCGACCTCAGCCAAACTTGGCTGGTATGATAAGGATCGCAAAATGTTTAAGCTCACTGATATCAGCGAACCTTCTGAAGTAACCGGCCTTACAGGCGATATTTCCCTTTACAATGGTAAACCTTTTGCACATTCACATGCCAGTGTAGCGACAAGTGACGGCTTATGCCATGGAGGGCACTTGCTGGAACTGATCGTAGGCCCCACATTTGAATTCTACATTACCGTTGAACCTACAGCAGTTTATAAGAAAGTTAGTCCTGAATTTAATGCCCTTGTCGTAGATCCCGATTTAGAAAAATAGTATCGTGGCCCTAAAACAGGCTATTCTAATAAATAAATAAAAAAATGAAATTGTTAAATAAAAAATCAGGCTTGATACTTGTTATCATATCGCTGATATTTTCACTCGGCACTAATGCCCAGGACCTGAATCGCCTGAGAGGTTTTATGCAGGCTGGTTCGACACCTGACGGTGCAATTCCTTACGGCAACAATCCCAAAGCGGGCCACTACCTGAACACGGGGAACGCCCGTATTTACTATGAAGTTTATGGCAAGGGAAAACCGCTGGTCATTTTACACGGCGGGGTTTTCGGATCAACTTATGAAATGGGAAGATTTATTGACAGCCTATCCAGGACTTATCAGGTAATCGCTATCTCAACCCGAGGTCATGGAAAATCAGAAATGGGTACCACCGAACCCACCTATGAGCAGAAAGCGAATGATGTGAACGCTATCGTACAGGTAACGACCAAAGATAGCGTTACCGTTTTAGGATTCAGTGACGGCGGTTATACCGCCTACTATTTCGCAGGTATGTATCCGGAAAAGGTAAAGAAACTGATTACGATCGGTGCAGGAGAATGGCTAAAGGGTTCAAGAACGTTCAACGTAACCCGGAAAGACGCGTTTGCCCTTGATAGCCTTTATTGGAAGCAACAACTGGCGCTGTCACCTCAGCCTGAAAAGTTAGATGCCTGGCTGGCATCGATCAATAAGTATTACAATTCTGTAAATATAAGCAGCGAAGTGTTTTCAAAAGTTCACTGCCCGGTATTATTGATGGCGGGCGAGCTTGATCAAAATGCACGGCTTAAAACCGTGATCGCAGCTTATTATATGTTTCCTAAAGTTCAATTGGCTATTATACCCAATGCTCCGCACCCCGCCTTCTTGGTGAATTTTCCGGCGGTATGGGCAGATATTGTGCCTTTTCTGCAACAATAATTGATACGTAGAATGAACAACAGGTTTATATTTTTCAAATTTCAAAGATCCATATGAGCACTATAAATGAAAAACAAGCTGCAGAACAATTGCTGTACGGCTATGCAGCAGTATTGAACAAGGCAAACCTCGCATCAATTTCTTCCTTCTATGCCTTTGATGGCCTGTTTATGCCTGACGGATTTAAAACGTTGACGAAAAAAGATTTAGATGCAGCAGGCGGCAAATTCCTTCAGAACAAGACTTTTAAGATCAAATACGATATACAAAGCGTTACAGTAGGAAATGAATTTGCCTTCATTGACGCTACCGCCCGCACGACAACCGTGCCAAATGGAGGCGACGAAATACTCCATACCAGCAGGGATTTTTTTGTATTACGGAAAGACGGTACAGATTGGAAGATTTACCGTTACCTGTTTAACAAAGTACAGGATTAATATTTTTCGGTCTAAAGATATTCACACCTAACATGAAAGCAGCATTAATTTATCGTCCCGGCGGTCCCGAAAACTTTGTTTTGGAGGACTTGCCATTACCTGAACCCAAAAGCGGATGGGTACTGGTTCAAGTTAAAGCTTTTGGACTCAACCGTTCGGAACTGATGACCCGGAAGGGCTATTCGGCTGATGTGGTTTTTCCGCGGGTACTGGGTATTGAATGTGTCGGCGAAGTAGTAAACGACCTTTCAGGGGAATTTAAGCCGGGGCAAAAGGTAGCCGCCTTCATGGGCGGTATGGGCAGGGATTTTAATGGCAGTTATGCAGAATATGCATTATTGCCTAAGCCTCTGCTCAGTTCCTTTGAAAGCCACCTGTCCTGGGAGCAGTTAGGAGCGATGCCGGAAATGTTTCAAACGGTGTTCGGTTCATTGCAGTTGGCCTTAAAGATCCAACCCGGTGAAACTATTCTGATCCGCGGCGGTACTTCCTCTATTGGGCTCCTGGCTGCACAATTGGCTAAAAACAGCGGTCTGACTGTGATTGCAACAACCAGGAACCCGGATAAAAAAGAAATGCTGCTGAAAAATGGTGCAGATCAGGTAATGATCGACGACGGGGACCTGACCAGGCAAATTCGTGCGGTTTATCCTTTCGGCATAAATAAAGTGTTAGAACTGATAGGTACTGCTACGCTGAAAGATTCACTCAGCTGCGCCGCCCCCGGGGGCATTGTCTGTATGACCGGCATGCTGGCGGAGCAGTGGTCCTTTAATGAATTTGCACCCATGGAATATATCCCGGCCACCGTCAGCCTGACTGTTTATGACAGCGGGCAGATCAGGGTCAATGCACAAAGCTTTCAGCAATTTATAGGCGATGTTGAAGCGGGGAAAATTAAACTCCCTGTCGGCCGCACTTTCAGTCTGGCGAATATAGCAGCGGCACATCATTTAATGGACAGTAATACCGCCGCCGGAAAAATTGTCGTGCTGCCTTGAGGCCTTATACCTTTAATTGATCTATAGACTTATGAAAAAACTAATCGCTTTTACTTTACTAAATACCTTCCTGTTGACCCATTCCTATGGACAAAATATCAAATTAAACGCGGCAAGTCTTTCCCCTGTCCAGGTTTCCATAGCTGTCCGGAACCTGGATGCAAACGACGTGGTAAAAGTTTGTAAGGATACTGCGGTTAAGGCCGTGGATCAGCCGACATTTGCAAAATTGAACAAAGTTGTTTTTAAAAACGGCGTCATCGAGGTAAAAGTGCTCAGCAGGCTGCTTAAAACCGCCAAAAAAGACGACCGTGGTTTTATAGGCATCGCATTTCACATCAATGACGACAATTCCAGATTTGAAGGAATTTATATTCGTCCCACAAACGGCCGCGCGGACGACCAGGTCCGCAGAAATCATACGGTACAATATTTCTCATTTCCGGACTATCCTTATTCCCGCCTAAGAAAAGAAAATCCCGAAGTATATGAAACACATGCGGATATCGGGTTAAACGAATGGATAAAACTAAAAATAGAGATAAAAGGAAATCAAGCCAAACTCTATATCAATGACAGCAAGTTTCCGGCTTTCCTGGTCAACGATTTAAAACTTGGTGCTGATACGGCCGGAGGCATTGGCTTATGGGTAGATGTGGGAACCGAAGGCTTTTTCCGCGATCTGCGAATCCTGCCAACTAATGAATAAATTAATGAATTTGAACTCAACTCTTGATTCAGGCATTACTGCGCCCGACCTTATCATTAATAAATTTGAGGAAGAAGTTTTGCAGGGCCTTACCGAAACACCCAAAAGGTTACAATCTAAATTCTTTTATGATGAACAGGGTGACTCGCTTTTTCAGCAGATCATGGCATGCCCGGAGTATTACCTGACGGGTTGCGAACTGGAAATTTTCAGCAGCCGGACAGCTCTGCTGTCCGGCAATATCTGTTCATCAGGTGAACCCTTTGATCTGGTAGAACTGGGTGCAGGCGATGCCACGAAATCAGAATATCTGCTTTCCTACCTTGCAAATACAGGGGTAGATTTTAATTACTTGCCCATCGACATATCAGGTAATATTCTTCATGTGCTGCAGGAAAGATTAGAACGAAAAATACCGAAACTGTCGGTTATTCCCTTAGCAGGCGAGTATTTTGAAATGCTTGCACAGACTTCACTACGAGGCCAAAGACGCAGGGTGATCCTGTTTTTAGGGGCCAATATTGGAAATATGAGTGAAGAAGAAGCCACTTCCTTCTGCGAAACCCTGCGTGAACATCTGCAGCCGGGGGATCTGCTGATAATAGGTTTTGACCTGAAAAAAAATCCGCGAACGATCCTTAATGCCTACGATGATGCTGCGGGGATAACTGCAAAATTCAATCTGAACCTGCTTTCAAGAATCAATAGGGAACTTGAAGGCGATTTTGATTTGGGACATTTTGAACATTATCAATCCTACGACCCGGAGACCGGAGCTTGTAAAAGCTACCTGGTCAGTTTAAGTGATCAGCAGGTTTCTATCGGGGGGCAATACGTCCATTTTGCCAAAAATGAAACGATTTACATGGAAGTGTCGCAAAAATATACGATTGCAGAAACAGACAGGCTGGCTGAACGGAGTGGTTTTTTGCCTGTTCAACACTTTTTGGACTCAAAAGGATGGTTCGCAGACATCTGCTGGAAAGCTATTTAACAAAAATCTCCGCTTAATGGATAAGCGGGATACATTCATATATATAGATCAAATGAATAATTCAATTAAAAAAGTGCTCGTTACCGGCGCAAGCAACGGAATCGGTCTCGACCTGACCAAAAAATTACTGGCCGAAGGAGCTGAAGTGATTGCCATTACACGTTCCGGCAAAGTTGCTGATTACATACATCCAAAACTTACCGTATTTCAGGCAGACATCAACAATGCAGAAAGCATTAATAAAGTAGCTCAGCAGATCGAAGCAGCCGGGATTAGAATAGATGTACTTGTCAATAATGCGGGGGTTGGTCTGGACTTAGGAGATGAACTGCCGACAGCTGACTTGATGAATGCCACCTTTGCTACCAATACAACCGGCACGGTTTTGTTCACAGAAGCATTATTAAATAGTTTAAATAATGGCGGACAGATCGTGTTTTTATCGACCGCAATGGCTTTGCTGCGTAATGCTGCGCCGAATGCACCGGCTTACCGGATGTCTAAGGCCGCAATTAACATGTATGCAGTAATGCTGAGCCAAAGGCTTGCTGAAAGAAAAATCAGGGTAACGCCACTGCACCCGGGATGGGTACAGACAAGAATGGGCGGCGACACTGCACCGGTTACCATCGAAAAATCGGTTAACGGTATCTTTAAAGCCATTACAGAAAATAAACAAACCGGTAAATTCTGGAATATCGAATTGGACGGGCTGGAAGAATATTAATCCTGGCTAAAAAGCTTCGAAAGAAAGGCGGACAATAAAATGTTCGCCTTTCTTTTTGTTTGCTATTTCATTATCTGCAGTGTTCAAATCAGCAACCTCATTTGGCTTCCGTATTCTGATGTTCAGATTCCCTGGTGGCAGGCCGCACGATCATTCGCAGGTATTGATCTTTGGAAATATATGCTGCGCTCCAGCTGGTCAGCGTTTTTAGTTTATTCCTGAAATTGACCAGAGAAAGCAGGTGCACGAAAAGCCACATCAGCCATGCAAAAAATCCCTGGAAATGAAGAGATGGTTTAGGAAGATCCGTTACGGCTTTGTTTCTGCCGATAATGGCCATGGACCCTTTATCATGATACCGGAATGGCTTTAATGGATGCCCTGTCCTTTCTGCATGGATATTATGCGCCAGGTTTTTACCCTGCTGAATGGCGACCTGGGCCAGTTGCGGATGGCCGTTAGGGAACCCTTTGTCCAGCGTTTGCAGGCAGCTGTCTCCGATTGCATAAATATTAGCCGTGCCTTTTACTTTATTACAGGCATCAACCAGCAGCCGTTTTCCGCGTCCATAAAATTCAGCCGGCAATCCGGTAAATGTCTGCCCGGTAACTCCGGCGGTCCAAATCAGGTTTTTGGTTTCGATCCGTGAACCGTCGCCAAGCAGAACGCTTTCCCCGTCATAGTCTTTTACAAGTTGATTTAAGTTAATAATGGCACCCATTGATCCCAGCGATTTCAAAGCATACTCCTGGGATTTTTTTGTCATCGGTGCCAGTAAAGTCGGCAAGCCGTCCAGTACATAAATATCAAATGACAGGGCTGCCAGTTCGGGGTAATCTTTTTTGAAAATGTTCTGCTTCAATTCGGACAGCATACCAGCTATTTCAACCCCGGTAGGTCCGCCACCCGCAATGACGAAGTTTGTTAGCTTTTTTTGTTCGATCGGGTTATTGGAAACTGTAGCTTCCTCTAACCTGGTCAGGAGTGTGTTTTTTAGTAACAGCGCATCGGCAACCGTTTTCATGGGGAGGGCGTGCTTCCGGACATTTTCATTTCCGAAAAAATTGCTTTCTGTACCAGTAGCGAGAATCAGTTTGGAATAACGCAGCTCCCCTGAGGACAAGACGACCAAATTCTGATCGGGTTTGATCTCCAGAAGTTCGCCCATCCTGAAGGTAAAGTTAGGATGGTTTCTAAACAATTTTCTGTACGGGTAGCTGATGTTGGATACGTCTAAAAAGCCTGTCGCTACCTGATAAAGCAGCGGGGGAAAGAAATTGAAATTGTTTCGGTCGACTAACGTAATATGTAAGTCCCTTTCTTTTTTTAATAGATTCTGGGCGACATTTATACCGGCGAACCCGCCGCCGATAATGACTATACTATTTCCATATGGTGTCATGATGAAAAAAAATTAATGCTGTAGTGGCAGCTGATTTTTAAAGAGAACGATAATGAACGGGTATTCAGTTGGGGGCGGACCGGTAACCCATCTGGCGTAACTCAGGATATTGATATGATCACCAGCATGAACAAGTCTTGTCGCGGACCCGCAGACAAAACAGGCGTGGCTGCCTTTGCCGGCCTTAAGCACATATGTTTCGAAAGTTGCCCCATTATTATGGTTAAAGATCAAAACTCTTTCGTTCTCCAGTATTTTTGCAGCCTCTAAGATCTCCTCGTCAAGCAGCAGGTAATCTTCACCATCAGGGTAAATTCTGTTTACCAGGACATATTGTATTTCAGATTTAAGGAGGGATGAGGTAAGATCCATGTTATAAAATTTTAGTATTGTTCCTTATCGCTGGGGAATTTTCGGGATTTGACATCTGAAACATAAGCGTTCGTGGCGTTGGTGATCTGGCTGTACAGGTCAAGATATCTTCGGAGAAAACGGGGGGCGAAATCCTTCGATATCCCTAAAAGGTCGTGCATGACCAGGACCTGTCCGTCAACGTATTTTCCTGCACCAATGCCTATAATGGGAATTGTTAAAGAATCTGCCACTTCTTTTCCTAAAATCGCCGGGATCTTTTCCAACACTATACTAAAACATCCGGCATCCTGCAAAACCTGTGCATTGCGCAGCAGTATTTTCGCTTCGCCCTCCTCTTTCGCACGGACAGTATAACTGCCGAATTTATAAATAGACTGAGGAGTAAGACCCAGATGTCCCATCACTGGAATACCCGCCTGGATAAGCCTGCTGACCGATTCTATAATTTCTTCCCCACCTTCCAGTTTAAGCGCATGCGCGCCCGCTTCTTTCATCAGCCGGATCCCGGAACTGAGCGCTTGTTTGCTGTCGCCCTGGTAAGAGCCAAAAGGAAGGTCCGTTATTATCATTGCTCTTTTAACTGCTCTTGCTACACTCTGCGTATGATAGATCATATGCTCAAGTGTCATTGGAAGCGTAGTTTCGTAACCCGCCATGACATTGGCAGCTGAGTCGCCCACCAGGAGAACATCCACACCTGCTTCGTCAAAGATCCGTGCCATCGAAAAATCATAGGCGGTCAGCATGCTGATCTTCTCAGCGGCGTTCTTCATGTCCTGAAGAACTTTACTTGTTATTTTCGGGAATGCTGTTTGAACTGACATTGAAATTTATTTTATTGCCGCCGAAATCAGCGGCAAATATTTACCGATTGTTGTTGATGCAATATTACAAATCGCTTAAACGGCCGGTTTGTCGATATGGCTTGACAATTTGTTTAAATGGAGCAACCTGAAAAAATTGGTTTTTAAATGGCAAAAAGGAATATCAGTAAAATCAATATCGTAATTTCACACCAATGAAGGAAATCAAAACCTTTTCGCTTTCAAGACATAGCCGCCTTTTCGCCGTGCCTGATACCAGCAGAGAATATTTGTTTATTCCAGCTGAGGGGCATCCATACCTGGAAGAACCATACAGGGCCGAGAGCTATGCCATCGCTTACCTAAAAGAAGGGGCCGTCTTTTTACAGGCCGGGCTCAACGAGTATGAGATTAATGCGCCATCCATTATCACGCTCGGGCCTTCGGTCATCCGCAGTTTTCGTAAGCGGAGCGAACTGTTAAAAATGGATATTATATTTTTTAAAGACGCTTTTTTGCTGGAAAAGTATGTAGATGTTCTTTTTTTTAACAATTACGATTTTTTTGAAAACACTGATTTGCATGTATTCAACTTAAACGATGTTTATCATATTAAATTCAGCAGGTTTTTTGAAATTATTCAACTAACCCTGGCAACGGCTAACTATCACCAGGCCCCAATCATCCGCAATCTTATCTTTGCACTTATCTATGAAATTGATGCTTTTCATCGGCAGCATAGCGCAGGGAGACAGTCTTCGCTAACCGGTTATACGCTTTTTTCAAAATTCAAACAATTACTCAACCGCAATTTCATGCACGAGCGCAAACTTGAATTTTATGCTGATCATCTTCACGTGATGCCCAAATCACTTTCTGCCGCGATCAAAAAGCAATCGGGCAGGTCTGCCGGTAAATGGATCGATGAAACAATAGCCCTGGAAGCCAAGGTGCTGCTGCAAAATAAAATGCTTACCGTTTCCCAGATCAGCGATATGTTGAATTTCTCAAACCAGTCGGTGTTCAGTAAGTTTTTCAGGGCAAATGCCGGAATGTCACCTGTAGCGTACCGCAAAAAACTCCTGTAATTCCTATATTTTTTTTCAAAGGCGCTGTAATTCGTTCACGAATGAATTTGCGGCGATAAGTCATTTCGACAAATATTGAGGTGGTTTGGGCAATTTTATTGCCTGTTTTTACAGGAATTTTGTCATATCAAAACTTTTTTGAGTTGGATATGACTGAGCACAAAGATTATTCGTTACAAAATCGCAGGCAGACATTATTAAGAGCTGCTGAAGATCTCTTTGCCAAATATGGCTTTGATGGAACATCGATCAGGATGATATCGAAAGAGCTCGGCATCAACTCGGCGATGATTAGTTATTATTTTGGTTCCAAAGAAGCACTTTATCTTCAAATATTCAGGAACAGGTTAACTGAAATTGCAAATGAGATCAGCCGGTTCAATCAGCTCGACCTTGGTCCTGTCGAAAAGCTCGAAGCCTACCTGACAGTTTACATCAGGAGGATATCGTCCAATAAAAGTTTTCATCGGCTGTTGTACAATCAACTTGCGACCGGACAATATCCGGCCGTTATTTCCATGGTGTCAGAAGCGAGGGCTCAAATATATTCCTTCCTGCTTAAAATTATTAAAGACGGTATCCAGTCTGGGCATTTCAATGTCATTGATGCAGAAATTTTCGCACTCAATATCCTATCGTTCATCCCATCTGTGTTTACAGCAAATCTGATCTCACTTATTCATTTAGGTGAACCTATGAGAGATGATTTCGCCCGGCGGATGATCGATCATATTATGCTGATGGTTATTCCTTCAGGAGTGCAATCCAATAATAAATTGTGTCATGTTTAATTATAGCTATTATAATATGAAAATTCACCTGGTAACTGCCGTTTTTTTCTTGGTCAGTATAGCCGCAGGTATGCAAATTACGTACGCGCAAGCGCCGGATGCCGGCTTCCGTGTTTCACTAACGGAGGCCGTGCAGTTTGCAAAAAGCCAAAACAAATGGGTACAAGCTGCCCGCGCTGAAGAAAGTGCGGCAGGTGAAGACCGGCTGGATGCTTACCGGGCAGCGTTGCCTACAGTGAATGTAAATGGTTCTTATCAACGTTTTTCTGATCTTACTTTATTTACTGAGGGTCTCAGCCATTCCACTACCGGCCCGCGAAAACCTACGCCCAATGCGGCGGCATTGGGGATCGATGCCTTATTTAATATTTACAGCGGCGGACGCCAGCGGGCTTTTCAAAAAGAACAAACCTCCCGGCAGTCATTGGCTAAACTCAATACTGAAGACCAATCCGGAAGTATTGCGCTGCAAACTGCCAGCCAGTACCTTGATTTGGTCCGGCTTGCCGATTTGAAAAAGTACATCCAGGATCAGTTAAAAAGGGCGCAAACCCGTCTTAAGAATATTAACACACTTTATAAAAATCAAAAGGTTACTAAAAGTGATGTATTACGCGCCGAAGTAATGCTGTCCAATGTAGAACTCTCGTTGCAGCAAACAGAGAATGATATTAGTATAGCTAATCAAAAACTGGATGTGCTAATGAATGTGCCGGACAGCGTCCGCCTTAATCCTACCGATTCTGCCGCTATGCCGAAGCCAGGGCCCGATTCACTGCTGCAGCTGATAGAACGGGCGGGAATATCCTCGTACAGCATACGTAAAGCAGCGGAGAATGTGGAAATACAGCGTGCGAGGGTCAACGGTATCCAAAGTGCCAATATGCCCACTTTGGGTTTTTATACTGCTTACGGGCTGAATTACCCTAACTATCTGTTTTTCCCCTCGGTAAATCAGGCCTATGCTATTGGTTTTGTGGGTCTTAAAGCGCAATATAGCATTTCGTCGCTTTACCACAATAAAAGCAAAGTGACTGCCGGTAAGCTCAGGGTTAAAGAACTGGAACTACAGCAGCAGGCAATCGCCGATAATATTACTACCGATGTCAAATCTTATTACATCAAATATATGGAGGCCCTGAACCGTATTTCAGTCAATCAGCGCTCCGTGGAACAATCACAGGTCAATTACCGCATCGTAACCACCAAGTACTTTAATCAACTGGCTTTATTAACGGACTTGCTTGACGCGGACAACCTCTACCAGGAATCGAGATTCAACCTCGTCAAAGCACAAACCGACGCACTCACCATTTATTATCACCTCTTATACACCAGTGGCAACTTATAATTAATGCCTTTGACATGAAAAAAGAAAATCAAAAGATTCACCCGGGAAATATCGTCATCACGATCATCGCTATCATGGTCGTCCTCGCCGGAGTATATTATTTTATTCAATACTGGGGTTTTAGCCGGCATTATGAGGAAACCAATGATGCTCAGGTGGAATCTTACATTAATCCGGTATCCGCACGCGCAGGCGGGTATATCGAACAGGTTAAGTTCGAGGAACATCAACTGGTTAAACGGGGCGACACACTGGTCATACTCGATGACAGGGAATACAAAGCCCAACTGGAATCCGCGGAAGCCGCCATCGAAGACGCACAGGCTCAACTTACGGTGTTGACAGCCGGAATCCGTTCATCAGAATTGGGAACCGATGTCAATAAAGATCAGATCAAAGGTGCGGAGGCAAAGTACGTGCAGCAGCAGCAGGATATCAGGCGTTATAAAAACCTGGTTAAGGAAGAAGCTGCTACCGGGTCGGATCTGGAACAGGTACAGGCTCGTTATGATGTAGCTGCAAGTGATTACAGCGCCGCCCAAAACAGCCTTAAAACAAATCAGGCACGGGTTGCAGAAATGAAAACACATTTCGCCCTGCTTAAAGCGGATATCAAGCGGAAGCAGGCCGCATTGGATTTGGCCAGGCTCAATCTATCTTATACCATCATAAGAGCACCTTATTCCGGGAGATTGGGCCGGAAAAACATATTAGAAGGTCAGCAAATCCAGCCTGGTCAGCCGCTGGTCAGCATTATCAATGAAAATCAAAAGTGGATTACTGCAAATTATAAAGAAACGCAGGTAGAGGGTATGTATATAGGCCAGCCGGTAGACATCAGGGTCGATGCTATAAACGGGAAGGCATTTAAAGGCAGGATCGAAGCGATCGCAGGCTCGACCGGTTCCAGGTTCTCACTTTTACCTCCGGATAACTCTACCGGAAACTTTGTGAAGATCATACAGCGGGTGCCAGTAAAAATTGTATTTGAAGATAAAGATACAGATCAGTTTATTCCCGGAATGAACGTGACTGTAGCTGTAAAAAAGAAAGCATCATGAGCAAGCCTGTTTATTTTAGAAACTGGATAAATGACTGGCAATGGGGTGTGCGTATAGCACTGTTTCTCATCCTGTTGGTTTCGCTGATGCAGTTTGGTATGTTTTCACTGACACAAAACTACATGATCGCTTACCTGGGAGCGCAGCCTGAAGATATTTCATTTGCACTGCTGCTGACCTATGCCGGTATTATCTCGATACTGCCTGTTCAGTTCCGGTTCCTGAAATATTTTGAAACAAGAAACTATTTGATCACTAATATCATAGTGGCTGTCTTCCTGAACTGCTTATGTGTGAACTGCCATGACATCAATGTTTTTTTCATCCTTCGGTTTTTACAGGGTATTTTAGTTGGCAATACGGCTGCCTGTGCGCTCATTCTGATCTTTACACGTTTAGAAAGCGAACGTGCCCAGGCGATTGGTTCGGCCGTATTTTATGGCACCATTCTCGCCAATACGGTTCTAATAGGTTTAGTTGCCGCAGCAGTTGTTGTTTCGGCAGACTGGAAAGTCACCTACTATTACCTGATGGGGTTCCAGATACTCACACTCATCATTTGTTTGCTGGTTTTGCGGGGAACATCAGGCCATAAAGCCTACCCTTTACACCAGATTGACTGGGCCGGGTTTATCCTGTTTTCCTGTACGGTTGCGGCTTTTGCCTATACCATGATCTACGGTTCGAAATATTATTGGTTTGCAGACCCGCGGATATTTTGGAGCACATCAATTACGGTGTGCGGTGCAGTGCTTTTTTTTTACAGGCAATCGATTATTAAAAGGCCATTGATCAATATCAAAGCATTTAAATACCCGAATTTTTTGATCGGGCTTTGCCTGCTGGCCATCTATTATGGAAGTAAAGACAGCATTAACCTGGTTTATAATTATGCGGGCGGGATTTTGAAATGGAGTACGCTCCAGGTAATTTGCCTCGGACTGTGTAATGTGGGCGCAATAGTGATTTCGCTGATTGTCTCTACACAGCTCACCTTAGCTAAACGGCATTCCACCAAAGGCTTCCTGGTAGCCGGTTTTTTGCTCATGGCCGGTTATAATCTTTGGATGTGTTTTATCATAACACCCGATCTGTCTTTTACCGACCTGCTATTTCCTGTCATGCTGCAAGGGGCAGCTTCGGGGTTTTTGTTTGTTCCTATTATCATTTTTACGGTCTCCTCTTTGCCTGCGGAGACAGGCACAACCGGCCTTGTGGTGGCCGCATACGCCCGGTTTACGGCATCTTCTAATTCAGTTGCCGGATATTACAACTTGCAGTTGTATTTCAACCAGCACTTCAAAGAGGGATTTTTGGGATACCTGACAGCAGACAACGTGATCACTGCCGACCGGCTAAAGGGCTACCAGGGAATATATGCTGCTAAAGGATTTACTGCGGATCAGGCAGCAGCCCTGGCTAATGCCGCGCTTGGTCAAAGTCTTGCACTGCAAACCCAGTTACTAACTAACCGTGCCGTATTTCTAAGCATTGCGTTATTGCTTTTCGGAGTGGCTATGCTCATACTGATGATACCGGCGATCAATAAAACCTTTTTACATTGGAATCGGCGCATGGTTGTGCCATCAGGTAACCTTTAGATTTTCAGAAAACTCAATGCAAATAAATCAATCAAATTATTCACTACTTAATCAAACATTATGGAAATCACAGCAGCTGTCGTTAAGGAACAAGGCAGCGAATTTGAATTGGCAAAAGTAATTTTAGATCAACCCAAATCCGACGAAGTATTGGTCAGGATCGTAGCAACAGGTATATGTCATACCGATATGGTTGCACGCGATTTCGTCATGGGATCTCCCAACTTTCCCGTGATCCTGGGCCACGAAGGGTCAGGTGTTATCGAAAGTATCGGCGAGGATGTTCATCACCTGAACGTGGGTGATCACGTGGTACTGACCTATGGCTATTGCGGGGAATGTGAGATATGCCGGTCTGGTACACCAGCATATTGTTATGAATTTTTCCCGCGAAATTTTTCAGGTGCCCGAGTGGACGGTTCGCATAATCACCACTATCCAGATGGTAAGGTACTCAATGACATTTTTTTTTCACAGTCATCTTTTGCTACTTATGCTATTGCGCATAAGAACAACGTGATCCAGGTTCCTAAAGATGCACCATTGGAAATATTAGGACCATTGGGCTGCGGTATCCAAACTGGTGCAGGAGCCGTTATTAACTCGCTGAAGGTTAAGATAGGCAGCTCTATTGTGATAACAGGCACCGGTGCTGTTGGATTAGCGGCTTTAATGGCAGCCAAGGCGTCTTCCGCCACCGTAATCATTGCCGTTGATATTAACGAAGAAAGATTGAACTTTTCTAAAGAGTTTGGTGCTACCCATACCATAAATAGTTTAACGGAGGATGTATCGAAACGCATCCTGGAAATATTGCCCAATGGTGTGCAGTATGGCATAGATACAACCGGCAGAAATGAAGTGATCAATAACGTTTTATCCAGCCTTGCTCCATTGGGCGAAATGGTTTGTATCGGCGTAGCCCGTAAGCCGCTGGAACTTGAGACGAATATCTTTCTGACCAAAGGTTATAAGATCAGGTGGATCAACCAGGGTGACAGCGTTCCGCAGGAGTTCATTCCTAAACTCATCCACATGTACCAGTTAGGACAATTTCCATTTGATAAACTGATCAAAAAATATGCTTTCCAGGATATTAATGAAGCTGTGGAAGATTCGGAAAAAGGAAGGACGATCAAATCGGTGCTATTGATCGGAGAATACAAACAATAGACCGGCAATCTTATTAATCATACTAAGACATCAATGTTTGACCCGAACTAATGGATATTGGTTTGGGTCATTTAACCCTTATTAACAATCAAACAAATAAACATCATGAGCAAAACAATAGGTATTCTTGCAGGAAGTCTGCGCAGGGAATCATTTTCAAAAAAAATCGCAAAGGCTGTATTGAATATGGCCCCAGAAGGGTTCGAGTTCAAAGTTATCACTTTGGCTGATCTTCCAATTTATAACCAGGACTTCGATGACAACAATGAAGTTCCCAAAGCCATTGTAGCGTTCCGGGAGGAAATGGCATCAGTTGACGGCGTTATTTTTATTACACCGGAATATAACAGGTCTGTTCCAGCGGTCTTGAAAAATGCCTTAGATGTGGGCTCCAGGCCTTACGGAAAGAGTGTTTGGAATGCAAAACCTGCTGCCGTTTTCAGCAACTCGCCTGGAAATTTATCTGCTTTTGGCGCTAATCACCATTTGAGGCAAAGTTTGGTATTCCTGAATATGCCTACTATGCAGCAACCGGAAGTTTACCTACCCAAAGTAAATGAGCTGTTTGATGAAAACGGCATTTTAAAAGAAGGTAGCACCAAAGAATTTCTGCAAAAAGCAGTAAATGCTTTTATAAACTGTTTTAAAAGAAATACTTTATAATTTATAAATCCATAATGATGAAACAAGAAGAATATCGTTCTGCGGCTACGCACGCTGAACCGGGGAAGGCTCCGAATATGAAAGTTAAGTTGTTGAGTACAGTCGGAGATGTCCGGACTTATATGGTCATTTTTTATAAAGGAGATGAAGTAGTATCCGGTTTGACAGAATTTGCTTTAACTTATGATGTCAAAAGCGCCCATTTCGAAGGAATAGGAAGCGCCTTCAGCGTGGAGCTAGGCTGGTTTGATTTCGAAAGGCTGGAGTACCAGGTAATTCCGGTCGGAATTGCAGAAGTTACCTCATTGACGGGTAACATCACATGGTATGATGGCAAACCAGTCGCCCATGCGCATGCGACAGCTTCAGAAAGAGGCGGCTCGGTAAAAGGGGGACACTTATTGGCAATGATCGTAGGGCCGACCGTAGAGGTTATAGTTATGGTAGAGCCCATAGCTTTGAATAAAAAATTGAATTCCGAATTTAATGCAACGATGATTGATCCCGATTTATAATGATAACAAAATTTGATCCATTATATAGAAACAAACGCGACTGAATTCATACCCGAGGCAGGAATTAAAAATTCGGGAAAATGCTAAAAACGTTGCCTGAGCAGTCAAACTGTAAAGCAATACAGCTAATAAACTTCAGGATTAAATATTGTTTTTTATCTTAGAAGGTTTTCGAAAAACCCCTGATGAAAAAGATAAGCGCCTCATCCGATGAAGAACTGATCGCCATGTTAAAAGATGGTGATTTCCCTGCATTTGGCGAATTGTATGACCGCTATTTAAACCCGATGCTCGCAAAAGCCTTTGACCGGCTAAAGAGCCAGGAAGACGCCGAAGAAGTCGTTCAGGAGCTTTTTATAAAACTATGGCGGCGGCGAGAACGGATAGAACTGCAGTTTTCGTTTAAGACCTATATTTTTGCCGCACTACGCTATGAAATACTCGATTTTTTAGCCAAACAATTACACCGGAAAAATCATCTTTCTATTGATGAAACAGATCATATGCAGGTTTTAGTCCAGGGAGAAGGGTTTTATTCACTTGAAATGAAAGAACTTCAACAGCAAGTGAACGAAATGATCGACAATCTCCCGGAGAAATGTCAATTGATATTTAAAATGAGCCGGAATGAAGGTTTGAGTTCCCGGGAAATTGCCAATGAGCTCAATTTGTCGCACCGGACGGTGGAAACACAAATAAGCAAAGCTATTAAAACGCTCAGGCAGGCTTTAAAAAACATAAACTCCCTGTTTTTGTAGCCTAAATTTTCCGTTTTTATAAAAAAGTAACAAAAAATTAACTTTTTTTTCATGTTGCGTACGTGTTGTTGCGAAAAATGCACGCTATAGTATTAGTAAATTGATACAATAGCTATGGATGTCCCTGAAAATATCAAATATCTGAGCCTTAAATGGAAAAAAGGCAGCTTAACAGAGTCTGAAAAAATTGAATTAAGGAACTGGTATGACGCCCCCCTACCCGAATTTCTGGAATTGGAAGGCACTGATGAACAGCGATTGAAAGCGCTGCTGTTTAAAAGGATCAGTAAAGAGTTGGGCAATGAAGAGAAAAAGACAGTAAGACAGCTTCCGGTATGGTTAAGAACAGCAGCGGCTATTATTTTGTTCTTTGGCATGTCATTCCTGGCCTATCAATATTTTAATAGAGCGGCCGCACCTGCTGTAAATCAACAGATCGTAAACACCGAAGGTGTACGAAGAATAATTTTACCCGATAGCAGTGTTGTATGGCTGAAGGGAAAAAGTAAGTTTACCTACCCGGCAACTTTTGGAAAAAACAACAGGGAGGTGTCACTTACCGGCGAGGCGCTTTTTGAAATCAGACACGACGCACGCTGGCCATTCGTTGTAAGGTCCGGAAGTTACTTAACTACCGTATTAGGAACCAGTTTTAACCTGAAAACAGGAACCGCCGACCGGGATTTTGACATTGCCGTTCTGACGGGAAAAGTTGGTGTCATAAGAAAGGTATCAGGACAGGATAGCAAGGTGGTTTTTGTATCCGCCAACCAAACATTTAAGGCCGAGCTGGGGAAAGTAGAAAGTATAGACAGCAGGGCGAAAAAAGAAAACTTTCAGTCCATAACGGCGGGAACGCAATATGATATGGCCTTTGAGAAAACGCCATTTGAGGAAATTATGCATCGTTTTGAACAAAAGTTTGATGTTCATTTTGAAGGGTATACCGGAGAGTATAAGTCTTGTAAAATAACAGCCGATCTTACTAATCAATCCCTGGAACAATCACTCAGGCTCCTTTGCGGGTCAATTAATGCCACCTATAAAATTCATGATAATAAAATTCAGTTAACAGGGGGAGGCTGTTTCGATGAATAGATAGTCTTTACTAAATTAAAACGGAGGTGCTTCCAACACCCCCGTCAATTGGTTCCTAATTTTTTTAATCTCAAAATTCAAACCTAACAAATGTATAAAAAAGATTTGATATGGCCTTTCTGTGCCTTATCCAAACGGCTCATTCACACACAACATTCGGGTAAAGCAGCAACCATTGCGTTGAATATTAAAAGGGCGCTTTTCCGTGGCCGCCCGGCACCGTTCTTTTTACTTGCTGTATTCATAGTGCTCTCCTGTCCCGCAGCTGCACAATCTTCCGCGGAAAAGATCATTACGATTGCTTTTAACAACGTTTCGCTCGAAAACGGCATCAAACTGCTCGAAAAGCAGAGCCATACCAAGTTCGTTTATAATGACAAGCTACTTGATAAAAAAATAATACTTAATCAGTCATTTACCGGTCAGCGCCTTTCAACGGTCCTTAACTGGATACGCGACAAGTATGGTATTAACTACGACATCATAGATGACCAGTTTATTGTACTGAAGAGCAGCCGGCCCTTGCCGCTTCCGACAGGGCCGGCTGCCGCCGGTACCCGGCAGCCATCGTTAACCGGATTTGTACAGTCAGGTGTGGTTAAAGACGAAAACGGCGAACCTATGCCGGGTGTTACCATTCATCTTAACAATGCAGCAAATGGTGCCCAGACCGATAGCCACGGGGTTTTCAATATTGGAATTCCAAATGACGAATCAATCCTGATTTTCACCTTTATCGGTTACAAAAAGGCCGAAAGAAAAGCAACCAGGAACCAGGAAATGATCTTCTTACTGGAACCGGACCCGGGCAGACTTGACGAAGTTCAGGTCATTGGATACGGCACTTCTACCAGGAGAACAAGTACGGGATCCCAGGTTGAAATTTCCGCGCAGGATCTGGCCAATACTCCGGCAACGAATCCGGCTTCAGCTATTCAGGGCAGAATGGCCGGCGTTTATGTTACACAGGCAAATGGTTTACCGGGAAGCCCGATGACATTTACAATCAGGGGGACAAATTCACTGGCAGGCAGCAATAATCCGCTTTTTATCGTTGACGGCGTTCCTTATCTTTCCGATGCGATATCTTCGATGGATGCCGCCAATGGATCTACCAGTCCGCTTAACAGCATCAATCCCGCCGATATTGAAAACATTACAGTTCTCAAAGATGCTGACGCCACGGCCATATATGGATCGAGAGGATCAAACGGCGTTGTGCTGATTACTACTAAAAAGGGCAAACAGGGTGATACACACCTGGACGGGCTGGTCAAACATGGCGTTTCAAATGTTAACCATTACGTTAAAACCCTTTCCACACCGGAATACCTGGCCATCCGGCGAAAAGCCTATGCAAACACCGGGATTAACCCGGCGACAGATGCCGCTTTTGATTTAACACGATGGGATCAAAATGCTTATACTGATTTCCAGAAACTCCTGATCGGCAACACGGCACATACAACAGATGCCAATATCGCACTAAGCGGAGGGGACGCGTTAACCAGTTTCCGTATAAGCGGGACGCATCACCTGGAAGGAAACGTTTTTATCGGGGACCAGGGCTATAAACGCAGCGCCCTTAATTTTAACCTTGGTCATAAATCCTTCGACCAAAAATTTGAAGTTAACTTTTCTGCTATTTACAGCGCCGACGAAAATAATATTTCAGTTCTGGATCAAACCTCTGCAGCTTATTACCTGCCGCCAAATTACCCGCTGTATAATCCCGACGGCAGTCTTTACTGGAGCGGCGTCGCCTTCGGCATTCCACGGAACCCGCTGGGACAGCTTAACCAGCAGCAATCCAACAAAGGCAGCAACCTGATCAGTAATATGACCCTTGCTTATCATATAACCAAGGGACTGACCTTCAAGACATCCCTCGGATTCAGCCGGTCAGATATGGATCAAAAACGATTATCGCCAAAATCATCAATGGATCCAGGCGTAAGTTATAATGTGTCGGGGAGCATGTTTGCCTACAACGTAAGCAATAATTACATCATTGAACCCCAGCTCACCTATTCCACCAGGATATCAAAGGGCGATTTAAGCGCTTTACTTGGCGGTACCTGGCAATACCAGAGCTCAAGGACACCTTATTACACTATTGCGACTGATTTCCCTTCTGACGATTTCCTGGAAAACCTGGCTTCCGCACAAAATGTGAGTACCAGCAGCGGTTCAAGTCAATATAAATATGCCTCTGTTTTCGGGCGTGTAAACTATAACTGGGAACAGAAATATATACTTAACCTGAATTTCAGAAGGGATGGCTCCTCCCGCTTTGGACCGGATTCCCGCTACGGAAATTTCGGATCAGCAGGCGCTGCGTGGGTATTTACTGAAGAGAAATTCGCAAAAGCCTTCCCTTTAATCAGCTTTGGGAAATTAAGGGCAAGCTATGGTGTTGTAGGTAGTGACCAGATCGGTGATTATCAATTTCTGGACTCCTATGTCTCCGTGCCGTATGTTTATAACGGTGCGACCGGCCTGGTGCCAACACGTATTGCAAACCCTACATACCGTTGGGAGCAGACCAGGAAACTGGAAGCTGCGGTCGACCTGTCATTTCTGAAAGATAAACTTTCTCTAACAGCCGCTTATTATAGAAACCGGACCGGAAACCAGCTGGTATCCTACCCGCTTAGTATTCAGTCAGGCTTTTCAAGCTACCAGGCCAATATGCCGGCAACTGTCGAGAACAAAGGCTGGGAGTTTACTTTATCTTCTCAGAATATTAAAAGCTCATCGTTCCGATGGAACAGCGAATTTAACATCTCGTTCAACCGAAATAAATTATTGTCCTTCCCCAATATCCAAAATACGGCTTATTACTCGCGCTATGTTGTCGGAAAACCACTCAGCAGCGTTTACCTGTTTCAGTATACCGGCTTCAGCCCTCAAACAGGCCTGCCAACTTTTGCAGACCTGAACGGGAACGGCAGCATCAACTTTGGCTTTGCTGAAACCGGACGCGGGGACCGGTATTTCGCGGGATACACACAGCCTAATTACTACGGAGGGCTTTCCAACACGTTCATTTACAAGAACATCACACTGGACTTCCTATTCCAGTTTGTTAAACAAAAGGGCAGATCGGTTTTATCCCAGTCATTTTATCCGCCCGGGATGATGTATAACGGGGCTGCAAAGCCTGTTCTTCAATACATCAATGCGGGCTTGCCGGGCCAGCCGCAGATCACCAGTACCTATAACAATGCCTATAACGCTTATTCCAACTATGTTTCATCCGATGCAATACTTACAGATGCTTCCTTTGTCAGGCTGAAGAATATCAACGTCGCTTATGATTTTACAGGCGACTGGTTAAAACGGATGAAGCTGCAGAAGCTCAGACTGCAGGTACAGGGACAAAATCTGTTCACTGTTACCAATTACCTGGGGTTTGATCCGGAGTCTCAGGGTTTAAACGTCCCCCCGTTGAGGACTATCGTCGGTGTTATTCAATTTACCTTTTAATTTAACTGCCATGATTAATATATCAAAACTTATTAAGTCAGCCGGTTTAGCCTTTTTTATTTTCATTAGCACGGGCTGTCAAAAATTACTGGACATCAAGCCTCCCAAGAATGAACTTCCCTCTGAAGTAATTTTCAACTCGGTAGAATCGGCAAGAGGAGCCTTGTCGGGGGCATATAGTCAATTATCAGGATCGCAAAGTTATAGTTTGAACTTAACGCTCGCCGATGCCCTGGCCGCCGATGAATTACACTCTCTTTCCGGTTCCGCCCGGTACGCCGCATTGGAAAACAATACCTACGAGCCCCAAAGCAGCAGCTACACGTCAGATATATGGACAGATTCTTATACATCGATCTACAGTTTCAACAGCATTATGGAACGATTGACAAACAATACTGCTGTCGGCGAAACTGCCGCGAGGCAAATGCGTTCCGAAGCGCTGGCTATGCGCGCCTATTGTTACATGCAGCTCGTCAGTCATTTCGGTGATGTTCCGCTGGTGGTCAGCACCAACGTAAACGTGACGGCCCTGCTACCCAGGAGTTCAGTTGCTGCCGTTTATACACAGATCATACAGGATTTAACCGAGGCAAAAGCGGGTTTGAGCGAAGCGTATGTCTCCAATTCCGGCGTCAGCGGCCGTTCCCAGGTCAACCGGAGCGCCGCGACTGCCTTGCTGGCCCGGGCCTATCTGGCTACAGGCAACGCGCAAGGCGCCGTGAGTAATGCAACGGAAGTAATTAACCATACGGATATGTACGGATTATTGCCCGGAAACCAGCTTAACAACGTTTTTCTTGCAGGTTCCAGGGAGGCAATCTTCCAACTGGGTTCGGCGCTTAACGAAACCTCCGGTTACACCAATGAGGGACAGGAGTTTGTCAGCGGCATTTATACATTTGCCTTACCCTATACCTTAACTGATGCATTGTTAAATTCATTTGAACCAGGTGACCTGCGCCGATCCGCCTGGGTGCGTGACGTAACCCTGGATGGAGTGAACGCATCGGAATCATTTAAGTATGAGAACTCTGATAATGACGATGCTGTCGCATCCGGAAGAAACGAGGCCCCGACAGTAATCCGCCTTGCTGAAATGTATCTGCTGCGCGCAGAAGCGAACGCAGCACTTGGCAATGCCGCGGCAGCCTTAGCTGATATCAATGTCATCCGTAACCGCGCCGGGCTTCCCGCGCTCACAACCGGTATAAATTTAAATTTAGCTATCGAACATGAACGAAGAATAGAGTTATTCTGCGAACGCGGCGACCGCTGGGTGAGCTTAAAAAGAACCGGGCGAATAAATGCGGTATTAGGGGCAGCCAAACCTACCTGGCAATCCTTTGCTCAATTATTTCCCATACCACAAACAGCTATTGATGCTAATCCGAACCTTACACAAAATCAAGGATACAGGTAGATGAACATGGTTTGGTATCCCGCGCCGCTTTGGCGCGGGACATCGGCCTCAAACTTAAATTAATGGACAATAATATAGTAAGACTGATCGGGCTGTCGCACCGGTACGGGACCTCATGGGCCATTCGCGACATTAGTTTTGAAATCAGTGAGCACGGTGTGCTGGGCTTATTAGGCTCTAACGGCGCAGGTAAATCAACCACGATGAACATCATGTGCGGTGTACTTAACCAAACTGAAGGCATTGTGGAGGTCGGTGGTTATACCATGCAGGATAACCCCATCGCGGCCAAAAAGCTAATCGGATTTTTGCCGCAAAATGCCCCTCTTTATATGGAGCTTACCGTAAAGGAATACCTTACCCAATGCGCTTATCTCAGGCTGATAGCCAAAAAAGATGTGCCTTATGCCGTCGACAAAGCGATGGCGAAGTGCGGCGTTTCGCATTTTAAGAACCGGCTGATCGCCAATTTGTCCGGCGGCTACAAACAGCGGGTGGGCATTGCACAAGCCATCATTCATGAGCCGCGGCTCGTAGTACTGGATGAACCGACAAACGGGCTCGACCCCAACCAGATCACCGAGGTACGTAAGCTGATTAAAGCGGTAGGCGAAGAAAAAGCAGTTATTTTTTCATCCCATATTCTTTCAGAAATACAGGCTACCTGCAGCAATGTCAAGATGATCGAGAACGGGAGAATGGTTTTTTCTGACAGCATGGAAGCCTTCAACAACTACATAGAACCGGATAGCTTGGTTATCACGCTTCAGAATCCCCCACCCTTCGAACTGCTGGAACATATTGATGCGGTAAAAAGTGTTGAGGTATTGAGTGATACCAGATTCCGGATTCATTTTACAGGGGGGCCGGAAATCTGTGAGCATCTTATCCGGCGGAGTATCGACCAGGATTGGCGCATGCGTGAGATCACGCTGGAGAAAAGCTCCCTCGATCAAATCTTTGCCCAATTATCAACCAAAACATCTAAGAATTAAGCATGAAAAACATTTTAAGGATTGCCCGGATCGAACTGAGCCTTTTATTCTATTCGCCGGTAGCATGGATCGTATTACTGGTATTTATCATCCAGTCCGGCTGGGGATATATGTCCACCCTGGAACGCCTGGAACAAGCTCAGCAAATGGGAATGAACCTTAGCGGCCTGACCGATAATGTTTTTGCAGGTTTCAAAAGTTTGTTTCCAAAAATGCAGGAATACCTATACCTGTATATTCCCCTGCTGACGATGGGCCTGATCAGCAGGGAGACGCATAGCGGATCCATTAAACTATTATATTCTTCGCCGATCAGGGTTTTCGACATTGTTGCCGGGAAGTACCTGGCGATGATCACCTACTGTTTTCTTCTGATGTGTATATTGCTGGGGCTGGGTGTGTTATCTATCTTTACGATCAAGGACGTTGATTTTACTTTTATCCTTTCCGGTATTATCGGACTGTATCTCCTTATATGTGCCTATTCAGCAGTAGGCCTCTTTATGTCCAGCTTAACAAGTTACCAGGTGGTGGCGGCTATTAGTACACTGGTTGTACTGGCTGTCTTAAATTTTATTGGCGGCCTGTGGCAGGATATTGAATTTGTCCGGGATATTACTTACTTCCTTTCTATTTCCGGGCGCGCGGAAGAATCCATCAACGGGCTTTTAGGAAGCAACGATGTCCTGTACTTCCTGATCGTCATTATAATGTTTCTCGGCCTCACCTTTCTGAAGCTGCAATTTGAGCGCAGAACCATTTCTCTGTCGCTCAAAGCCGGAGGCTATACTGGTTTAATTGCCTTAATGCTGCTGATTGGCTATATCGGCTCGCTACCTCAGTATATTGTTTATATCGATATGACGGCGGATCAAACCCGTACATTAACAAAACCAAGCAGGGAAGTGATTGCAAAGATTAATGAACCTGTTGTCATGACAACTTATGTGAACCTTTTGGATGAAAATTATTTTATGGGAATGCCCATATTTCAGAACAATGATAAGAAGTCCTTTGATAAGTATTTCAGGTTTATGCCTTATATGCGGATGGATTATGTTTATTACTGGGATCATTCTGAAAACGAGCGCCTGTATAAAGAGAATCCAGGATTAACTGATGAACAATTGGCCAGAAAAATGGCGAAAATTAACGGAATGGATTTTGATAGGTTTCTGAGGCCGGAACAGATCAGAAAGATCATTGATCTCAAGCCCGAGCGAAACAGGTTAGTCCGGACACTTTCGTATAAAGGTAAGAAAGTGTTTCTCCGCATGTTTGATGATATTATGAAATATCCATCAGAGAAAGAGACATCCGCCGCATTGAAAAAACTGATAACAGCATCCCCGAAAGTAGGTTTTGCCACGGGGCATCGCGAACGGGACATCACCAGGACCGGGGACAACGATTACGAAGTGTCCACCAATGAAATAGCCTTTCGCTACTCTTTGCTGAATCAGGGTTTCGATATCCGCTCTGTCAGCCTTGCCGGCCCCATGCTGCGTAAGCAGGTGGATGTACTGGTGATCGCTGACCCGCTGACCGCGTATACTTCCGGGGAACTAACAAATCTTGCAGACTATATCAATGAGGGCGGAAATCTGCTAATCGCGGGTGAACCGGGTAGTCAGGCTATCTTAAATCCTGTTTTGAGTTTAGCAGGTGTTGAAATGGGAGACGGTATGCTCGTGCAAAAGAGCCGGAACTTTGAGCCTTCCTTCGTATTAAGCGGCCTGGCGACAAAGAACTGGCTGCAAATCGCAGGCAACGCTGAGTATTTAAATAAAGACAGCGCTTTTGTGACCACGCCGACGGTGGCTCCTCTAAAGATACTTCCCAATTCGCCTTTCCGGGAATTACCGATTCTGGTAACACAGGCGGCCAATACCTGGCTTATCCCCGATCTTCAGGTCGATAAAACAAAAGAATTGACAGACGTCCGAAAGAATGAAGACAAAAAATCTTACCCGGTAGCCCTGGCTCTTCGCCGGGCAATCCCCCGCGGCGAACAGCGGATTTTTGCTATCGCTGATGCCGATTTTATGAATAATGCCGAATCAAGGAGAAGAACTCCCCGGTCAATCAATTTCGCTTTCGTTACAGAATTGTTCAAGTGGTTCAGTAATGGCGAGTTCCCCATTGATACCACCCGTCCCGAGCCTCAGGATAATCGCATTCTAATGAACAGCACTCAGTTAACCTGGATACGCTGGGCATGGATGGGCATTTTGCCTTCGCTTATCGCCCTTTCAGTTTCGTGGACCTTAATTGCCAGAAAAAGGCGATAGTTTTTTACAGAAAATTCAAGATCGCGTGCCGCGTTAGGCAACGCCCCAGACAAAACAGGCGGAGTATCTGGTTAATAAACCGGCTTCGAACTCTAAATGAATTAAAACGCCGTTTACCCGGCTTTTTTAAATGAATTATTATCAATATGCAAATTCCAAAACTCTTCTTTTTTTCAGGAATTTTATTCCTATCCGCGGCGGCAATAGCGCAGGAAAAAAACCTGCCGCTTGATCCTGCTGTCCGTATGGGCAAACTTGCCAACGGCTTTACTTATTACATCCGGCACAACGAAGAACCCAAAAAGCGGGTGGTATTTTACCTCGCCAACAAAGTGGGTTCAGTACTGGAATCTGAAGATCAGCGCGGATTGGCGCACTTCATGGAACATATGAGCTTTAATGGAACCAAGCATTTTCCAAAAAACGAACTGGTAAACTACCTCCAAAAAAGCGGTGTACGGTTTGGAGCAGACCTGAACGCCTATACGAGTTTTGATGAAACCGTCTACCAGCTGCCGCTGCCAACCGATAACCCGGAACTCCTGCAAAAAGGTATCGCCATCATGCGGGACTGGGCGCAGGAAGCCACGCTGGATCCCGTTGAGGTCAATAAAGAACGCGGGGTTGTACTGGAGGAAAAACGCCTGGGTAAGGGTGCGCAGGAACGTATGCGCAGGCAATACTGGCCGCTGATACTGAATAATTCCCGTTACGCGGTACGAATTCCTATCGGTACCGATGAAGTGCTGAACAATTTTAAACCCGAAACCATCAGGAGGTTCTATCAGGACTGGTACCGTCCTGACCTGCAGACGCTGATCGTAGTGGGTGACATCGACGTGAACCAGATGGAGCAAACCATTAAAAGGCAGTTCGGCAGCCTGAAAAATCCCCTTCATGAAAAAACACGCACGAAGTATGGTGTACCGCTAACCGGGAAGAATCAATTCATCTCTGTAACGGATAGGGAAATGACGGCCACCATAGCGGAAGTGCTGATCAAGCGCCCAATGCTCCCTTTACGTACAGCTTCTGAATATCGCAAGTCTGTTGTCCGCGAACTCTACAATCAAATGCTAAGCGAACGTTATGCGGAGTTATCCCGCCAGGCTAACCCTCCATTTGTACGTGGCAGTGCGGGGATCAGCAGTTTTATTGGCGGCCTGGATAATTTTGATGTTAGTGTTGTAGCAAGGCCCGGTGAACTGGAAAAAGGATTTAAAGCGGTGTGGCGGGAAACTGAACGGATCAAACGATTTGGTTTTACCTCCACCGAACTCTGCAGGGCGAAACAAAGTTACCTGAACAATATGGAGTCTGCGCTTAACGAAAAAAACAAGACCAATTCAGAAAATTATGTCCAGGAATATCTCGCTTATTTTTTAAAAGGGACCGCAGCGCCCGGTATCCAATATGAATATGGAATGGTCAGAAAGGATCTGCCCGGAATCACGCTCAGCGAGGTCAGCGCGTTGTCAGCTGAATACATTACCCCGTCTAACCGGGATATTCTGCTGATGGCTCCTGAGAAGGATAAAAATACCCTGCCGGATGAGAAAACGGTGAACAGCTGGATAAAAGCTGTGGCAGATGAAAAACTGGAACCTTACAACGACGAAGTGAGCATTCTGCCTTTGATGACTGTAAGCCCGGTAAACGGAAAAATAACCGGCGCGGCTAAGGACGATAAGTTAGGTACAACGTTGCTCACCCTGAGTAACGGTGTCAAAGTACTGCTCAAACCTACCGCCTATAAAGACAACGAGGTGCTGTTTACTGCCTTTGCCCCCGGCGGTACTTCCCTGTACTCAGATTCAGATTACCAGAGTGCAGCCAATGCGACTGGAATCATTCCTTCATTTGGCGCGGGGAATTATAATCCCACTCAATTGGATAAATTTCTTTCAGGAAAACAGTTAGTAGTAAGGCCCTATATCAGCGAACGTATGCAGGGTGTCAGCGGAGCGGCAACTCCCAAAGACCTCGAAACAGCTTTACAGCTTTTGTATACATATTATACAGAACCCAGAAAAGATACGGAACTGTTTCAGGGCATCATTGCCCGCTCGAAGGCCCAGCTGCAAAACCGGGCGAACGATCCGTCCAGCGTTTTCAAGGATACGGTCAGTGCTGTATTGGGAATGCACAGCATACGTCGTACAGGTCCGACTTTGGCTAAACTTGACCAGATAGGCTTAGACCGTTCTTTTGAGATCTATAAGGAGCGCTTTGGCGATGCATCCGGCCTTGTTTTTACTTTTGTGGGCAGTTTTGATGTAGAACAGCTTAAACCCCTGCTCGAGAAATATATTGGCAGCTTGCCGGCCAGCGGACATAGCGCCCCTGCCAGAGATTTGGGCATCGACGTACCCACGGGAAAGATTGAAAAAACAGTCTATAAAGGCAGCGAGCCCAAGGCCAGCGTACAGTTATACTGGTCGGGTAATTTCAAATATAATACCGCCGAAAAGGCAACCATCGACGCATTGAGGGAATGTCTTGAAATTCGATTACTCGAAAGGTTAAGGGAAGATGAAAGCGGGGTATATTCTCCCGGCACTTTTGCAGAGACTTTCAAATATCCGAAGAGCCGTTACCTGTTCGGAGTAGAATTTGGATGCGGGCCGCAGAACACAGAAAAGCTTATTGCTTCCACCCTTGATGAGATCAGTAAAATGAAGACCCTGGGGCCGCCGCAGATCAACGTGGACAAATGGCGGGCGGAAAGCATCCGAACCCGGGAGTCGGAAAGCCAAACTAATCGTTGGTGGCTCAGATACCTCAATAGTCAGCAATCAAATAATGACGATCTGTATTCTTTGGATACTTATCAATCGGATCTGCAATCGATAACACCGGAACGCATCAAAGCGGCCGCGAATACATACCTGAGTGGAGAGAATTATATACAGATGGTATTACTACCCGAAAATCAAACCAAACCATAATCTCAGGGAGATGCTAGTCTGTCGGATCTCCGTGATGCCGCGTCAGTTGCGCGCCGCACTGCTGATTTGTACCGTTGAACTGAGAAGACCATGATCTATCTCTAATCAAGATAATCAGAATATTGCTCCATCGTTCTTACGTTTTTTTCATAACGTTATATGAAGATCAGTTAATAATAATCGCACCTCCTGGAGCTGGGGTGCTTTTTTGATTCAAATGGGTAACACGACCGCCGCTACGACAATTTGAGCTATTCCGATTACCATTGCCCGGTAAAAAAGACCGCGTAGCTACTTTCACGGCTTAAGGGGCGAATTCGCTAAAAACAAGATCCAGGATACCATAAACTATCTGAACATGAAGCGTATGGAAAAAGAACTTGTCGAAGCAAGAAAAAATCAAATGTCGGAGGAATTAATCGAAGCCAAAGAAACTGAGCTTAAAGAACACAAAAGATCGTGGAATCCCGTGATAAGGAGATTCACTACCGGCTAATCCGCATAATTGACGAGCCGATATTAAAGCAAAAATTATCTCAGATGTATGACGAGTACCATGCAACCGACCTTCAGTTGAATGATATTGAGGAAAAAATAAAATTGTTAACGGAACAGGCAAATAAACTTAGAAAAGAGAAATAATGCTTTAGATGAATAAATCAACCACGAAACAACTTTCTGATTATGCTGATTCGATGAAGCAAACTGTTCTGGATGCCATTCCAGGATCAGGTATTCCTCAGTCAGCACAGGATTTCTTAGATGAGAAACGGGTGGTCAGCATTTTAACGGACACACCTGACCTACTGATTAAACACCATAATAAGTTTATGCCTGAACTGATCAAGAACTTTAATGCTAAGGAGTACCTGCTTTACCACCAGATTAAATCCAAGCAGGACAAAGACCTTAGCTTAGTTGAGAAAACACTGATCGGCCGTTATAAAATATGTGAGAAACTTTTAAAAATCTTTAATTATGAAAAGATAATCAATAAGTCAAAGTATAAATCGTATACCTTGGCAACTGTCTTGGATCGGTACACCTGCACATATTGTAACCGCCTTTACACAAATACTGTAATTACACCATTGAAAAAAGGTCGGTACAGCCCTAACGATGACAACCGGATCACTAGACCCCAGTTCGATCACTGGTATGCGCATATCATTTATCCGCTTCTTGGGGTATCGTTTTATAACCTGATCCCAAGCTGTTCGGTATGTAACAGTTCTGTCAAAGGCGATGAGATCTTTGATCTGAAGGGTTACACTCATCCTTATATGAAGGATACCAAAGAGGTTTTCAGTTTTAGTTTCAACCATAAGGACACTGAGGATTTAAATGTCAAGATAAACGTTAAAAAAGGATCAAAAATGGCAAATCATTTGAATGCCTTTAAGATCAGTGAAGTTTACAATGCCCACTCTGCAATGGAACTCAGAGATCTCCTTGACCTCAGGTACAAGTATACGGATGATTACATTCATACTTTGTTTAATGACACTTTTGATTCACTGGATGTCAGCCAGGAGGAAATTTACCGGATGGTTTTTGGCATTGAACAGTTGGAACAGAATTATCATAAACGTCCTTTCAGTAAATTCAAACATGACATTCTGAGAGAACTGCTGCTGATAGGCTAATGAATAACCCGCCAGCGCATAGTTTAATAATATGATCAAGATAATTATCCAAGTTAGTGTGAACCATGTGATGATATTATATTAATAAAAACCAATTTATAAAGAAGCTATTTTCTTCAAATCATCTATAAAGGTGTTCGTGAACTGCGGTCGGACCGTCAAAAGTCAGCTATACTGCCCTGCCTACTTATTGTTCCATTAGCGGCATCCGCTAATAAAATCTGCTTTCCGTTTGCCAGTGTAAGTATAGCTTTGTTTCCTCCCGGGCGAACATCTCGATTCTTTACTAAACTCAATTTCTTCATAGCCGAAGAACCGTTGGTATGGCTGTTCGTATAAACAAACAATCCGGCAAATAACATAACAAGTATTGCCGCGGTCGCCGACCACCACCATCCATTTACTGACTTCCGTTTTTGCCCGATTTGGCCGTTGCTATGGTTAAGCCTATTTAAGATCCGTTTTTCTATCGGCCCAAAATTTTCTATATCCTGGATGCCAGGATACCGGAAATCAAAATCATCTTTATAGGTCATGATATCGCGTACCTCCTCAAGTGTGGCATTACCTGCAAGATGTTTTTTATAAAGCACTAAATATTCTTCGTGTGTCATTATACGGCTTTTATTTTAAAGAGTATTTAAAACGTCCACACACATTTCCAAGGAATATTTTTAATGACGTTCATCAGAACCTCCAACCAAAAGGGAAAAACAAAATCTGAAACTGCTTTGAACAATTACATCAAAGGCTGTTGGCTAAGGCTCCAAAGTTCTTGTAGCCGATCTGGGCGGTCTTGCCTCAAGCGATGTCGTTCCGCAGCATTTGACAAGCGCACGTATTGTAAAAGCTTTTAACACCATTTACTTTAAGATACTTGAGCAAGATCCCCATGTGGGAAACTGCAACAGGGTATTGTTTGTGTCGGGTGATGACCAGAAGGCTAAAGATAACGTTTCGCAGGCAATCGCAGATATTGGCTTTGCCCCTGTAGATCTGGGCTCCTTAGCTGTGTTCAGATCTGGACCGCAAAATTGGAAAATGTTGTGATATACCTCTCATTTTGCAGAGACAGCCTCTTCGACTCATTGACCCTATCAACGCAAGCGAGCCCCATCAAAGGGCCAGGTCACCCGAAAATGACCATCGATAAGGTAATAGCAATTCATTTAATTTTACCTTTGCCCTCAATAGTATATCTTTATATACTCCGAAGCAACATATAAGCCGCAATCTTCCGGGTTATTTATTTGGAAATTGCTTTTATTAAGACAGCCGGATCTGATACAAGATATCAGGCTGGCCGGCTTTTTTATTCGGAAAATCAGCTCGTCCGCCTCAGACATTTTCGTGGTTTAACTGTTGCACATCAAAGGTTAGTTTTTCAAAAAAGCGCCGCAGCCACTAATTGCCTTGCTGAATAGTTTTAGATAAACACTTTGTGTTTTTTTGTTATATTTAACTCTCTTATTAAATTAAACAGAATGCCAGACATTAACGTGCTTACCGATAGCCTTTTATCTAAACAGCTACGTTCTGGCAGTCACGATGCTTATAACAAAATCTATGAACGTTATTTTGGATTGTTGTTTATTGCTGCCTGTAAAAAGGTGAGCGACAGAGAAGACGCGCGCGATTTGGTTCATGAAACATTTACAAATCTTTGGGATAAACGGGAAAATTTAAATCCCGAGATGGGAATTGCATCGTACCTTTATGCCTCTTTACGCAATAGGATCATTAATTGGTTTGCCCGCCAGCAGGTATCATCTAAATACATTACATCGTTCCGGTTGTTTTATGAGTCGGGCGTATGTGAAACAGACCATAAGATACGTGAAAAACAACTGGCTGCATTAATAGAAAAAGAAATTGATGCCTTGCCCCCACGTATGAAAGAAGTATTCCTGTTGAGCAGGCGGGCTCATCTCTCGCACCGGGAAATTGCCATGCAACTTAATATTTCGGAGCAAACGGTTAAAACACAGATAAAACATACGCTAAGAATTTTACGGGCGCGTTTAGGTTTGATGCTGTTTATTTTGATGATGATTAAAATTTAATTCTTCCGCTAAATTTTAAAATGCGCAACATTGATTATAAATTCCGCTAACCCTGTATATTTTGAAAGAAAGCGCCGCAATCTCCATGCGGCGCTTTCAACTTATTAACTGATACTGTTTTCTCTTAACATATGAAAAAACTTCAAAGAACACTGGAGTATTTTATTCAGTAACCTGTTGCTGCAAAAGTTCGAAAGTGATTAAGTTTTTATCTAACGGAAAAACCGCTGCACTTTGCTTTAGTGCCGCCGGGCTTATTTTATGTGATTTTTTAATGGTATCCTGTACTTGCAATACATCCTCAATTAAACAACCCGGCCAGTTTCTTATGTAATTCCTCGTCCCTCAGGTTTTTACCTACAATCACGCCATTAGGGTCTATCAAAAAGTTTTGCGGTATAGCTTTTACATTATACAGCTTAGCCACCTCATTGTCCCAGCCCCTCAGGTCAGATATCTGTGTCCATACCAAACTATCTTTACCTATAGCCTTAAGCCATGCTGCCCTGCTTGACCGCCCGTCAAGCGAAACACCCAATACTGTAAAATTCCGGTCTTTATATTTATTGTAGGCTTTTACTACATTGGGGTTCTCGGCACGGCATGGGGCGCACCAGCTTGCCCAAAAATCAACTAATACGTATTTACCCCTAAAATTGCACAGGGATATGGCTGTACCGGTTGTATCTGTTTGCGTGAAATCGGGTGCCGTAGCTCCTACTGCTGTTTTTTTCATCTTAACAATGTCCGTCGCGTAGTCAATCCCCATTTTGGTTGACCGCACACTTTCGGAAAGTAAATTAAATATAGGCTCAAGCTCAGCCACATCCGGAACAGAGCCCGGATAATTCTTCAGCGTAAAAAGACTGATTAAAGAATTAGGATTAGCTTTAATAAAGGCCAGGCAAACAGCTTTCTGTTCGGTCTCTACCGAGTCGCTTCTTTTATTAATAGCTTCACTAAACCCCTTTGATTTCCTTCTTTCTTCTGTTGCAGCCAGATACTCTTTATTTAGCGCATTCGCTTTATCCGTAACGGGGGCCAGGGCCATTTTCAGCTTCTCACTATCCGCGTTAATTTGCCCCCCGTTAATTTTGGCATTAATCAGTGAGTCGGGGCTAATTACGGTGATTGTTGCGGGTTCAAGATAAAGTTCAATGTAGCTTATGCCCTTCGTACGGACGCCCGTTCCTTTATTGTTGATAATTAAATATGCGTTTAAAGGCATATCTATCGTCCCCTTAAAAGTAAACTCCCCGTTATTTATAACCGTTGAATCCGTTTGCCTGCCTGTGCCGTTACTATACCTTAAGTAAGCTTTTGCCGGTGCCGATAATTGCCCAACTTTTCCGTTTATAATATAACGGCCGCTTTGGGCCAATAACAAACAAGGCATTACGAGCAATAGAACCACCCCTAAAAGTTTAATATTGTTTTTCATTTCATGTTTTTATTTTAAATTAAGGCCAACATTTTATCCATATCCTTACCGGTGCTGCCCAAGCTGGTTCAGTAATGCAGAGCTGTTTTGTTAACGCATGGGGTGTTGATCTCTCCTAACACCCCATGCCGTACGTTAACCATGTATATTATTGTACTTTAAGCTTCAGCGCATTATTTAAGCGTTCATACATATCGGTCAGGTGCTGGCGCGTGATCGTATCCGGGCAATGCACAGCATCATTTTTAAATTCCGAAGTCAATAATTTGGCATGTGCCTTAATGATGGATAGCCCATCATTATCCGTTCCCATTGATTTTGGCGATAATAATGCAATTATGCCTTCCACATATGTTTTTTGGAGGTCGCGCCTGTATATGCTGATAGCTTTATGTGCAGGTAATTCTGAAAAAATGCCCTGTTTAAGTTCCTGCAGCATCTGGTTTGCCGGGTAAGCTTTTGTAGGGTAATTGCGCTCCTCGTCAATCAGCCTCACAAATAACTGTGGATTAAGCAAAGCCAGTAGTATTTGCTTTTGAGTGCCCGACACCATACTAAAATCGGTTGATGTGACATCATATAATTTGGCATCCATTAACCAATACGGGGTGGTAAACAATTGTTGCTGCAAAAAGGCCATAGCCCGTTGCTGTTTTCCTTTATCAGTTACTTCAAATACAGGCCCGGCTTGTTCTGCGGTTTTTGGGGTGATGTATATACCCCCTATATTTTTGAGCACATGCCCCATATAACGCCCATATTGAGATACGACCTCCTTATACATATTACCGGCCTTATCATAATTTTTATCGGGCTGTTTTAACCATTCCATCAGGTGAGGCACTATCCTTTTCAGGTTTTTTATACCGTAAGCGCTTGCCAACATAGCATCATCACCAAGGTCCTCATTCTGATCGCGCGGATCAACGTTGACAAAGCTTTCATTACTCAACGGATCAAGCTGGCTGCCGTAAAAATATTGCTTACCGGATGCCAGTTTATCAACCATCCATTTGTTTAAAACAGGTTTTTCATCGGCCGCTTTTTTTGCATCAGGTATTAGTTTGTAGCCCCACTCAATTGCCCATTTATCATAATCGCCAATGCGCGGAAAAATACCTTTATCGCCGATATGATCTTCGGGCTGTGCAACATAGTTAAACCGGGCATAATCCATAATAGATGGTGTATGGCCATACGCCTCGACCCAGGCTTTATTGCGCAGGTTTTCAACCGGAACTGTTGATGACGAGCCGAAGTTATGCATCAGCCCCAGGGTATGCCCAACTTCATGCGATGATACAAACCTGATGAGCTGGCCCATCAATTCGTCGTCAAGTTCGGGTTTATGCGTGCGCGCATCAATGGCGCCTGCCTGCACTACATACCAGTTTTGCAACAAGGTCATTACGCTATGATACCAATTGATATGCGTTTCCAGTATTTCGCCGCTGCGCGGATCCTTAATGCTTGGCCCCATAGCATTTGGAATTGCCGATGGTTTATAAACCAGTACCGAATGGCGTGCATCTTCTATACTCCAGGTGGAATCGTTAAGTGGGGCTTCTTTGCCCATAATGGCATTTTTAAACCCTGCTTTTTCAAAGGCTGCCTGCCAATCGTTTATTCCCGCCATCAGGTAAGGCACCCATTTTTTGGGAGTTGCCGGGTCAATATAAATAACAATAGGCTTTTTCGGCTCAACCGGTTCGCCGCGTTTGTATTTTTCCATATCGGCGTCTTTAGGTTCCAGCCTCCATCTCCAGATGTAATTTGTTGTAGCAGCTCCCCTCGGATTGTCATCAAAATCTACATACGTATTAGCGAAAAAACCAACACGCTGATCGGCCAGTCTTGGTTTCATAGGTACCTTTGGCAATAAAACCATCGAGTTGTTCAGCTCAAATGAAACCGGTGGCTTTGCGTTATAGGTTTTAACAGTTTTGATCTCGATATTAGTTGGAAAGGCTTTTATATTATCGATATACGACCTGTCTGTAATCATATTGGCATTCTCAAGGGGATTCTTCCAAAAATTCATAGGCGGCTCGCTTAAAGCGCTGAAACCAAAAATTTTGTTGTCGCCGTTTATAAAATCGGTAAAATCAATTACGGTACTTTTTACATCCTTGTTAATGGCCTTTATAGGGAAACTGCCCTGGATGGCCTGATAGCTACTGTTGATCAGGGAACGGGATAACCCCTGCTCCGTAGTATCATTTGAAAACTCCCTGAACGAAACAGACCTCATCACAAGTTTATCGCCCGGTATTTTTTCAAACTGTATTACACAATTCCCTATTTCATCGCCGCCATAGCCAATCATGCCAAGTATCTTGAAACCTGCCGCAGATTTATTAATACGGTTCACAACTAAAATATCCCTTTTTAAAAGCGAATCGGGTATTTCAAATAAATACCGGTCGTTTACCAGGTGTACTTTAAAAAAGCTTTGCATGGTTTTAGCGCTTTGCGGCACTACCTCGGCATAGGGTTTTATGGTTACTGCCGGCTTTGCAGCTACGGCGCTTTTTACTTTGGCAGTATCATTTTCCGGAACTTTTGATTTGTTTTTTTTTGTTTCCTGGCTATATGTAATGCCATAAAACAGCAGGATAAATGCTACCGAAAGCATCAGCGCCTTCGGGCTTTTTTTTGTTTTAATATTCATGAAATTGGTATTTGGGTGTTATTTTGATGGTATTAAAAACTTAACAAGGCAAAAACGGTAGAAATACAGCACAACAGGGGCCCGTAAACTATATGATGCATGTTGTGCTTTGTGCAAAACCTAGTGTTGAAAACAGGCAGCAGCAACGCAGATCTAAAAAAAAACGTTTTTCTTGATGTTTAATTAAATTAAAAAAACAGACCGGCAGCATTTATTTCTGCCAGCCTGCAATTATAAAATAGGGGTTTAGTTGTAACCTGGATTTTGTTTGATATTAGGATCGGCCATAATATCTGTAGGCGGGATGGGCATCAATTGTTTATAACTGCTCCATGCAGTACCTTTAACTGCCGTCATAACGGCATCAAGCGTACCGGTACGCTTCAGATCAAACCAGCGGTGGCCCCATTCGGTAAACAGCTCAACCCGGCGCTCGCGGTAAATGGCATTCAGCATATCTGTTTGCGTAGCGGCGGTGGTAACCGCCAGGCCGGCACGCGAACGTATGGCATTCAGATCGGCAGCGGCTCCCGATAGATTATTTTGTTGCGCACGCGCTTCGGCCCTGATCAGGTATTGTTCGGCCAAACGCATAACGATAGGATATTCGGTAACCGGGACTGATGTGCCTCCCAAAGCCTTATATTTATTGGCATAATAAAAAGTAGTAATGGGCGTGGTACTAGTAAAGGTACCTACCCAATTGGTCATTCGCTTGTCTCCGGTTTCAAATGCGTCTGTTAACGGCTTATTCAAAGGCAGTTGCTGCGCTGTTTTGTAAACAGCGGAAACAGTAAGATAGTTGGCATCCATCGTGTTGAGGTACAGGGTTGATATGGGCTGCAATGCCCAGATCGTCTCGTTACTTGCTTTCAAAAATACCTGGCCAAGATTAGTCACCAATGCATAATTTGAGCTTGCAATAACCGACGATGCCTGCGCTTCGGCATTTTTCCAGTCCTTCATATACAAATAAACGCGGGCCAGCATGGCGCTTGCCGTTTGCTTATTTGGCCTTACCCGGTCTGCTACAGTACTGCCCGAAGCATCAACGTAGGTATTATCAGCCAAAGAATTTTGCGCATCGGTAAGATCCTGGATGATCTGGGCATAAATGGCCGAAGGCGTACTGTTGCCGATGGTATTATTAACCGTATAATCATCGGTTGTAGTTAATGGCGGTGTATCATAAAGGTTTACTGCATAAAAATAAATAAATGCACGGATAAACTTTACCTCACCCAACAATTGCTTTTTTACAGCAGGTGTTATTTGTGATGATCCGCTTATGCCATTAATAGCCGTATTGCAATAAAACAATTCCTTGTAAAACTCCGTCCAAAACGAGGGCGGCGCAATCGGCGTATAGCTATTAAGGTAAAAAGCGCCCAAGCTGGAGTTCGTGCTAAAAATAGTCAATTCATCGGCGGCCAGGCCCATAGAAAGGCTAACGCTATTTTGCCCATGGTAAAATGCCCCTGAAGCCATTTTTGTGAATATACCTGCAACCACAGATTGAGCGGTGCTGTTGGAAGTAAAAACATTGCTGCTGTTTAGCGCCACGGCCGACGGCCCTACTTCAACCGCTTTTTTACAACTAATGTTCAATAACAGGATGGTTAAAACAGCCATGTAAAGATGTTTCGAAAAAATATGTTGAATTTTCATGATTCCTTTTTTAAAGTGTTGCTTGTAAACCAAAAGTTATTGTTCTTAAAGGAGGCATCCTCATATAACTCTGCGTTTCCGGATCTACAAAACCATACCTGCTGATGGTAGCAAGGTTTTCGCCCAAAACATAAACCTTCAGGTTTTTAACATGCATTTTATTTAAAACCTGCTTCGGGAGCTGATAACCTAAGGATGCATTTTGAAGCCTGATATAAGAAGCGTCTCCATAATAGGCATCAGTGCTGAACATTGTGGCCTTATTGCTAAAGGTTGTTCCGAATGTACTGCCATACTTTCCGTAAGTGGTAATATCTCCTGGTTTCTGCCAATGATCCAAAACTGCCACAGGGAAGTTTACCCCCGAGTAACCAGGCACGATAATCGAACTTGTTAATACCTGGCCAAAGGCACTTTTACCAACCTGTTTAATCCCCCTGAATAAAACGTTTAAAGAAAAGCCTTTGTAACTGAATGTATTGCTCATTGATCCAAAATAATCCGGGCTGGTATTAATCACCTTAATCCGGTCGCTGCCATCGTTTGCCGGTGCAAACACAATATTGCCGTTACGGTCCAAATATTGATAAAGGCCTGTTTGCGGGTCTACTCCGGCATACCGGTTTACAAAAGCTGATCCTGTGCCAACAGCATTATTTAGCAACAGGGTAATGGCAGGCGTTGCATTGGGATAGCTTAACAACTTATTGCGTTGGCGGCTAAATGTGAACGAACTTGACCAGTTGAAATCCGGCCCCTGGATATTTGCCGTGTTCAGGGTGATATCAAAGCCTTTGTTTTGCACTTTTGCCGCTATGTTTTGGGTAATACTTGTAAACCCGGTGGTTGATGATAGCGGCGTACCGGCAAGTGTATTATCTGTCCGGTTAATAAAGTAGTTGCCTTCTATACCGATACGGCCCTTGAAAAACTGTAACTCGAGCCCGAAATTTAGTTTTTTTGTAGTTTCCCAGCTCAGGTAGGGGTTTGGCAGGTTAGTAGGCAAAAGTGATGGAATGCCTTGATAAGCCGTATTTACACTATAGTTTTCCAGGTACGAATAAGGCGGAATCTGGTCATTCCCGGTTTCGCCATAGCTGGCCCTTAGCTTTCCAAAGCTGAGAAAAGGCAATGCTTTTTTAACAAGTTCTTCCGAGGAGAACAACCATGCTGCACCTGCGGCATAAAATAAGTGAAACTGCCTGTCCTGCCCGAATTTGCTTGAACCGTCATAACGGCCGGAAACGTTAAGCAGGTATTTGTTATCCCAGTTGTAATTTGCCCGGCCAAAAAAAGCGCTGTATTTATAAGGATAAGCATTGTAACCCGATCCGTAAGCTGATATACCGGTACCGCCTGCAATATTGCTAAGCAGCAAATCGGAATTATAACCGTTTGATTGAAGCAACATGGCCTCATAAAGCTGTTTTTGTAAGCTTGCTCCCGCAGTAATATCCAGTGTCCCCCGGCTTATCTGGGCGTTATAGTTTAGCTGCGGTTCCAGGCTCCAGAAACTTTTGTTATCATAAGTAAAATAACTCGATCCTTTTAGTCCATAAATGGGATTAGTGTATAAGGGGGGATAAGCTGATAGCGGCGTACCCAAAAACTCATTCAGGCTTTGTTTGTTATAACCTGCAGTAGCCTGTAATTTAAGCCCTTTTACAATCAGGTAACTTAACGTCATACTGCTTGTGAGGTTTGAAACGGTTGTTTTTGCAAGGAGGTTCCTTTGATATAACGGGTTAATAAATGTGTTATTTTCGTGATTTAATGTGCCATCGGCATTGAAAAGCGCTGGCGCGTCTGGAGCCAGGTTGGCGTAGCTGGTAAGATCATACGAGGGAATATTGTTGATATCGTAAGTATAGCCGCCGGTTAAGGATATAGTAAATCTATTATTATTACTTGCAGCGCTAAAGTTAAAATGTACAGAGGCAGTCCGATCATTACCGCCAACTAATTGCTGAACGTTGGCAACATCCCTGTAATTACCGCTTACCAGGTAGCTGGCGCTATTATTACCGCCAGATACACTTACCTGGGCGTTGGTTACACTACCCTTTCCGCTTAAAAACAATTTTGGCCAGTTGGTATAACGGGTTGTATCCCATGTACCGTTATTATCATAGTCGGTAACCCCCGGGGTTGTTTGGTTATCATTTTTCATGCCTTCCCTGCGCATTTGCAGGTATTGCTGTGTATTTAAAAATTGCGGCACGGTTACCGTTGTACTTGTTCCGCGATCAACTTTTGCATCAATTGTCATATTGCCCGCTTTGCCTTTTTTTGTCGTGATCAAAATAACGCCATTTGCGCCTCTTGAGCCATAAATAGCTGTGGCATCGGCATCTTTTAAAACGTTGACACTTTCGATATCTAATGGATTGATAAAACTTAAAGCATCATATACCTGATTATTCGGGCTTAAGAAACTTCCTTTTTGAGAGGTGTAGCCGCCGCCGCTATAAGGAATACCGTCGATAATGTACAACGGGTCAGAGCTGGTACCAATGCCGTTCTGTCCCCTGATAAGTACCTTGTAGGAACTTCCTGCCTGCCCGGTACCCTGCGTAACAATCATACCCGGAACTGTTCCCTGCAGTACCGACAACACGTTGCCCACGGGGTAATTTTGGATCTCTTTGGAGGTAACGGTTGTCTGGTCGCCTGTATTTAACCTGCGGCTGGTTTGTCCATAGCCTATTACCTGTATTTCATCAAGCTTGCCGATATCTTCTTTCATCGTAATTACAACTGGCGATTTAAGCTTTCCGCCAGGTATTTGCTCTATTACAAGCTTGCTTGCAGGTATCTCCTGCGTTAAATAACCGATAAAAGAAAATTGTATGATAACATCGGCAGTATTTAATAATACAGCTTGAAATTGGCCTCTCTCATCTGTTATCCAGGCTGAGTTTTTCCCTTTAACTTTAACGGTAACGCCCGGCATGGGCTGTCCTTGCCGGTCAACTACGGTGCATAACAGATAAGTTTGTAAGGCTTGTGTTACAACGCCGGGGTTCTCTTTTAACCTGATTACAATTGTATTATCTACAATTGTATAATCCAGCGGTTTGTTAAGCAAAAACTTATTCATGACCGCGGTAATCGAAGCCTCACTTATCTCAACATTAATATTGGGCAAAATCCGCAGCAAGTCAGGATCGTACACGAATGTGTAACCACTTTGCTGTTCAATACTTTTAAAAAGTTTTTCGTAAGATATATTTTTTGCATTAAGCGTTATGCGCTGGGCAAATGATGCCGCGCTTACCTGCATAATACAAAGGAAAATACCTAATGTGGTCAGTTTCATAACCAAAAATATTTGGCTTAACCTTTTATTCCCTTTGGGGGAAAGGCTAAAATTAAAATTATGCATACTTTTGTATGGTTTGGGTTTGTGAATACCTTAATTTAGTTCAATAGTAAATTTGGTTAGCCCATTCTTTTGATCCGGGAAGTGTCGTAACCACTTTCCGGTTTTTTTGAGGCCAACTCTAATACGGCGGCCTGGCAGCCGTTTCTATAAAGGAATTGTACTTATTTTACGATAATTTTCCTCCCTTCAATTTTAAAGTTAACTCCTGCGTATTCTAATATTGACAAGGCTTTTGACGCGTTCATATATTTTGAGAATGAGCCCGAAAGCCGTTTATCCGGTATTTTTCCCTGGTATATAATATCCACATCATACCAGCGCCCTATTTGGCGCATCACATTCTGAACATCAGAATAATCAAAATAAAACCTGCCCTTTTTCCAGGCAATTACCTGGTCGGCATTAAAATCATCAGTTACTGCAACAGTTGATCCATTCGGGCTAACGATGGCCTGCTGCCCTGGCTTAAGTATTGCATGCACATCGCCCTTACTGATTTTTACAGAACCTTCAAAAAGGGTGGTTTTCATCGCCGGTTCATCCTGGTAAGCATTGATATTAAAGTGAGTGCCTAATACTTCAACAATTTGCCCTTCTGTTGATACCCTGAAAGGTTTGTGTTTATCGGGAGTAACTTCAAAATAGGCCTCGCCGGTAATCTGTACAGTTCGGTTACTACCATTAAAGGTTGCAGGATAAGTGACGGATGATGCCGCATTTAACCAAACATCGGTGCCGTCGGCCAGTGTTAAATGATATTCTCCTCCCCTGGGGGTTGTTACAGTATTGTAAACTACGGCCAGATTATCATTGCCTGGCCCGGTATAAACAATTTGCCCGTTTGATGTCTTATTTATCGTGGTGGTTCCCTGAACGGCAATTTTCCCGTTTGCCGCGCCGTTTAATATTATTTGCTTACCGTTGCCCAAGGTAAGGATTGCTTTATTTGTACCCGGAGGCAAATCGCCCTTTACTACTGCAACGTTATTTTGAGCGGTATTGCCTTTAAACTTTAAAAAGTAAACAGAAACCGACAGGCAGGCTATAATTGCTGCCGCTGCTGCAATTTTTAAATAAAACAACCGCCGTACAGGGGTTTTATGTTTAATTAGCCTATTTGAGCCGTGAGTAAAAGCCGCTTCAATATCTTCATGGCCCGGAGCCGTTTTATCAAAAGATGTGTTTAAATACCAACTCTCAACCCATGCGGTTTCTTCCGGGTTGCATTTTCCTTCGGCATATTTCTTAAACAGGTCTTTAACTTGCTGGTTATCCATAGCGCTCATTTTTTGCTTCTATAATGTTAAATACATATTCAAGGGCACTTGGGGGTATTTCAAATTAATAAATAATTAAATAATTGTAAACCCAGGGAGCCCTGACCAGGATAGTCCAGGCATTTTAGATTATCTGGGTATTTTATTAGTTGGAATATAACAATTAACAGCCAGGAAATTAATATGGTTATTACCTGTTTGTAATTCCCGGCCGAGATGCTCAAGAGCTTAGGGGTGCCCAACAAGGAGGGCGCTTTAACTCGTTTTTATCTGATTGATAGTGCATCATAAACAGGCAACACTTTGCCGTTTGTTGCCTGTTTTATTGAAAGTGAGATCTATAACGGATATGCTGTATCGCTTTTCGTTTCCGACAATACAAAAAAGCTTTGTACCGAGGTAATTTTAGGCAATGTACCCAGCTTCCGGTAAAAACGATGGTATTCATCCATGTCGCCCGTGGCAACTCGTAAAATAAAATCAAATGTACCGGTCATCTGGAAACATTCCATTACTTCCGGAAATTTGACAACCTCTCTTTCAAAGGTGTTCAGGGTATCGGCGGTATGATCATTCAAAAGTACCTGGCTAAATGCGATGAGGTTTTTATTGATTTTTTTTCGATCCAGAATAGCCACTATACGTTTTATATAGCCTTGTTCCTTTAAACGCCTCACGCGTTCATGTATGGTAGCAATAGATTTATGCAGCTTATAGGAAAGTTCCTTATTGGTTAGGGAAGCATCCTGTTGCAAAAGCTTTAAAATTTGCACATCTGTCGGATCTAATTCAGCGTTGGTCATGATAACGAAAAAATGTATAGAAGATGAATTATTTAAAGTGTTTTCTTGAAAAAAAACACCATAATATAACAAACATCCATAAAATTTATGGAATAATCGGAAATGATTGTATTTAAAATTGCTAAACCTGACTTTTATCGAATAAATAAGACACTAAATAATGATAGCGGAAAGCAAAGTTATTTCAACCGGTTTTTCAGCAGCGCTTGAAGATAAATTCAAACACCTGTGGCATTTAGTGGGCAATACCCCTATGCTGGAATTACAATATACGTACCATGGAAAGCCAGGGGCGATTTATGTAAAGTGCGAACACTATAACCTGACAGGTAGTATAAAGGACAGGATGGCTTTATACATTATGTACCAGGCATACAAAAACAATGTTATTAAACCATCCGACATAATTGTTGAAGCAACATCAGGTAATACCGGCATTTCTTTCGCGGCTATCGGTAAGGCGCTGGGGCACGATGTAATCATCATGATGCCGGATTGGCTGAGCAAAGAGCGCAAGGATATCATCAATAGCCTGGGGGCCAAAATTCATTTGGTTAGTAAGATTCAGGGCGGTTTTTTAGGGAGTATCAGGCTTTCGGAAGCGTTGGCAGGTGTTTCTGATAAATATTTTCTGCCTAAACAGTTTGAAAATAATTATAACGCCGAGGCGCATGAGAAAACCACGGGCCCCGAAATATGGGAGCAACTTGCCGGTGAGGGGAAAACACCGGATGCATTTATAGCCGGAATTGGTACGGGTGGAACAGTAATGGGTACCGGAAAATATTTAAAATCAAGAAACCCACTTATAAAGATACATCCGCTGGAGCCCGCGGAAAGTCCAACCCTAACCACGGGTCATAAAGTGGGCAGTCACCGCATACAGGGTATATCAGATGAATTTATACCTGCAATTGTAAAGTTGAATGAGTTGGATGAAGTGATTCAGGCAAGCGATGGCGATGCTATAATAATGGCTCAAAAACTATCCAGGCAATTGGGTCTGGCCGTTGGCATATCATCCGGCGCTAACGTTATTGGGGCTATTAAATTAAAGGAGCAACTGGGAGTAGATGCTGTAGTAGTCACACTGCTATGCGACAGCAATAAAAAATACCTGAGTACCGACTTGGTAAAAGAAGAACCTGTTAAGGAGGACTATATATCAACACACACAGATTTTACAGGGTATCAGCCTATTTCCCGCTTAAACGAACCTATTATCCAATAATTAATCAAAAAATATAAGATGAAAAAAATTACAACAATAGTAACCGTGCTTATCCTGCTGGCACTGCAAGGAAAATCACAAATTTTGCAGCCGGTAAGGTGGAGTTATGCCGCAAAAAAAAACAGCGCAACCGAGGCCGTGGTATTTATTAAAGCAACCATTGATGCCGGTTGGCATGTTTATTCACAGTTTGTAAAAGAAGGTGGGCCGGTAAAAACCACTATAAGCTTTAACCCATCAAAAACTTTTGTACTGGTTGGTAAAACTATAGAACCTAAACCAATTACAAGAGTGGAAAAAGTATTTGATATGGAGGTTGGCTTTTTTGAAAACAGCGTGATCTTTCAGCAAAAAATCAAGCTGAAGGCAAAGCAGGTTACGGTAAGCGGTAAGCTGGAATATATGACCTGTAACGATCAAAAGTGCTTACCGCCTGATGATATCGATTTTAGTATACCCATAAAATAAATCAGCAAATTCGTGAAATCAAAGCCAATTTGGGGATGCCCCGGGCTATGCCTTTGCCTGTTTTTTTTAGCCTGTTGTTATGTTTAAGAATTTATCATCATACAAGAAGGTTATTGCCAAAATATTCTTCATCGAGTACAAGAATTACACTAACGCCAAGGGATCATAACAAATACCAGGATTAAAAAAACAAAGATTAATGAAGCGGATCATATTATTTACTTTACTAATTACAGGGATATTATTTGCCCAAAACGTGGTAAGAGCGCAAGACACCGCCTCAGCCTCTGGTATAGAATTCACCCCTATCAACCCACCCCCGGCTGCAAAAAACGAGACATTAAACAAAGAGGGCAGCCGGGGAAAAACAGTAGACAAAAGAACCACAAAGACAACCCCTAAAGCGCCTAAGATAGCACAGCAAAAACAAACCTTATGGGCCATATTTTTGGCAGGTTTGGCAGGCGGCTTTGCGGCCCTGCTAATGCCCTGTATTTTCCCAATGCTGCCGTTAACTGTTAGCTTTTTCACCAAATCGGACGATAAAAAAGGTAGTCCGGCGGGTAAGGCGGCTGTTTATGGTGTCAGTATCATCGCGATATATGTGATCATGGGGCTCCTGGTAACTGTAATTTTTGGCGCCGATGCTTTAAACAGTTTATCAACCAACGGAGTCTTCAACTTTGGTTTTTTCCTGTTGATTGTAACATTTGCCGCTTCTTTTTTTGGAGCCTTTGAAATTACACTCCCCTCGGGCTGGGTAAATAAAATGGATCAGAACTCAGATAAAGGCGGTTTGACCGGGTTATTCTTCATGGCGGCAACACTGGCCCTGGTATCCTTTAGCTGCACCGGCCCTATTATTGGCACGCTGCTGGTTCAGGCAGCCACAACCGGGGCATTACTGGGGCCCGCGATTGGTATGCTCGGCTTTGCACTGGCGCTCGCCATTCCCTTTGTATTATTTGCCATGTTCCCCAGTTGGCTTCAATCGTTGCCTAAATCAGGCGGATGGCTCAATAGTGTGAAGGTGACATTGGGCTTTCTGGAACTGGCGCTATCCTTTAAATTCCTGAGCAATGTTGATCTGGCTTATCACTGGCACTGGTTTGACCGCGAAATATTCCTGGTATTGTGGATCGTGATTTTTGCTTTAATGGGTTTTTATTTGTTGGGCAAACTAAAGTTCAGCCACGACAGCGATCTGAAATTCATTTCGGTGCCAAGGCTTTTTCTGGCCATAATTGTTTTGGCGTTCACTATGTATATGATACCCGGGCTATGGGGTGCTCCGCTTAAATCAATCAGCGCTTTCCTTCCGCCGCAGGCAACGCAGGATTTTGACTTATCTAATCCGGGGATAGGCAATAATAACCAAAGTAGCAGCAATAGTACCGCAGATACTCAACCGCGCAAATATGCCGGCCTGTTTGATAAGCCGAAGGGTTTTAATCCTTATTTCGATTACGATGAAGGCCTTGCCTATGCAAAAAGGGTACATAAACCAGTGATGATTGATTTCACCGGCCACGCCTGTGTAAACTGCCGTAAAATGGAAGCCAACGTTTGGCCCGACAAACAAGTATATCAAAGAATTACCCAGGATTACGTATTAATTCAATTATATGTAGATGATAAAACCGACTTAGGCAAAGGAGAGCAAACTGTTACGCCGGAAGGAAGAAAAATACAAACTATCGGTAATAAATGGAGTTACCTACAAACATCAAAGTTTGTTTCCAATTCTCAACCGTTTTATGTATTACTTGATCCGGATACGCAGGATCCTTTGGTAACACCCGAAGGGGCCGATTATGATCCAGTCAGCTATTTAAAATATCTCGACAGCGGGTTAAAAGTTTATCATGAATAAAAAGCTGTTGTAAACATTCTTTAAAGCCTTCATTTGTTCTTTATTTTAGTTAATAGTTAATAGAAAGCAGCCTTAGAAGCGGGTGCTTTTCTCAATCTTTAAAAGGTTCTGCTATACAATTTGGCGTTTTTTCAAAACCATATCCCGTTGTCGATAAGCAGTTGTGCAGCAATTTAATTTAAATTCACCAAAAGCTAATTCCGCTTATTAAGCCAACCTGGCGGATTGCAGGGGCATTTTAAACATCCTGGGTTAACCTCAGTAAGATGCCAAAACACTCAAAATGGATAACTATTCGATTTCCTTACCATAGTCTTTACAATGATCGCTTTGAGGTATTTTCAAAATCAATTTTAAAGCCGTCTTTATTCAAATAACAGCAAGCTCACTTTTCATCAAACATATATCCCGTTTCGTGCTTAACTTCTGACATCACAAACAAACTCTGCATATTCCCAACATCAGGTAAAACAGAAAGCTTGTCGTTCAGAATGACATTATATTCGTCAATGTCTTTGCATGCTATGCGAAGCAGAAAGTCAAAAGGGCCGGTGAGATGATAGCATTCCATCACTTCAGGAACTTTCACAACTTCTGTTTTATAAGCATTAAGACTCTCCTTAGAATGTTGCTTTAACAGTACCTGGGTGTAACAAATCAGGCCCTTTCCTACTTTTTTGTGATCAACAGCTGCACGGTATCCTTTGATATAACCGCTACTTTCCAGATTACGAATACGAGCATGGATAGGATTTACTGTTTTGTGCAACCTATAAGCAATCTCTTTGTGTGTTAGGGTGCCGTTCTGTTCCAGCAACTTTAAAATACCTTTGTCAGTTTTATCCAATTCTTTCATATTCATATTTTTTTCGCAAAAGACCTTCCGCTTGTTTCAACCATATCAGTTAAGCCGATAAAATAAAGGAGATTATTGTTGTACGGCATTTACATTTAGTGCAAGTATTAGTTCAAATTCATTTACAGTTCCGCCACCTTCCCGCTCTATAATAAAAGCCGGTCCGGGAATATCAATTTGCCCGCCTTATTCACCTCCCGGTTAACAATTTCGCAGCAACGCCAATATTGCATAATAACATCGAAAGTCCGCCTTTTACATAGGGAAAATCAGCCTGTTTTTCAATAATAAACCGACCTGCCAATTATATTGTTTTATGCATAACCATAGTGTAAAAAATACATCAAAAAATTATATAATTGACAGGGCAATATAACGACAAATTTTACCGAATCACAATAATTGGACCTTAAATTAAGGCATTAACTGTACATCAAGAAATCACTTAGTGTACTGAAGCAGTGTCAAAACAACGATTTTTAATGATTAAAACATACCAAACAGGTTGTTAGCACCAATATTTATGATATAAATGAATTTCTTTCCCAAATATAGTAGTAAGTATAGGTTTAAACACCAAAACTACCAAACTTTACCGCGCTAACCACCAATTGATATGCCAATTAAAAAACACAATTTTGGAGCAGGCCCCTGCATCCTGCCGGAAACCGTTTTGACCCGCGCCGCGGAAGCAGTAAAACATTGGGATACCACAGGGCTGTCGCTACTGGAAATTTCCCACCGCTCAACAGAGTTTGAGCAGGTCATGAAGGAAACCGAAAAGCTGGTCAGGGAACTGTTGAACGTCCCCGACACTTACAGCGTTTTGTTTCTGCAGGGCGGCGCAAGCATGCAATTTGCTATGGTACCGATGAATTTCCTGGGCAAAATGGAAAAGGCCGCCTACCTTGACGCGGGCTATTTCGGACAAAAAGCCATTAAAGAAGCCGGCATCAGCGGGGAGGTTGTAGTTGTTGCCTCTTCAAAAGAAAAAGCATATAGTTATATCCCCAGGGATTATGCTATTCCACAAGATGCAGCTTATTTCCATGTCACATCCAACAATACTATAGAAGGTACAGAATTGTTTCATTTTCCAAAATCACCGGTGCCGATGATTTGCGATATGTCATCTGATATTTTTAGCAGGGTGATCGACATTACAACATTTGACCTGGTTTACGCCGGTGCGCAAAAAAACATGGGCCCTGCCGGGATGACGCTGGTTATCGCCAAAAATAGTTTCCTTGACAGCGTTAAAAATAAAGTTCATGCAATCCTGGACTATCGCGTATACCGGGAAAACGGTTCAATGTACAACACGCCGCCGGTGTTTGCCATTTACACCGCCATGCTGAATCTCCAATGGCTTAAAAGTAAAGGTGGTGTTAAAGTCATTCAGTCAGAGAATCTGACTAAAGCGCAGTTATTATACGATGAGATTGATAGCAACCCATTGTTTTATGGCCTGGCCGAAAGACAGGACCGTTCCCTGATGAACGTTACCTTCAGGATGCATGATCCAGCGGCCGAAGCCGGATTTGTCGAGTTTGCAACAAAGCGGGGAGTGGTCGGGATTAGAGGTTATCGTACAGTTGGCGGTTTCCGTGCTTCGTTATATAACGCGTTGCCTTATGAAAGTGTAGGCGTTTTGGTGGATTGCATGAAAGCTTATGCCCGCATTCAGCATGTCGATTTAATGCCGGCTTATTAAATATGGCAACTATCAAACCATTCCGTGCATTGCGGCCCGATCCCTTTTTAGCCGATCAGCTGGTTTTTACATCTAACGAACAGATTTTCTTTTTTGGCATCGGGGAAAAGACACTGCCCTTAAAGCCCTTAAAGGAACAGTTGGAAACACCAGCCCGGAGACGGCCTGAAACCGAAGAAGGACAAAGACTTGCCTACCGGGAAATCAGCGAAAATATTGACACGCTCAAAAAGCTGGAAAGAATCAAACTGGAAGATGAACCGGGGATTTATATTTATGAGATTGTTCACCGCGATTACCGGCAGACCGGTATCTGGGCGCTGACCTCGGTAAAGGACTATGCCAGTGGTAAAATAAAAATCCACGAACAAACCCTGGCCGACAGTGAGCGAAGGATTTGTAATTACCGTAAATATACTGGTTTCGAAGGCAGTCCAGTTTTGCTAACCTATCCGCCGGATAGTGCTATAAACCAAATTATTGCAGAAACCTGTGCTGTGCAGAAAAAATCTACAGTTGGCAATAAAAAAGGCCTGCACCGGATCTGGAAAATACAGGATATCGATACTATAAAAGAGCTTATTGCCGCTTTTGCCAATATTGAACAGGTGTATCTTGCCGATGGTCATCACCGGCTGGCGGCAACGGAGCGGCTGGCGAGTGAAAATGGTGCAGATGCCTTGATATCGTCGCTGTATATCGCATCTGATCAGCTTCGTATCATCGACTACCACAGGCTTTTTATACCGGAATTTAACCTGGATACCGCGGCTGTTATAGATAAGCTGCAAGAATTGTGTGAAATTATTCCAAGCAAAGACAACCAGCCCGTCAGGCCCGACCACAGCAAGCTCATTGGTATGTGGCTTGAAGGAAACTGGTATGAACTGCTATTAAAGAATACGAATATACTGGATGTGGTGTTTTTGCAGGAGCAAATCCTTGAACCCGTTTTCGGCGTATCCGATCCGAGAACAGACAGCCGGCTAAAATGTATAGGCGGGGACACTGCAATGGCAGAAATAGGTGGCTTGCTTAAAGCTATACCATCTGCCGTTGTTTTTACGCTTTGCCCAATGACTGTAGATCAATTAATGGCCGCTGGCGCGGCGGGGCAAACTCTTCCGCCAAAATCTACCTGGATAGACCCCAAAGTCCCCTATGGTTTGCTGATGTACCAGCATAGTTTTTCAGGGAAGGATATCTCCGCCCAACATTATGATAAGATAAGTAGAGTATGAAAAAAAATAAAATTTTAGTAATTGGAGCCTGTGGGCAAATAGGCACCGAACTCACTGCTGCACTTAGACTGCAATACGGTACCGAAAATGTAATTGCCGCCGACATTCAAACCCAGCCGGCCGGTGTAAAAAATTACATCTGCCTGGATGCGCTGGACCATCAGCAAATTGAGCGTGTGGTAAGGGAATGTGATGTGACGCAAATTTATTTACTGGCTGCCATGCTATCGGCAAATGGAGAAAAGGATATTTATGCTGCATGGAAGCTAAATGTACAAAGCCTGATGTCCGTTTTACAAATTGCCCGTGACCAAAAGCTGGATAAGGTATTTTGGCCAAGCAGTATTGCAGTTTTCGGGCCGGGCTCGGCCAAATACAATTGCAGGCAGCATGCCCGTTCCGAACCGATCACCGTTTATGGCATCAGTAAAAAAGCTGGTGAACACTTTTGCAATTATTATTTTGAGAACTTTGGCGTAGATGTGCGCAGTCTGCGTTTCCCCGGCCTTATTTCCTATACAGCGCCGCCGGGCGGCGGCACAACAGATTATGCCGTGGATATTTATCACCAGGCATTAGAAAAAGGACGGTACACGGGTTTCCTGGAAGACGATTGCTGCCTTCCTATGATGTACATGCCCGACGCTATCCGCGCAACGCTGGAACTGATGAACGCCCCTAAAGAAAAAGTATCAATACGTACTTCTTATAATATTGCCGGGATGAGCTTTGCTCCCTGTGATATAGCGGCGGCAATCAGGAAACACATTCCGGATTTTAAAACGGCAGCAACGCCCGATTTTCGCCAGGCAATAGCGCAAAGCTGGCCAGCCAGTATTGATGACCAGCAAGCCCGTAATGATTGGGGCTGGAAACCGGATTTTGACCTCGGGAGCATGACAGAGGATATGTTAATGAACCTTTCCCTCAAGAAAGGGATCGAATTTAAAAAGGCAACCGACACGGAACCGGTGACTGAATTTTACCCGCATGAACATTAAGCGATGAGGAACTTACAGATCACGAGCGCCATTACCAACCACGAGACAGCCGCCGTTGAGCTTTATTTCAATGATATTGCTAAAATAGATATGGTGAGTCCACAGGAAGAAGTGGAACTGGCGCAAAAGATAAAGCTGGGTGACCACGCAGCGCTGGATAAACTGGTTGGCGCCAATCTGCGGTTCGTTGTATCGGTAGCCAAGAAGTACCAGCACCAGGGCCTGCCGTTGAGCGACCTGATCAATGAAGGAAATCTGGGCCTGATTAAAGCGGCCAAAAAATTCGATGAAACCCGTGGGTTTAAATTTATTTCTTTCGCAGTATGGTGGATTCGGCAAAGTATTTTAGCAGCACTTCGTGAAAACACACGTATGCTGCACCTGCCTGATAACCAGATTAACCTTATAACGAAGATGGGCCGGGCAAACTTCGAACTCGAGGGCAGGCTGGAAAGAACGCCCAGCTACGAAGAACTCGCCGAACTAATAAAAGTACCTGTTAAAAAGATCATCGACGCTTATATCCATTCGCCAATGACTGTCAGCTACGACAGACCAGTTTCCGACGAAGACGATTTCACCCTGTTGGAAAAGCTTAGCGACGATGACGGAGGGATCATGCAGCAACTCGATAACGAATCGCTGAATCAATTGACCAGCGAATTGCTGGAGCAGTTGTCGCCCAGGGAATGCAGAATTATTGAACTCAGCTTTGGTTTTAATGGCGGCCGGGCACTGCCACCTCCTGAAATTTCTGAAATAATCGGCCTGACAAGCGAGCGGGTTAGGCAGATCAAGCTGGAAGCACTCAACAAGCTACGGCAAAAAGCCGTTACTCACAAAGAACTGCTGCTGAATTTGGCTTAATACGCAGTACCTTACCGGCCAGAAATCTCCCTCCTGGCCGGTTGCACCTCATTTTTAAAAAGATGCCACTTTTTTTAATGAAACATATTTATACTTTTGCAATAAATACTATGCATGCATAGTATTTTCAGAATAAGCAAACTATGTAAATCATCGTTTTAAGAAAGGAATTGCCGAAAATCGGAAAACCTAAGGATGCGCAAGAAAGTATTGCCGTTTTTAAGGAAAAAGAAAACGCTCCTATGGAAAAACAATTAAACAATCAATTGCAGGTTGTGAAGTATAACATTCAAGCGGTAACCGTTAAAATACAAGATGCATTTTACAGCGAATATTTCGTGGATGCCATGCGCACAACGCTTACCGTGGCATTACCCGCAACGCTTTTTTTTATCCTTGGGTTCCGGGAGCTGGCCATCGGAACCGGGCTTGGCGCATTGCTGACGGCCCTCTGCGATTCACCTGGCGACATCCGGGAAACGGCTAATGGATTAACAATCAGCAGCGTGACCTTGTCGATTGTAACATTGATCACCACTTATGCTCTCCCCTGCCCCACGGTGCTGTCCGTGCTTATCCTCGCAGGTTGTTTTGGGTTTTCCTATGCCTCTGTATATGGCAAGCGGGCACTAAGTACAGGTTCGCTTGCGCTTGTGATGATGACCTTCACGATAGGCCTGCACCCAGAAGGCCTCTCATTCAGTTTGTATATTTTTGTGGGCGGCATGTGGAATATACTGTCGGCAGTGCTATACCAGGTGGCCTTCCCATTCCGTCAGGTGCGGCATGCACTTGGTGAATGTGTTGGCGAAATTGCCTTATTCTTAAGAACAAAGGCTGATTTTTATGATCCGGCGGTTCCTCTGAATGATTGCTACCGTGCGGTTATTTCAGGCCATATCAAGGTTTCTGAAAAGCAGGATGCGGTTAGAGCTATACTTTTAAAAGATACTATGATGGCCCGGCAGTACAGCCGGGGCAGCCTCCGGCTTGTCCATCTGGCATCGGAGATCATTGACCTTTATGAACAAATACTCGCCATTCACTATGATTACGAATTTATCCGAAAAACGCTTTTCGACCTGCAGGTGCTGAACGCAGTTAACCGCCTGATGCAGCAAATGGCCGATGAGCTTTCTGTAACAGCAAAGCTCATCGGGCAGAACCGGCAACCGAAAACAGAGGCTTCAGTCATAGAGCGTTTACCATTGCTCCGCCGTCAGTTACAAAATGCAACAACTTCAGCAACGGGTTTAAAGGCAGATCTGTTGAAAAAAGTCATTGTGAACTTTGAGGTTATTGACCAAAAGATGCAATCGATAAAGGGTATATTATCACAGTCCGGTGATCCGATGCGGGACATCAGTGATAAGGACGCTTTCCGGTTTGCTGGCAGGCCTGCATTCCGCGCCGGATTACTAAAGGAGCATTTTACTTTGCGTTCACCCATCTTCCGGTTTTCAATCAGGTTATCACTCATGTGTTTTGGCGCTTTTTGGGCGGCATTATACCTCCTTCACGGCAAATATGATTACTGGTTACTGCTGACGATCGTCATCGTCGCCAGACCGGGTTTCAGCACAACCCGGAAAAGAAATTTCCAGCGGATAACAGGTACAGCCATCGGCATCGGGGTAGCGTTTACGTTGTCCTTTTTTTTACATTCCACAGCAATAACCATTGCTTTACTGCCACTTTTACTTCTGGGTTATTTAAGTTTTTTACATATAGATTACCTCATCAGTGTGTGCTTTATAACCGTACTGGCCGTAACGGGCCTTCATCTGCTCGGCGGCAACGAGAATGACCTGTTACTTGCGCGATCGTATTATACGCTGCTGGGCGGAGCTATTTCGCTTGTAGCAGCCTTTATCTTTCCTTTTGGGGAATCCCGAAAAATGAGTGCCCTGCTAAAAGCCGTGCTGGATGCCAACATCCACTACCTGCATCAACTGCTGGACTATCTTTCCGGCGAACCTTTGGATGTGATTGAATACAAGCTGGCCCGCAAACAAATTTTTATAAGCTCCGCTAACCTTTCGCGTGCGTATCACCATATGCTATCGGAGCCCAAAACCACCCCATTAGCTACCGAATATATTTACCGGTTCCAGATCCACAATCATGAATTGTACGCGTCCGTAGCAGCACTGCTGCTCGATGGGGGCTCAAAAAAACAGCAGATAATTCTTCCTGAACATAAGCAGCTTGTAGCGAAATCGATCACTTTCCTGGAAGCATCAATCGCGGAGCTAACGACAAACAATAGCACACCTCCCCCAATGATGAGAGGATAATTCCCGTCTCCGGTTACAGGCACAGCGAAATATTAGGACAGCAACTAAAATTGATTCATCGGCAGGCTAAAAATATTTATTTACAAACCCACAAAATTATCCAGATACAACGTATTTAGTAATGTGTATGCACCCGTTCCAGGGGGCTTGACGGCACCACGAAAACTATAGAAGACTTTTAATTTAATAAATAAAGCGGGCCTATCATAAAAATGCCCGGCTTGTAGGCGAAATAATTGTAACGGTTAAGCCTAAAAGCTTTATTCGCGTATTATTCAACTTATATTTTTCATCTAAAGGCGTTCGAATAATCTTCCCATGCTCATAAGCCTCCCTTATGGGAATTGTCTTGATAAAAGATGTTCTTTGTTCACTTTTCATTTGTTCAGACAGCCTGATACTTCTCAAAAAACCACCCTGTTCCTTACTTACCAGGATAACTTCCGAACCCATGCTTTTTATGATAGCGATCTGCTCTTTGCTCCGCCAATTGGGCATAATTATCTTTACCCCGGTGGTTTAGCGCTTTCCCGATTGCGGAAAAAGATATCCCTGTATTTCCGCTCGTAGCTTCAATTATGGTATCCTCAGGCCTTATTTTACAATTCCTGCAAGCCATATACATGATATATAGGGGCTATCCCGTCCTTTATACTTCCGGTCAGGTTGCAATTTTCACATTTCACATATAGCTTGCCTGGATTACCGCGGTATTTATGATACAATTCCAGCAAAGGTGTATTTCCTACCAAATGTCATAGGTATTTAAACCGCTGTTCCGGTGACAAACACGCCAATATTCGTTTATCTTCACTCAATCTCATAACTTGTTTTATAAACATTCAATGAAGTAAAGCGCCGCCCACTCAAAACGGCGCTTACTTACTAACTAAAACTTGTCATTAACTGAAATAAAAATCAAGAACGGAGTGTGTTATTTTAATTGCCGTCAGGCGGATTTGTATGTCTGGATCATTAATTCAACATATATTATCTTAATTGTGTGATGCATCAGCAGGCAGTAACTCCAGCGTGATCACATTTTTTCCGTTTAAATACTTTGCTGCAACAGCCTTCACCTCCGCCGGTGTTATGGCTTTTATTTGCCGGATGTGCTCATCCATCGAAATCAGCGGTTCCTGGTTTTGAAGCTGATCGCTTAGATAGTTAAGCCAAAAATCATTGGTTTTAAATATTGTTTCTGCGCTGCGCTGTGCTTCGGCTTTAAACTTATCAATATTAACCTGCGCGGGGCCGGCCGTTTTTATTTTCTCTATCTCATCTAAGGCCGAAGCAATAAGTTTATCGGCATTTTGTGGTGCGCAGCCAAATGAAATTGCGGCAGTAAACCTTCCCTGCGGTAATTTAGCGGTACTGATATTTACCCTTGGCGAATATACCCCGCTTTCATCCTCCCGTAACCTTTCCAGCATCCTGATTTGCAAGGTTTCTTTCAGCGCGTCCATTTTTATTTTGTTTTCAAAACTATAATCAAACGGGCCCGACAAAACAAGACTAACCTGAGCTTTGGGCTCGGTACCTTTATAAACTATCCTGGTTATCTTGCCTTCCGGAATGTTAATATGAAGATCTTTTGCCTCATCGGCTTTACCTGTTGCCAGCAGGCTGGCCAGGTATTTGGCCAACAAAGGTTTAATAGCAACCGTATCAATGCTGCCAACAATTACAAATGTAAACCCGCTCAAACTGGCAAAACGCTCTTTATAAATTGCAAATGCCTTATCGAGGTTAATCTGATTCAGTTTTTCAATTGATGGCCCGGTTCTGCGGATGTTGTAATTACCCAATACCGCGCTTACGGTATCCTGGAAAACGCTGCCTGGGTCATTAAACCTGTTTGCTAAACCGGATTTTGAACGCTCAAGAATCCCGCGGAATATTAGCGAATCTTTTCTTGGCTCGGTTACATAGGCATACATCAGTTGCAGGGCGGCTTCCAAATCGTTATTCACTGCACTTCCGCTTATGCTTTGGCTACGTTCGTTTATTTTAACTTGTACGCCCAGTTGTTTTGCCGATAAATATTTGGTCAGCTCGGTAGTGTTGTAGTTGCCGGCCCCGAATGCAGGTATAAGATTAGCTGACTTTGCCGACTGGAAATCTGCATCGCTATATAACGATGTTCCGCCGGGAGCGAAGCCGCTAAATGATATTTCGTCGTTTTTAAAATCGGTAGGCTTTATCAATACTTTTATACCATTGCTAAGTACCAGCGTGGTAATGCCCAATTTTGCATCCTTGCTTTCGCTCACGATGCTGCCGGCAACCGGCCGCGCTTTCAGTAAACTTTCATTGCTGGTTTCGTCTTTGTAGGCCGATAGATCTTCGGCTTCTACCGCCTTCATCCAGCCGGTAAATACCTGTTCATCCGGCAGGCCGGTTTTATCTTTTTGAGGGGCCATTAGTAATATATCACGGTCGGTTGATTTGCCCGCTGTTTTGGCCAGCGTATTCAGCTCGGTTATGGTGATACCTGCCAGGTTGTTTTTTACCAGGTTATGTTCATAAGCTATCCCGGGGGAAGCGGTGCCGTGCAAAAAGTACTGCAAGTATTCTCCTACATAGCTTTCAGAGCCGGTTTTATCCTTCTCTTTCAGCATCGATTCAAACCGGTTCAGGTAACTGGCTTTGGCGCGTTCCAGCTCGGTATTCGTAAATCCAAAACGTTTGGCGCGTTCGGCTTCCCGCCATACGGCTTTAAAACCTTTTTCCAATTCACCGGGTTTAGCTGTTACAGAAATGCTATAGGCATCCAGTCCGCCCATGAATTCACTGATTCCGGCACCTCCCTGTAAAAACGGCGGCTCCGCCTGGCGCTGCAGCTCACCACAGCGCTCATCCAGCATGGCATTAAATAATTGGCGAACAATGCTTTCCCGGTATTGCGCGATAGTATGTAAAGGCAATCCAGGCTGCTTGATCATTACTTCTGCGGTAGTGGCGGTCATTTCCGGATCGGTTACGGTAATGAACTGGTTTTTGCCAGTTAACTGAACACCATACTTTGTTCTTGGTTTTTCGTTTGCCGGATTTTTAAGATCTGAGAATTTTGCTTTGATAGTTTTCTCCATTTCATTTACATCCACATCGCCAACTACAATCAAAGCCTGCAAATCGGGACGATACCAGTCATGATAAAAACGTTTGATGGCTTGTGGTTTAAAATTATTCAGCACTTCATCGGTGCCAATGGGCAAGCGTACCGAATAACGTGAATTATTAAGAATTACCGGCCAGTATTGTCTTTGCATCCGTTCACGCGCCCCTTTTCCCAGGCGCTTTTCTTCCAAAACTACACCACGCTCTTTGTTGATCTCAATTGGGTCGAGTGTTGCTTCCTGAGCCCAGTCGCGCATGATTTCTATACCATTGTGAAGTATTTTCGGGTCATCGGAGGGCAATGGCAGTTGGTATACCGTTTCATCGAACGATGTATACGCATTTATATCGGCCCCAAAGCGCACACCTGCCTTTTGTAAGTAATTAACCAGCTCATTTTTAGGAAAATGTTTGGTGCCATTAAAGTTCATATGCTCCATAAAATGGGCCAGCCCCCGCTGATCTTCGTTTTCCAAAACGGAGCCGGCTTTATTAGCCAGGTAAAAAACAACCCTGTTTTTAGGCTCTTCATTATGCCTGATATAATACGTAAAACCATTGGCAAGTTTGCCGGTTCGTACAGCCGGATCAAGCGGCAGTATCGTCGCTGCCGGCAGGTTTGCCTTGCTATTGTTTTTGTGCGGGGCCTTAGATTGCGCGTGGAGATTTCCGTGCAATGTTAATACGGCCACAACCGTGATGCTTAGTATTTTAAAGCCTTGTTTGTGTAACTTCATTTTTATTTATTTTTTATTTAGTAAACCAGTAACATCAATATGCTGGGCAACCCTATTGCTTGTGCTTAAATAAGCGTGTGCCAGGGAAAAGCCTGGCACACGCTGCCGGAAGGCCAGGCTGCCGGTAACAGCATAAGCAAACCCCGACTGCCCGACTTGCCGCCAGTAAAATATTTCGGCTTTCTTTAAACTCCTGCTTTAGGCTATCGTTATTGTGCATCGCTTAATTATATACCCGCACCATTTCCTCCACAATAACACCCGAAGCAGCCAGCTTTGCATAAAGCTCTTCCAGTTGCTCTTCCGTTGCTAAACGTATCTTAAAAGTCAAGTGCCGGGGCTTGGAAACACCGGTACCAATTGAGGGTCCGATGGCCTCCCCGCATCCGGCAGGCAGCGCCAATGGGTCGCTCCCCGGAAACACTGTAACGGTTAAGCGATAAGTTCTTAAGCTCCCGTTAGGTTTCAAAACAGAACATCCCATAGTTACCAATCCGCATAAAAAGCAAAGGCATAGCCCTGCTTTCCGTAAAAAGCGCTGACTTTTTTTCATATCCGGCTGGTTTAAGACGCGGGTGCGCTGAAACTGATCTTGGGCTTAAGCGCGTTGTTCAACCGCTCAAACATATCAACCAGGTGCTGGCGCGTAACCGCATCCGGGTTATGTGCAGAAGCGTTTTTTAACTCCGAAGCCAACAATTTGGCATGCGCTTTAATAATGGATAGCCCGTCATTATCTGTTCCCATTGATTTTGGCGATAGTAATAAGATTATGCTTTCTACATATGTTTTTTGCAGATCGCGCCTGTATACACTGATAGCTTTATGTGTGGGCAATTCCGAAAAAATGCCCTGTTTAAGCTCCTGCAGCATCTGGTTTGCCGGGTAAGCTTTTGTAGGGTAATTGCGCTCCTCGTCAATCAGCCTCACAAATAACGGAGGATCAAGTAAAAGCCGCAATGTCATTTTTTGAATACCCGTTACCATGCCAAAACCTGTTGATGTAAGGTCATATAATTCCTTATCCATTAACCAATACGGGGTAGTAAACAATTGTTGCTGCAAAAAGGCCATAGCCCTTTGCTGCTTTCCTTTATAAGTTACTTCAAATACAGGCCCGGCTTGCTCTGCGGTTTTTGGGGTGGTGTATACACCACCTATATTTTTGAGCACATGCCCCATATAACGCTGATATTGCGCCAAAACTTCCTTATACGTATCACCGGCCCGGTCATAATTTTTACCGGGCTGTTTTAGCCACTCTTTCAGGTGCGGCACTATCCTTTTCAGGTTTTTTATACCATAAGCACTTGCCAGCATAGCATCATCCCCAAGGTCTTCGCTCTGATCCCGCGGGTCAATGTTGTTAAATTTGTCGTTATTTAGCGGATCGAGCTGGCTGCCGAAAAAATATTGCTTGCCGGATGCCAGTTTATCAACCATACACTTATTTAAAACAGTTTTTTCATCAGTCGCTGTTTTTGCATCAGGTATCAGTTTGTAGCCCCATTCAATGGCCCATTTATCATAATCCCCAATGCGCGGGAAAATGCCTTTTTCGCTGATATTGTCTTCGGGCTGTGCAACATAGTTAAAGCGGGCATAATCCATAATAGATGGTGTATGGCCATGCGCCTCAACCCAGGCTTTATTACGGAGATTTTCAACCGGCACGGTTGATGACGAGCCGAAGTTATGCATCAGCCCCAGGGTATGCCCAACTTCATGCGATGATACAAACCTGATGAGCTGGCCCATCAATTCGTCGTCAAGTTCGGGCTTATGTGTACGTGCATCAATGGCGCCGGCCTGCACTACATACCAGTTTTGCAGCAGGGTCATTACGCTATGGTACCAATTGATATGTGTTTCCAGTATTTCGCCGCTGCGTGGATCCTTAATGCTTGGCCCCATAGCATTGGCAATTGCAGAAGGCTTATAAACCAGTACCGAATGACACGCATCATCTATACTCCAGGTAGTGTCGTTAAGCGGGGCTTCTTTGGCCATAATGGCATTTTTAAACCCTGCTTTCTCAAAGGCTGCCTGCCAGTCGTTTATTCCCGCCATCAAGTAAGCCACCCATTTTTTGGGCGTTGCAGGGTCAATATAAATAACAATGGGCTTTTTAGGCTCAACCAGTTCGCCGCGCTTATATTTTTCCATATCGGCATCGTCTTTTGGTTCCATCCGCCAGCGCCAGATGTAGCCAGTGTTAGCTACTCCGCGCGGGTTGACATCAAAATCAACATAAGTGTTCGAAAAAAAACCTATCCGCTGATCGGCCAGTCGTGGTTTCATGGGCACCTTTGGCAATAAAACCATCGAGTTGTTCAGCACAATTGAAACAGGTGGCTGTGCACCGGCAGGCGTTGGCTTTAAATTATATGTTTTAACGGTTTTGATCTCGATATTAGCAGAAAAGGCAAATACATTATCAATATACGATCTGTCTGTAATCAAGTTGGCAAAGGGATTATACCCGCTATAGCCCAAAATAGTGTTATCGCTATTGATAAAATCGGTAAAATCAATCACACTACTTTTGCCATCCTTGTTAATGGCTTTTATAGGAAAAGCAGCTTGTATGGTTTGATAATTACTGTTGAGCAGGGAACGGGACAATCCCTGACCGGTGGTATCGTTTGAAAACTCGCTGAACAAAACAGACCGCATGGCAAGTTTATCGCCCGGCATTTTTTCAAACCGTATTACGCACTGGCCTATTTCATCGCCGCTGTTGTTACTCCCAAACGGTAACCTGGAACCCGCCGGGGCTTTATCCATACGGTTTACTATCAGCACATCCCTTTTTAAAAGCGAATCGGGTATTTCAAATAAATACCTGTCATTTACCAAATGTACTTTAAAAAAGCTTTGCATGGTTTTAGCGCTTAACGGCACTACTTCGGCATAAGGTTTTATAGTTGATGCCGGCTTTACATCGGCTTTAACATCAGCCGGCTTTCCGGGTTTTCCAGATTTATCCTGCGCCTGTACTGCAAACGGTAATATGTATAATATTATTAAAATTATTTTTTTCATTACAGGGTGTTATTTAATTAATGCCGATAATTTCTCGGTAAGATCTTCGCCCCGAAGATTTTTAGCTATGATGATACCCTGTGGATCGATGAGCAGATTTTGCGGTACAGATGTGATGCCATACATCTGCGCTACTCCATTTTTCCATCCTTTGAGGTCGCAAACGTGGATCCAGGGAAGACTATCTTTTTTCACGGCGTACTCCCACGGCCCTTTACTATCATCAAGCGATACGCCAACCACCTCAAAGTTTTTATCTTTCAGTTGGGCGTAGGCTTTAATTAAATTGGGGTTTTCGGCACGACATGGTGCGCACCAGCTGGCCCAAAAATCTACCAATACATATTTGCCTCTGAGTGATGAGAGTGTAAAAGGTTTACCGTTGAGGTCGTTCTGCGTAAAATCGGCAGCCTTTATACCTACCTGCCGCCTTTTGGCAGCTTCAATTTTCTCAAGGGTACGCTTGCCCAGTCCCGATGACTGAAGCTCGGAAGAGAACTGATGAAATAAAGGTTCTTCCTTTGCCGGATCAAAATAACTGTCGAGCACATAATAATGGTAGACAAACAACCCCATGTAAGAATTGCGATGCGATTCTGCAAACTTTACCTGGGTGTTCTTGAGTTCGGCTATCACTCTGTTGATGCTATCAACTGCTTTTTTATAGGCCTCATCTTTGGGCTTTCCATAAAATTCCCTATTGAGGTTTTGAAAGGCAGTTGTCAATGGTTTCATCAATGCCCCGAGCTCTTTGTTTTCCTGATCGGATTTTGACCCGGTGATTGTTGCGTTTTTAATTGAATCGGTACCGACAATGGATATTTTTGAATTTTCAAGAAAGAAACTTATCTCGTCTCTTTTGGTTCCGGGCGTTGCCTCGCCATTACGCCTAACCGAAATAACAACCCGGTCGGGTTCATTTACGCTTCCCGTAAACTGGAATTTACCATCTTTTATGGCTACCGAATCTTTGTCATTATATGCGTCGCCTTGCAGCGTGGCCAAATAGGCCCTGGCCGGGACAGTTAACCCGGGTAGTTTGCCGGATATAGTATAGCTGCTTTGCGCCATTCCTGCCAAAGGCAATAAGGCGGCGATCAATAAAATTATTTTTCTCATACTTGTTTTTACTTTATTCGTTTTTGCTTTGTTTTAGGTACGTCGACATCGCCTTCAGGTGCCTAATAGGTCACCCTTTACAGTCAATTTTGTCTTAGCGTTATTTCAATTCCGGGAATTGGGTTATTACATTGGGAGCAGCTCGCCCAGTTTTTTGTCCAGGTCTTCGCCCCGCAGGTTTTTGGCAATAATTTTTCCGTTGGGGTCTATCAGGAAATTAGCGGGGATGGCCGAAACGCCATACAAAACAGCTGCCTTATTTTTGAAGCCTTTTAGCTCAGATACCTGGATCCATGGTAAACCATCGTATTTCACTGCGCCGAGCCATGCCTTTCTGCCATTTTCATCGTCGAGAGAAATGCCCAGTATGGTGAAGTTTTTGCTTTTATACTTGTTATAGGCCTTCAGCAGGTTAGGGTTTTCTGCACGGCAGGGTGCACACCAGGAAGCCCAGAAATCAATAAGCACATATTGTCCTCGATAATCAGATAATTTAACGGCTTTGCCTGTTGTATCAATTTGTGTAAAATCCATGGCAATTTTGCCCGTTTTGGTTTTTTCGGATGTTTCAATCATAGTAGCCATTTGTTTTCCCAGGGGCGACTCTCTCAGGCTTGCGGGAAAACGTGCGAACTTAACCGCAGAGGTGTCGGGATTAAGGCTGGAATCAAAGGCGTATGCGAGCTCAATCTCATTAAAAATAACCAGGGAAATATAAGAGTTAGGGTGCTTCGCAATGAATGCCCTGCTAACACTCTTGTATCCGGCCAGGAATGAACGATAGGCAAGACTGAGCTGTTTGAATTCCGTTGAAGCGGTGTCTTTCTGTTTTTCCTTCGTCAAGGAATAGAATACCGTTGTCACAGAATCTTTGGTTTTTAGGAAAGGTTGCTGTAATACGCTAAGGATTTTGTCATCATCATTCGTTGCAGACCCTTTAACTATCCCGTGGCAAATAGAATCCTTTGCTGTTACCGTGATGTCCGAATTTTCAAGATACAAGTCCAGTTCGTCGGGCCTGGAATACTTGCTTATAGTTGCAACACCATATTTTATGGTCAATTCTGCTTTTACAGGCGAGCTCAATTTTCCTTTGAATGTAAACGCACCGTGTTTAAGAAATGCGGAATCCTGCACTTTGATACCATCATTTCTATAACTCAAATACACTTTTGCAGGTGCATCAAGGGAACCTGCCTTTCCACGAAGCGTAAAGGTATTTTGCGCCATTAGGCTCAAAGGAAGGCAGCAAATAGCCGCCAGGATACATTTTATTTTCATAATCACTTTATCTGTTTTTTTACTGATCTGTTATTAATTATTTATGGTACCAGCGATAGACCCCTAATAAAAGGAGGGCACATATTACTGTATAGAGGTTATAAATACCCGTGTCAATTGTCCGGAGTAAATTATTCCGGACAATTGACATGGGTATTTAATTATTTATGGGAACAGGGATATACCACTGATAAATACGGCCTCATATACTCCGGCATACTTCACAGAAGCCAGTGTGTTAAAGCGCAGATACCTGGCGGTAGTTTTGCCTGTATTAATGGTTTGCATATTGTTAACTATGTTACCGGCAAACACGCCTTTACTCACCCAATTTATTCCGTCCATGCTTGTCTCAATTTTGATAGATGTTGGATAGCCCCCGTAGGCAGGGTAGCTTAACGCAGGGGGGATATAATAAGCCAGGGCACTGAAGGTAATATCCCGGTTAAAATTAAGGGCTATCCACTGGGGCATTTGTCCCGTGAGATTGCTTGCCCAGTAAGTGCTTATGTTGTCGGCATCAAGTACATTTGCAGCAACAAGAGTACTGTAAGCTGACGAAAAGCCCGCGATAGTCCAGCCGGTTTTCTTGATAAACAATGGCCTGCCTGTTTTGAATACCAAATATACCACCCGGCTTGTTGCAGGGCCTTCGGTTTTACCATCTACCGATTGGATAACAACAGGCAAAACATAAGTTGAGTACTCTGTTAATTTTGTTTCCTGAACAATATTAAGTTGTGACGGATCGGATACCGAAGCGCCTGCCGCAAGGCGCGTTGTTGGTTTATAAAAGAAATAAGAACTCCGTGGCAGCAAAAGCGCAGTTCCGTATTTGGCACTAAACGCGCTCATTTTGGTAGTATCTATGGCAAAATTTACCCAATGATCACTTGACGAGGTATTTCCTGATAATGCAGCCGTTAACTTTATCACCAAAGCAGTGTCACTTAATATTGAAAGAGGCATCTGTATGGTATCCTTGCCTGCGGCATATTGAAAAGAAACACTGCCATCAGGTAAAACAGCCGGCCCGCTTTGCTTGCGGCATGCCGTTAACATTACAGTTAACGAGCAAAATATAACGATATAAGCTTTATACATTTTTTTATTTTATTATGGGTTTTGTTGCATACCCGGGTTAAAACTCAAAACTTGAAAAGGTATTTGTAGTGTATAGCGGTTGCTATGGGGCAGTAATGTGGCAACAATATTCCCCTGTGCGTCATACCTGTTCACGGTGCCCATCCTGTTTTCTTTATCCAGCCTGCGCATATCAAACCAGCGCAATCCACAAAAAGGCAATTCGTGGCTTCTCTCTTTTAAAACTTCCTGCAATACATCTTCCTGAATAGTTGATTGGTAACTTACGTAACTTGAAGCAGCAAACCTGGTTTTACGAACTTCGTCGAGCTGTTGTAAGGCAACAGATAAATCATTGCTGCGCGCGGCGCTTTCCGCAATAATCAGCTTCATTTCCTGAACAGAAGTACCGGTATTTACATATTGTAAAACAGGGGTTGTATATAACGGGAGAAAAAGTGTGGCCTGCCTGGTGATAAATTTGTAACCATCGGTACTGTAGTAGAGTTTTTTAACACGAAGATCATTGGCGCTAAACGAGCGCATAAAATCAAGGGTAGGCGGTAAATACCCCACTGTAAATCTTCCGTAAATAACATCCGGCTGAATGCTTGTTAAACTGGTGGCAGGCAGCGTACCATTAAAATCTATCATAACCGCTTTGCTATTTGCCAGGGCCAGCTCGGCATTCTTTCGCGCGTTGGTATAATCCCTGGCATAAAAATAAACCCTGGCCAGTATGCTGTATGCTGATGCTGTTGACCCGCGGAGCCTGTTGGCGCTGTTATCTAATGGCAGGTTGGGGATAGCGGAGTTAATATCATCAATGATATGCTGATAAATTTCTGCTACGGTACTGCGTGGGGGCACCGTTTGAGTTACGTCGTTTGAGGTAACAAAAGGGACTGCTAGATCCTTGCTTGCTGTTGCGGCATCATATGGTTTTCCGTATTCATTTACAAGATAAAAGTATTCCAGGGCGCGCCCTAATAAGGCTTCAGCTCTGAGACCTTTTTTCTGGCTGCTCGTTCCGCCCGTTGCCTGGTCTATCCCTGTCAATACGGTATTAAACTGATTGATTTTGGCATAGTGTTCTCCCCAAAATAGCGGAGAAGCGTCGATATCAACAGAAAACTGCCGCCCCCATGTATATACAAGATCAACCGGCGTCGTTGGAGGATTTGGAATACCGACATAATCTACATTATCAGCAAGATAATAAAAAATACCGCCATCCAGCGCTGATATTGCATAGCCGAGGGATGGGTCATTCAGCCACTGATCATAGTTGGTAACTGTAGTAAGCAGTGTTTTTCCCTTTGGCTTTACATCAAGGAACTTGTTACACGCGACTAATACCATACAGCACAGTATTAGCAAACTCAATATATATTTATATGGTTTCATTTGTTTCGTTTTAAAAGTTGGTAAAAATGCCGATAGTGTAGGTAGGCGTTATGTATGACTTTTGGAAACTGCCCATAGAGGCGCTATAGTTGTATTTGTTAAAACCCATCGTCCATAAATTAGAACCCTGGCACTTTACTTCGAAATGTGTAAACCCGAGTTTCTTAACAAATTTCGCATCGTCTAAACTGTACGAAAGCGTGAGATCGCTTAATGTAATGTAGTCGCCATTTACTACGTACCGGTCGGAGTAATTGTACGCAAAATATGAATTGTACCCGGTGAAAGCTTTCAGGCTCGTTATATCAGTGGTATTCTCATCGCCGGGCTTCTTCCAGTAATTACCGGCTCCTTCCAGCGGCCTTAATGCAGAGGGAGCTGGTCTGGGTATCCTCACTTTAAATCCGCCATAATAATTAATCATGCAGAAGATGTAGAAGTTGCCTATATCAACCCGGTTACTTAAACCGGCATTGATAGTAGGTATGGATGATCCCATATAACGGGTAACAGCCGATGTGTCACTTGCCATCATAGCTATTTGAGAATTAGAATCGTTGTCTGTTTGGTATACTTTACCGTTCCGGTTTTTTATCTGGGGGTATCCGGCATTGTTAAGCCCGGCATCACGATAGGCAAATAAGGCACCTGTAGGATAGCCTTTTACATATCCCAATAAGTTCAGCGTTTGCGGATTGTAGTCGCCTTTTTGGTAAACATGCAATACCTTGCTGCTGTTGCGGGCAAGCACCAGGCCGGTATTCCAGTTCAGGTTCTTTTTTGCTATCCAGTCGGCATGCAGGCTAAATTCCACGCCGTTATTTTTAATAGTAGCCTGGTTTATGATGGAAGGGCTTACACCGATAGTAGGATCAATAAGCGCTGGCCCCAATAAATCTGTACTGTTTTTTATGTAGTAATCTATAGTTCCGGTAATATTTTTAAAAATATGATAGTCTAACCCGATGTTTAAATTCCTCGTTTGTTCCCAGCGTAAATTACTGTTTGCGTACGAGAGCAATTTAAGGGCAGTACTGTTAGGCGAAGTGCCGGTGTTCAGCGCGTACTGTGCTATGGCCTGGGGCAGCGATAATTTTGCCACATTACCATTGAAACCATAAGCTGCACGGAGCTTGAGCACTTTTACCCAGTTAACATCCTGCATAAAGCTTTCATTATCGATATTCCAGGCTGCGCCAACTGACCAAAGGGGTTTATATTTATACTTAGGATTGGTGCCGAAAAGATTGGACTGATCTATACGAATGCTACCCGTAAGGGAATAGGTATTTTTAAAAGCATACACCATGTTGGCATACCCCGATAAAAACCGGTCTTCGGTATATTGCTGATTAAACAAGCTGTTGTAGTTGTATGTAAACGGGGAGCCCAATGAAAATGATCCTAATATAGTTCCGTCAACTATACCGGCATAGTTAACAGGCTGCTGTAATAATGTTTCATCGCTATAACCGAAATAAGACGCCATATTGCTTTTACTGATAAGGTCTCTTACCTCGGCGCCAAGGATACCATTAAAGGAATGCCTGCCTATCGTTTTATTATAGTTCAACTGCGTACGGACGGTATAGCTGGATGAATGATCTGCTTCCTGGCGAAGAAAACCGCCTTTAGGAATATTGTATTTGAGTGTTCCGTCGGCATTTAAAGATGTATAGCCGTTAATATATTGCTTTACTTCGGAAGAGCCTTCTGAGGCAATATGCCGCGTATCGGATCCGGATGTTTCATATATCCCTCCAAATGAAAGGCCGAAGCCGCCACCAATGGCATAATTAAAATTGGCGGTAATACGGTTATTGACTGTATGCGTTTTATCACTTACCTCATTTACATCTATCAGCGGATAATAAAGATGATCCTGCAGGCCCCTGGAGATGAGCGTATTGTTATAAAAAAGATTGATGTTGGACTTTGACGAAACAGCAAGGGGATTTCCATTTACGTCCTGCAAATGCTCGAAAGGATATAACGACGTTATATCCGGCAGGGGTGCCTTGTTAAAACGCTGCTCCTGATAATCTGTTGTTAACTCGAGGGAAAGCCGTCTGGATAATTTCAGCGTACTGCGGGCAGAAAGCGAAAACCTGTTGTCACCGTTATTTATTTGCGACAGGCGGTTTCCGGTATAATTGCCTGTAATATAATACAGCGCATTATCGTTACCCCCGGAGGCATTTAAATTGTATGTATTTGTCATTGCCGATCGCAGGAACAATCTGCTATAATCTTTACTATTATTGTAGTTTCGCAATGCAGCGTAAGATTCCGCAGCCTGATCTGGCGTAATAATTTTTGCTGCCGCCTCGGCTCCTATGTTAAAAACAGGGGATACCGGAATTCCCTGATTACTACCACTCGTTGGCATTCGCGCCCACGTGCCTGCGTTAATAAATGTCGAATAAAAGCTTTTCTGGTAGTCCACAACAATAGATGATTCATCATCTGCCGTTCTGTAACGGCTGTAATTTTCTTTTGGAGTAATACTTGTTGTTGCACGAAAAGCAAACTTAGGTGCCCCCACTGCAGCTTGTTTTCTTTCGATTACAATTACCCCGTTAGATGCCCTTACGCCATATACAGTGGCAGCCGCGGCATCTTTAAGAATGGTTACAGATTTAATTTCATTAGGATTAATCATATCAATTGTAAGCTCGGTAGGATATCCGTCTATTACAATCAAGGGATTTTGATTTGCCGACATGGTAGAGATACCGCGGATATTGAACAAACTCCTGGAAGAAGACCCTGTGCTGCTGCCGGGGGCAGTACTGGTAAAAGCTATATCATGGTTAATCAGCAGCCCCGGCAACCGGTTTTCTAATCCATCCAAAAAATTAGTGCTGATCCTGGATTCATACGCTTTGGTGCTGATTTGTGCAATTGCGCCGGTACTTTGTTCGGGCCGTATGCGCTGGTAACCGGTGTTAACCGTTACCCCAACTTCCTTTAGCTTTCCAATGGCAACCTCCATCCGGATTTTTCCAACATCTTTTGAGGCTTTAATCATTTTAGCTGTATACCCAACAAATGTGATGGCCAATATTGCATTCCCGTCGACATTTTGCAGGGAGAACGAGCCATCTTTCCCTGTAGTTGTTCTTTGTGTTTGCCCTATAACCGTTACAGTAGCGCCTTGCAGCGGATTGCCGGTTTCCAAATCAACAACCAGCCCATGAATATTGATGGTTTTAACAGTGTCGCTTTTGCTATCAGCCTTGATTCTGTTTTTCAGATTATCGATAAGGGAGGTTTCTTTGGGTTTGATGGTTATGATGTTATTATCAACACTATAAACAAAAGGCTTGTCTTTAAACAATTCATCTAACGCTTTTTGAACCGTTGCATCTTTGATTTCAATAGATACGTTCCCTGCTTGTTTGAGGGTGCTTGCGTTGTAAAAAAACTCATAACCACTTTGATCCTGTATCTTGCTCAATATCTTATCAATAGATACGTTTTTTTCATTCAGGCTAATCTTCTGAGAAAAAGCGGCAGCGGATACTTGCAGGAAGGCAATGGTTATCAGGAATACGGTTAGTTTCATAACCAGGAAGATTTTATGAGGGTTAAAACGTACACAGGGCGTTGTTTTAACACCTAAGTTAATTTTCATACTTTTGTAATACTTGGGTGAATAATTAAGATTTCTTGCAAATGATTTTTTAACGGGTTGCCCAAACTTTGGCCGGGAGTGTTATCAGCGCTTCCGGTTCTTTTTTTGACCAACTTTTTCTGGCGGGTTATGTAGTTGTTTTTTTCCTTGTCCTCCTTTTTTATTCGGTTGTTTGGGGAATAATCAATATTATTAGGGTATTACTATCAATTTTCTGCCTTCCAGGCGGTAGTGCACGCCACCTTTTGTTAAAATTTGCAGCGCCCTACTCAGGCTGGATTTTCTCGAAACCTTCATATTAAACTGCTGGTCGGTCGGTTTGCCCTCGTAAATCACTTCCACGTTGTACCAGCGGGCAAATTCCCGCATAATTGCCGGCAAAGTTTCCAGGTCAAACCTAAAATAGCCGTCTTTCCAGGCGGTAATTACATTTGTATTGATATCCCGGTCAATTTCAATTTTATTATTTTGACTATTGCTGACTGCCTGATCGCCTGGTTTGAGGGTAATCCCCGACACTTTTACCGCACCTTTAATTAACGTTGTTTTCGCCAGGGGCTCATTATCATAAGCATTGATATTAAATGCTGTGCCTATATCCTCGATGATTTGTTTTTTAGTTACTACCCTAAAGGGCTTTGCTGCATTATGCGCCACTTCAAAATAAGCTTCGCCGGTCATTTTAACTACCCGCTCTTCGCCATTGAAAGCCACGGGAAAAGTAATTGACGATTCTGCATTTAACCACACTTTGGAACCATCGGCTAAGATTAACGGATATGGAGATTGCTCACCGGTAGCTGTAGATAATGTATTATATTCCGGTTGTTGTTGAGATTGGTTTTGATCGTTTGTTGCAGTATAAGCAATAGCATTCCCGCCATTAACCTGAACCAGCATATTTCCCTGCTGCGCAAGTTTGCCGCTTAGTGCTTTGGTAAGGATGATTTTTTTGCCATTGGCCAAGGTAAGCGTTGCCTGGTTGGTGCCAGGAGCAATGTCCTGTTTTTGTACTAATTGAGTTGTTGCTGCTGGTTTGTGCAATAAAAAATAGCCTCCTATAGAAAGAAATAATAAAATAGATGCAGCAGCGGCGATGCGCGACCACATCCCGATGGTCATCTTTGAGGTTTGCGACTGGGCAACGATGTATTCAAAAGCCGCATCCATGTTTTCTTGTGGAACGTTAAATAATTCATCATTCTTTAGCTGTATCCACTCGCTGTCGATCAGTTCATTAAGTGCCTGATCATGACCACCGGATGACAAGAGTTTTTTGAACTCTTGCACTTCATCGGTGCTTAAGCTTTGACTTAGGTAGCGATTGTATAAATAAGTAATTCTATTGCTGTCCATATAAATACATGTTTGGTAGTGATAACTTCACACTATTTTAACATCCCTTTTTTATATAGACACCGGGCTATTACGGTCAGGGTGACATGAAGAATAAAAAAATTACAATAATTTTAAGATAATAAGGATAACGGCAACGTCGGTATGGGTACTGACGTGAATTCTTAGTGACGCGAGCGCGCGTTTCATGTGGGTTTTGACGGTATTGATCGAAATATTAAGGCGGATGGCGATCTCTTCGTATTTTAATCCTTCGCTTTGGCAAAGAAGGTAGACTTGTCTCTGTTGCTCGGGTAATAAGTCGATGGCGGCATTCAGCAGGTTGCGCATATCATTTAAGAGGATGGACTCTTCTGTTTCGTTATGCGTGTCAACGTAGTTTTTGCTCAGTTCCCTATCTGACTTATTTTCCAGAACGATCCTACGTAAAACATTGAGACAGCGGTTACGGGTTAGCGTACGCAGGAAGGCCTCCACATTATCGATGGTAGTTAGTTCGGTACCTAACATCCAGAGTTTTAAAAATACTTCCTGCCGAACTTCCTCTGCAAGTATCTCTGAATGCAGTAACCGGACGGACAGCGTGTATATTTTTTTACTGTATTTCTCATAAAGGATTCGAAATGCAAACTGGTCCCCGCTTGCTGTTTTAGCCAGCAATTCAATTTCATCGTAAAGGGGTGTTATGGTCATTTATGAATTTATCCTAAGCTTAAAAATACGGGAAACCGGATCAATATTAAAAAATATTTATTGGATTGCTACCATAATTATCTAATCAACAATGGGTTTAACTTAAACTAAATAGGCATTAAATAATGATTAAGGCTATTAATACTTAAGATGTGCGTGAACTCTATTAATAACTGGTGCCAATCTGGAGATTCTGATGAACCTCATATATATATTAAATTTTCAAAATCTAATCAGAATTGACTATTTAACACATGAAAATTATGTGTTGGACATCCCTTATTGCCCCTATTTGTCGTGTTAGTACTATTCAATGCTGTTTAGTACTAATTTGGATAAACCACACCTGATTGACCCCGTTTAGCCAATTTCAAAACGACCACCTTTAGTGCTTAAATTCAAGCTTTTAGGAAAAGAAAGAAAATTGACGATGAGTGGTCAGTGCTATTGGTTTATCCAGCAACCCTTCTCCAGCACAAAGAAGATATAATGATCATTCTGGTGTTCACCCAGTGTCTCTGCTCCACTTTTAATTATTTCTTTGACTACCGGCATACTTCAGATGAGTTTGCCCCAGCATTTTATATCCTGTGTTTTCATATTTGTAAAAAAACATTATATTCACAGTTTGTATCAATATTCATGTCGAAATATGATGGATTTAGTGACCGGGAACTAATCGCACTGCTTCAAAAAAATGATGAAGGTGCATTGCGGGCAATATATGATATCCATATCCGTCAGCTCCATTATTTTGTTTTAAAAACTGCCAAATCCCGGGAACTTGCAGAAGACATTGTTCAGGATGTTTTCATTAAAGTTTGGGATAACCGCCTCCATATTGACCCTACCCTGCCATTTAAGCCCTACCTGTACACCTTAGCCAAACGGCACCTCCTTAATTTGTTAAAAAGGATTCAGCATGAATCCGGGATTATAGAGGAAATAAGGAAATATACGTCTGCTATAGAAAATACGACCGACCTGGAGTTGGACTTTGAGGAAAGCAACATGCTTATTAATGAAGCCATAAGTAAATTGCCGGCCCAGTGCAGAACTGTTTTTTTAAAGTGTAAAATCCAGGGATTGTCTTACCGGCAAGCTGCAGAAGAGCTGGGGATTACAGAAGGAACGGTTAACAGTCAAATGGTAAAAGCGCTTAAAAATATAAGGGCATACATTAACCTGAGAAACTCTATTGGCGTATTGTTGATTTGTCTGTCAAAATATTAGCCTGTAAATCAAAGCCTTAAAAATAATTTACATTTTCTTTACATTAAGTATATATGTAATCTGCCTGCCATTTGTATTAGTTACAAAAAGGCAAAATAGTGGACCAAAGAATCATAATCCTGTTTGTTAAATACATCAATGATCAATACGATGCCAATGAATTGGAAGAAGTATTGATGATGTTGAAAAATGGAACTTATCAATCTGAATTGGCTGCCGCAATTTCTCAGGTTGCCGCAGAGGACTTAAATAGTAACACTACAGGCGATTTGACAAGCCTGGAGATTGAAAATATTTATGCCGGGATTCAGCAAAAGCTTCATCACACTGACGCCGAACCGGATGAATTTCAAACCCGGCGAAAAATTATTCCGCTCTGGTCTAAAATTTCAGCAGCTGCAGCAATTGCCCTCATTGCCGCAGGTATTCTCTTTTACAATCAAAGAAAAACGCCGGCAGTACCAGGAACAACTACCGTTAAAGTTAACATTGCGCCAGGAGCCAACAGGGCCTTCCTTACGCTGTCGAGCGGTAAAAGGATTTCATTGTCCGATGCCGCTGATGGCAAAATAGCGCAGGAAGAGGGATCTTCGATAACAAAAACTGCTGATGGCCAACTGGTTTACTCAGACGCCGGTTCCGGCGGGGACAAAAACGCAAAACAAAACACGGTAAGCACTCCCAAGGGGGGCAAATGGCGTATACATTTACCTGACGGAACCGCTGTTTGGTTAAATGCAGCCTCAAGCATAGCTTATCCGGCTTCTTTTAAGGGATCGAAAGTTCGCGGGGTTCAACTAAGTGGGGAGGCTTATTTTGAGGTTGCGAAGGATAAAGCTCACCCTTTTATTGTAAAAACTGATAATCAGGAAGTAGAGGTATTAGGCACACATTTTAATGTGAATAGTTACGCCGATGAAACCAGCGTAAAAACCACCCTATTAGAGGGCCGGATCAGAATTACCGGAGCCAGTCAGCAAAAGATACTTAAGCCCGGCGAACAAGCCATACTTAACGGAAAAGTTCTAAAAATCGGGACTGCTGATATTGAAACTGCGGTGGCCTGGAAGAACGATAAATTTGTTTTCAGGGGCGAATCTATCAAAGAGATAATGCGGGTTTTGGTGCGATGGTATAATATCGATGTTGAATACCGGGGGCCGGTTACCACCGAAGAGTTTCAGGGTAAAATCGGGATGCAAAAAGATATAACAGAGGTTCTTCAACTTTTGGAATTAACAGAGGCCGTTCATTTTAAAATTGAAGGGAGGAAAATTATCGTAACAAAATAAAACCCAAACAACGGTGATTTTAAACAAGTCAGTCCCGACGGGCATCGGAACTGACAATAGTTTGGAGCATCAATAAATATCAAGAGAACAATTGTTAACAAACCAAACTGAACGCAAATGTACAAAAAATACATAACTATCGGGCGTTTTCATCCTGGCTATATAACCCTCGTACTGGTGATTATATTGCTTCAAATAAGCATGTCCTCTTTTGCACAAAAGGGGATTACACTGGATGAAAAGAAAAGCCCATTAATGGAGGTCTTCAAAAAGATCAGTACTCAAACAGGGATAGATTTCCTGGTTACCAATAATATGCTTACAGATGCATATCCGGTAACAATTAAAGTAACCAACGCACAATTATCTGATGTGTTGATACAAGTTTTTAAGGGACAGCCGCTTACCTATATTATTCGTAAAAATGCTGTAGTCGTTCAGCGAAAGCAGGCCCCTGCGGCAACCGAGCCTGCACCTATGTCCCGGCCTTTGAACCGGAAAGAAGTAAAGGGGCGAGTTGTAAATGAAAGCGGCCAGCCCATGCCCGGTGTATCAATAAGCTTTCAGGACACGGGCATTCAGGCTGTAACAGATATAAATGGCGATTTTACTATTCAGCAGATTCCTGATGAAGGCTACCTTATTTTTTCATACATCGGATACGTAAAACAAATAGTTCCGGTAAAGGATGTTGAGGAACTAAAGATCACCATGGTAACAGGAGTTAATAAGCTCAGAGAAGTTACCGTGGTTTCTACAGGGTACCAAAACATAGACAAGGAGCGTGCAACGGGCTCTTTTGCCAAACCAGATATGGAAATATTTAAAAGCCGGACAGGAACAATGGACATCGCCAGCCGCCTGGAAGGCCTGGTTCCCGGGCTGGCAATTAAAAAAGGTACTAATTCTGTAATTGACGAATCGAACCTACCAAATGGAAGAACGTCACAAAAAGCTACTATAAGGGGCGAGTCGAGTGTATCACTTAGTACCGATCCTTTATACGTTGTTGATGGCATACCTGTTACCGGTGTCAATCAGTTTAATCCTGACGATATTGAAAACATTACTGTACTAAAGGATGCTGCTGCTTCGGCCATATGGGGGGCCAGGGCTACCAATGGTGTTATTGTTATCACTACCAAAAAGGCTTTAAAAGGAAGCCGCCTGAATATCAGCTATAGCGGATTTATAAATTTTGATGGTAAGCCCAATCTCGGCTATCTCAAGATGATGAACAGTGCGCAGTATATTCAAACAGCCAAAGAGGTTTTTAACCCCGTTCAATTTCCTTATCAGTCATTATCTTATGGTGTTATTGCACCGCATGAGCAAATTTTGTACGATAAGTATAGCGGTAAAATTACCGCTGCTCAGGCCGATAGAAGCCTGGATAGCCTCGCCTCAATCAGCAACCTTGGTCAGATCAAGAATTTGTGGTATCAAAATGCAATGACCCAAAGTCACACCCTTTCGGTTTCGGGGGGTAATAATTTATACTCCTTTTACACCTCGGCTGCCTATACCGATTCCAGGTCGTCTGCTATCGGCAAGGATACAAAAACATACCGCATTATGTTTAATCAGGAATATAACCCCATCGAAAGACTTAAGCTTTCCTTATCAACTACATTAGGAACCAGCACTGCAAAGCAGCTTAATTCACTAAGTGTAGATGGCACATTCCTGCCCTACCAGTTGTTTAAGGACGCCAATGGCAATAATATTTCTATGCCTTACTTGCAGGGGCTTTCTCCGGCAGTGCGCAGCGATTATGAGCAAAGGAGCCGCATCGGCCTGGACTATAGTCCTTTGGACGAGATTAACTACAAGCAGATAAAAACCGGCAACACGCATATAAACCTTGCTGGTACAGTACAATTAAAGTTATTCAGGGGCTTAAGCTTTAACGGTAACTATGGCATCCAGAAATCTCCCGGAAACCGTAAAGATTATACCGACCATAACAATTACAAGCTGAGAAGGAACGTGGTTGATCTTACGGTTGCCCCTACAGCAAGCTCGGTTCCGGTTTATTATCTGCCCACAGATGGCGGAACCTATATTGAAAGTGATTTTGAGGAACAAAACTGGACTTTAAGAAACCAGTTGGTTTATACTACACCGTTAAGGGCAGGTAAAGATCAATTGAACCTGCAGATAGGGCAGGAAGCAAGGGAGCAGTTTTCCAGAAGTACTTCAACCACATTTCTGGGTTGTGATCAACAACTCATGACATACTTTACACCAACGGTTACCAATGTATACATACCTAACACGGTATCGGGCGGAAGTTTTATTTCTGGCGGCCAGAATACATCATTTTATGAAACAAAAAACCGCTTTACTTCTTATTTTGCTTTACTTAATTACTCATTCAATGAGCGGTATAATCTTGACGGAAGCTGGAGGGTTGATCATAGCGCACTGTTTGGATCAGATAAGTCTGCCCAGAATAAGCCTACATGGAGCCTCGGCGGAAAATGGAATATCAAAAAAGAAAACTTTCTGAAAACAGTCAATTGGTTAGATGGCTTATCAGTTAGGGCAACATATGGTATTACCGGCAATTCGCCTTATGCGGGCAGTGGCACCCAATGGGACATACTAACAAGGCCATATTTTTATAATGGCCTGCCACTTGCCGGTAGTTATTTAGGGCTGACGCCTAAAAATAACAAGTTAAGCTGGGAGTCGACAGCGACCACCAATTTGGGTATCGATTTTTCTGTTCTGAACTCAAGGTTAGGCGGTAGTATTGAGGTATACAACAAAAACACTACCAATTTGCTTGGCGACGTAAATGTAAACCCCTTAACCGGGTTCAGCAGATCACCGGGTAATATCGGAAAACTCAACAATAAAGGAATTGAGTTGAGCCTCCATAGTTTGAATATACAAACGAAGAACTTTAGCTGGTCATCGGTTTTTAATTTTGCGTATAATAAAAATATACTGCTTTCTTACACCCAGTTAGACCCAAGGGCAAACAATGTATATTCAAGGCTGGGGAATTCGAGCTACCTAGTGGGTTACAGGCTGCAACCTATGTTTTCATATGCTTACGCGGGCTTGAACAACCAGGGAAACCCGATGATCAAGTTGGCCAATGGCAGTATTAACAGTACGCCGGGTGCCGAAACGGTAGGCGATTTAGTATACAGCGGAACCACCACTCCGCCTTATACCGGCGGGTTAAGTAACATATTCACTTATAAAGCTTTTTCTTTGGGGGCAAACATGATCTTTAATCTCGGGCATGTGATGAGGGCGGATGTCAATCAAACCTATACGGGAAGAATTACGGCAAGCACGTCAAGTTTCGATGGTAACCTGACCACCGACTTTTTAAATCGCTGGAAAAAGCCGGGTGATGAGAAACTCACCAATATTCCTTCGTACATCCCTGGTTTTGAGTCGTATTTCACCAGAACTGTGGCTTACTATACCCAGGGGGATATCAATGTAGTAAGTGCGTCCTATGCCAAGGTCCGCGATATCAATTTATCTTTTAAGTTGCCTGACAACCTGTTAAGAAAAATCGGAGTAAAATCGGCCAGCTTTACTATACAGGCCACAAACTTTATGGTATGGGCAGCAAATAAAAAGGGTATTGATCCGGAATACAATGATTTGAATTTAGGTATCAGGTCTGTTCCGCCGTTTCGCCATTCTTACAGCATCAGGACAAATGTTACATTTTAAAAAAAAGGACATGAGAACAAATATTTACAAAGTATCGGGGTTGTTAATGGTAATAATGTTCCTGATTTCCTGCAAAAAGGACTTTTTAGAAATTGTGCCCAAAGGCAAACTGGTTGCCAGTACACTGAAAGATTATGACCTGTTAATGAACAATATAAGTTTTTACAAGATGGATTTCAGTGACGTAATTGTAGTTATGGGAGATGAGGTTGCTGTTGAACAAAACTATTTCCAAAATTCAACGGGGGAGGTTCAAAGAGGATTTACCTGGGAGGACTACCTATACACCCCTGGTCAGGACGAAGTGGTTTATACAACTAATCAATTACTGAATTTATACACCTGCAATAAAATTATAAACGAAGTAACTACTATTTCGGACGCTACTGCAGAACAAAGAACTGCTTTACAAGCAGAAGCCATTGCTACGCGTGCCTGGATCAATTTTACGTTCATCAATCATTACGGAAAGCCCTATTTGGAGTCTACAGCAGCCACTGATCCTGGTTTTCCTATCATTAAAGAAGCCAATATCAATGCCAAAGATTTCAAAAGGAATTCGGTAAAGGAGGTTTATGACCAAATCATAAGCGATTTACAGACGGCAATAGTTAGCTTGCCGCCTAAAAGTGCTTTTGTAACCCGGATGTCGCGCCCGGCTGCAAGGGGCTTATTAGGAAAAGTGTATTTGTTTATGGGCCGGTACCAGGACGCATTGGGCCAGTTTAACGATGCATTTAAAGATCTGGCAAGCGTTGCATCCCCTGCCAGCCTATACAATTATAATGAAGCATTTGCTGCCGGCGGAGCGTTTTTGCCTGTTGGTATGTCTGGCCCGGATTACCCCGGTACCGATTATTCAAAATACCAGGAGTCGGTACTTTTAAAAACTGTATCCCTGAGCGGTGCAAATTATGGATACTTTGGATTGGTTATGCCACCCGAGACTATGAATTTATACTCAGCTTCAGATTTGAGGCGGAATTTTTATACTAACAAACATCCTGATTTCACGCCAATGATGGGAGGCTTGTACCGGAAGTATGCAAACTATTCACATGTGGGTATTGAACTGGCCGATATGTTATTGATGCGCGCTGAAGCCAGGGTACGAACCAGCGATTTTGCAGGCGCCAAGGCCGATGTGGAATTATTGCGCAGCAACAGGATGCCGCGTGCTGATGCCGGTGTGCCGGCCGGTATAACGTCAAATACCGATCTGCTGAAATTTATTATTGATGAACGGACCCGGGAATTTGCCGGAGAAGGGCAGCGCTGGCTGGATATGAGAAGGCTTTCGGTAGATCCGGTTTTCTCGTCCCATACCTACTCACATAAGGCATACGCTGCCGACGGTGTAACTGTATCGCAAACCTATCAGCTAAGATCTGTCCGATTTACGCTAAGATTGCCGCTGTCAATACTCCAGGCAAATCCAGGAATGACTGATAATCCATAATTTTTTAACTTTTAAAAATCAAAAAAATGAACTTAAAACAACTAATAAAATATAGCGCCGCTTTTATATTATTGCTAACTTCTTCTTTAGGTCTTTATGCGCAGAATACCTTTTCAATCAACGGTCAGATCGGTAAGTACCAACAGGGAATGATTACTGTAAGATATACCGATAACAATAACGGCGTTGCGGACTCATCAAAAGTAGCAGACGGCAAATTCTCGCTGAAAGGGAAAATCACTGAACCGACACATGCTTCATTAACCTTTATTCCGGCCGATAAACAAAAAATAGGCGAATACCGGGATATGTTTTTAGATCCTGTGGCCATCACAATTGCGGGGGATTCAACCCTCAATACAGCAAAGATCAAAGGCGGGCCTTCATCAACGGACATCGACGCTTTAAGTAAAGCTAACGAACCCATAGTAAAAAAAGGCACTGATTTAGATAAGCGCATGGCAAAAGCTAAGGAAGATGATGACCAGGAAAAAATGAAGGAGCTTGGCGCAGAACGCCGCCAGCTGTTAGATGAACAGGCCGCTATCCGCGCAGCATTTATAAAATCTCATCCCGATAGTTATGTTGCATTCGGTTTGTGGGTCAGGAAAACCCGTGGGTTTTTCCTTCCTGAAGAGATCGAGCCTGAATTCAATTCATTTTCGGTAAGGATGAGGAACAGCATACAGGGCAAAATTGTTACAGCCAAACTTGAAGGTGCCAAAAGGCTGTTTGTGGGCAGCACGGCTCCAGATTTTACCCTGAACGACGTTTCAGGAAAGCCGGTTTCTCTTTCTTCGCTTAAAGGTAAAAATGTTGTGCTGTTTTTTTGGGGAAGAGCCTGGTTCCCGTTTGAACCGATCAGCTTTGCGATAACAAAAATCAGCAGGCAGCTCAAAGACGAAAACCTGGTGATCCTTTCTGTTTATTTCGATACCCCAAATAGCAGTTATGAGTGGAAGCAAGTACTGGAAGAGTCAGCGCTTACGGCCGGCAATATTATCAATGTAAAAGATACCATGCCTATCCTGCCGTATTATCGCAAGGAAAAGAGTGAATTGATGAAGGCCTTTGAGATGTCTGGCGAAACTATCCCACATGCCTATCTGATCTCAACGGAAGGGAAAATTTTGAATCGTTCAATTGACCTGTTTAAAGATCCTGTTGCCGACATAAAGAAATCGCTCGGAAAGTAATGAAAAAGAACATATGTTTAACAATAACAGCGGCCTTATGGCTGCTGTTATTTACCACTTATACAGCTAATGCACAGGTTGTCTATTTAGATGCCGGCGAAAAAGTAGATAATTATCCCAAAGTTGAATGGCTCAGAGGAGTGCCGCTGGAGCGGTTCGAAAAAGATAAAATTTATGTCATAGAGCTTTGGGCAACGTGGTGCAGGCCATGCATCGAGGCCTTGCCTCATCTAAGTGATCTTGAATCAAAGTTTGGAGATAAAGTCGTTTTTATAGGTCAGAATGTGATGGATCCGGATATAAGCAAGGTAAAGGCGTTTATTGCCCGCAACGAGAAGTTAATGAAATATAACATAGCGTACGGCGGTATGGAAGACAGTGACTTTTATAAGAACTGGATGAAACCTTCGGCTACGATAGGAATACCCCGCACGTTTGTGATCCAGAACAATACCCTGGTATGGATGACCAGCCCCTCAGAACTGAACGAGCGCGTACTGCAATTATTGGTAGATAAAAAATTCAACATAGAAGCTGCACAAAAACTTAAATAATGAAACTGAAAGCGATTATCTTTTTAATGCTGCTAAGCAGCGTTATTGGCGCTGCCCATGCCCAAAAAATTAACTGGCAGAACCTGGATTTAAAAACCGACAGCGTTTTCGGGATCAGCACAGAAAAAGCGTATACCCAGTTGCTGAAAGGAAAAAAAGGCCACGAGGTAGTGGTTGCAGTTATTGACGGAGGTGTGGATACCAACCACGTAGACCTAAAGCCAGTTCTGTGGCACCAATCAAAAAAATGGGGATGGAATTTTTTGGGCTCGCCCCGGGGAAATGTGAATACTGAAAGCCTTGAACTTACCCGGCTGGTGCGCGCCGGTCAAAAGAATTTTCCGGACCCGGATCACCTTCCTGCTGATACTGCCGGGCTGGCCGAATATCTGAAAATGCGTCGGATCTTCAACAAAAAAATGCAACAGAACAGGCAGGCATTGCAATATGTTTCCGGTTATAAATCAGTTGCTGATACCATATTGAATGCTATCGGGAAACCAGAATTAACAATACAGGATATTACGGCCTATGTACCGCTTACCTCGCTTCAAAGTTCAATCAAAAGTTTAATGCTAAACGAATTTAAAAAGGATCCTCATCTAACCGCTGCAGATTACAGACTTCAGTTGGACGATGCAGTAAAACACTTCGGGAATGAGAGGGATTATTCCCTGAACCTTGCATTTGATCCGCGTGCAATTGTGGGTGACCGCATTGACGATCTCAGGCAGACGGATTATGGAAGTGCCGATGTGATGGGGCCGGATGCTACACATGGTTCGCATGTTTCCGGCATTATCGGTGCTGTCAGGAATAATGGTGTCGGTATGGATGGCGTTGCCGACCATGTCAGGATCTTGAACATCAGGGCCGTTCCAACCGGAGATGAGCGGGATAAAGATGTTGCGAACGCCATTATTTATGCGGTAGATCATGGTGCCAGGGTGATCAATATGAGTTTTGGCAAGCCCTATTCCCCGGCTAAAAGCAGAGTGGATGAAGCAGTAAGGTATGCGATGTCTAAAGATGTGCTATTGGTTCATGCCGCGGGTAATGATGGGGTGGATTTAGATGATGAGGGAAATTACTTCCCGAATAAATTTTATGCTGCGGGTAGTGATACCGCGCAGGCCTGGTTGAATGTGGGCGCGAGCAACGCCAGGGATGATGAAAAGCTTGTGGCTTCTTTTTCCAATTTTGGAAAAACAAGGGTTGATGTATTTGCACCCGGTGTAGATATTTATTCAACGGTACCCGGTTCGGGCTACAAATCATTAAGCGGAACAAGTATGGCGGCACCGGTAGTTACAGGACTTGCTACACTCATCAGATCCTATTATCCAAAACTAACTGCTGTACAGGTAAAGGAGATCATCATGACTTCTGTTGTTAAGGTCGGCCATGACGTCGAGGTAGTGCAAAAAGGCAGAAAAGTGAAGGTTCCATTCGCTGATGTATGTGTTAGCGGGGGAATTGTCAATGCCTATCAGGCTTTGAAAATGGCGGCGTCTTATTGACTTTTACAGATCAGAACATGATTATTTCGCCCATTTACTCAAGGTGTTATTTAATGCTTAAAAACAAAATCAAAGAACATATGAAATCAATAACTATAACGACCGGAACTGTTTTACTCTTATTCATTACATTTTTTACCAGTTCCGCCCAGGTGACATATCTGGATGTTAATGAAAAAGTGGAGCAATACCCCAAAGTTGAGTGGCTTAAAGGAATGCCTGTTGACAATTTTGAGAAGGATAAGATCTATTTGGTGGAACTATGGGCTACATGGTGCAAGCCTTGTATTGCCTCTATGCCTCATATGGCTGAGTTGAATTCAAAATTTAAAGATAAGATAGTTTTTATAAGCCAGGATGTATGGGAAGATGATGTAGAAAAGGTGAAGGCATTTATAGCAAAAAATGAAAAACTGATGGATTGGAGGACCGGATATGCAGGTGCAAGCAAAACAAGCGACTTTGATAAAAACTGGATTAAGCCGTCAGGCACATCAAGTATCCCCCGCACTTTCATCATTCAGAATAATACATTGGTCTGGATGACACAACCCGATCAGGTTAATGAAGAAATACTGCAATTACTGGTAGACCATAAATTCAGTATCGAAGCAGCCGAGAAGCTTGCCAAAAAGAATTGAGGTGAAGCAGCTAAGTTTATTATTGGTTTCGGCTGTCTTAAGCAACATCTATAAACCAACCGTAAAAATGAATATCTGGAAAAATATAATTAGAAGGCCTACCTGAAGCATCCATCAGGCTTAAAAAGCCTTTTGGGTTAGCTTTTTTTAGAACATTTAATTAATTTTTTCAGTGAAAACTATCATAGAACCATTTAGAATTAAATCGGTTGAGCCGATCTTTTTGACTTCACGCAGCGAGCGCGAACAATTACTACAGGATGCACATTTCAATCCCTTTTTGCTACGGGCCAAAGATGTAACCATTGATTTATTAACAGACAGCGGGACAGGGGCCATGAGCAGCAACCAGTGGGCTGCCATCATGAGAGGTGATGAAAGCTATGCCGGCAGCGAGAGTTTTTACCGCTTCGAATCCGTTATCCGCAATCTTACCGCTATGCCTTTCATCCTTCCCGTTCACCAGGGACGGGCGGCGGAAAAGATACTTTTCAGCATTACCGGCGGCCCAGGTAAATACGTGCTCAGCAATACCCTTTTTGATACCACCAGGGCCAATATAGAAGTTGCCGGCGCGACAGGGGTTGACCTGTTATGCCCCGAAGGGAAGCAACCTTCCCTGATCGCTCCTTTTAAGGGAAATATGGATGAGGCGGCATTGGAGAACTTTATAAACGATAAAGGGGCCGGAAACATCAGCATGGTTATCATGACCGTGACCAATAATTCCGGCGGGGGCCAGCCGGTCAGCATGGCAAACATCCGGAACGTAAAAAAGATCTGCTCCGGTTACGGGATTCCTTTTTTTATTGATGCCTGCCGCTTTGCAGAGAACTGTTACTTTATTAAAACCCGTGAACCCGGCTTCCAGGATCGCAGCATCCTTGAAATAGCGCAGGAATTATTTTCCTATGCCGATGGCTGCACCATGAGCGCCAAAAAAGATGCCTTTGCCAATATTGGAGGCTTTCTGGCCATGCACAACAAGGCATTGGCTGACGAGTGTCGCAACGTGCTGATCATTACCGAGGGCTTTCCTACTTATGGAGGCCTGGCGGGCCGCGACCTGGAAGCAATAGCCACCGGACTGGAGGAAATTGTACAGGAAGATTACCTGGCCTACCGGATCCGCAGCATAGCCTATTTGGGCGAACAACTCGATAAAGAGGGCATCCCCTATTTAAAACCAACGGGCGGCCATGCCCTTTATCTTGATGCCAAAGCTTTTTTGCCGCATATCCCGGTTGATAAATATCCGGCCCAGGCGCTTTGCTGCCAGCTGTATATAGAAGGCGGCGTACGAGGGGTTGAAATAGGTTCGGTGATGTTTGGAAAATATGACAAGGACGGCAAACTGATACCTGCCGCCAACGAACTGGTAAGGCTTGCTTTTCCCCGCAGAATGTATACCCAAAGCCACCTGGATTATGTGGCCGAGGTGATTGTTCAACTATACCATAGCCGCTCCCAAATAACAGGACTCATTATCACCGAAGAAACTCCTTACCTGCGGCACTTTACCGCAAAGTTTAAACCAGATACTACTAAAATACTACAAGATGACCTACAAGAGATTGCGCTTTAAAAAATTTGATTTAGGGTTGCTATTAACTTTACTCCTCCCCGTTTGCGGCCTCGGGCAGCAGCACCCGGAAAAGAGCAAACCGCTGCCCGCTGCTGAACGCATCCTGCCGCTGGATGCGGCCGTAAGGACCGGCAAACTGCCCAATGGGTTTACCTATTATATCCGGCATAACGAAAATCCAAAAAACCGGGTCACCCTATACCTGGCCAACAAGGTGGGTTCGATCCTGGAGACGGACGACCAGCAGGGACTGGCACATTTTATGGAACACATGAGTTTTAACGGGACCAAACATTTCCCAAAAAACGAACTGGTGGACTATTTAATGAAATCGGGCGTGCGCTTTGGCGCCGACCTGAACGCCTATACCGGCTTTGACGAAACCGTTTATAAACTGCCAGTTCCTTCTGATGATCCTAAGGTACTTTCAACAGCTATCCAGATTGTGCGGGATTGGGCTCAGGAAGCTACGCTTGACCCGGCAGAGATTGACAAAGAGCGCGGCGTAGTCCTGGAAGAAAAGCGCCTGGGAAAAGGTGCGCAGGAAAGAATGCAGCGTAAATACTGGCCGATGATTCTGAACAACTCAAGATACGCAGTTCGGAGCCCCATTGGTACAGATCAGGTTCTGAACAACTTTAACCCCGGAACGATCAAACGTTTTTACCATGATTGGTACCGCCCCGATCTGCAAGCTTTAATTATAGTTGGCGATGTAAACGTGGATGAAATGGAGAAGAGGATCAAAGCAAAGTTCTCGGATCTGAAAACCCCTTTAAAAGAACGGACAAGAACAAGGTACACTGTTCCGTTAACAGGTAAAAACCAGTTTATAGCAGTAACTGACCCGGAAATGACCTCTACCACGGCAGAAATTATGATTAAGCTGCCGGAACTCCCTTTACGTACCATTGCTCAATACCGGGAAAGCATTATTCGTCAACTGTTTAACGCCATGCTCAATGAACGTTATAGCGAACTACAGCGCCAGGCGAACCCTCCATTTTTCCAAGGAGGTGCAGGCATCGAAGGTTTCATGGGCGGATTAGATACTTACAGTATTTCTGTAACAGCCAAACCCGGCGAACTGGAAAGGGGCTTTAAAGCCGTATGGCGGGAAACTGAGCGCGCCAAACGCTTTGGATTTACCGGCACCGAACTGGAACGTGCAAAAACCACCTATTTGATTCAGTTCGAATCGGCGCTCAAAGAAAAGAATAAAACCAACTCTGATAGTTATGTTAATGAATACCTGCAATATTTTTTGCATGGTACAGCCGCACCCGGAATAGATTATGAATTTACTCTGGTGAAAAATGCACTGGCAGGTATTACCCTTACTGAGCTAAATACGCTGGCTAAAACAGCAAGCAGATCAACCGACAGGGACATTATATTGATGGCTCCTCAAAAAGAAAAAGCTGGTCTGCCTGATGAGGCAACATTTATTGGCTGGACGAAAGCTGTAGAAGCCGAAAACATCCCGGTTTACAAGGATGAAACCAGTAATGAAAGCTTATTAAAAACGCAGCCGTTACCGGGTAAAATTATCCTTGAGCAAAAGAATGAGCGGTTAGGGCTTACTACGCTTACACTTAGCAATGGAATTAAAGTATTGCTAAAGCCAACTGACTTTAAAAATAACGAGGTTATATTCAGCGGTTTTGCACCGGGTGGTACTTCGCTGTATAGCGATGCAGATTACGAGTCGGCCGCAACTGCGAATCTCATACCATCATTTGGAGCAGGTAACTATAACACAACTGCCTTAAGCAAATATTTATCCGGGAAACAGCTAAGTGTGCGGCCATTTGTAAGTGAACGAATACAAGGGATAAATGGGGGTGCAGTTAATAACGACCTGGAAACTGCCCTGCAACTGGTATATGCCTATATTACGGAGCCGCGTAAAGATTCCCTGATGTTCCTGGGGATGTTAGATCAAACAAAAGCAGCCATCGCCAACCGGCTGAATGAACCAAAAAATGTATTCCAGGATACCATAAGTTCAGTATTAAGCAATAACAACATCCGCAAAACCGGGCCATCGCTGGAAAAAATAAGCCGGATCAGTTTAGACAAAGCCTTTGCTATTTACAAAGAACGCTTTGCCACTGAAGGTAATTTCACATTTATATTTGTAGGTAATATAGATACCCAGGCCATCAAACCATTATTAGAAAAGTACTTGGGCAGTTTACCCGGAGTCGGCAAATTTGAACAGGCAAAGGATCTGCATATCAACATCCCCGCAGGGATAATAACAAGAACTGTGTACAAGGGAACTGAACCTAAAGCAACTGTTGAACTGGTATTTTCCGGCCCTTTTGATTACAGCCTTGAAAATAAACTAAAAATGGATGCGTTGACAGAAACACTTCAGATCAGACTAATGGAAAGATTACGCGAAGACGAAAGCGGAGTTTATACGCCATCAGCAAGGATTAACATCAGTAAATATCCGCAGGGAAGATTCAGCCTGACCATATTATTTGGTTGTGCCCCTCAAAATGCAGATAAGCTAATTGCTTCTGCTTTGGATGAGGTCAATAAAATAAAAATATCGGGACCGCTGCAGGGCAATGTCGATAAGTTTAAGGCTGAAAACCAGCGTGCCATTGAAACGGCGTTAAAAACGAATAGTTTTTGGCTCGGCTATCTTAGCGGCCAAATTCAGAATCAGGAGAAGTTGGACCAGATTGGCAATTATTCGGCAACCTTAAACCAAATTACAGTAGCTGATGTAAAGGAAGTAGCCAATAAATATCTGAGCGGTGATAATTACATCCGACTGGTGTTGTTACCCGAAAAAAATTAATAATTACTGGGTACTAATTACCCTATAATTCCGAAAAAACTCCCCGTTCTTTTCAATAGTTAATAGTAAAGTTAATTGATAACAAAAAGTACCTATCGCGGGAGTGGTAGGTGCTTTTTGGATAAACCACTCCTGATTAATCCCGTTTGGCCAATTTCAAAATGACCACCTTTAGTGCTTAAATTCGCGCTTTTAGGAAAAGAAAGGAAATTGGCGAAAAGTCGTCAGTGCTATTGGTTTATCCACAACTTACTTTAAATGATCAAAAGTAAGATTGTAAGCATCTGTATCTAGATGGCAGCCTTTTGCAAAGGATTTCGATGAAAATAAAATATTTTATAGCGGCGGAACCACTTGTACCATCCTTGCATGCTTGCATAACAAAAGCGAAATCAAAGAAATAAACAATCAAATGGTGGCGATGGCAGCGAAAGAAAAATTTGCGACTATCGGCATGACAGTTTATCCTGTATACCCTTTAACTGCGTTCCCGAATGTACGGCCATACTCCCATTAAAATGGTGGCGATTGGACTTGGTTTGGCGCACGTATGATACAAGCACTGGTTGCAAACAAAATGCCCGAAGAAGCATACACTGAACTTAGCCCCATGATTGAAAGGGTGCTTAAAAATAAAGTCCTTTATGAATGGGATGATGTGCGGGACGGCGCGCAGCGGGTTCCGGCGACTTTAGGGGCGAAGCCGGCATGCTGTACGAGGCTATTCAACAGATCAAAGCATGGGGCCTCTAAAAACAAATAAAAACCAACCAATTAAACTTATAAACCTAATTCACCTAAAAACTTTGAAAGAAAAGCTTTAGGGTTGGCTATTGATAGTACTCTCCCTTCTTATAGGTCGTCACATTTTTGTTCCCAATACTTGATATAAGCAATGCGATCGATCTCAGAAATATATTTAACACCCTTTGTTATGATTGGCCTATCCTTTTATATTATTGTATACAAGGATACTTTGATTGAAGTAAAAGCTATCTGTGGGTATCAATCCTATAGATCAAATTCAGTAAATGAATTTAGGAAAAATCTTGTTAAGGCCTATGCCACGCAGCCTACCAAATGATAAATTCGCCAACATGGATTCGGGATTTTACAAATGATCAAAACAAACGGATGTTTTCTTTTCTTGGGCTAACATACTTTTACCAGGTGTTGCTTTTTTTGTCAAAAGTACCTGCCACTCCCGAGGCAGGCACCTTTAGTTATTGATTAACTTATTATTAACTGTTGAAAAGAACGGGGAGTTTTTTTGGAATCATCATTTAACTCATTGATTATCTTCTGGTAACAAAACCAGCTGAATGTAATTATCACCACTTAAGTATTTATTCGCGGCAACTTTTATACTTCCAGTGGATACTTTGTTTATCACCGCCTGATACTCATTAACCTCATCCAAGTCGCTGCCATTGTGAAGTTGCGCCTCAAAATATCCCATCCAGAATTCATTTGTTTTGACCAGTATTTCCTCCTGCCTGCGTTCCTCAGCCTTGTATTTTTCAACATTAACAGCAAGCGGTCCCTCCTCTTTTAATTTTCGGATCTCATCCAAAGTTGATGCGATAAGGCTATTCACATTTTTAGGGGCACAACCAAAAGCTATGATAAAAGTATAGCTGCCATTCGGTTTTTTAACTGAAGTGGCCCGGATATGTGGCGAATAAACGCCGCTTTCTTCTTCCCGCAGCCTTTCCAGTAACCGGAATTCCAGCGTTTCTTTTAGTGCTTCCATATGGAAGGTATTTTCAAGACTATACACCATAGGGCCTGAGAAAACCAAACGGACAGTGGCCTTATTTTCGGCACCTCCATAAATATTCTTCGTTATTTTACCTCCGGGAATATCGAGTCCCAAGTCACGTGCCTGCTCATGTACCTTTGCCGCCGGAAGCGCAGCCAGGTATTTGGCAATTAATGGTTTTATCGCATCCACCTCAAAATTGCCCACAAATGTAAAAGTAAAGTTACCGGCATCTACGAAGCGTTCTTTATAAATGGCGTAGGCCTTGTCCAGGTTAACCCTTTTCAATTTAGCAAAGCTGGGCCCCATACGGCGGGTATTATGATTACCTAAGATGGCGCTTATTGAATCCTGGAATACGCTGTTCGGGTCATTCCAACGGTTGGTAAGTGCAGCTTTTGATCTTGAAATAATTCCCTTAAATAAGGCGGTATCCTTTCTCGGCTCGGTAAAACCGGCATATAAAAGCTGTAATGCTGTTTCCAGATCTTTAGGTGCCGCGCCTCCTCTGAATCCCTGGGATATCTCTGAGATAAAAGGCCTGAACGAAATCTTTTTGTCTGCCAGGAATTTTCCCATCTCCTGGGGGTCATAATTGCCGGCGCCGAAACTACTGATGATATTGGCCGATTCGGCAGCTGACTGGAAGTCAGCATCGTTGTATAACGAGGTGCCACCCGGAGCATAGCCGCTCAAGAGGATTTCGTCGTTTTTAAAATCCGTTGGCTTCAGGATCACTTTGGCACCGTTGCTCAGCGTCAACGTAGTTATATTTAATTTTTCATTCCTTTGCTCAAAGACGATCATGCCCGGAACCGGCTCGCTGGTCAGCAGGCTTTTGGTGCTTACGGTATCTTTATACGCCTCCAGATGTTCATTTTCAACTGCTTTCATCCATGCTGCCAGTGTGGTTTCCCCAGGCAGGTACTTCAGATCTTTTTCGGGCGCCAGTATCATCAAGTCGCGGTTATTCCCGGTAAAGTATTTTGTAAGTACTCTGTTTACTTCCGCAAGGGTAATTCCCGGCAATTGTTGCTGTACCATTTTATATTCCATATCAATGCCTGGCGCCGCCACCCGATTTAAAAAATATTGCAGGTATTCATTTACAAGATTGACCGAAGGCGTTTTCCCGTTTTCCCTGAGGGCAGAGGAAACCCGGAGCAGATAAGTTTGTTTTGCACGTTTTAATTCGGGTTCAGAGAAGCCGAACTGCTTGATCCTTTGATTTTCCCGCCAAACGGCTTTGAACCCCTTTTCCAATTCACCGGGTTTTGCCTCTGCCGTAATAGAATAGCTGTCCAGTCCGCCTAAAAAGCTTTCGACTCCAATTGAGCCCGCTATAAAAGGAGGGTCTGCCTTCCTGGCCAAATCCTGCAACCTTTGCGCAAGCATCTGGTTAAATAGCTCAATGATAACAGCCAGCCGGTAGTCCTTTTCAGTCTGCATCTTTTCCGCCGGATGCTTGATCAGCATTCTCACAACAGTAGAGGTCATCTCTTTATCCGTTACCGTGATAAATTGATTTTTGCCGGTTAACGGTATCGTGTACCTAATCCTTGTTTTTTCATGGAGCGGGTTTTTAAGGCTTGCAAACTTAGTTTTAATGATGCGTTCCATCTGGTTCACATTGATATCTCCCACAACGATCAGCGCCTGGAGGTTGGGCCGGTACCAATCATGGTAATATTGCCTGATGATTTCCGGTTTGAAATTATTTAATACAGCCTCATCTCCAATGGCTAAACGGTTGGCGTATCGTGAACCGTTCAGGATCACCGGCCAATATTTACGCTGCATTCGTTCCTGTGCTCCTTTTCCCAGGCGCTTTTCCTCCAGGATCACCCCCCGTTCTTTATCAATCTCTGCCGGGTCAAGTGTGGCTTCCTGTGCCCAGTCCCTTACAATCTGGATAGCTGTTGAAAGTACCTTTGGATCATCAGATGGAACCGGCAGCTTATAAACGGTTTCGTCAAAGCCAGTATAGGCATTCAGGTCGGCCCCAAAGCGCACGCCCGATTTCATTAAATAGTCCACCAGCTCATTTTTGGGAAAATATTTGGTCCCGTTAAAACTCATGTGTTCCATAAAATGCGCCAGGCCCTGCTGGTCGTCTGTCTCCAGGATCGATCCCACCTTGTTTGCCAGGTAGAAAATAACCCGGTTTTTAGGGTTTTCATTATGCCGGATATAATAGGTGAAACCATTGGCTAGCCTGCCGGTCCTTACGGCTGTATCCAGCGGAAGGATGCGTTCAGCGGATGATAGCGTTTTGTTTTTTTTGGGGCGAAGCTGCCCAAGGCAGCAAACAGGGATCAACAAAGTTAATACCAACCCTAATTCAAATTTTTTAAAGCTCAATGTCTTGCAGGTCATCTTGTAATATTTTAATGGTATCTGGTTTAAACTTTGCGGTGAAATGCCGCAGGTAAGGGGTTTCCTCGGTAATAACGAGTCCTGTTATCCGGGAACGGTTGTGGTACAATTGAGAAATAACCTCACCCACATAATCCAAATGGCTTTGGGTATACATTCTGCGGGGAAAAGCAAGCCTTACCAGTTCGTTCGCGGCAGGTATCAATTTGCCGTCCGGGCCGTATTTACCAAACATCACAGAGCCGATCTCGACCCCTCGTACGCCGCCTTCAATATACAGCTGGCAGCAGAGTGCCTGCGCAGGGTATTTATCACCCGGGATATGCGGTAAAAAAGCCTTAGCATCCAGGTAAAGGGCGTGGCCTCCCGTCGGTTTTAAATAAGGGATACCCTCTTTATCAAGCTGTTCACCCAGATATTCTATGCTCCGGATCCGGTAGGCCAGGTAATCTTCCTGTACAATTTCCTCCAGCCCGGTAGCTATTGCTTCCAGATCGCGGCCTGCCAGGCCTCCATAAGTTGGAAAGCCCTCGGTAATAATCAGCACGTTGCGGCATTCGCTGGCCAATGCTTTGTTGTGCATGGCCAAAAAACCGCCAATATTGGCAAAAGCGTCTTTTTTGGCGCTCATGGTGCAGCCATCGGCATAAGAAAATAATTCCTGGGCAATTTCCTGGATGCTGCGGTCCTGGAAGCCCGGTTCGCGTGTTTTAATAAAATAACAGTTCTCTGCAAAGCGGCAGGCATCAATAAAAAAAGGAATCCCATAACCTAAACAGATCTTTTTTACGTTCTGGATGTTTGCAATGCTCACCGGCTGACCGCCGCCGGAGTTATTGGTCACGGTCATGATGACCATGCTGATGTTTTCAGCACCTTTATCGTTTATAAAGTTTTCCAGCGCTGCCTCGTCCATATTTCCTTTAAAAGGGGCGATCAGCGAGGGCTGTTTCCCTTCGGAGCACAACAGGTCAATCCCTGTCGCGCCGGCAACTTCTATATTGGCCCTTGTGGTATCAAAAAGGGTATTGCTGAGCACGTATTTTCCTGGGCCACCAACAATGCTGAAAAGTATCTTTTCCGCCGCGCGCCCCTGGTGAACGGGAAGGATGAAGGGCATAGCGGTAAGATTGCGTATGACGGACTCGAAGCGGTAAAAGCTTTCGCTGCCGGCATAACTTTCATCACCCCTCATGATGGCAGCCCATTGGTTGCTGCTCATGGCCCCTGTGCCGCTGTCTGTTAATAAGTCTATAGTAACATCTTTGGCCCGCAGCAAAAACGGGTTGAAATGTGCATCCTGTAGTAATTGTTCGCGCTCGCTGCGCGAAGTCAAAAAGATCGGCTCAACCGATTTAATTCTAAATGGTTCTATGATAGTTTTCACTGAAAAAATTAATTAAATGTTCTAAAAAAAGCTAAATGACTGGCCCCTTAAGCCAGGTGGGCTTCAGGTAGGCCTTCTAATTATATTTTTCCAGATATTCAACATCAGGGTTTATTTGGGGATCGTTAAAAAATTATAATCCGTCCGAAGTTTGCTGCGCCAGTTTAACAGCTTCATAAGCATTTACAATACCGCCGCTTATACAGAGCGAGGAGAAATCAACCATTTTGCTGCCCCCGCTTAATACCTTGTGATTGACCTTGATAACCGATCTCATAATAATGTCCTTTACCTGGACAGCGGTTAGTTTCGGATAATACTCACGGATCAAAGCAGCGAGCCCTGCAACTACCGGTGCTGCCATGCTGGTCCCGTCATGGTAGTCATATTTTGAACCCGGAATTGCAGAATAGATCCTGACTCCCGGCGCAAATACGTCAACCGTGGTTTGTCCGAAATTTGAAAAGAAGGCCGCCAGGTTGATGTTATCTTTTGGTCCTGAAGCGCCTACCTCTATCCAGGCCGCTGCCGAACCACTTCCGTCGGCATATCTTCTGTCCGGGAAATTTTTCCTGATATCAAGGTTTAAATGATCGTTACCAGCTGCATGCACCAGCAATACATCCTTACTCATCGCATATTTTACTGCTTCGTCCACAGCGGCTTTGTCCGGCGAAAGCGATTTGCCAAAACTCATATTTATCACCCTGGCTCCATTATCCACCGCATAACGGATGGCGTTGGCAATATCCTTATCCCTTTCATCTCCGTCCGGAACAGCTCTTACCACCATCAGCCTGACGTTATCCGCTACACCATCAATGCCAATCCCGTTGCCCCTGACAGCACCGACTATCCCGGCTACATGTGTCCCGTGCGTGGCATCCGGGCCGGTTACATTCGGGGTGCCGTAGTACTTTTCATTCACATTGGTATAGTCATCCCCGACCAATTCACGCGGATCAAATGACAGGTTAAGTCCATAATTTACCAGGTGCGCAGCATGGTGGTATTGGTCATCTATTATATCCTTCCTGAACTCTTCAAAATTCTTTACCGATTTTAAAGATTTCATCATGGTTGCTTTGATCTGCGTCTCACCTAAAGTCCGGGGCTCATACGCGGAAATATCTGCCAGTACCGGTTCTTTTTTTCCGGTACGCATTATGATGGTATCCACGATAAGTTTAAATTTGTTGATATTCGCAAGCAGGTGCCGGGCATCATTTAGCTGAACGTTATATTTTGCTAATAATGCTTTATATCGGCCAAGTCCATTGGTGTCAGCAGGGAAACGGGTCGAATCTCCGAATCGTTTCTTTCCAAGCCTGACCTGCCTGGTCAGCTCGAGATTGTCGTATTGTACATTGCCCTTCGCAGACCCTAAAAAGCTCCATCCATTGATATCGTCCGCGTAACGATTACGATCATCATCCTTGTTATTTCCTCTCCGCTCTTTGGTATTGATCCACAGGACAGACTTGAGGTCCTCATGAGCGGTATCTATACCGGCATCGATAACAGCAACAATAACCGGGCTGCTTTTTTTGCCTTTCAGCAATTCGTAGGCTTTGTTCGTACTGATTCCAAATACCGAGTCCTGCTTCAAGTCTTTATGCAGCCATCCGGGTTGCTGCGCAAACAGCGCGGTACAGCAGAGGTTGAGTAGTAATCCAATTATAACTTTTTTCATTTGGGAAGATTTTTATTTATTTTTTCTGCTGCCGCAATACTGAACTTTTTATCGATCAATAATTGCAATACCATTTCATTTAATTTGCCGGGTGTTGTTATCCAAACGAGCGTATTGTTTTGAATCACAAAAGTTCTCGGAATGCTGCTTGTTCCTGAGGCCACGATCCATTTTTTATCAAAATCGCCGCCCCTTGGCCCGCCAAACGCAACGTTCATATCCATATTATCGCCCTGCCCGGTGACAAATCCGGTCACTTTTGCCTGATCATTTTCCATTACGTCCTGGGCCAGAAAAACAATCTTGCCCCTGAATTTTTTACTCAGGTTGTTTAGGTGCGGCATAGCCGCAAGGCAGGGTTTGCACCATGTCGCCCACAGATCAATAACATATATCTTTGATGGATCGAAGGCGCTGAAAGGCTGCCCCTTGATCCATTCAACTTTCGGATACATATTGACCTTTTCCCCGGTGTCAAGATAAGCCACCTGCGCCGCACTCCTGGCAGCCATAAACAGGAGCAGCAAGAATGTCAATAAAAGTTTGTTTCTCATTTTGTTTAATTTTTTAATTGCCCGTTTTAAGGAAGCATTACCGGGCCGGGCTGTTGCCGGCCCGGCTATGCAGCCCCGTTACTTGGTGTTTTTTGTTAATTCAATCATGTCTACCAATTCACTGACCAGAGATGAATCTCCTGAAAAGCCTGTCGTGGTAAACCGGATCATCCCATTTTTATCGATGATAACCTTTGTCGGCAAGCCCATACTTTTATAGGAAGAAACGACTTTACTGTCATTATCCAGCAGTATACGGAACGGGTAATTGTGCTCTTTTTTGAACTTTGCTATCCATGACCGGACATCCTTTTCCTTCTCCATCGTGTTAACAAACAAAAAAACCACATTCCGATCAGCCTTATATTTGTCCACTACGCGCTGCATGGCTGGAAAAGAGGCCAGACAGGGCACACACCAGGTAGCCCAGAAGTCCAGTATTACTACCTTGCCTTTTAGGGAACTCCGTGTAACCCCGTTACCTTCGGTATCAAGTAGTGAAAATTCAGGGGCCGGCTCGGTTACCATCTGAGCCTTCAGGCCGGATAATGCCTGGTCCCCGTCCGAATTTCCGTTACTTTGATTTAAGCGGTTCAACCTATCATAGTAAGTTTCGAAGCCATCCGCTTTATTCGGGTTCTCCTTATTATAAACCAACTGTATGGCGGTTTTAATTTCCGGGCTCAAGTCTCCTGAGGATACTTTGGATTCCAGTTTTTGTTTGACCGTTTTGTATCGGTCCGAATGGGCAACCGTCAACAGGTACAAGGTTTCCATTTTAGGAGACCCGGACCCGGCGGCATCAGTTGTTTCGGTAAAATACCGCATTGCTTTGACAAAATCGCCCTTACTTGCCGCGAGACATCCCATGATCTCCGAAGCTTTGCTTAAATTGGAAAGCGAAATTGTCCGGTCATTCCCGTCTGATGGGTGCGCATAGGTTTCCCCGGACAGGCCATAGGCCATACCGGCATACTTTTCTGCCATCTGCAGGTCCATTTCATTTTCCAGTAAATACGCTGCTACCCTCAGGTAGATACCGGTCCTATTCTCAACCGGCTTACCGGCAAGGATGGAATCGACAGCCTTTATGTCCTTTTTTGCAAGTGCCCGGCCAACCATATACTGTAGAAGCACGTAAGGTTTTATTTTTGCCGTGTCAGGGGCAGTGCCCGCTGCTGCCGGAACCTGTGCAAAGGAAACTATAGGAATTGCCGATATAAGGATAATAGCCACTATGATCTTACAGAAGAAATTAACTACCACTTTCATTGTTATTTCACCAAAAGTTTATTGACATCCGCTACCGGGTCTCCTGCCAGGTTGAAATCCCTGGCTAAAATTTTCCCGTCGGGCCCGATGAGTATCCACCGGGGTAGGGTGGGAATATTAAGATCATAAGACCGGGCTACCGGGCTTACCGGCACATTGTTTACGATCCCGTCCTTATCCATCAGGTTTGTCCAGGTCATCCCGTTCTCTTTAAGTACCGTTTTCCAGTCGCTTTGATGCATAGGATCATAGTAAACTGACACAATGGCCAGATTATCCGCTTTTGCCTGCTTGTTCATTTTTGTCATCAGGAAACTAAAGGTTTCAAAAGGCATAAAATCCCTGAACCAGAAACATAGCAACACGTTTTTCCCTCTGAAAGAGGATAGGGAAACCATTTTCCCTGAAGTATCGGGGAGGGTAAAATCGATAGCGGGGTTTCCCGGTTCCAGCGACTTTGCAATGGCAATCCTTTTGGCAATTAGTTTTCCGGATACCGAACTCCTGATTTTTTCACTGAAGGCATTAAATTCAGGGTCCATAACAGTAGCATCAATCATGCCTTTAGTCTTTCTTAACCACAGGCTAAAAGCCACAAAACTATCCGGATGGTTCTTCATAAAGGTATTTTGGATATCTTTTCTTTTTGTCTTTAACTTATTGCCTTCGGCTGCAAGAGATTTGAGTCCCTCATCGTTTCCATCCGCGCTGTATTTCTGGTACAGCGTATCCAGTTTTTTACCCTGTTCGCCGACTGCCGTCAAATCCACCATGATCCGGGCGAAATCTGTTTGCGACGGGCCGCCGGTGATGGTTGCCTTGATCATCCCGCCTGTACCGGTTACCGTGGTTTTACCCGGGTCGAGAAATAAATCCTGGATGTCGCTGTCGGGGCCCAGTCCCAATCCGGTGGGGTTAAGCTCCAGCATTGCATGTGCAGGCTCTGCAATAGTACCGCTCATTACAAATACGCCATTTTTAACCTCTGCAGAATCCTTGATGAATTTATCGCTGGGATCTGTATAGGTTAGCAGCACTTTTCCCTGCTTATCTTTGCCAAGGTTTCCATGGATAGTATATTGTTGCTGGGCTTTAAGCTGAGTAGCGGCTGACAGCATGATGACAGGGGTTAAAGCCCCCAATAAAATTGTTTTAATAGTCATATTTTTAAGTTTATTGATTATTGACAAAGTTTGGATTGGCTGCCATTACGCTCGGCGGCAATTGCATCACCAGTCTGGCAGGCGGCATAGGGTAAGTTTGGGTGCCGCCCGCAATGGTATAAAGTGTATGTGTGTAGGTTGTACTTGCAAAAATCGGATCAACAGATAAGCGCCTCATATCAAACCAGCGGTAACCTTCCTGGGCAAATTCGCGCTGGCGTTCTTCGATGATGAATTTGATGAGCGCGGTTTGATTGGCCGCCGTAACTGAAGGTACAGTGGCATCTACTTGCGGCATCCTGTTTTTTCTCAGGTACTCCACATCGGCCCGGGCGCCTGATAAATCATTAAGGCGGGCGCGGGCCTCAGCGCGCATCAGGTACAGGTCGGAAAGCTGGAGCCCGACCCATGCATATTGGAACGCGTATTTGCGGACCCTGCCGCCCGGAACGGGGCTGTTGTTATCAAAGTGATCAGCGTATAGCTGAAGCCTCAAATCGGACGGGCCAAATAAAGTCTGGGTTTGCGGATTCAGTTCAAGTCCGTTAGTACTAAACCCGTTGTAACTGCTACTGCCTGAAACAGCGGTCTTGGCGAACACTGATTCGGTCATATCAGCCGGGTTATTCCCCGGATAGTTCGGGCCATAGTACCCGAGCGGCAAAAAAGCGCCCGCCGGCGCAAGGGCTACATTATAATCATACAATACAGCGGGTGTAGTGGAGGCGGCCAGATCAGTAAAGGCTCCATTAAACTGGGTTAAGGCTTCTGTATTTTTACCCACGAAAAGATAAACTTTGCCCAAAATTCCCTTGCCGACTGTCTTTGACATCCTGGTTTGAACAGTGTTTTGAACCGGAAGGTCGGGGATAGCGGCGGTGAGATCCTTAATAATAAAATCGTACATTTCCTGTACCGTTCCCCGGCTGAACGTTTTTTGCGATACGTCTGCTGTTTCTATGATCGGGAAACCCAGATCAGTACCCGCAGTTGAGGCCAGATAAGGCTTGCCGTAAAAATTAATCAGCTGAAAGTTGATCCAGGCCCTGGTTGCCCTGGCCTCAGCCAGTAAGCTCTTTTTTTGTCCATCTGAACCTCCGGTTGAGGCCATTACTTCATTAATGATCTTATTACAGGCATACATATTTGCCATATAATTCTGAATTTCATAAGGGCTATCGCCAATTTTATAAACGACACCTTGATACTGAAATAATTGTTTGGCACTTGCGCTGGTGTACTGGAACTCGCTTTCCTCTGCAACGATGTCATCGCCCAAAAGAAGGGTTGGTAAACCGTTATCGTATTGATAAAACCTGGCACTATTCATTAACAGGTTATAATCCGAGGTGGTTGTTGCGATTAAACTCCCTTTGGGCACGACATTCAAAAAATCTTTTTTGCAGGAGAACATAGTTCCTGAAAGCAGAAATACCCAGACAATTTTGTATATATTTTTTTTCATTTTCCTTCCGTTTTAATATGAATTAAAAGTTAATCGTGGTACCCACACTAAAAGAGTGTTTATACGGTGGAATAAACCTGTATCCCGAAACGCGCTCCTGGAATTCCGGATCTATGTCCGCTTTATTAGCCTTCCAAATCATGAAATTGGTAGCCTGCACATAGAAACTTGCTGATGATATCTTCACCTTATCGAGCAGGAACCTGGGCAGCTGATAAGAAAAGGTGACATCGCGTAACTTGACGTAGGAGGCGCTGACAACATTCGTACTGGCATAGCGGTAGTAGTCCAGGTTCCGGGTCGAAGTAAACGGGTTTTCGTTCGGAATGTAGGCAGGAATATCTGTATGCGCTTCGTCACCCGTTTTTTGCCAGCGGTCTAAAAAATAAGAGTTCAGACCACCCGCTGAAAATGTACCAGCGGCACCGGTGATTCTGCCTGAAAACACAGTATTGATGTCTTTACGCATCACGCTGCCCAGGCTGTAAATCATATTGGCAGTCAATGAAAGCGCCTTGTACCTGAAGGCATTAGTAAAGCCTCCGTTATAAACAGGAATGACCGTACCCTTGTAAATCACATCCTCCGGTTTCGCGATGTAGGGATCGGCGCTTACGGCACCATTGGCCAGCCTGATCTGCGGGTTCCCGTTTTTATCCAGGCCGGCATAGTTGTAAGCGAATATTGAAGCCATGCTATACCCAACCAGATAAGACGACCCTACTTTGCCTAAGGCTGTGTTCAGAAAACTGGGGACATCCTCGTAAGAAAGCAGTTTATTTTTATTATAACTGAATGTCAGTGAACTGGACCAGTCAAAGTCTTTGCTCTGAATATTTGCAGACCTGAGCATAATTTCGATACCCTTATTACTTAGCTTGCCAATATTTCCTTTTGCCCTGGTAAATCCTGTCAGCGGGTTAGGGGTGACACTGCCTAACAAGTTGGTGGTAGTTTTGTCATAGTACTCGATACTGCCGTTTATCCTCGATTTTAAGATCGCAAAATCAATGCCTCCATTAAAGGTCTTCGTTGTTTCCCAGCCCAGTTTTGTGTTAGCCGGGGAATTAACCGCGACCCCGGTCCCGGCTATCGGCGCCGACATGCCATACTCTATTGCTAATATATCTTTTAATGCAGCGGCTCCGATATAGGGTGAATTACCGGTAACCCCGTAAGTACCCCTCAGAGACAGGTTGTCAAACCATTTATTCGAACTTAAAAAGCTTTCCTTGCCGATATTCCACCTGGCGCCTATGCTATAAACAGGCTTATTTTGTGAGGAGACGTCTGAGCCGATCAGGTTGCTGTGGTCAACCCTCCAGCTTGCATCGAGACTATACTTATCATTGAAGGTATAGTTGGCCAGCGCGAAATAGGACTTAAATCTGGATGTTTCTTCCAGGCTTGAAAAGGGCAATTCATTAAATACGCTTCGGAATGATGATACTGTCCCGAATACACCCTGGCTTAATTTGTTATAATCCAGCGCGGCATAATTCTGCAGGTTCAGGTCATAGCCCCGCAACGTTGTTTTGTTGCCTGTATTAAGCTGTTCGCGGGTTTCCTGCCCAAATTGTATGTTAAGACGATCTTTCTCATCCCTTATGAGCGTATTGTAAACCAACTGATTGCGCAGCGTCCAGCTACGCTGGTCGTTGTTGTTAACCGAGTAGGTACCACCAGTTGTTGGTAAATAATAAACCGGGGCAGTTGCGGCCGATGGCGCTACCGTAAAACTTAGCAGTTCCCTTCTTAGTGCATATTCTTTGCTATCATCATAGCTGGTAGTTAACCCGGGGGCTTTCTGATAACCATAAGTGCCCTGGAAACTCAACCCTCTAATTAATTTAAGATTAACTTCGCCGGTCACGTTTATCGCCAAGTTGTTTGTTTTTGTGAAGCCTTGATTGATTTCATCCATTGGATTATAATCCAGGTTAATGCGGCTTCTTGCCTGGTAATCCACCCTTGTTTCGGGCGACAAACCCTGAACATAGTTCATGTTCAAATTATTCCCCTGTTTGTCCCTAAAAAGCTGATAAGGAAGAAACAAGTTGCTGATATCGGGCTCCCTCTTAGAATTTCTTATCGTATTATTTAAAGTTGTATACAGCGAAACTTTCAGTCTTTTGTTAACGTTCATTTCCTGGTTTAAATTAATCCGGAATGCTTTTTCCGATTGGCCAGGCCTGTTGGATATCACGTCTGTATTTGAAAACGAACTGTAATAGGTGTAGTTCTGCATGCCGCCTGAAAGAGACAATGTATGACTCGTCGTAAAAGCATTCCGGTATAGCAAATCCTTAATCTGGGACATATTGTTTATCGATGAAAGACTGTCCAGGCTCCTATTCGCCTGTGCTGCCGATATCTTACCGGCGGACTGGTCATAAAGGATTTGTTCATGCGGGGCTATATAAACTGTACCCAGCGTAAAATAGGGAAATTGACTTGGGTTAAATGTTTCCCTGCCTACTTGTATATACTGTTTGCTGTTGAGTACTTTGCCATAACCAAAATCGGGCTTACCCATAAAATTGACGAAGCCGTTATAGCTGATCCTCATTTTGTTGTTTTTACCGCCTGTTTTTGTTGTTACTACAATAACGCCGTTAGCTGCCCTGGCTCCCCAAATAGCTGTTGCGGCCGCATCCTTCAGCACGGTGATATCGGCGATGTCATCGGGGTTAATGGTGCTGAAATCAGCAACCGGCAGTCCGTTTACCACATATAATGGTTCTGAGGCCAGCACAACACTGCTTTTTCCCCTAATAATACTTGACTGCGTCGTGTTGCCATTGCCCAACCTGCCATTGCCGCTGCTGTTCACAAGCCCGGTCGGACCTGATATAACCGTCAGGCCCGGCACAAGGCCATCCAGGCGGGAAATAACATCCATTGTCCCGGTGCGTGCCTCAAAGATTTCCATGTCTGGTTTTGCAAAAGAACCTGTTGCGCGTTCCTTGCTTAACTTCTGATAGCCAGTTGATACCGTAACCTCGCTCAGTTTATTACTTAAAAGTTTGAGTTTAATAGTGAAACTGGTTTTCCCCATAACAGCTACGGTGTCCGTTTGATAACCTATATACGAGATGATCATTATCCCATCATCAGGAACAGTTGTATTAAAACCGCCCTGGTTATCCGTTGTAAAACGGATGGCTGTGTTTTCGATGATTATATTGGCACCCGGCAATGCTTCGCCTTTTTCGCCAGACACCGAGCCCTTTACTGGAATTACCTCCATCGCTTTCCTGGGTACGTCTGATTGCACCGGTGAATCCTCTATCTTCCGGATAATGATTACATTTTTGCTAATGGTGTAGGTAACCGGCTGGTTTTTAAAGATAGCTTCAAGGGCCGCCTGAAGCGTAACATTTTTCAGGCTAACAGTGACTGGCTTACAGCCTTCGAGCGTTTTCCCGTTATACAATAACCGGTAACCGGACTTTTCCTTCACCTGCCGCAGCACATCTTCCATAGCAGCGTTTTTGACGGATATGGTTATACTTGGGGTGGGTGTACTTTGGGTTGGCGTACTTTGGACGGGCGAGGGCGTAATTTGTGCAAAAACCGGGGCAACGGCAAATAATAAAACGGCTATAAGAATAACCTTTATTCTTTGATCCGGGCGGTGAACCTGGTTATGGTCACCCGATATATTTTTTGATAATCCGCTGTTCATACGTTCCGGATTCTTTTTTAACAGATATGGGCATACCCGCTCTGCATAATGAGAGTAAAGTTTGTACATTTGAATAATGGGCGTTTAGTTTTAAAGAATGGATCGCATCCGTTTTTTTAATATGCTCTGCAATCATATCCGGATTCCAATGACCGTTGGTTTCCGGATTTTTTGTGCAATGCATCAATGATGGAGGTAAAGCTTATTTCGTTACGATGATCCTCCTTTCTTTTTTAGGTCCAGCACTCTCAACTATCGAAAATTTCACGGTTCCGGTTAATGCAAGCGCGTCCAGTACATCGGAGGCACTTGACCATTTTGATACCGATCCGAAGAAATGTTCTTTTCTTAATGTTTCATCTTTATATTCCACATCTGCATCATACCACCTGGAAACCTTGCGCATAATGCTTTCCAGCGACTCTCCCGAAAAGACAAATTCACCGTTCTTCCAGTCTAAAACCGCATCAACATCGATCTTTTTTAGCGTCTGCATTTCTCCGCCATTGGCATCGACAGCTTGCTGCCCGGGTGTTAATATTGCAGCATGATGCCGGTTGTTTTCAACTTTCACCGAGCCCTGTAAAAGGGTTGTCCACGTAGCGGGTTCATCGGCATAGGCCTTAATATTGAAGTGCGTTCCTAATACTTCCACCATCTGACCGTTGGTCAGCACCTTAAATGGTTTAGCTTTATTGTGCGCTACTTCAAAATAGGCTTCGCCGGTAAGTTCTACCTGTCTTTCTTTTCCGGAGAAAGCCGTTGGATATTTCAGGGACGAAGCTGCATTCAGCCATACTTTACTGCCGTCCGGCAAAACCACTGCGTATTGTTTGCCCCTGGGGGTTTCTAAAGTGTTATAATAATTTCCAGCAACGATTGTTTCTCCGGATTGATAAACCAGCAAGCTGTCTCCGGCTTTGTGCACGTCTGTTCCATTCTGCCGGGTGATATCACCCACTTTGGCTTCTTCCAGTATAACCTTCTTTCCATTAGCCAAAGTTAGTATCGCTCCGTTACTGCCGTGTTTGATATCGTGTTTAACTATGCCGGCATAATTAACTGCAGCCGTTTTATGAAAAATAATATATCCGCCAACCGAAAGGCAAAGTATAACGGAAGCTGCTGCAACGACCCGGGGCCACAGACGGCTCGTTCTTGGGGGCGTAATTTGTTGAACCATTCCGGCAGAAAAAATATTTTCGAGTATAGCCTGCTTTTCCTGCTGATCGAGGCTGTACGGCTGCTCTGTGGCAAGCATTTCCCGGTCTACCATTTGTGCCAGTTCTTCCTGAAAGGAAGCCTGGTCTGCCATAGTCAAAAATAGTTGCGTTTCTTCAGCGGTGGCATTTCCGTCTACGTATTTTCTGAATAGCCTGGAAAATTCTGTTTGTTCTGTCATCACTTTTAAAACGCTTTATCCGCGTTTCATAAGCTTGACGATAGTGAGGCCTCGTTAGGGGTAGTCTGTTTTAACTTTTTCTTAATTTTATTTTAACAGCGACTATTTATGCAAAAAAAACATCAAAAGAAGCATTGCATCCAACCGCTTCAAAAATATCCGGATATTTTTCAGTGCCTGCTTCATATGCGAATGTACCGTTCCGGGACTGAGTCCCAATTCCCTTGCAGCTTCCTCATATTTCAGTCCATGCTCGTGGCAAAGTTGGTACACTTTACGCTGTTGAGGGGGCAAAGATTCCAGTGCAAGCTGCAACATCCGGCCTGTCTCCTGGAATTGTAAGGTTTCTTCTGTTTGAGAATCGCTTTTTTCCAATTGCTCTTCCTGAAGCTGGACGGTGCGAAGAGCTTCGCGGGCCAAAAGGCGAAGCGCATCAATACTTTGGTTACGGGCCATCCTGTTAATATAGGCACCAAAATTGTCGACTGCCTGCAATTTTTCCCGCTTGTTCCATATCTTGAGAAATACATCCTGTACCACTTCTTTAGAATGTGGCCGCGACTTCGTGAGTTTATAAGCGATGTTAAAGATGAGTTGGTTGTGATGTTCAAAAAGAACGCCAAAAGCACGATGGTCCCCTTCTGCTATTTTCGCCAGCAGATCGCTTTCATTAAAAAGGGGGGGTATTGCCATAACTACTTTATCACTACCTTAAATTTAGCTAAAATTTCTCTTTTCAAACCCTTAAATAACGCACTTCTCCGGGAAATTAAGAAAAAGAGCCGCTCAATATTAATTATAATTTTTAAAACCGCTTATATTCAAAGGGTTTTACGGTTTGATCATCGTACTTCCGAAGTTAACAAGAGAAAGTGGAAAATAGTGTTAAGTTGAATTAGAGGAGTAATCCCGTATTTTTATAGTTTCAAATTTTCTTCAAAATATCGCCATTAGTCAATACGGAATTGTCTTTCAGCCATTCTTGATTAAAAACAAGGATAAAACGTTATCATGTATCACCTTTAAGTAAGAGCCTGCTCTCATATTCCGATTTTGCTCAGGTTACCAAAAAACTAGAAAGCGACGCCTTAAATAATATTCATGCCTTTGGAGCCGAATTTGATTTAAAGGTTTCAAAGCGAAGCGATGGAAAAGTTCCAATATCCAAAATTGAAGGAAAGAGCAGTCGTAGCTATATTATTCAAAAGGGAGGGACTGCACATGTTCAAATATAGTATGCTTATGTGGATATTATGAATCTATTAACCACCTATTCCGGAAAGTAAAAGATAAAGCCAAACAGTTAAGTGTTTGGCTTTATCAAAAAATCAACGATTATAATGGCGTAAATTTAAAACTATGAATAATTACTTCAACAGGCTGATTATCAGATGGGGCATATCCATTAAAAAGCCATAAATTCATATGTACCGGCATACTAAGCGTACTGATAGAGGTGCCCGGGGTGTTAAACGTATCAGTCTGAAACTCATTTGCATCCCCATCCTGGAAACCATAAAGGCTTTGCAGTTTTACACTGCTGCTGGTTCTCTTGAATCTATGGGTTGTATAAGTACCGTTAGGTGTGGTAAACGAATGGGTAGTTGATCCGGGGCTTCCAGTAACACCGGTTGCAGGCCAAATCGTATAATTTAAATTATCCCAGGCAGCATTTCCCCAACGGGCTATCTCGATATCCATTTCGTCGTGGCCATCATTACCCGAGTAGTTATACATCCCGAAAACAATGTTTTTATCAAACGAGCCTAATGTTCCTTCAACCTGCCACTGGTAAGTTCCGTATCCAAGGCTTGCTGTAGTATAAACCTCTGCGCATTCCCAATGGTTGTTTGATGCATTTTTCGCAATTTTTAAATGCAGCCAGCCATTGGCATCAACCCAGGCATTTGATCCGTTCCAGTAATTTGGCCCGGGGCTTACCTGGCCGCTCGGAGCGCTCACAACCCAGGTATAACCGGCAAAGGATAAAGTGCTGTTTACTGTTTTTTGTTTCGTAACAGCGGTAGCTTTACTTGCCGATTGTACGTTTGAGCTTTCTTTTTTACAAGCTGTAACCATTACAGCTGCGAGAAGTAACAAAAACATTTTTTTCATAGTGTTTGTAAATTAATTTGTTAAAAAATTATGTGGATTGTTTGTATTGCATGGTGTTATATAATTACATTCTTAACATGGCTTCAATGTCTTTTTACGTTACTACTCTTTAGTGCTGAATTGCCTTACGCATTGGAAACTTATACTATTTTACGGCCTGATGAATAACAGTAAGCAGGGAACTGGAGCCGGTCGCGTCATAATCGGCAGCCCACAGATACGCTCCTTTAAAGCCGTTTGCATTGATATAATTGGCCTTTTGAGTTACCAGCGGAACGCCGTTGTAGTATACTCCTTTGGCAATATCGGCCTTTTCTTTACCCGCGTTTACAGGGTCGGCAGCTATAATAGATTTGTAGGTCATGTAATCATATGAGCCCCAGCTTTCGTTGTTTCCCGCTGCGTTAAGCGAGTTGTAACGCAGGCCAAATGCCGGTATCCCAACAACAAGTTTGCTGGCTGGCAAGTGAAAGGTTGTCCATGCCTGGGCGCCCGATACCATAAAATCATAGCTTGATGATTGCCCCACAGGAGCATCCGGGCCGATATGCATATTATCTTCAAAAGCGTGGATATTTACCCAGTCGGCCTTTGAAAGATCCGGGTACTCCCAATGCTGGTAGTTTACCGGTGCGGTAACAGTAACTAAGGCGCCCGCTGGTAAGGCAGCTTTTAATGCCGTTAAAAATGGCCCGATAGCATGAATATTGTCAGGGGCGTTCCCCGAGTTGATATCTGTCATATAAATATCTACACCATCCAGTTTTTTTCGGGCAACGTAAGCTTTTACCGAATCGATGAGTAATTTCATGGATGTTGGGTTACGGATAGCTGTGCCGAAATCATTGCTTTCGTAAATGGCCCAGCCATCGATACCCGAAAGGTGACCGCTGATGCCCATAATAACCGGTATGCCTGCAATATGGGCACGGGCCACAATTTCATTTACATGCTGGTTTACGTTTCCTTTGGATACATCAAGCGTACCATCCGCGGCAACTTTACCTACCTGGTACTCCAGGTGTGTGATATTACTCCAAACCACATCGGCAGCAGTACCATCTTCTGTAAGGTTGGCCAATACCACCTTTGTATAAGGTTTAAACGTATAGGTTGATGGATTTACCAATACCTTGGTTTGGCGCGATGTTGAATCGCCGTTGTAAGTGGCTACCAGTTTAATGGTATACTCGCCGCCTACGGTCGGGGTAAATTTAAATGCAGGATCGGCCGACATTTCTTTACCGTTTACCTGCCAGCTTATTTTAACCTTGCCCGCCGGCGTAAACAACACGCCCGAAAAACTAGCGCTTGCTCCCTCGTTAATGATCTGGTTTGATCCAAACACCTTCAGATTATCAAATATCCTTGGGTAATATGGATTAGCCTCCTCCTGTTTTTTTACTTCATCTTTTTTACACCCGGTAAATGCCATAAGCATTACCAGCATTAATACCGGTATAGGTGTATACTTAATCTTTTTCATGTTTAATATTTTTAAATAGTAATTGATCATTTTGTGTGTGATTTTATCACTGTATTAATAGTGCCCAGCAACGAATTTGCCCCGGTTGCATCCTGCCGCAATTGCCATATCATGATGCCCCCGGCCTTTCCAATCGCCAGCTCCGTTTTGGCCTTTATGGTTGTAATGCCGTTGTAATAAATTATGCCTCCGCCACTAACCGTTACCTGGTCAGGGTTCACGGCATCGGGATAAGTGGCAGCAATCTGGCCGAACGACATATCAGCCGGTGCATTTGTACCAAAGCCATAACCATAAAAAGGCACCCCTAAACTGAGTTTTTCTTTGGCGATACCACGTGTGCCACTCCAATAAGCCATGTCGTCAACCGCCATACTATAAGGTGAGTGCTGGCCGGGATTTGACGGCTTCCACGGACCGGTTTTATCGTATGACATTATGTTGATAAAATCCAGCTTTGCCAATGCATTATCCGGGTATCTGCTGGCATAAACCGTAGCAACGGCGGCAGTTGTAAGCTTGCCTTTGGCTTTTAATGCGGCAGCGAGGGCGGTAACAAATGATTCGTAATTATTATCAATAAGTTCCTGCTCAATATCCACATCTATACCATCCAGCAAATTATCGTCAACAAGCTTTATGAGGCCGGCAATAAATTTGGACTGCATAGCCGGGGTTATCAATTTACTGAAATACACCGGCGGCACACCACCTGCAATAGATGCCAGTACCTGAACCTTATTATTATGGGCCAATATGGCTACCTGTTTCAAATCGGCATCTACAGTAAAATTCCCGTCGGCATCCGGATTAATAAAAGCTACGTTAAGGTGCGTTATTTTGCCCATGTCGATAGCCTTTGCCTCGTTAAGCAGGTTATCCTCGTACCTTAGGTAACCAACCACCCTAAAATTTGCAGCTACCGTTGTGGTGGTATCAGATTTTACTTCGGCCTTTACATTGCTTTTTTTACAGCCGATGGCATTCAGCAACACAAAAACAATGGTAGTTAGCAGGGCTTTATTTTTTAATATCTTCATTTGTTATCTTCTGTCAGGTTTATTGTTTATCCCACCAAATACGTGCTGTCCAGGTATCTTTACCACCAAGTGCGGTGATTGCAGCCGCAATGTTTGCCGAGTTTTGTTCGCGCTCGGTTAAAGGGTATTCAAACCTGCGTGGTATAGTTGTTACGTCCGATTCGGCTGTTACACCAGGCACCAAAACAGGGTAGCCAGTGCGGCGCCATGTAGCATATGCTTCGGGCCCGTTCATCAATTGGGCAACCCATATTTGGGTATCTATTTGCTGCAGTTCTTTGCCTGGGGCAAGCTGGTTATCCTGTTTAAATTTCAGGATCTCGGCTGCGCTCAATGTTGGCCCGGTTGGGTATAAGCCAAGTTGCAGACAGGCAGCCTCCAAACCGTTTTCAAAATGCTGTTTGGCTGTACCACCTAATGCAAGGCCCCAGCGCGTATTAGCTTCGGCCAGCAAAAATTCAACTTCAGCATAGGTCATGTGTAAATAGGGGGCATCGCTGCGCACCATAAAATCGGCCAGTTGTACCTTTTGCCCTCCGTTTGGAACAGACAATGTACCGCGCCCGGGATAATCGATGTTGATTGGCCCTAAAAAATCATCATAATTGTATTTACCCGGACCAACGCCTATCAGGCCCACCTGTGCTTTTACCTGCGTTGTAACATCAAGCCTATCGGTCAATTTATCGGGATTAACCCAGTATGCGCGTGCGATATAGTTCAGGCGTGGGTCATTGGTGGCCTTCATTTCATCAAGCAGTGTTGTACAAACCCTTGGGCGGCCATCGTCCTGGTATTGGTTGATGCCTACAGATACACCGTTACCCCTGATCTCTGAATATCCATTGGTGATATTTATATAATCCAGTTTACAGATATCATCGTTACTTGTCATTAACCCGGCGTTGAAAGCATCTGTAGCCTCGACTTTGGCTGTTGCATTATCAATTTTTACCAAACGCATAGCTAACCGCAAGCGTAGCGAATTGGCGAATTTTTTCCACTTGGTTAAATCGCCATGGTATAGCAGTTCGGTACTAACCTCATCGCTGCTGCCCGAACTTAGCTGGGCAACAGCTGCTTTCAACTCCTTAAAAAAGTCGGCATAAATATCCTTTTGGGTATCAAATTTGGGGCGTACTGTACCATTAATATAGGCTTTACCTGCCTGTGTATAGGGGATATCGCCATATAAATCGGTGAGCCTTGCAAAAACATAAACCTTCATAATGCGGCAAATGGCATTCAGGTTGGGTTTGGATGTGCTGCGTTGTACGGCATCAACAATATTTAAAACATCATTGGGGTAGCCCAGTTCCCAAAGTTCAGACATGTACTGCCTGTCTTCAATATATGCGCTGCCATAGCGGTTATAATAAGCGCCACCTATTTGCTGCGCCATAGGCATAGTAAGGATAATGCTCGTACGCTCATTAATAGTTACATCGCCGCCAAACCTTAACTCTACATAATTAAGCTGATTAATAGGATCAAGGTTGGCAGATTTTGTTGGGTCGGTATTGACATCTCCAAATTTTTTGCAGGAGAATAGCAATAACGGCATCAGGAGTGCAGCCAACGTATATTTGTTTAAAGTTCTTTTCATGTTGTTCGTTCTTAAATTATACATACCTGTTAAAACCTGAAGTTGACGTTAAATCCCCAGCTTCTTCTTGAAGGTAATGAACCATACTCCAGGCCCTGACCGTTACCGTTGTTGTAGTTTGAATCGGGATCAACGTTCGGAACATTTTTATGGATAATAAACGGGTTGCGGCTTACTACAGCAACCGTAAGGTCTTTAATGCCCAGTTTTGCAATTGCGGATGAAGGGAACCTGTAGCTTAGCGTTATTTCCCGCATTTTTATGTAGCTGGCATCGTAAATAAACGGTGTAGCAACACCATTGCCATCACTATAAAATTGCGACCAGTAGTTTGAAGGATCAACCGCTGTAGTATTCTTCGTATAAATGGGATTTCCGTTTGAATCGGTACCCGTTTGTAAAACACCTTGTGGTATGTAGCCCTGTACTTTACCTGCTGCGCGCCATTGCTCAATGGTCATACCGGCGGTTTGGCGTTGTTCTTCAGATTTTATCCATTCGGCACGGCCCGGTAATGTAGAAACGTGACTGCCCCTTATAATAGCAAACATATTGGTCATCGAAAACAGGTCGGCGCCATGTTTAATATCAATAACCGCGCTTAAGCCAAAGTTTTTGTAACGAAAGTTATTAGCTAAGCCGCCCGTCCAACTCCAGGTGCCTTTACCAAGCACACTGCGCTCTTCGGCTTGTTTTGGCGCCAGTGTTTGCGGATCGAGCACAATGTTACCCTGAGGATCGCGCTGATAATCAAAGCCCAAAATAGAGCCATATGGCGACCCCGGTTTTGCCACTACTGATACGCCCAACCAGCGCGCGTCAGACAGCGACAGGTATGGAATACCATCGGCAAGGGATAACACTGTATTGGTATTTTTGGCGAAGTTGACATTGATTTCCCAGCCAAAATCTTTGGTGGCTACCGGCGAACCATTCAATGCTATCTCGACACCCTTATTGCCTATTACACCGGCGTTAACCAGTTGCTGCGCAAACCCCGATGATAATGGCGCCGGCACCAGATTAATCTGATCGCGTGACTTAGAGTTATAATAAGAAACGTCAAGATTTAACCGCTCGCCAAAAAACTTTAGCTGTGTACCAATCTCAAACGATTTGGTACGTGTAGGTTTCAGGTTTTTGTTGGGTAATACAGTGCTGGCTATCCCTCCTACCGAGGTACCGTTAAAGGTTTGCGGATACAGGTTATAATTTAAGTTTAATAGATAGGGATCAGTATCGTTACCAACCTCGGCACCAGATATTCTTAATTTACCAAAAGAAAGTATTGAAGGGTTTATCTTAAAAAAATCGCTAAAGATAAAGCTTGCGGCAACCGAAGGATATACATAGCTGTTGTTATCTTGTGGCAAGGTTGACGATGCATCTTTACGTACACTGGCATCAACATACAGGTATGATTTATAACCAATGCTTAACAAAGCGTAAGCTCCGTTGTTGCGTTTGCGGTAATGGTTTTCAACAACCGATTTATCTGAAAAGCTGTTGGGGCTTACCACATCGGGTACGTTAAGATTGATAAAAGTTGAGGTTGTACCGGGGTTATCTATCCTTGAAAAACTGCCACCCAGCCTTAAGGCCAGGTTAAGCGATGGGCTTACCTGCTTTTGAGCTGTCAACAAGGCATCGCCTTCGGTAGTGCCCATTTTTTGAGCAAACTGATCCAGTTCACCGGCCAATGCGCCGGGTGTGGTACGCGGGCTGAATTTATTGTAAGTAAGATAAGTAAAATCGGTGGAGATGCGGCCTTGCAGGTTTAGCCAGCTGGTTATGATATAGTTACCTTGTAAAGTACCTATAAACCTGTTTTTACGGGTTTCGTTCCGCATTTCGTTAATCACCCAGTAGGGATCTAAACGATATTGGCCGCCTCCCCAGTCAACATAATTACCTTCACTGTCTTTATAGCCGTTTTTAAAGTAGGCCTGGTCAACGTTATTAGCCAAGCCAACAAAGGCATTGCCGATGTTGCCAGGATCATCGGCCAGCGCGGGACGGTTAACCACATCTTCGTTAAGATACATCACCTTTGCCGATAGCGTAACCTTGCTGCCGAATTTGGAACTGCCATTAAAATTAAAAGTATTACGACGTAAATTACTACCCGGCACAATATCCCGGCTGCGCATATCGGTTATTGACAAGCGGAATGATGAAATATCGTTTGAATTAGAAAAAGCTACGTTGTTGGTGGTTGTGGCGCCGGTGCGAAAAAAGTTGTCGATATTATTTTCCACCAACGCGTAAGGGCGGTATTTGCCGTCAAAACCAATAACCTGTAAATTAGGATCGAGTCGGGGGCCGAAGTTATTAAACAGAGTGTTTTTTGCCTGCGATGGATCTACCACCATTTGCTCGGCAGTACCCTGACCATAAATATATTGGTAATCGTTGTAATGGGTAAGTTGGTTTTCAATGGAAGAGGTGCTGTTAACCTCAATACCCAGTTCTTTTTTAGAGTTACCCTTTTTTGTAGTAATCAATATTACACCATTACCTGCACGGCTGCCATACAGCGCAGAAGCCGAAGGGCCTTTCAATACTGATATCTTGTCAATATCATCGGGATTAATGGCCGAGATGGCATCGCCAAAATCAAAACCACCTGAGTATTTGCCGCCGCCTACCTGGCCATAGTTTGAGTTGTCTATCGGCACACCATCAACTACGTAAAGCGGCTGGTTGTTACCCGTAATGCTGGTATTACCCCTGATGATAACCCTTGATGAACCCGCAGGGCCGCCGGCCGTGCTGTTGATGATTAACCCTGGTACTTTACCGGCAAGCGAGTTGATCACATTTGGCTCGCGGGCATGTTTAAGGTCGTTACCGTCCACTTCGGCGGTAGCATAGCCTAATGAGCGCTCTTCTCTTTTTATGCCGAGGGCTGTTACCACTACGGTATTGAGTTCGGTAGCTTTTGTTTTGAGCGTAATCTTTACGGTTTTAACTTTATCGGTAGCGACGATTGAATTGATTTCATAACCCATCATGGCAAAGGTTACAATATCGCCGTTGGCTACAGTTATTACAAAGCCGCCCGTTTCGTTGGTTACAGCCGACCGGTTTTTGGTAGTATTTACAACGGTAACACCCGGCAGCGGCTGATTTTGATCGTCGGTTACTTTGCCAGTGAGGCTAAAATCTTCAACAGCCTGCGAGCTTATTTTTGCAGGTGGCTTTTCTGACTGAATCATTACCGTTTCGCCCACAATTTTATACTGGGCATGAAGTTCCTTCGTCACAAGGTCAATTACCTGTTGCAAATTTTGTTTGCTGATTGTAAGGCTGATCTTTTTTTGCAAATCAAGATCTTTAGGATTGTATGAAAAATGCACGTTGGCAGCTTTCTCAATCTGGTTAAATACAGTCGGTATTGGTGTATTTTTCCAGTTGAAAGAATAGGCCTGTGTGGATGACTGCGCGTACCCGGAGGATGATACAATCAATAATATTGACGGTATCATCCTCTGCAGCATCCAGGAGAGCAATCGTGAACGGAGTAGTGGTTTTTGCATATAGTTTGGGTTTTTAGATATTTAAAATCATTAGGTTTAAATTCAGAATATCAGTTTTATGAGGTTGCCGTCCTGTTTGTAGGTAAAATGATTGGTAAAGCCAATGGCATCCAGTACTTCGGTAATGCTTTTTCCGCTAAACTCGCCGGTAAATGATATACTATCAGCCGCTTTATCAACCGGGGCAATTACTATCCCGTACATGGCCTTCATTTTCATGGCAATCTCCAATAGACTGGCACTTTTAAACACCAATTTTCGGTTTATCCAGTTTTGAAGGTCGTTGGCATTAAAATTGGTTTGGGTAAATACCTTGTCGCCCTTAAAAAGTGCAGCTTTCTGGCCCGGTATAAGGGTTACGTCGGCCACTTCCAAATCGGGCTGCGTACACTCAACTTTAACTTTACCGGTTGATAACATTACACTTGCCACGCCCGCTCCTGAATAGCTTTCAACCTTAAATGAGGTACCAAGGGCGGTTGTAGCCGTTTTACCGGTAATTACCACAAAGGGCTTGCGTTTATTTTTTGTAACAGAGAAGAAAGCCTCACCGCTTAATAACAGATGGCGGTTATGGGCATTATAATCGGTGGCAATTTTTAAAGAAGTTGCCCCGTTAAGCAGCGCTGTACTGCCGTCGGGTAACCGGATAAACTTACGTTCGCCGACACCGGTTTGCCCTATCAGTTTATAATTATTGTCGTTGGCCGCGCTGTAAAGGGCCGCACCTGTAATATTGGTATTTAGCTGATACACGGCGAACGCGCCTGCCATAATCAATAATGCAGCGGCAACAGTCATCCATCGCTTAAAATAATTACGTAAGCCAACAACCCTGGTTTCTGGCTGTTCTGCTTCAACTGTTTCTTCCAGTGCGTTTTTAAGGCGTTGCAGTTCTGCGGCCTTTTCTGCAGCGCCAACTTTAATGCTCAATAACAGGCATAACTCACGGGCATCATCCATTTTTTTGCCAATACCAGGATTCTGGGCTAATATATTTTCCCATTTGGCAATCGCTTCTGCACTTTCGGCATAGCAGTATGCCACAAAGCTATCGTCGGTTAAAAAATCTTCTGTTTGGTATGAAGAATAGTCCATTTGTAATATAATTTGAAACGTTTACATACAAGTGCAATAGATTATTCTTTTTTACCAATGCTTTTCAAAATAAATTTTATGTTTCAGTTTTCAGGACAGCGCTATTGCATTATTCAATAAGTATTATGTAGTTTTATAAAAATTTTAAAAAGTTAATCATTTGTAAATCATGCGTTAATTTTCAATATTTAGATGGAAGTATCAAAAACAGTGCTGATGAGTCCTAAACACAAGGACATTTACAAGAACTGGCAATTGCTTGCAGAAGGTGAAAAGCAGGGACTTTA
>Ga0307515_10000140_pt1 | contig 172330 bp, 158 predicted proteins | sample 17_EM_MG_FD_194513 | JGI IMG/M metagenome (GOLD analysis project Ga0307515, IMG submission 194513) | Populus trichocarpa ectomycorrhiza microbial communities from riparian zone in the Pacific Northwest, United States - 17_EM | ecosystem: Host-associated > Plants > Roots > Unclassified... | reverse complement strand
GCAGTTCCCCGCGCCCCTAAAAACCCACCTGGACGCCAACCCCCCAGGGGCGCGGGGAACTGCGCGACAAGCCCCCACCGGCCCGCACCCGACCCACAACCGAACCACCCGAGTCGAACTCCGCTGGCCCAGAAACCTCCCCGACGGTGGACGTCACGGCTTCACCCCCCAACACCGAATACGCCTCGAACGCGCCCTCCCCGCAATGGCCGCCCGCCTCGCAGACGCCCTCCCTGAGGGCGCGCATCGCGTGCACATCCTCGGTTTCGAAGAGCTGATGTACGCCCCGTTGAGACTGGCCCGCGAGTTGGAACAGGTCGTAGACGCTGGTGTCACCTACTCCACCACCACCCGCTCGCCCGTCCTCGCGGTGGACGACCCCGGCTACGCGATACGAACCCGCCTGACCTTCCCGGCCCACGACACCCCCGCCGACGGCCCGGGCGACCGCTACGCCTACAACATCGCCGGCGCCGGTTTCGACGCGGTCGTCGCCGTGATCGACGACACTGCCGACACCCCCGAACTCCACGCCCCGGACGGCCTGTTGGCGAGGCTCGCCGAACACACCCCGCACGTCATCCTCGCGGTAGTGCCCTCGTACGTCCCTGAAAGGCCCCCCATGCTCCCCGAGCCCCTCCGCGGCCCCGCCTTCTCCTCGTACGCGCCCGAAGAGGTCGGCTGGCTGCTCCAGGACCTCTCGGACGTGACGCTGGAGGCGCCGACCGAGGAGCGCGAGGAGGCCATCCAGAGTGGCGGCGCGCATTACGCGGAGTCGCTGCCGGTGGAGTACCAGCCGAGCGAGCAGTACCAACAGCTGTTCCACACCGCCCTGGACGAGGCCGCCGGACGACTCGCGCTGGCCGTGGGCGCCGTCACCGAACTCGTCCTCGCCGAGCGCTCACCCCACCCCGTGCTCGTCTCCCTCGCCCGCGCCGGCACCCCCGTAGGTGTCCTGATGCGCCGCTGGGCCCAGTACCGCCACGGTCTCGAACTCCCGCACTACGCCGTGTCGATCGTGCGCGGCCGAGGCATCGACGCCAACGCGCTCCGCTATCTCGCCGCCCACCACGACCCCGCCGACGTCGTGTTCGTCGACGGCTGGACCGGCAAGGGTGCCATCACCCGCGAACTCACCGACGCGGTCAGGGAGTTCGAGGAGTCCGACGGCATCACCGGCTTCGACCCGGAGATCGCGGTGCTCGCCGACCCAGGATCCTGCGTGCAGACGTACGGCACCCGCGAGGACTTCCTCATCCCCTCCGCCTGCCTCAACTCGACCGTGTCGGGGCTGATTTCACGCACGGTGCTCCGCTCGGACCTGGTCGGCCCGCACGACTTCCACGGCGCCAAGTTCTACCGCGAACTCGCCGGAGTCGACGTCTCCGTGGACTTCCTGGACGCGGTCGCCGCCCGCTTCCCGGAGGTCACGGACGCGGTGACCGTCCTCGCCAAGGAACTGCTGGCCGCCGACCGCACCCCAACCTGGGAGGGCTGGGCGGCAGTTGAGCGGATCAGCGAGGAGTACGGCATCCACGACGTGAACCTCGTCAAGCCCGGCGTCGGCGAGACCACCCGGGTGCTGCTGCGCCGGGTGCCCTGGAAGATCCTCGCGCGAGCCGGTGCGGGTGCCGACCTCGACCACGTCAGACTCCTCGCCGAGCAGCGAGGCGTGCCCGTCGAGGAGGTGGCCGAACTGCCGTACACCTGCGTGGGGTTGATCCACCCCAAGTACACGCGCGGTGCGACCGGTGCCGACGGCAAGGCGGTGGCGGTCTGATGCCGGTACTCGTCGCGAGCGACCTCGACCGTACGCTCATCTACTCCTCGGCCGCCCTCGCCCTGACGATGCCGGACGCGCAGGCGCCCCGGCTGCTCTGCGTCGAGGTGCACGAGAGCAAGCCGCTGTCCTTCATGACGGAGACCGCGGCCGGACTCCTCACCGAACTCGGCGAACTGGGTGACGCGGCCGTCTTCGTGCCGACCACCACCCGCACCCGCAAGCAGTACCAGCGCATCAACCTGCCAGGCCCGGAACCGAAGTTCGCGATCTGCGCCAACGGCGGCCACCTCCTCGTCGACGGCGTCACCGACGAGGACTGGCACGCCGGGGTCCAGGCAAAGCTGGCCGCCGAGTGCGCGCCACTGGAGGAGGTCCGGCAGTACCTGGCGGACACCGCCGACCCGGCGTGGGTACGCAAGCACCGCGTCGCCGAGGACCTCTTCGCCTACCTCGTCGTCGAGCGCGAACTCCTCTCCGAGGAGTGGGTGAAGGAACTCGCGGTCTGGGCGGAGAACCGAGGCTGGACGGTCTCGCTCCAGGGCCGCAAGATCTACGCCGTCCCGAAGCCCCTCACCAAGAGCGCAGCGATGCGAGAGGTGGCCCACCGCACGGGCGCCACCCTGACCCTGGCAGCCGGCGACTCCTTGCTGGACGCCGACCTCCTGCTGGCAGCAGACAAGGCCTGGCGCCCAGGCCATGGAGAGCTGGCAGACGAGTCCTGGACGGCCCCCAACGTCACGGCCCTACCCGAGCGAGGCGTCCTGGCGGGCGAGCGAATCCTGCGCGAGTTCTTGACACAGTCCCGTACAGTCGCCCTTTTTTAGGGGCGCGGGACTGTATCGATTTGCGGCTCCGCCGCGCGGGCGCGACCAGCCCCCACGCACCCGCACCCGACAACGCACAGACTCTGCCTAGCCGCAGCACCCGCCACCACAACAACCGCCGCCCCCGCCGCCCCCTCCGGCCGCGGGGGCAGAGGACGTACCCCCCACCGCCACAGCCGACAGCAGCTTCACCGTGTCGTCATGCCCGGAGGGACAGTCCGCCGGCGCGGAGGACTCCGCCATAGGTCGGCTGACTTCGAATGTGGTCCCACAGGTCCGGCAGCGGTACTCGTAGCGAGGCATGGCATCAGGCTAACCCCCACCTCACATGAGCCTCACATGAGTACGGCACCTTGTTTTTTCATGAAGGTTTCGGCTGTGTCCTGTTCTGTCGTTTTCTTATATGGAGAACTTGCGAAGACCACTGGTAATTTGAGGGCGTCGCGTGATCTGTGAGGCCGGGGGGAACCGGGATTTGCAGTCGCGTCCGCGGCAACCTGGACAGACCCTCGTACGACTGTGCGTCTGCCTGTGCGAGCAATACGGAGTGCGGAGGGGAACGCGTCGTGAGCCACGAGGGGGAGGGGGAAGAGCCTCAGCGACCGGACGAGACCATGCAGTTGAAGCTCCCCGCCGGGTTCCGTCCGGACGAGACCATGCAGCTGCGGTTGTCCGACCTGGAGATACCGGAGGCGTCCGAGATACCCGAGGGGGAGACGAAACCGGTCCGGCACCGGGGGCGCAAAGCCCACCGCGCGTCCCTCCGCAGCCGTCTCTCCCGCCTCGCCGCGATCCTCCGCACCCGCTTCGCCCCCGTCGCCGCCCGCCTCGCCCCGGCCGTGATCTTCCTCACGCCGTACGTCCGCAAGCTGCGCCCGATGTACCCGCGCCCGGGCCGTACGGACTGGCGCCGCTGGATACCCTCGTGGCGGCAGTCGGTCGGGGGCGTCCTGGCCGTCGTAGGTCTCAGCGGAATGTTCCTGGTCGTCGCCTACGCGACCACCGACATCCCCTCGAACCTCAACACGTACGCCACCCAGCAGGACAACGTGTACTTCTGGTCGGACGGGACGCCCATGGCCCGGACCGGCTGGGTGCAGCGGCAGGCGATGCCGCTGAAGGACATCCCCGAGGACGTCCGCTGGGCCGTGCTCGCCGCGGAGAACCAGAGCTTCTACAGCGACCCCGGCATCTCCGTGAAGGGCATCGGCCGCGCCCTCTACCGCACGGTCGGCCAGGGGGACACCGAGGGCGGTTCGACGATCACCCAGCAGTACGTGAAGAACGTCTATCTGACCCAGAACCAGACGGTGAGCCGCAAGTTCACCGAGGCGATGATCTCCCTCAAGCTCGACAACAAGATGAGCAAGGACAAGATCCTTGAGGGCTATCTCAACACCAGCTGGTTCGGCCGCGGCACCTACGGCCTGCAGCGCGCCTCGCAGGCGTACTACGGCAAGGACGTCAGTCAGCTCAACGCGAGTCAAGGCGCCTTCCTGGCCTCGCTGTTGAAGGGCGCGGGCCTCTACGACCCGACGCTCAGCAAGGCCAACCACGCCCGGGCGGTGGCCCGTTGGTCGTGGATCCTGGACCGCATGGTGAAGATCGGCAAGCTGTCGCCGGCCGAGCGCGCCAAGTACAAGACCTTCCCCGAGCCGCTCAAGCAGTCGAAGACCTACGACACCGGAAAGCAGAGCGACTACCTGGTCGAACTGGCCACCCAGTACGCGAAGAAGACCGCGCACATCTCGGACAAGGACTTCGACCTCGGCGGCTACCAGATCTACACGACCTTCGACCGTAAGCGGGAGACCGAGCTGACGGACGCCGTGAACAAGGCCCGCAAGGACGCGCAGAAGAAGAACGCCGACACGGCGAAGACCGCGCACTACGGCGCCTCCTCGGTGGCCTCCGACGGCCGGATCCTCGCCGTCTACGGCGGCCCCGACCACCGTACTCAGGGCTACAACGACTCCAACTCGACCACGGTGCCCGCCGGTTCGGCCTTCGAGCCGTTCGTCTACGCCGCCGCCCTGGAGCACGGGGTCACCAAGACCCGTGGCAGACCGCCGACTTCGGTCACCCCGGACACGCTGTACGACGGGAACGACGGCGTGCCGATCACCACACCGGAGGGGCCGTACTGGGACCGCAGCGGCAAGAAGGTCGCCGCGCACAACGACGGCAAGAAGTCCTACGGGCAGATCAGTCTGCGCCAGGCCCTCGCCCAGTCCGTGAACACCCCGTTCATGCAGCTCGGCATGGACACCGGGCTGACGACCGTACGGAAGACCGCCGAGGACGCCGGGCTGCTCTCCTCCAGCTTCGGCGCACAGGTACCCGCGCTGTCGCTGGGGAATGCGACGCCCAGCGCCTTGCGGATGGCGAGCGCGTACGGCACGTTCGACGCCGGGGGCGTCCACACCGAGCCGTACTCGGTCCGCCGTATCACCCGTAACGGCGCCGCGGTCGCCCTGGAGCGGCCGGAGCCGACCCGGGCGATGAGCAGGACCACCGCGAGCGAGGTGACGGATGGGCTCACGGACTCCTTCGGCCTCGCGCATCCCACCGCCGCGAAGACCGCCGGGACCGAGGTGGCGGGCAAGACCGGTACCACCCAGGACGACACCGCGGCCTGGTACGTCGGCACGGCCAAGTCCGTGTCGACCGCCGTCGTCGTCTACCGCATCGACCTGGGCAAGAGCCTCGAACCTCTGCCGCTGAAGGGAGTTTCCGGCACGCCAGTCACCGACGTCCCCTACGGCATCTGGTCGAGAGCCATGACCCCGCTCGGCTGACCACCGCAGCGCAACCGCCACCTCCTCGCAGAATGAGCCGCCCATGAAGCCTCGGACGAAGGCACCGTCCGGCCGCCGCCGCAGAGCCCCTGAACCGCGCCGTCGTACCCCGAAGCCGGGGTTCCTCACCCTGGCCGTGTTCCTTGTCGTCGCCTCGCTGGTGACCGGGTATCTGGCGCTGAACCGGGACAACACGGCGCCCACCGCGTCGGCGGGCAAGAACGCCGAGCCGAAGTCGACCAAGGAACCCGCCTGGGACGGCAAGACGAAGGTGCTGGGGGACGGCTCCACTTCGTACACGGGGCCTCAGACCGACCAGTTGAAGGCCGTACCGCTCAAGCCCGGTGAGAAACCACCCCAGTTCGTGGTGTTCTCCTGGGACGGGGCGCTTCAGGGGGACGACAAACTCTTCTCGCACTACCGGGAGATGGCGAAGGAGTACAACGCCCACATGACCTTCTTCCTCACGGGCATCTATCTGCTGCCCAAGAGCAAGAGGGACCTGTACCACCCGCCGATGCACTCGGTGGGCTCGGCCGCGATCGACTTCCCCACCGACCAGCACATCCGGGACACCCTGGAGCAACTCCGCCTGGCCTACGAGCAGGGCAACGACATCGGCACCCACTTCAACGGCCACTTCTGCGAGGCCAAGGGCGGCGGTGAGTGGAGCGTCGCGCAGTGGAAGAGCGAGATCGACCAGTTCTTCTCGTTCGTCGAGAACTGGAAGACCAACACCGGCTACACCGACATCCCGGCCCTGCCCTTCGACTTCAAGAAGGAGGTCGTCGGCGGCCGCGCCCCCTGCCTGGAGGGCCAGCCCAACCTCCTGAAGGCGCTGAAGGGTTACGGCTGGCGCTACGACGCCAGCTCCCCGGGCGACTTCCAGATATGGCCCACCAAGAAGGACGGCCTCTGGGACTTCCCGCTCGAACTGCTCCCCTACGGGGACAACATCCAGGCCCTGTCGATGGACTTCAACTTCCTCTACAACCAGTCGGGCGGCACCACCCAGGGCGACCCCGCGAAGTTCGCCGACTGGGAGAAGAAGACCGTCGACTCGTACATGGCCGGCTTCAACCGGGTCTACTACGGCAGCCGGGCGCCCCTGTTCATCGGGAACCACTTCGAGAACTGGAACGGCAGCATCTACATGAAGGCGATCGACCAGATCATCCCGAAGATCTGCACGAAGAAGGGCGTCAAGTGCGTGTCCTTCAGGGAGCTTTCGGACTGGATGGACGTTCAGTCGCCCCAGACTTTGCAGCAGTTGCGCAGCTTGGACCCGGCCCAGTCGCCGGACTGGTCCACGGTGGTCAAGTGACCTCTCGGGACTGGTGAACTGACCAAGTGCAACCCCCTTCACAGGAGCCACACATGGCGTGCGAAGATGCCCTCGCCCGGTAGGCGTACCGGCGTAGAGGGGAACACCATTGAAATCCAGAAAACTGAGCCGTAAGCGGAGCCGTACGGCCATAATCTCGGCGGCCGCCGCCTCGGTCGTCGCCGGCGTCGCCCTCGTGCCCAACTGGAGCGCGGGCGCTGCCGTCGTCGACGACCCGACCGTGAACGCCGCGACCAAGGCGACCTTCCAGAAGCTGGCCGACGCGGTCTTCACCGACCGCACCCAGGCGCTCGTCCACGGGGCCACGACGAAGCAGACCGCGTCTCGCTTCTCCGGCGACGTCCGCCTCTCCAGCACCCAGTCACGCGACGAGAAGTCGGCGCTGAGCCAGCTGCGCGGCCGCCAGAGCAGCATCGCGAAGCTCGGCGAGACGTACCGCACGGGGACCACCAAGGTCACGCTGGACGCGACCCGGGTGACCGGCCGGACCGCCAAGGCCGACGTCACCGAGACGACGACGCTGACGTACGCGAAGGCCACGGGGAACGAGCCGAAGACCACCGGCTTCCAGGCCCACCACGAACTGACCTTCAAGGCCGACCAGCAGGGCACCTGGCAGCTCTCGAACATCCAGGACACGGACACCGGCGGCCTCGCCGTCAACACGGTGGCCAAGCCCGCGGTCAAGGCGTCGCCCGCCCCGGCCGACGACGGCAACACCACGCCGGACGCGCCGCGCGCGGCCACCACCCGCAACCCGGTGGCGGTCCCGAAGACGAGCACGACGTACGACTACAAGGCGATGGCGACGTACGCCGAGAAGTACTGGAACGTCTACAACACGGCCTACCCGGACTTCAACGGCCACGCGGACGGCGGCGACTGCACCAACTTCGTCAGCCAGTCCCTGAAGGCCGGCGGCTGGAAGCACGTCCCGGGCTATGTCTACGACTACACGAAGTGGTTCGGCACCGCCGACATCCAGTCGGACTCCTTCGTCGGCGTCAACGAGTGGTCCTGGTTCGCGCAGAACTCCAAGCGCACCACCCCGCTCGCCAACGTCTACCAGCTGGAGGTCGGCGACGTCCTCCAGATGGACTTCGACCGGGACGGCGCCAAGGACCACACGATGATCGTGACGGCCAAGAGCAACGGCGTCCCGTACGTCACGTACCACTCGAACAACACCCTGCGCAGGTCGGTGGCGAGCCTCATCGCGTCGTACCCGACCGCGTACTACTACGCCTACCGCACCTGAGTTCCACAGCCCGGCGTAGTCCCACCGGCCCCCGGTCGCATGCTTCGGCACGCGGCCGGGGGCCGTCTCGCGCTCAGTGTCCGGGGGTCCCGCGTTCCTCGCGGATCTGGCCGACCACCCGGGCCACGGACTGCCGTACGGCCTCCGTCTCCGTCAGGAAGTGCCAGTAGTCGGGGTGGCGGCCCTCCAGCGTGGTGACCGCGCGGTCCAGGCGGGCGACGGCGTCGTCGAGCGGGCGGGCGTGGCGCGGTTCGGGCGTGCTGCGGCCGGACATCGCGAGCCGCTGGGCGTCGCGGATCGCGAAGCGGGTGCGGTCGATCTCCTGCTGCGGGTCCTTCTGCACGGCGTTCAGGCGGCGCAGTCGGTCACCGGCGGCCGACACGGCCTCGTCGGTGGTGTTCAGCAGCGCCCGTACGGTCGACAGCAGGGACGTGGCGTCCGGCCAGCGCTGCGCGTCCCGGGCGGCCTGCGCCTCCTTCAGCTTCGTCTCGGCCTGCCGTACGTTCTCGCCGGCCTGCTGCGGCACTTGCTGGAGGTCCTGCCAGCAGGCGGCGGAGAAGCGCCGCCGCAACTCGCTGAGCACCGGGTCGACCTGACCGGCGCGGGTGGTGAGGGCCTGGGCGCGGGTGCGCAGGGAGACCAGCCGGTGGTCGATCTCGGCGGCCCGCTCGGGCAGTTGCTCCGCTTCAGCCCTGATGGCCTCGGCCTCCCGGGCGACCTGCGTCGCCCGCTCCAGCGTCTGCGGAACGCCGTGCTGCCCGGCGCCCTGGTTCAGCTTCGTCAGCTCCGGCCCGAGCGCGGCGAGCCGGGCGGCGAGCGCGTCGGCCCGCAAGCCCGATGCCCGTACGGCGTCCAGGGCGTTGGAGGCGGCGAGCAGTGCCTGCCGGGCGCGCTCGACGGCGGGGGCCAGCCGGGCGAGCTGGGTCTCGGCCTTGCCGAGCAGCGGACCGAGCCCGCTCTCGAACCGGTCCAGCTCCTGCTTGACCTGGCCCAACTGGTCCTTGGCGGCGGTCAGTTCGGTACGGGCGCGGTTCGCGGCCGCGGCCTCCAGGTCGTCGCGGTCGAGGTCGTGCGCGTCGACGGCGTTGATGTACCGGCCGCTCGCCTCGTCGATGCGCCGCCCGAGGGCCTCGAAGTCGGTGACCGCGCGGCGGGCGGCCGGCGAGTCGTCGACCGCGGTGATGGTGTCTATCGAGATCCGCAGATCCCGCTGGGCGGTGTCCAGCTCGTAGAACGCCGCCGCCGCGGCGTCCTTCGCCGCCTGCGCCTCGGCCCGCTGGCTCTCCGCCCGCCCGCCGAACCAGCGCCGGGTGCCGCCGCCGGCGAACGCGGCGGGGAGGGTGAGCACACCGATCAGCAGCGGCAGACTCATCAGCGTGAGGGTGTCGAGGGCGGCCCGGGTGGCGCGAGCGGGGCTGTCGAGGTGTGCGGCACGGGCGGCGGTGGGACCGCGCCGGAGCCGTGTGAGCGGCGAATACGGCTGCGCTGGTGTCGCCGTCACATCCCTCTCCCGTGTTGTCCGTCCTGACCGTTGTCATTCTCCCACCGGTAGAGGACGAACACACGGGCCGGTCAGTTCGCGTTCCGCACCGTGACTTTCCCGTCGCCGGTGTGGGCGGTCACCACATGAGAACTCGACGAGTCCCGGGGCACGGACACATCCACCGATCCGTCCCCGGTCTTGGTGGTCACCCGGTACTCGGCGCCGCCGCCCTTGGGCAGCGCGATCGTCACGGACCCGTCGCCGCTGCGGGCCTCCACCAGGTCGGGTACGGCCCCGAGCTCGAGACGCACGGCCCCGTCACCGGTGGTCGCGTGCACCTTCCGGGACGCCACCTCGGCGTGCACGGACCCGTCCCCGCTGCGCAGGGTCAGCGGCCCGGTGGAGTCGGTGACATGGACAGACCCGTCGTGTGTACGAATGTTCAGCGCATCGGCGAACCCCCGTGCCCGCACACTCCCGTCCCCGTCCTCCACGGTCACGGCGACCCCGCGCGGCACCTCGATCCGGTGCTTGACCGAACAGTCGGCGATCACCCCGGAACACTTCGTCCGCAGCACCAGCCGATCGCCGTCCATCGCCCAGCTCACCTCGGGATCCGAACCGATCGCGACGCTGCCCTGCCACCACCGGGTGACCTCGATCTTCCCCGCCGGGTTCGAGCCCGCCGCGACGATCTCCAGTGCCGAGTCGCCGGAGACGATGGTGAGGGCACGGCCGGACAGGGCGAAGGTGCGGTGATCGGGGTGCTTGTCGTCTCCGGCGGAGGCGGTACCGCAGGCGGTGGCGGCGAGGAGGAGCAGGGCGAGGGTGGTGGTGGCGGTGAGGGCGCGGGTGGTGCGGCTGCGGTTATGGGTGCGGGTGCCGGTGCGGGTCACGGTGATTTCCCCCTGGACGGACGCGGAGTCCTGGTGACTCCTACGGCTCCCCTCGACCGTAGGGAGCGGCGCCCGGCGGGGGCATCCGGCGCGCTCCCGGACTCGGGGTGGGGTAAACCCCCGGAATCCCTCGGTAACGCCCCCGGGATTTCTCCGTGGCGATACGGGTTTGCAGGACAGGCCCCCCGGCAATGTAGGCTGTCGACTCGTCCTGGGCGCGTAGCTCAGGGGTAGAGCGTCGCCCTTACAAGGCGAATGTCGGCGGTTCGAAACCGTCCGCGCCCACCAGGATAAGTAGCAGGTCAGAGGCCTTCCGGGAGTTCCCCGGGAGGCCTCTTTCCGTGCTCGAAGTCCACATGGAGTCCACATCCCCGTCGAGGATGCGCCGCACAGCCGGCCGCGGCCCGAGATCCCGTCCGGCGACGGCACGGCATCCTGCGGAGCACGCCGCCGGGACCTGTGGACGGCTAGCTCTTCCTGCCGTTGAGGAGACCGGCGTAACCGCGGGCCTGTTCCGCGGCGTTGTGGTGCCAGGTGGACTGGGTGTGGTGTTCGTCCGCCAAGGAGGGTTCCGCGGTGGTGAGTTCGTCGTAGATGGCGGATATCTCGTCGTGGACGGCCGCTATGGCAAGCCTGTTGGCGCGTACCGCGTCCGCGTGGCCGCGGTGGGTCTCGATCAGGAGTGGGTCGTCTCCGATGGGGGCGGAGGTCGGGCCGTGGGCGTGCAACTCGCTGTATTCGTCGTTGAGTTCGGTGGCCCGGGCGTCCAGGTCCGTGCGGCGGAGGTGCAGGGCGGAGCCGCGGGCGCGCAGGCTGGCCTCGTAGGCGTGGGAGCCCGGGAAGCGGATCGCGTCCAGGCCCGAGGTGACCGCGTGCGGTCGGTCGGGGCGCAGCCTGGCGTAACGGGCGTCCGCCTCGGCCGCCACCTCCAGCGTCTTCAGTTCCGGCGGCAGGGCGCTGCGTCCGATGGCCGCCCAGCCGTGGACGTCGCTGTACCACTTCTCGTGGGCGGACTGCCGGGTGATGCCGGCGGCGTCACCGATCTGGTTCCAGGTGGTGCCGCGTTCACGCTCGGCGACCACCGCTTCCCGTACGACGTCTTCCATACGACGCTGAAGATTCAGGGCGGTGCGGAGCAGGTCGCCCGGCGCGGGGTCCGGCTCGACCGGTACGGCATCCAGTACCGCGTCGGCCAATTGACGGAGCGTCAGAGCCAGGGCCACGCGGGACTCGTCGCGCGGCGACAGCCGGTGCAGCTCGGGTGAGGCCGGTACGGAGGACGCGTCGTCGGTATCGGTCATGCCGTCAGGCTAGCCCTGACATTCCCGTGCCGGGGTGGGGAGTTGAAGCCGTGGCGGGTGTCACAGCCGTCGCGGCTCGGCGGGCCGAAGACGTTCAGAGATGTCGCGGATTCCGGGGGTGATGGGCAGGATGGACTCATGACCGAACCCGGCACCACGCCCTCCGCCTCCGTGCTGTCCCTGTGGTCGAAGGACTCGGTGCTGTCGATCGGCTCGGTGGGGTCGGTGCTGTCCATCGGGTCCGTCGGGTCGGCCCTGTCCGTCGGGTCGATCGGGAGCACGCTGTCGGTCGGGTCGATCGGCTCGGCCCTGTCGTTCGTCTCGGCCGGGTCGTGGCTGAGTGCGGGGTCCGTACTGTCCGCGCAGTCGCGGTGGTCGGTGCTGTCCTGGCGTTCGACACGCGGCTTCCGGGCCGTCGGGGTCGGTGCCGTGGGGGCTGTGACGGTCCTGTTGGTGGCCCAACGGGCGCTGCGAAAGCCGTAGTTGAGGGCGACGACTCAAGGCCTACGTCAACTCGTGTCGCCCAGGTCGCGCTAGCCGCACTCATCCTCCTTGCCGTCCGCCGGAGGCGTCTCGTGGGCGTGCTTCAGGCGCATCCGGCCCTCCACGCGCTCCGTCGCCGCGACCTCCGTCCAGAAACGGTGGCCGCTGACGAAGACCGCGAGCTCGTGCTCCCGCTGCCGGAGCTTCTCCACCTCGGCCTGTTCGTCGGGCGTCCAGCCGGGGGACGCGGGGCGCTCCACCTTGCGCCAGCCGCCCACGTCACTGAACCCGTCCAGGGGCTCGACCGACCAGGGAAGCCGCTTCAGCAGGGCCGACAGCTCGGCCCGGACCTGATGCAGCTCCTCCTGACCGGCGAGGAGGTCACTCGGGAAGTCATAGGTCGTAGCCACGCGCTAATGCTACGCCTGTTCGAATTTGGGTCGCGAGTTCCTTCCGGGACTTCATACGAACGGGTGGGCCGCCGAAGGGTGACCGTTTCGCTCCGGCCGCCCCCGCACCTCGCGGAACCTCAGTCATTTGACACATTCCGGCGCGCGCCGTTCCCGGCACGGTGGACGGAGTGAACATCCACTCCGACATCGGCCAGGGAGAAAACATGCAGGCGCTTCAGTACGCGGAGTACGGCGGTCCCGAGGTGTTGCGGCTCGTCGACGTGCCGTTGGCCGAGCCCGGACCGGGGCAGGTGCGGGTCGCCGTACGGGCGGCCGGCGTCAATCCGAGGGACGCCAAGCTGCGCGGCGGGCGGTTCGCGTCCGAGCCGTTGGCGCACCCGGCCGGGCTGGGCATGGAACTGTCCGGTGTCGTCGACGCCGTAGGGGACGGGGTGGACGTCTGGCGCGTCGGGCAGCCCGTGTTCGGGCGCTCGGTGACCCGGGACGCCGTCGCCACCCACGCGCTCGTCCCGGCCGACGACCTGGTCGCCAAGCCGGACCGGCTCACCCACACACAGGCCGCCGCCCTCCCGATCGCCGTGGAGACCGCCTACCGGGGTCTGCGGCAGCTCGGCGTCGGCCCCGGCGCGACCCTGCTGATCCACGGCGCCTCCGGCGGGGTCGGGCTCGTCGCCACCCAGCTCGCGCTCATCGAAGGACTCACTGTCGTCGCCACCGTCGCGACCGCCTATCGGCTCCTGCACGGCGACGGCGACGTGGACACCGCGCACCACCTGCTGACCACGGCCCTCCGCGAGCGGCCGACACCCCCGCACGACACCGACGGCGACCTGGTCCGCGTCGAAGCACTGCACACCCTGACCATGATCTGCTTCGCCGGTGGCCGCGCCGAACTGTGGCCACCCCTGCACCGCGCCCTCGACGCCCTGCCTCCGCCCGTCCCGGCCGAACTGACGCTCCCCGCAAGGACGTTGAGCGACCCGGCCCGCCACACCCCGCAGACCCTCGCGCTCGCCGACACCGCCGTGACCGGCCTCGGGCACGAGGTCAGCCCCGCGCGAATCGTCCGTACGGCCATGGCAGTTGCCCCGCTCGACCGGCTGTCCGCGTGCCGCGAGGTCCTCCGGCGGGTCGTCCGGCACGGCCGGGAGGGCGGCGCGGTCACCTCGGCCATCGAGGCGCTGTTCCTCCTCGCGCAGGACGCCTTCGACACCGGCCGCTGGGACGAGGCGCGGCAACTGTCCGACGAGGGGCTGGAGTTGTGCCGTACCCATGGCTACGACCTCCTCTCCTGGTCCGGCCGGCTCACCAGCGCCCTGCTGGCGGCGGCGCGCGGTGACTTCGAGGCGGCCGCGGACACCGCCCGCGACATGGACGCCTGGGCCGCGCCCCGCCGCGCCGGGATCGTCAACTCGTACGCGTCCCACGTGCGTTCGCTCACCGCCCTGGGACGCGGCGAGTTCGACACCGCCTTCCGCAACGCCTCGGCGTTGAGCCCCGCGGGCACCTTCGCCCCGTACGCCCCGCATGCCCTGCCGGTGTTCCACGACCTCGTCGAGGCGGCCGTGCACACCGGCCGGGACGCGGAGGCGCGGGCTCATCTCGCCGCCGCCCGCGGCCATCACCTCGACAGGCTGTCCCCGCGACTGCGCCTGATCGTCCTGGCGGGCGAGGCGCTCACCGCTCCGGGTACATCTGCGGGGTCCGCCGAGTCCGCTCTGGAAGCGGCGATCAAAGACCCTTCAACGGGCCAACACCCCTTTGATCCGGCCCGCGTTCAGCTCGGCCACGGCTCCCATCTGCGCCGGCTGAAGCGGATCGCCGAAGCCCGCCGTCATCTCGACGCGGCGGCCGAGATCTTCCGCGGTCTGGGCGCCACCCCCTGGACGGCCCGCGCCGGCCACGAACTACGGGCCACCGGCATCACCGTCTCCACCACCGCCGACTCGGGCCTGGCCGCCCTGACCCCGCAACAACGCCAGATCGCCCAACTCGCGGCAGCCGGCCACACCAACAAGGAGATCGCCGCCCGCCTCTTCCTCTCCCCGCGCACGGTCGCCGCCCACCTCTACCAGGTCTTCCCGAAACTGGGCATCACGTCCCGAGCGGCCCTCCGCGACGCCTTGGGCAGCGGGACTTCGGAGTAGCCATCACGCCGCCAACTCTCTTACCAGCCTTGCCGCCACCGGCACCGCGATCCCCTGGCGTTGTGCCGCACGCAGCAACGCCCCGCCGATCGCGTCCAGTTCGAGCGGGCGGCCCGCCTCCGCGTCACGTTGCATCGACGACTTGGTCTGCGGAGGGAACGTGTCGTAGCGGGCCAGTGCGCCCGCCGCGTCCGAGGGGCCGCCGTACGAACGGCTCACCGCCGCCGTTTCCTCCAGCAGGGCTGTCAACTCCTCGCGGTGGCGGGTGCGTACGTCGCCGAGGGGGAGGCCGTAGCGGGTGGTGAGGAGGGTGAGGGGAGCGAGGAATGTCATCTTGGCCCAGAGTGCGGCCGTCTCGTCGGGCAGGACCTGGGTCTTGGGGCCGGCCGCGTTCAGTGCTGTTGCCAGTGCGTCCAGGCGTTCGCGGGGGACCGGGTCGCCCGTCAGGTCGATCTCCGCGAAGGGGCTGCCGTGCTCAATCTCCCCGGGGGCGACGCGAGTTGACTCGACCCGGATGATCGTGGGGGCTACCTGGGTGGGGGCGTAGTGGGCGCGGAGGTGCGTTGGGTGTTCTACGCCGTTCAGGAACGGGACGAGGAGGCCGTCTCCCAGGGTCTTCGCCGGGACTCGGGTGAGGGCCGCGTCCAGGGTCGTCGCCTTGACCGTGATCAGGCAGGCGTCCACCGGTTCGCGGAGTTCCGTGTCCGCCTCCACCGGCGCGGTGAAGTCGCCGTAGCGGGCGCTGTGGATCCGGATTCCGTTCGTGCGGAGGGTGTCGGCCGTCTCTTCTCCGGCCAGGCAGATCACGCGGTGGCCGGCGCGGGAGAGCAGGGCCGCGAGCAGGCCGCCCACGCCGCCGGGGCCCAGTATCGCCACGGTGAGTTCGTTGTTCGCCATGTTGTCGTGTCCTCTCGTCGGTCGGCCCCGTGCGTGGTGACGGTGGCCGCCTCGGAGGGATCATCGCAGGTGTGTTCGGGAGAGGGGCGGCGGGATCGGCTCCGGAGCGGGAGACTGGACGTATGTGCCGCAGTATCAAGACGCTTCGACCGCCTGTCCTGCCCGACGAGGCCACGGAGGAGGAGGTTCGCGCCGCCGCGTTGCAGTACGTGCGGAAAGTCTCCGGGTTCCGGGCGCCGGCCGCGCACAATCGCGAGGTCTTTGACCGTGCGGTTGATGCGATCGCCGAGGCCACGGCTGAGTTGCTGGCGGGGCTTGAGGTGAGGGGCGCTCCGCGGGTGGACCGGTGATCAAAGTGCGGGTCGGTGGGGGCTGGGTGCGCCCACGCGGCGGAGCCGCACATTGATACAGCCTCGCGCCCCTGAAAAGCGGACGCGTGCCCCTGATCTGTAGCGAAGCCGCGTTGCTGAGAAACGAACGGGCGCTTCCGGTCCGTAGCTAAGGTGCTGGCCGGTGGGGGCTGGTCGCGCAGTTCCCCGCGCCCCTAAAAGCGGACGCGCGCCCCTGATCCGTAGCGAAGCCGCGCCCCTGAAAGACGGACGCGCGCCCCTGATTCATAGCGAAGCCGCGTCCCTAAGAAACGAAACCGCGCCCCCGATCCGTAACGGACCCGCGCACCCCTAAGGGGCGCTCACCTCCGTCGCCACCCGGGGCTGGCGCCGCATCACGAATGCCGCGCCCGCCCCCGCCCCGAACAGCGCGATCAACGACACCCCTGTCGCCAGCCAGGTCGCTCCCAGCCACTGGGCCCCGTAGTACCCCAGAGCCACGCTGTACGCCGCCCAGGACAGGCCTGCCAGGGCCGACCAGGGGAGGAAGTCTCGGGCTCGGCGGTGGGCGGCGCCTGCGCCGAGGGAGACTACCGAGCGGCCCGCGGGGGCGAAGCGGGCCAGGATGACCAGGGCGCCGCCGCCGCGGGCGAGGGCCAGGCCGAGACGTTCCTGCGCGGTGGTGAGGCGGCGAGAGCGGGAGATCGCGCGGTCCAGACGGGCGCCGCCGCGCCAGGCCAGCCGGTACGCGACCAGGTCGCCCAGGACGGACGCGGTCGCGGCGCACGCGATCAGCGCCAGGATGCTGGGGACCTCGTGCGGGACGGGAACGGCGTCCGCCGCCGCGCCGGTGCCCGCTGCCGCCGCCGTCGCGGCCGCGATGACCAGGACACCGCTCGGCAGGACCGGCAGGAACACATCAAGGAGTACGGACAGGGCGACCATGGCGTAGATCCATGGGCTGCCGGTCAGCGACCCCACACTCTCGAACAACGCGTCTCCCCGTGAACTCCCCCGTGGGCCGCGGCAAAGACGGCCAGTGACAGCCATACAGCGTACGCCTGGGTGGGTACAGGAGATTCACGGGGGGCGCGTGTGATCCGCACAGCGTGTTCACCCGGCTGCCCTGTCCCGAGGGGCGGGGCGGGCTCGTATCCCGTAGCAACGTAAAGGGGATCCAAGCGCATCCAAACGCACCTGAACGTGAGGAACGGTACACATCATGGTGGCAGGTATATGTGCGGGCGCCGTCGTCGCGGCCCTTCTGGCGAGCGGCGGAGGAGGCACCGGCGTCGGCTCCGGATCCGGTGCCCCTGACGGGTTCTGGATGCGGACGGACGCTCGGTTCGCTCCGGTCGGCGCTCTCGTGCCCTCGGCGGCGGTGACGTACGACAGCAAGCTGGTGCCCGCCGCCGCGTGGATCCAGGTCGGTCAGCACACCGCCGTGAGTGGTGCTACGACCGTGCGGCTCAAGGTGGACGGGATGGTGCCGGGGCACGCTTACGGCGTCCATGTGCACCAGAAGCCGTGCGGCGCCGACCCGGCCGCCGCGGGCGGGCACTTCCAGCACAAGCCGTCCACCGACCCGGCCGCCACCAACGCCGACAACGAGGTCTGGCTCGACTTCACGGCCGACGAGCACGGCGCCGCCGAGGCGAGCGCCCGGCACGACTGGGGCTTCCGGCAGGGCGAGGCGTCCTCCGTCGTCATCCATGACATGCCCGGCAGCCACACCCGCGCCGCCTGCTTCACGGTGCCGTTCGGCTGGGCTCCCTGACGAGACTGGCCGGTGTCCCTGGGAGGGGGCACCGGCCAGTCGCTCAGCAGGTCAGGTCAGGCGGCTACCGGTGTCTGGTCCGCCGACGTCCGGTCACCGGCCGCCGTGGCGGACCGCCTCGCGAACAGCCGGTCCACGCCCAGCGCGCCGGAGCCCGTGAACACCAGCAGCAGGAACGCCCAGCAGAACATCGCCGAGGCCTCGCCGCCGTTCTGGATCGGCCACAGGGCCGCCTGCTGGTGGACGTCGAAGTACGCGTACGCCATCGAGCCCGAGGTGATCAGCGCGGCCACCCGGGTGCCGAGGCCGAGCAGGACGAACGTGCCGCCGACGAGCTGGATCACGGCCGCGTACCAGCCCGGCCAGGTGCCCGCGTCGAGGGTGCCGCCGTCGGTGCCGGCGGCGCCGCCGAGGATGCCGAAGAGCGAGGCCGCTCCGTGGCAGGCGAAGAGCAGGCCGACGACGATCCGGAACAGGCCGACGGCGTACGGCTGGGCCCTGTTGAGGCGTCCGTTGATGTGAGGGGTCACGTGGGGGGTGCTCCTTCGGTCGGGCCGGTCCGGGTCGCGGACCGGTCTGGGGACGAGCCGAGTGAGCGATCAACGTTAGGTGAACCTAATCAATGCTTGCAAGTTCAACATTCGGCCACTGTTCAGCTTCCGTTTGCGGTTCCGGATCGGTCGTCGCCGCACGTAGAACCGCTCTCGCCACCGCGTCGGCGTCCGAAAGCGTGACCGAATCCACGCCCGGGCGCGCTCCCGCCGCGGTCACCCAGTGCACGCCCTCCGTGGGCACCCCGAACGCGAACCGCCTTGTGTGGACGCCTCCTTGACGGTCGATCAGACGGTACGGACGGGGTGTTACGTCGAGTCCTCCCGTTTCGTAACCGTCCACCGTGTGCGGCCGGCACCGGCCCGTCCTCAGCAGCCGGCCGAGCAGGTCGTCGGCGGTACGGCGCAGGTCCGGTTCGGGGAGCCGGGCCTCTATGAGGGTTGTCACACGCACCGCCGAGCCCGGTATCTCCGGGGAACGCGCCACCCAGGCGCCGTCCGCCTCCCGCACCTCCAGCCGCGGCCCGAGCACCTCCACCACGCCCGCCGCCACCAGCGCGGCCAGTTCCTCGATACGGCGGCGGGGCGGGCCGATGGACAGGAACGCGTTGAGCGGCGTGTACCAGCGGTCCAGGTGGTCACGGCGGGAGGTGCCCGCGAGACCGCCGTGGTCGACGACCAGCCGGAGTTCGTTGCGCAGATCGCGCAGTACGTCCAGTGCTGCCTTGAGCGGGCCGTCCACATTGCCGAGCGCCGCGTGTTCGGCGTCCTCGCGCAGATACGACAGCAGCCAGTCCCGCCAGGCCGCCGGGTGCGCGAGATCGCGTTCCGTATACGGCCGGGACAGCCGGTCCCAGCTCCAGCGGTCGGCGGCTACGACCCCGAACTCGTCCAGGATCAGGGCCTCTTGAGGGTCCCGGTGCGGTACGGAGAGGAAGCGCTCCGTGAATTCCGTCAACTCCGGGCGCCGGGAGGGCCGTAGCAGAGCCGCGTAGTAGACCGTCTCTACCTCCTTCGCCACCAACGGCCATATCTCCGTGAGGAATTCGGGCGGCTCGCCGGAGTCGGCGCGTTTGCGGAAGGCGGCGATGGTCTCCGGGGTGAGGAGGAGGGGGGTGTGGCGGCCGTGGGGGCCCTTCGCGTTGTCGCCGCGGGCCTGGTACGGGATGCCTCGGCGTGAACCGGCGTACAGGCGGGGCTCGTTGCCGGAGGGGACATAGCGCAGGCCCTCGCCCTCGTCCTCCGCGTGGAGGAAACGGCCGCCCCTGCCCGTCGTCAACAGGGCTGTGTGATCGAAGAAGTTGAGGCCCAGGCCGCGCAACAGCACTGGTTCGCCCGGCCGTACGACGGTCAGGTCCACGTCGGCCGGGTTCGCGGGCGGGATGTGGCGCAGGCCGTGGCGGTCGGCGTAGGAGGTGAGGCGGCGGTGGGTGGTGTCCGGGGCCGTCGGGAGGTGGCCCTGGGCCAGGACCACGGCCGAAAGGGCAGACAGGGTACGGCCGTTGTCGAGGGTGAGGCACTGGTGGCCGTCCGCCATGTCGTCGAGGCGTACCGCGCGTGCGCTGTGTGTCGCGACCTGGACGGACTCGGGGGCCTCGCGGACCGTGCGGGCGAACACCCACTCCAGGTAGCGGCCGTAGTGGGCGCGGGTGGGGTAGTCGTCCGGGCCCAGTTCGGCGGGCGCCCACTCGTGCAGGCTCGGGCCGGGGCGGATCGGGCCCGCGCAGTCGACGCTGGCGTCGGTGAAGAGGGTCACCTGGGAGGCCACGGTGTTCATCAGCAGCTCGGGCGACTGCGCGGAGCGCCACACGCGGCCGGGGCCCGGGGGTGCCGGGTCGACGACGTGGACGGTGAGCCGGGTGCCGGGCGGGAGGAGGTCCGGCGCGGAGGCGCAGAGGCGTTCCAGGACGCTGGTACCACGCGGACCGGCGCCCACCACGGCGACCGAGACGGAGGCCGGGGCGGGGGCCGACCCGCCGTCGGACACGGCGTTCACTGCAGACAAAGGGGTGACTCCCGGGCGTGTGGGGGCGCAATGGAGCAGACCGCCCACCGGGAAAGCGGACGGCCCGCCTCATCATGCCCCGAGCAAGGTCACGGGGGTGTCAGTGGGGACTCGTCCATGGTCTTCAGCGTTCCGTCCGCCCGTGCCTGTTCCAGCCGAAGCCGGGCCGAACGGCCGTGCAACGTCAGCGTCATGAGCTGGTTACCGAACCAAGGGCCGCCCGTCTTGCGCCACTTGACCGACGGGTGCCGGCAACGGCCGTGCCGGGCGAGGCGACGGCCCAGTCCGCGCGCGACCGCGCTCCAGCCGAAGCGGAAGCCGACGCGTATGTAAGCGGGGATGGAGTTGTGGACGGGGGAGCAGGTGAGCTGGAGGACGCGGGAAATCGGGCCGCCTGTCCGCCACTTGGGCTCCGCCACGTACGCGTGGTGTACGTCCCCCGACAGCACGAGCACCGACGCCGGCGCCCCGTCTCCCGTCCCGACCTCGGCGATCAGGTCAGCCAGTTTCTCGAACGACTCCGGGAAGGCCGCCCAGTGCTCCAGGTCGGCCGCGCGGCGCAGTTTCTCGCCGAACTCGGCCCAGCGGGCGCCCCGTTCACCCCGGCACAGGGCCGCGTCCCAGGACTCGGCGTCGTGGACGAGGTGCGGCAGCAGCCAAGGGAGGGAGGTGCCGATGAGGAGGTGGTCGTAGGAACCGGGGTCCGTGAGGGCCTGCGTGCGCAGCCAGTCGGCTTCGCCGGGGTCGAGCATCGCGCGGTTCTGCTCGTCGAGGACGCGGGCCGCCCTGCTGTCCACCATCAGGAGGCGGACGCGGCCGAAGTCGCGCCGGTAGCTCCAGCGGACGGTGGCCGGGTCGGCGTCGGCTCGGCAGGCGAAGGCGCGGAGTTCGTCGGTGCCGTCGGGGGTGTCCCGGACCGCCAAGTAGAGGGGATCGGCGGCGAGTTCGGCGGGGGAGAGGTTCCCGAGGTGCTGGTGCACCCAGTACGACATGAGGCCGCTCAGCAGTCGCTCGCGCCACCACGGGGTCTCCCGCATGTCCGCCAGCCAGGCGGCGCTGGTGTTCCAGTCGTCGATCACGTCGTGGTCGTCGAAGATCATGCAACTCGGCACGGTGGAGAGCAGCCAGCGGATCTCCGGGTCCAGCCAGGACTCGTAGTAGAGGCGCGTGTACTCCTCGTAGTCCGCGACCTCGTTGCCCGGCGGCTCGCGCAGATCGCGGCGCGCGGAGAGCCAGCGACGGGTCGCGTCGGAGACCTCGTCGGCGTAGACCTGGTCGCCCAACAGGAGGAGTACGTCCGGCCGTTCGGACTCCGGTTCGCGGGCGATGCGCGAGGCCAGGGTGTCCAGCGCGTCCGGGCCCACCGGGTCGTGGTCGTCGGCGGGCGGCGCGGCCCAGCGACAGGAGCCGAACGCGACCCGGACCGTACCGTCGGCGTCCGGGGTGTGGATCACGGACGGCGGGAAGGGCGAGTCGGGCAGCGGCCACACGTGCGCGCCGTCCAGGAACACCTCGTACGGCGTCGACGTCCCGGGCGTGAGGCCCTCCACCGGCACCAACGCGTAGTGGTGGCCCGCCACTTGGAAGGTCCGGGCGGTGCCCCGGGCGCCGTCCGCGCAGCGCACCTCGGCGGTGCACGGACGGCTCGCCTCGACCCAGATGGTCGCGGACGAGCCGTCGGCGTAGCGAAGCAGTGGTCCAAGACTCAGTCCGGCCACAGGTGATCACCTTCCTCCGTCGCCCCGTACGGTACGGAACGACGGAGGTCAGCGACTAGGTTCCGCGGATGACCACTTGGTTGTGGGGCTCAGCAACCGCTGAGCACCGAGGTGAGCTTGGCCTTCTCGGCCGTGTCGACCGAGAGGTCGTAGTAGTACTTCACCTGGACCCAGGCACGCACGTAGGTGCAGGCGTACGAGGCGAGCGGAGGCATCCACTCGGCCGGGTCCTGGTCGCTCTTGGACTGGTTGACGTTGTCCGTGACGGCGATCAGCTGCGGTCGGGTGATGTCGTTGGCGAAGCCCTGGCGCGCCGCGGTGGTCCAGTTGCGGGCGCCGGAGTCCCAGGCCTCGGCGAGCGGGACGAGGTGGTCGATGTCCAGGTCGGAGGCGGCGGTCCAGGTGGCACCGTCGTAGACCGAGTACCAGCTGCCGCTGGTCGAGGCGCAGGCGGAGTTGGTGACGACGTTCGTACCGTCCCGCTTGAGGACGTACTCACGGGTGTTGCAGGTGCCGCTGATCGTGATCCAGGTGGGGAACAGGTCACGGTCGTAGCCGGTCCGGACCTCGGTCGCCACGGTGAGCGAGGCGAGGTAGGTGCGGGCGGTGGCGGCGCTGACCGGGGTGGGGAGGGCAGCGGAGGCGGCCGGGCCGTTGAAAAGTCCGGCGAAGGCTATGAGCCCGGTAAGTGCCGCGAGTATGCTGAGCCGTCGACGCGCGTAGAACTTCGGCATACGAACTCCCTTGTGGTGTGGGGGTGTTGGAGTGCGAGCGGGGAAATGCTCGCGGTGCCGTGTTGCGGGGAGGTGTGCGTCCGGTAAGAAGTTAGTGACGTGCTCATGACACAACAAGGGGTGCGACGAGACATTCCTCACGGGTGGGCAGAGTCGGTCCTCGCGTACAGTGGATGGCGCAGAAGGGGAGTAGCTCTTCGCCGGACCGTCGACATACTGCTCAGCTCGTCTGAGCCGGCGCCCGGAGGCAGGTTCATCTCGCAGGTGGGATGGGTCGGCCAGCGAGACCTTCGGTAAAGCAGTGCACTAGTCGTTTTTCGTGTGCGCTGCCGTGCCGAGGTGTCCGCGGACAGCAATCACACTCTCGGCGGGGCAGCCCCGACCGATTGAGGAATCTTGATCAGCATCAGCGTGACGGCGCTCGTCTTCGGCGTCGTCTTTCTCGCCGAACTCCCCGACAAGACCGCGCTCGCCGGACTCGTCCTCGGCACCCGCTATCGCGCCTCGTACGTCTTCGTCGGCGTGGCCGCCGCGTTCCTTCTCCATGTCGTGCTCGCGGTGGCGGCGGGCAGCGTACTGACGCTGCTGCCACAGCAGTTGGTGGCCGCGGTGACCGGTGTGCTCTTCCTGGGCGGGGCCGCGGTGCTCCTCTTCAAGAAGGGTGATGACGAGGAGGAGGTCCGCAAGCCGAAGGACCAGTCCTTCTGGAAGGTGTCCGGCGCCGGTTTCATGCTCATTCTGGTCGCCGAGTTCGGTGACCTGACCCAGATCATGACGGCCAACCTCGCGGCGCGCTACGACGATCCGTTCTCCGTCGGGCTCGGCGCGGTGCTGGCGTTGTGGGCGGTGGCCGGGCTGGGCATCGTGGGCGGGAAGGCGCTGATGAAGCGGGTGCCGTTGAAGTTGATCACGCGGATCGCGGCGGTGCTGATGCTGGGGCTGGGGGCGTGGAGTTTTTGGGAGGCCGTGACGGCCTGAGCGGGTGAGGGGGCTCGTGAGGGTGCCTTTGGTGCGGGCGGGGTGAGCTGAACGGTGGGTGAACTGTTCCGGGGGGTGGTGGCGCGATGCCGGTTCGGTTTTGTACCGTAGGGAAACAAAGTGGCTCCCGTCCGTTCTCCCTGACCGGCGGGCGGGGCCACCTTGTCCCTCCGGGGGTTGACCCGCGTATTTCTCTCCCGTTCCTTGGAGCCTGCCGATGACGGCCACCACCGTGCTCACCGCCCGTGCCCTCCTGCTGGACATGGACGGCACCCTCGTCGACTCGCACGCCGTCGTCGAGCGGATCTGGCGGAACTGGTCCGACCGGCACGGGCTGAACGCGGACGAGGTCATGAAGGTCGTGCACGGTCGGCAGGGGTACGCGTCGATGGCGCTGCTGCTGCCTGGGCGGCCCATGGAGCAGAACTACGCCGAGAACGCGCGCATGCTCGCCGAGGAGACCGCGGACGTCGAGGGCGTCGTCCCGATTCCGGGCGCGCCGGAGTTCCTGGCGTCCTTGCGGGGGCTGCCGCATGCGCTCGTCACGTCGGCGGACGTTGCGTTGTCCACGGCGCGGATGGGCGCGGCCGGGCTGGAGTTGCCGGAGGTCCGGATCACCGCCGAATCCGTCGGCGCGAGCAAGCCTGACCCGGAGGGCTTCCTGAAGGGCGCTGCCGAACTGGGCGTCGCGCCTGCGGATTGTGTTGTGTTCGAGGATTCCGGGGCGGGGATTGCGGCGGGGCGCTCCGCGGGGATGCGGGTGGTGGGGGTTGGGCCGCAGGCCGGGTTCCATCGGGCGGATGTGGTGGTGCGGGATTTGCGTGAGGTTCGGGTTGAGGATTTGGGGGGCGGGGGGATTCGGCTGCACGTGGGGTAGGGGTGCGGGGGTTGGGGGTGCGGGTTAGGGGTGGGATCAGTGGGGCGGGGTGGGTGGCGCTTCGGTTGTGCCTCCTTGGGTCGCTTCGGTTGTTTTGCGGGTGCTGCGCCGTGGGGGCTGGTCGCGCAGTTCCCCGCGCCCCTTTGGGGCGCTGCCCCTCGGGGGGTTGGCCTGAGGGTGTTGGCCCACAGCCGTTGACCCACGGCTGTGGGCCTACGGCCGTTGACCCACGGCCGTTGACCCACGGCCGTTGGCCTGTGGGCGTTGGTCTACGGCTGTGGGGTGCTGGTGTGGCGGCCGACCCGGTGCGCGCGCCAGGGGCGGTCTCGGTGCCTCTCGCAACCCGGCAACCTTCAGCCCCGGCGCTCTCCGCAAACGTCGGCAGCCTTCTTCAGCTCCGCCGACGCGTAACCCTGGCGCTCCCCGCAAGCCCCGGCGCCCTTCAGCCCCGCCGTCCGCAACCCCGGCACCCACCCCACAACCCCGGCGCCGAAAAGCCCCCCCGCCAGCGCAGCGTTACGGCTCGGGTGTCTCGGACTCCAGTCTTGCTCGCGTTGCCGTCCCGTATACCCCCAGCTCGTCGGACGTGATGCCGCGGGCCACCTGGTAGGCGCGGACCGACGTCTGTACCTGCTTGTCGAAGATGCCGTTGTCGGGGCCGGAGTAGAACTTCGCCTCGGTCAGGCGGAGTTGGAGTTCGGTGACCTCGGGGCCTTCGTCGCCGCGTTGCAGGACCGTGGTGGGGGTGCTGTTGCTCTGGCGGCCGGTGGCGGAGGAGGTCGAGGCGGTGGGCGTCGGGGTGTGGCTGGCGGGTGCCGATCTCGACGCCGTGGCGGACGGGCTCGACGATGCCGTCGGCGACGGGGTCTCGCTGAGCGACGGGGCCGGGGACGCCGACGTCGGCTGTGCGGACGTGGAGCCGCTCGTGGACGGTGTTGCCGACGCCGGGCTCTTCGATGCCGTCGGGACGCTCGCCCGTACATCCTGAGGGGCCGCCTCGTCCCGTGACGGTGTCTCGTACGAGAACATGCCGCTCGCGAACGCCGCGACCGCGGTCACCGCTACGACGGCTCCCGCGGCGGCGAGGAGGACGGTGCGGCGGTGGCGGCGCGGGGGGTCTTCGTCGTCGGTGAGCGGGTCCGGGGCGGCCCCGGAACCCTTGCCGCTCCCGCCGTCCGCGAACAGGCTCAGGTCCGTCGGGATCGGGGCGGTGTCCGACGGTGCCCGGAGGGTGGGGAGGACCGACGTCTCCTGCGCGGGGAGCGGCGACGGCGTCACCGCGCGCAGCAGCATCGTCTCCTCGACCGCCGGCAGCCGCTGTGTCTCACCCTCGGGAGCCACCGGTGTCGCCGGAGGCGTCTGCTCCTGCGGGGTGCCGTCCAGTTCCACATACGGTCTGATCCGCAGCGGGTCGAAGTCCTCCGCCGCTGCCGCCTCCGCCGTGCGCGCGTCACGCAGCGCGTCGGACGCCCGTTGGGTGCAGGCGCAGGACGGGGAACCGTCGGCTGCCCGAGGTGCCCCGCACTGCGGGCATATGTGACCCTTCGCCTCGTTCACGTGTTCGTCCCTCCCCGTCGGACTCCAGAGGTTATGCGGATCTCCTTCACGCCGTCTCCTCCGACCCCCGGAATGCGGGCTTCCATTCGGACTCAACAGGCCGTAACCGGCCATACCGATCACCATGGATGTGTAACGAGAGCCGCAGGAGGTCTTCATGGCCGGCGATGCGCACGGTATGACGGGGAATGTGCACGACGCGCAGCCACCGGAGGGGCCCCCGCAGCGGGGCAGTTCCGCTCAGGAACACGTGTCGGGCAACGTCCTCGTCTCGATCGGGGCGCTGCTCCTGGGGCTGCTGCTCGCCGCCCTCGACCAGACCATCGTGTCGACCGCCCTGCCGACGATCGTCAGTGATCTCGGTGGCCTCGAACATCTGTCGTGGGTGGTCACCGCGTATCTGCTCGCCTCGACCGCCGCGACCCCGCTGTGGGGCAAGCTCGGCGACCAGTACGGCCGGAAGCGGCTGTTCCAGATCGCGATCGTGATCTTTCTCATCGGGTCCGCGCTCTGCGGCGCGGCGCAGAACATGCCCCAGCTGATCGGCTTCCGGGCGCTCCAAGGTCTCGGCGGCGGCGGTCTGATCGTGCTGTCGATGGCGATCGTGGGGGATGTCGTATCGCCGCGTGAACGCGGGCGCTACCAGGGGCTGTTCGGTGCCGTGTTCGGCGCGACCAGTGTCCTCGGGCCGCTGCTCGGCGGGCTGTTCACCGAGCATCTGAGCTGGCGCTGGGTTTTCTACATCAACCTCCCCGTCGGCGTCGTCGCCCTCGCCGTCATCGCGACCGCCCTGCACATCCCGCGCAAGTCGACCCGGCACGTCATCGACTACCTCGGCACCTTCCTCATCGCCGCGGTCGCCACCTGCCTGGTCCTCGTCGCCTCCCTCGGCGGCACCACCTGGGGCTGGGGCTCGCCGCAGATCATCGGGCTCGCGGTGCTGGGTGTGGTGCTCATCGTCGCGTTCGTCGCCGTGGAGCGGCGGGCCGCCGAACCCGTCCTCCCGCTGAAGCTGTTCCGCGTCCGCACCTTCACGCTCGCCGCCGTCATCAGCTTCATCGTCGGCTTCGCGATGTTCGGCGCGATGACCTATCTCCCGACCTTCCTCCAGGTCGTCCAGGGCATCACCCCGACCATGTCCGGCGTCCATATGCTGCCGATGGTGTTCGGCATGCTGATCTCGTCCACCGGCTCCGGCCAGGTCGTCAGCCGTACCGGCCGCTGGAAGGTGTTCCCCATCGCCGGCACCGGCATCACCGCCCTCGGCCTGCTGCTCCTCCACCAGCTCGACGAGAACAGCTCCACCGCCGAGATGAGCGCCTACTTCTTCGTCTTCGGACTCGGACTCGGCCTGGTCATGCAGGTGTTGGTGCTCATCGTGCAGAACGCCGTCTCGTACGAGGATCTCGGCGTCGCCACTTCAGGCGCGACCTTCTTCCGGTCCATCGGCGCCTCGTTCGGCGTCGCCATCTTCGGCACGGTCTTCGCGAGCCGACTCGGTGACAAGCTCACGGACGCTCTCCGGGGGACCTCGCTGCCGCCGGGCGTCACACCGGACGGCCTGGAGTCCGACCCGCGTGGCATCTCCCAACTGCCGGTCGCGGTACGGCCGGAGGCCCTGCACGCGTATGCGTCCTCGATCACCGATGTGTTCCTGTACGCCGCTCCCGTCGCCCTCGTCGGCTTCGTCCTGGCATGGTTCCTCAAGGAGGACAAACTGCGCGGCTCGGTCACCGCCCCCGACGTCACCGAGACCCTCGCCAGCAACCCCGTCCAACGGTCCTCCTACGACGAGGTGTGCCGCGCGCTGTCCGTGCTCGGCACGCGGGAGGGGCGCCGCGAGATCTACAAGACGATCACCGCGAAAGCGGGCTACGACCTTCAGCCGGCGGCGAGTTGGCTGCTGCTGCGCATCAAGCGGGACGGCTGGGCGGAACCGGGTGTGCTGGCCGAGCGCAGCACTGTGCCGTTGCCCGTCATCCTCGCCGCGGTCCGTCAGATCGAGGGGCGGGGGCTCGCCGTACGGGAGGGTCTCGACCTCCGACTGAGCGAGCGGGGGCGGGAAGTGGCCGAGAAGTTGGCGCAGGCCCGTGAGGAGTCTCTTGCGGAGACCCTGGGGGATTGGTGGGGGCCGGATCGGCCTACGGATCTTGTTCAGTTGGTGAAGGAGCTGAATGGGGAGTTGTGCGGGTCTGATCGGGAGCAGCCGCACAACGGGACGGCTAGCAAGGTCGGTTGAGGTTCTTTCGGGACCGGTGCTTCGAGTGGTGCCGGGTGCCTGGGCCGGTGTTGGGATGGTGCCGCGTGGGTGGGCCCGTGTTGATCAGGCACCCACGCGCGCACCTCTTTTGGTTCGGTCGCCTTCGGGGCGCTGGGAGCCGGTGTCGAGAGCCCCACCGTGCTCGGCGCTGCGCGCCTCCGCGCTCCCCCAGAGGGGGGACCCCCAGGCTCTCGACACCGGCGCGCCCCTACGGCTCCCTCTCGGCCGTCCACGTGGGGACAGTCCGACTTGGTGGGCCCTCACCGTCTGTTTTGGTGGGCCTGACGGCGTTCAGGTGAGGGTAGTTGGGGTCAGTCGAGGTTCTTGCGGAACCAGTGTTCTGCGTACAGGTCGTCGTTGTGGCGGTCGGTCTCCTCGTAGCCGAGCCTTGTGTACAGGGTTCGCGCCTCCACCAGGTCGTTCCTGGTGTCGAGGATCATCACCTTGGCGCCCAGCTCGCGGGCGGCGTCCTCGGCGGCCGTCACCAGCCTCGGAGCGCCGCCCCGGCCGCGCATCCCGTCGTGGACGAAGACCCTCGTCAGCTCGGCCGTCGTCGCGTCGAGCAGCCGTACGCCCGCCGACCCGGCCGGCGCACCCTCGTACCACCCCACCAGCAACTGGCCGCCGGGCGGCGCGAGTTCGGAGCCGGTGCAGGCGGCGATCTCGCGTTCCAGTTCCGCGGGGTCCGTGCGGTGGTTCTCGTGCAGCAGGTACCAGCGGTCGCTGACCTCGGTGTAGTACGCCCGCCAGAGCGCGGCGGCGACGGGGGAGTCGTAGGGTTCCGGGGCGATCGTCCAGGTCATGCGGGCATTGTCAGGAGGTGACGGGGGTGCGGCGCAAGCGAATATGGGTCACCTCGGGGGAGGAGTCCAGGACCTGGGTCTGCTTCCATTCGATGTGCGTGTCGCCCACGTTGTCGAACAGGCGGCGCCCGCCGCACGCGAGGACCGGTACGACGTGCAGGAGGAGTTCGTCCAACCACCCGGCGCGGATGAACTGTTGGACCAGGTCGGCGCCGCCCGCGAGGGAGATGTCCTTGTCGCCTGCCGCCTCGCGGGCCAACTCCAGTGCGCGGCCGGGGCCTTCGGTGACGAAGTGGTAGGTCGTGCCGCCCTTCTTCACCACCGACTCCCGCGCGTGGTGGGTGACGACGAACACGGGGGCGTGGAACGGCGGTTCGTCGCCCCACGGGGTCTCCCCGCTGATGAACATCCCGTGGCCCATGACGACTGACCCCGGCCGCTCGGTCCACTCGGCGAGCAGCTCGTCGTCCGGGCCGCCCGCCCCGCCCTTCATGCCCTGCATCCGGCGGAAGCTCCGCAGCCCGAACACCCAGGAGTGCAGCCGCTCCCCGCCGATGCCGAGCGGATGCTCCCGCCCCGACTCCGGGCCCGCGATGTACCCGTCCAGCGACATGGCCAGCCGTGCGATGACCTCGCCCATGACAACCTCCTCGATCGGTCTTTACCCCTGCGTCGAACGGGGCGGGGCGCAATCGACACACCGGCAACACGAATTCCGCCGAGGTGTGGCCGTCGTTTGAAGAGGGCCTTTACGGCAACCCGGTAGAGGAACCGACCGACTACGAGAGCCGGTTGGCCAAGAACCCGGAAGGCACTCATGTCCACAGGCGTGATCATCGTTTTGATCGTGATCGTGGTCGGCGTGGTCGCTGCCGCGGCCGCCCTGGCGCTGCGTGCCCGAGGCGCGACCGGCGGCTCGGGCCTGAAGCGCCGCTTCGGGCCGGAGTACGACCGGACCGTGGCCCGGCACGACGGCGACGCGAAGGCCGCCGAGCGCGAGCTCGGCGAGCGCGTCCAGGAGCACGGTTCGCTGCACGAGCAGCCGCTGGAGCCCGCGGCCCGTGAGCAGTTCCAGGCCCGTTGGGCCGCCGCCCAGGAGCTCTTCGTCGACTCGCCCCGCCAGGCCGTGGCCGACGTCGACCAGCTGCTCGGCGAGGTCGCCGGCGCCCGGGGCTTCCCCGACGTCGCCGAGTACGACAAGCAGCTCGACGCGCTGTCCGTGCACCACGCGGCCCACGTCCACGGCTACCGGCGTGTGCACCGCGTCGTCACCGCGCGCACGAACGGAACGCCGGAGAGCCAGGCCGGCACCGAGGAGATGCGTGAGGCGATGCTCGAAGCCCGCGCCCTCTTCGACGACCTGGTGAGCGACGACAGCGGTGGCAGTCGCAATGGCAACGGGCGCGGTGGCCGCCACTCGATCGGCTCATTCAACAAGCAGGCACTGAAGGGGAGTTGAGCTTAATGTCCGACGCGATACGGCCGACCGGCGACAACACGGACGCGAGCACGAACACGAACGCGGAGCGCGCCGACCGCAAGGAAACCGACAGGACAGCGGAGAGGGCAGCGGACAAGACCGCCGAGCAGCGGGATGCCGAGAAGGCGTCGCGCGAGTCCGGGTCCGGCAACAAGCCGTTCGGCAGCAGGACCGGCGACGGCAGGTCCACCGACGGCACGGCCACCGACGACAAGTCGGCACCGCGTGGGTCCGAGAAGCCCACACCGCTCGGGTCGTCCGACCGGACGCCTACGGCATCGACCCCGGCGACGTCATCGACGACCTCCTCGCGCGAAGCCGACCGGGCGATCCCGAGCCCGCGCACCGGCGACACGACCGGCACCGAGCGCAGTGAGCGCACCGACCGCTCCGACCGCACCGAGCAGCAGTCGTCCCGCCCCGTGCACGCCCCCGAGCCCGCCCCCGGCATCGGCTCCGGTGCCGCCTCCGGCAACGGGCGGCGCGTCCCGCAGGAGGCCGAGAACGGCAGCCTGCTGCCGCACGACGAGAGCGACAAGTTCAGCCTGCGGTTGCAGCACGCGGTCACCGGGTTCGTCGACGAGCCCCGGTCCGCAGTCGAGGAGGCCGACCACGTACTGGAAGAGGTCGCCGCCCGCTTCACGGAGGCCGTCACCAAGCGCCGCGCCACCCTGCACGGTTCCTGGGAGTCCAAGGGCTCGGACGGCTCGGAGAACACCGAGCAACTCCGCCTGGCCCTGCGGGACTACCGCGAACTGACGGAGCGGCTTCTCCACATCTGATCGCTCCACATGTGATCGCTACACATCTGACCCGTCGGATCCAGCTGTTCCGTCAACCGCCCGGCGCTCCCGCCACTCCCGCGCGACCTCTTCGACGTCGTACGGCTTCATCCCCAGCGGGGGGCCGGGCGGTGGCTTGAACATCATCTCGCGGATCTTCACGTTGACTTCGGTGACGATCTTCCGCGCGATCCGCTCCGAATGGGCCGAGTACGCCGCAGCAAGGGCGTCCTCGGCCTCTTTGCGCAGGGCCAGGGTCGGTGGCAGCACGGAGATGCCCTCCCGGGCCATCTTCTGCTTGATCCACCACAGTTCGTCGTACGTCGTGTCGGCGCCGGACGGCAACGGCTTCCCCGCGCCCGGGAGTTGGGCGAACTCGCCGGCCTGCTCGGCGTCCCGGATCTGCTTGTCGACCCAGGACTCGAAGGACACACCCGGTGGCTTTCGCTCGGTCATGACTTCAATTGTGCCGGACGCGGTGGCGCCGGGCGATTTATCATGCGCCCGCTGCTGTAAGGACACTTCACAGGGGAGCGCACGTGCTCGAACTCACCATGGCCTCGGTCTCCGGGACGGACGAGGGCGCCACCGCCGGCATGTTGATGGCCGACGCGCCCAGTGACCCGGGCGCGGTGCTGCGGGTGGGCCGCGACGAGACGGTGTGCCGTCTGGTGACACCGGACGACTGGCTGTTCATCTCGCGGGTCCATCTGGAGTTCCTGTGCGGACCCGAGGGCGTCTGGCAGGTGAGCTGGCTGCGCGGCTCCCAGCCCGACCCGTCCTCCGAAGTACGCCTGATCGTCGGCGAGTACGCCCAGACCGTCGGCTACGGAGGCAGCGTGCCGTTGCCCCGGGGTGGCAGCGGCGAGATCGTCATCAAGGACCGCACCGGGCCGCGCAGCGTCAACGTCGGCTTCTATCACGAGAGTTGAGGAGCCCCCAGCGGGAAACCCCGGGTCAGGAGCTCTGGTCGAGCACCCGCGCCAGCGCGAAACCGTCGTAGCCCTTCTTGCCCACCGTCTGGATCGCCGTACCCGAAAGGCGCGCGTGCGAGCCGATCAACTCGATCGCCGTGCGCGTGCCCCGGACGTCCGGCGACGTGTTGTCCGGGTCGGCCACCCGGCCGCCGCGCACCACGTTGTCGATGATGATCAGGCTGCCGGGGCGGGTGAGCTTGAGGGCCCACTCCACGTAGTGCGGGTTGTTGACCTTGTCGGCGTCGATGAAGACCAGGTCGAAGGGGGCCGGGTTCTCGGCGGTCTCGGCGGCCTCGTCGGCGAGCTCGGCCAGTGACTCCAGGGCCGGGCCCACCCGTACCTCGACGATCTTGTCGAGGCCCGCGCGGGCGATGTTGCGGGTGGCGACCTCGGCGTGCTTCGGGCTGTACTCCAGGGTGACCAGCCGGCCGTCGGCGGGCAGCGCGCGGGCCAGCCAGATCGTGCTGTAGCCGCCGAGGGTGCCGATCTCCAGGATGCGGGTGGCGCCCTGGATCTGGGCCAGGAGGTGGAGCAGCTTGCCCGCGGCGGCGGACACCGCGATCTCCGGGAGCCCGGCGGCCTCGCTGTCGCGCAGGGTCGCCGCCAACACCTCGTCCTCCGGGGCGAGTTGGCTGATGAAATAGTCGTCGACGTCGTCCCACAGCTGCGACTCGCTCATGTGCCGGTGCCTTTCGTGAATCCGGTTCGTGAATCCGGTGAGAAGTGTTACGAACCCGTTCGTGTGCAATCACTCACTGTACGGATACGCCGTTATTTGCTGTGCCCAGGCAACCCGAGGCCGACTATCGTCATCCGGACAAAAGGAGGGCGGACGTCAGGTGAAGGGGGGGTTGCCTGCGTCTCTCCCGCAGGGGGTGCGAACCTCATAGGGTTCCCAGAGGGAACAACCACGCGCGTCATCGCGTGGGACGAGCGGGGCGGGAGGCCTACGAGGCGTGGCGAACGTGGAGCACAGCGGGCGACCGGCGGGAGCCGCGGGAGCATTCGGGTCGAGTGCCGCCCAGACGGCCAGGGCACGGCTGCGCGTGGCGCGCCTGGGTCTGTGGCTGGTCGCCGCGGTCCTCGCCGTACGGCAGGTGGCCGTGGTCCTCAGCACCCCGCAGGGGGACCGGCTGACCGACCTGGAGACCTGGGTGGGGCCGAACGGCGTGCTGCATGTGAAGGGCTCGCTGTACGACTCGACGCAGTTCACCGGCACCCCCTTCGGCGGGCTCGTCCTCAAACCGCTCACCCGCGCGGCCGAACAGGCCCTCGGTTGGGGCTGGACCTTCGGCACGCTGCTGCTGGTCGTCGCGCTCGGCCTGGTCGTCGCGCGTGCCCTGCCACAGCCCGTCACCCGCCGTAGCTCGCTGCTCGCCGCGCCCGTCGCGATCAGCCTGCTCATGCTGTCGCTGCCGGTGCGCAACACGCTCTGGCTCGGCCAGACCAGCATCATCCCGGTCCTGCTCGTGCTGCTCGGCTGCTTCACCGTGCGCGGTGAGCGGGCCGGCGGGGTGCTGATCGGCCTCGCCGCCGCACTTCAGCCGACCGTGCTGCTCTTCGCGCCGCTGCTGTGGTTCACCGGCCGGCGCCGGGCCGCCGTCACCTCCGCGCTCACGTTCGCCGCGAGCGTGGTGATCGCGTGGGCCGCGATGCCGCACGACTCGTACACCTACTGGGTGCACCACATCGCCGGCGCCGGCCTCGGCGGCGCGGCGGACGGCCTCGGCAACCAGTCGCTGCACGGCGCGCTGCTGCGGCTCGGTCTCACCGGGCCGCTGGAGATCGGCGTATTCCTGGTGCTGGGCGCGGCCGTCGCGTACCTGGGCCTGCGCCGGGCCGTGCGGTACGCGCGCGACGGGCAGCTGCTGCTCGCGGTCGCGGTCACCGGCTGCGCGGCGATCGCCGTGTCGCCGACGACCTGGCAGCACCAGCTGCTGTGGGTGCTGCTCGCGGTGGTCGGCCGGGTCGGCAAGCGGACCTCGGACCGGTACGTGTGGCCGGTCGCGGTGGTCCTCGTCGTCACGCTGCCCGCGAAGATGATGCTGCCGAACATGGCGGCCGTCTATCCGCTCCGTGACAACGTCGTTCTGCTCATGGCGCTGGCCGCCGCGACCGTCGTGCCGTTCCTGTCCCGCACGTCGGAGTACTACCGGCGGCCGATCCCCACGGAGTACGCCGAGCCGGTCCCCACGCGCTGGAAGCACGTCCCGCTGCTCCCGTTCCTGCGCCGCGTCCTGACCCGCCCGAACCTCCTCCTCGAACTCCTCCTGATCCGCGTCACCTACGCCGCCTACCAGCAGGTCCGCCTCGCGGCGACCGGCGGCACCAACGCGGGCGGGCGGGCCACGGCGGAACACCACGGCCGCGAGATCCTCTCGATCGAGCGCTTCCTGCACATCGACATCGAGCACGCGGTCAACCACTGGGTCGTGAAGGTCGACTTCCTGAAGGACTTCTTCAACTTCTACTACGAGTCCTTCCACTTCGTGGTCCCGCTGACCGTCATGGCGGTCCTCTACTGGCGCCGCCCGGTCGACTACCGCTGGGCCCGCTCCGCCCTCGGCTTCGCCACCCTGCTCGCCCTGGTCGGCTTCTGGCTCTACCCGCTGGCCCCGCCCCGCCTGCTCCCCGGCCTCGGCATCATCGACACGGTCCACGGCGTCCAGGACTTCTCCAAGCCGGACTACGGCACCCTCACCGCCCTCACCAACCAGTACGCGGCGATGCCCTCGCTGCACTTCGGCTGGTCCCTGTGGTGCGGTGTCGTCATCTTCGCCCTGGCCCCCAAGTGGTGGATGAAGGCCCTGGGCCTGCTGCACCCCTTCTTCACCGTCTCCGCGATCGTCGCGACCGGCAACCACTGGGTCCTGGACGCGGCCGGCGGCGCGGCGGTCGTCGCCGCGGGCTTCGGCCTGGCGTACGTCTTCCAGGGGCCGCGGGCCCGGTCGCGGCCCCAACCGGTGCGGACCAGCGAGGAGTTGGAGCCGGCGGCCGCCAGGTAGCGGCCCGCCTGCCGGTAGCGGAAGGTCTCACCCTCGGCCCCGCCACCTTTACCACCTTCGTCAACTGGTCTGCTACGACGGCTGGTTGAAGTAGTAGTCGTGGTCGAGGTCGGCGAGCAGGCCGATCCGGGTCGGGGTCCAGCCGAACCGCTCCCGGGTGAGGGTGCTCGTGCCCACCAGGTCGGACGAGTAGAAGTGGCCCAGCCAGCCGAAGTGGGTCCCGGCCTCCTCGACCGGCACGCTCTTCACCGGTAGGTCCAGCCGCTTGCCGATGACCTCGGCGATCTCCCGTACGGGGACGCCCTCGTCGTCGACCGCGTGCAGGACCGTGCCCGCCGGGGCGCTCTCCAGGGCCAGCCGGAACAGTAGCGCGGCGTCGTCGCGGTGGACGGCGGCCCAGCCGTTCGTGCCCTCGCCGGGGTAGGCGGAGACGCCCTTGGCACGGGCGATGTCGATGACACCGGGGACGAAGGCGTGATCGCCCTCGCCGTGCACCTGCGGCAGCCGGATGACCGAGGAACGGACGCCCCGCGCCGCCGCCGTCAGGGCCGTGACCTCGGCCGGGAGGCGGACCAGGTCGGGGCGGGCGGCGGGGTCGGGTACGTCGTCCTCGGTCCGGCCGTGGCTCATCACGGAGCTGATGACGAGGGGGCGGTCCGAGCCGGCGAGGGTCTCGGTGAGGGCCCGCACCGCGCTCAGGTCGATCGCCACGCAGGCGGCGTAGTTCGAGAAGTCGTGGATGAAACCGGTGTGGATCACACCGTCGGACGCCGACGCGCCCGCGCGGAGGGCGTCGAGGTCCTCCAGCGAACCCCGGTGCACCTCCGCCCCGGTCGCCGCGAGCCGTTCGGCCGAGGCGTCGGAACGCGCCAGGCCCAGCACTTGGTGGCCGTTGTCGAGCAGTTCGCGGACGACCGCACTGCCCACGAATCCGGTCGCTCCGGTGACGAAAACACGCATGACGAAATCACCCAGATCAAAGTCGGGTCGGAAGAATCGGTGTGCCTTCAGCCTGTGCCCGCCGCACCCCGCCCGTCCAAGACCGACTCCGGAAGACGTGATTCATTTCCGGTATCAGTGCAGATCGCGCGGTTGCAGCGTCGTACAGTCGAGGGATGAGTGACCTGGACCTGCGCCTCGTCCGCTACTTCACCGTCGTCGCCGAGGAACTGCACTTCGGCCGGGCGGCGGCCGTCCTGCATCTCGCGCAGCCGTCCCTCAGTCGTCATGTCCGGCGCTTGGAGGGCGAGTTGGGCGTCCGGCTCTTCGACCGGACCGCGCAGGGCACTCAACTCACCGAAGCGGGGCGGGCGTTCCTGCCCCGGGCCCAGGCGTTGTTGCGGTCGGCGGAGGAAGCGGCGGCCTTGGTACGGGCGGTCGGGCAGCCCAGCCGGGTCGTCGTCGGGTTCATGACCGGGCTCATCATCACCCCGGCGGTGCGTGCCCTACGTGCCGGGCACCCGGAGGCCGATGTGCACAGCCGCTTCCTCGGCTGGGGCGAGCTGCCGTCCGCCCTGCTGGAGCACCGGGTGGACGTGGTGGTGGGCCGACTCCCGTTCGCCACCGAGGGGTTGAGCGTGAGCGTCCTCTACGAGGAGTCCCGCGTGCTGCTGATGCCGGTCGGCCACCGGCTGGCCGGCAAGGAGTACGTCACCCTCGACGACATCGCCGACGAGCCCGTACCCCGGTTCCCCGACGAGGAGTTCAACGCGGTCTGGCGCGTCGACCCCCGCCCGGGCGGCCGGCCCGCGCCGGACGGTCCGTTCGTCAGGGAGTTCGAGGACAAGCTCGAAGTCATCGCGGCGGGCGAGGCGGTGGCACTCGTTCCGGCGGGCGCCGTCAAGAAGGGGCTGCGGCTCGATCTGACCACGGTCCCGATCGAGGGCGCGCCCCCCGTCCCGGTTGTGCTGGCCACCCGCGCAGGCGAGGAGAACCGCCGACTGCTCGCGGCCTTCCGCGCCTGCGCCGAGGATCATCTGACCCCCGCCAACTGGGCGGCTACAGACGCTGGATGATCGTGCCGGTCGCCAGCGCCCCGCCCGCGCACATCGTGATCAGCGCGAACTCCTTGTCGGCGCGCTCCAGTTCATGGAGAGCCGTGGTGATCAGCCGGGCGCCCGTCGCCCCCACCGGATGACCGAGGGCGATCGCGCCGCCGTTCACGTTGACCTTCTCCAGGTCCTGGCCGAAGACCTGCGCCCAGCTCAACACCACGGACGCGAAAGCCTCGTTGATCTCGACGAGGTCGATGTCCTTGAGCGTCATGCCCGCCTTGCCGAGCACGGCCCGCGTCGCGTCGATCGGCCCGTCGAGGTGGTAGTGCGGGTCGGCCCCGACCAGCGCCTGGGCCACGATCCTCGCCCGCGGCCTGAGCTTCAGCGCCCGCGCCATCCGCTTCGACGCCCACATGATCGCCGAGGCGCCGTCGCTGATCTGCGAGGAGTTGCCCGCCGTGTGCACGGCGGTCGGCATCACGGGCTTCAGCCGCGCCAGCGCCTCCATCGACGTGTCGCGCAGGCCCTCGTCGCGGTCGACGAGCCGCCACATGCCGTGCCCGGCGCGCTGTTCGTCCTCCGTCGTCGGCACCTGGACGGCGAACGTCTCCTTCTTGAAGCGTTCCTCGGACCAGGCGATCGCCGCCCGCTCCTGCGAGATGAGGCCGAGCGAGTCGACGTTCTCGCGGGTCAACTTCCGGTTGCGGGCGATGCGTTCGGCGGCCTCGAACTGGTTGGGCAGATCCACGTTCCACTCGTCCGGGAACGGCTTCCCGGGTCCGTGCTTCGACCCCGATCCCAGCGGCACCCGTGACATCGCCTCGACGCCACAGCTGATCCCGACGTCGATGACGCCCGCCGCGATCATGTTGGCGGTCATGTGCGAGGCCTGCTGCGAGGAGCCGCACTGACAGTCGACCGTCGTCGCGGCCGTCTCGTACGGCAGACCCATGGCCAGCCAGGCCGTGCGCGCGGGGTTCATGGACTGTTCGCCGGCGTGGGTCACCGTGCCGCCGACGACCTGCTCGACGCAGTCGGCGTGAATGCCGGTGCGGCCGAGGAGTTCACGGTAGGTCTCGCCCAGGAGATAGGCGGGATGGAGGTTGGCGAGCGCGCCGCCGCGCTTGCCGATGGGGGTGCGTACGGCTTCCACGATGACGGGTTCCGCGACCATGGGACACGTCCTCTCCTCGTACACCGCGCGGCGCGGGCGTCCCGGCCACCTGCCGCGCAGAACTAGTACGCGTTCTAGTTCTGTGTGCAGTCTGCTGACAGGCCGTCCACAACCGCAAGGGTCGTGCAGGGAATTCGGCTTGCCGTGCCTCTTGCGACTTGTAGAACCCGTTATTACCTTCACGGGCATTCCCCTGTTCTGATGGACCGTCAGAAAACGGCTGGAGTGCCCATGCCCTGTCCAGCTCTGCCCGACGGGTTCGACTTCACCGACCCGGACCTGCTCCACCACCGCGTCCCGCTACCGGAGTTCGCCGAACTGCGCGCGGCCGAGCCGGTGCGCTGGATACCGCAGCCCCTCAACATCGCGGGGTTCCAGGACGAGGGCTACTGGGCCGTGACCCGGCACGCCGACGTCCGGTACGTCTCCACCCACCCGGAGATCTTCTCCTCGACCCTCAACACGGCGATCATCCGCTTCGGCGAGCACATGACGCGCGAGGCGCTCGATGTCCAGCAGTTGATCCTGCTCAACATGGACCCGCCCGAGCACACCCGGGTCCGCCAGATCGTCCAACGAGGCTTCACACCGAGGGCGATCCGCGCCCTGGAGGAACGCCTGCGCGACCGCGCCCACGCGATCGTCGAGACCGCCCGCGCCCACTCCGGCCCCTTCGACTTCGTCACCGAGGTCGCCTGCGAACTGCCCCTCCAGGCCATCGCCGAACTCATCGGCATCCCGCAGGACGACCGAGTCAAGATCTTCGAGTGGTCCAACAAGATGATCGCGTACGACGATCCCGAGTACGCCATCACGGAGGAGATCGGCGCCGAGTCCGCCGCCGAACTCATCGCCTACGCCATGGGAATGGCCGCCGAACGCAAGCAGTGCCCGGCCCACGACATCGTCAGCACGCTGGTCGCCGCCGAGGACGAGGGCAACCTGAACTCCGACGAGTTCGGCTTCTTCGTGCTGATGCTCTCGGTCGCCGGCAACGAGACGACCCGCAACGCCATCACCCACGGCATGCACGCGTTCCTCACCCACCCCGAGCAGTGGGAGCTGTACAAGCGGGAGCGCCCGTCGACCGCCGCCGAGGAGATCGTCCGCTGGGCCACGCCGGTCAACGCGTTCCAACGCACGGCGACCCAGGACACCGAGCTGGGCGGCAAGTCGATCAAAAAGGGCGACCGCGTCGGGATCTTCTACGCCTCCGCCAACCACGACCCCGAAGTCTTCGAGAACCCGGACCAGTTCGACGTCATGCGCGACCCGAACCCGCACCTGGGCTTCGGCGGCGGAGGCCCGCACTACTGCCTCGGCAAGTCCCTCGCGGTCCTCGAAATCGACCTGATCTTCAACGCGATAGCGGACGCGATGCCCGACCTGACCCTGACGGGCGACCCGCGCCGACTGCGCTCGGCATGGATCAACGGGGTCAAAGAGCTTCAGGTGACGGCAGGTTGAGAAGCTCGGGCCGGCGGCATCCCGGCGCCGCCGGCCCGTCTCAGCACGTGCGCGAATCCGCCTCCGCGTCAGTGCTCGTGGCTTACTTCCGTACGGCGAACTTCATGAGCTCCCGCTCGTCCCCCTGCTTGATCTTCCCGGTCTCGTTGATGACCTGGAGCTTCCAACTCCCGCCCTCCCGGACCGCCTTGGCGACCGCGCAGCTGTTGTGGTCGCTGAGCAGGTTGGGCCAGATCTCGGCGACCTGCTGGGTGCTGCCGCCCGTCGCGTCGTACACCTTGAAGGCGATGTTCCGTGCCTTCTGGAAGGAACTGCCCTTCTTGTAGGCGGCGGCGACGAAGACGATCGACGTGATGTTGGTGGGTATCCGCGCGAGGTCGACGGTCACCGTCTCGTCGTCGCCCTCACCCTTGCCGGTCTGGTTGTCCCCGCTGTGCACCAGCGAGCCGTTGCCCAGCGGGTCCGTGGAGTCGAGCCCCGCGAGCCGTACCGGGTCCTGGCCCTGCATCGCGATGGCGATGAGATCGAGGTCCGTACCGGCCTTCTGGCGCAGCTTCCCGATGATGCCGCCGCTGCTGCCGACGGTGGGGTCCCAGGACGCGCCGATCTCCAGATGGGTCACTCCGTCCAGATCCGCCGGACCGTCTTCCTTCGTGAGCGTGATCATGCGTGATCGATCCTCTTGATCGTGGGACTTGGACGCACGAATTCTGCCTTCTTGACCGGCCTTTGGGCTACTCCCGGCCAGATGCGGTCAGTGCGAACACCGCCGAGGCGAGCGCCGCGATCAGCAGCGGGTAGCCGATGCCGTGGTGCAGGGTGAGCCAGCCGCCGAGGCAGGCACCGGCGAGCAGCGCCACGACGGCGGCGCCGCGGCGCAGTGAACCGGGGCTCGGACTGTCGCCCGAGACCGAGTCGGCGATCAGGCCGGTCATGGTCATCGTCACGACCGTGGTGGTCGAGTAGTTGCTGACGCCCAGCTTGCGGACCGTGGCGTTGCGCAGGCCCATCGCGAAGGCGGTGAGGGCGATCAGGGGGTACGTCGTGGCGTGCGCGTCCGGCGGTGCCACGAAGGCGATCACCGCAGAGACGCCCACCAGCAGCGCCTCCGCGCCGAGCGCCACCCGGGCCCAGGTGCGGCGGGAGCCGGTGTCCATGCGGGCCACGATCCGGCCACCGGCCGCCACGCCCACCACGAAGGCGCCGAGGGAGGTGAGGTTGTGCGCCACCGAGAAGCCGGGTGCCCCTATGGCGGCGAAGCCGAGGACGACGATGTTGCCGGTCATGTTCGCGACGAAGACATGCCCGAGGCCCAGATAGCTGACGGCGTCGATGAGCCCGCTGACCACGGTCAGCCCCAGCAGCACGGCCACCAGCCGCACTCCGCGCGCTTCACGGTCGTAGGACTGGGGCGGTGTGTTCTCGGCCATGAACGCAATGTAGCGACGGCCCCCGGTGTGCCGGGGACCGCCGCTGTGTGGTGCGTGTGTGGAGCCGGTGATCAGTACCAGCCGTTGGACTGCCAGAAGCTCCAGGCGGCCGTCGGGCTTCCGTAGCGGGAGTTCATGTAGTCCAGGCCCCACTTGATCTGGGTGGCGGCGTTGGTCTTCCAGTCGGAGCCGGCCGAGGACATCTTCGAGCCCGGGAGGGCCTGGACCAGGCCGTAGGCGCCGGAGGAGGAGTTCGTGGCGGTGACGTTCCAGCCGCTCTCGTGCTCGACGATCTTGCTGAACGCGTTGTACTGCGCGGCGCTCGGGATCATCTTGTGCGCGATCGACTGAGCGGAGGAGGCGGAGGTCGTCGCGGCCTGGGCGGGAGCCGAGGTCAGCACGAGACCGGTGGTGGCGGCGGCCAGAGCGGCGGCGGTCAGGGCCTTCTTCGGGGAGGCGATGCGAGCGACGATGCGGGAGACGGACACGGAGAACCTGTTTCTTCGGGGACAGAGGCGTCGTGTGCCTGCCGGTGTCACGCGGTGCGCGGCGGTGGCAATGCGTCGGCGCCGAGGCCCGTGAGGACTCGTCGGCGCCGTGCGACTGCTCCAGAGAAGCACTCTCGATCCGTGTCCGCAAAGACCCCTTTTACTAGTTGTGGTCGCATGTGGGTGAAAGATGAACTGTGTGACCTGGCTCTCAAACCCCAGGTCAGAGGGTGTTTGGGGCGCGTACATGTCATGTCTAAACACTACTAATCCAAGTAGTTCGTGACATGGGTCATGTGGGCCGCTTCACCACCTCTGTGACGGTCGGTGCGCGCCGCTTCACGCAGGGGTTGGATTTCTGGGCACCTCGCGTACCGATCGGGGCTGGATCGCGGAGGCCAGGAGGGCGAGTTTGTCGGCCGCGTCGGTGTCGGGGTCCGGGTGGTAGATGACGAGGGTCTGGCCCGGGGTGCCGTCGATGCTCAGGCGTTCGCGGTTCAGCTGGAGGCCGCCGACCTGGGGGTGGGCGAGGTGTTTGGGGGCGGCCTCGCAGGCCTGGACGTCGTGGCGGGCCCAGAGACGGCTGAACAGGGGGCTGGCCAGGGAGAGTTCACCGACCAGCTCGATGAAACGGGGGTCGTCGGTGTCGGTGCCGACGGACTCGCGGAAACCGGCGACCATGCCTCCGGCGGCGCTCTCCCAGTACGGGTACAGCGCCTGCTCGGCCGGGTCGAGGAACAGGGACCGCAGGCGATTGGCTCCCGGCGTGAAGCGGGGGGAGAGGGCGGTCGCCAGGGCGTTCGCGGCCAGGACGTCGAAGTAGCGGCCCTCGACCAGTGCGGGGAGGGGGAGTGTCGCCACGAGTTTGGTGATGCCCGGGGGGACGGTTTCCTTGCGGGGGCGGGGTCTGGCGCGGTGTCGGCGGGGTTTGGCGGCGCCGAGGCGTAGGAGGTGGGCTGTCGCGTCTTCGTCGAGTCGTAGCACGCGGGCTATGGACTCCAGGACCTGTATGGAGGGGTTGCGGTCGCGGCCCTGTTCCAGGCGCAGGTAGTAGTCGGCGCTGATGCCGGCGAGCATCGCGACCTCCTCGCGGCGCAGACCCGGCACGCGCCGTACCCCGAAGGCGGGGATGCCCGCCTGTTCGGGGGTGACGAGTTCGCGGCGGGCGCGCACGTACTCGCCCAGCGGGTTCGGTTCCTCGGCCATCTCCGCACTGTAAGGCGGCAGGCGGGGCGCGTGCCTGGTCCTGTCACCCCCAGGGTCGGCGGGGCCCTGGTTGAGGTGTTGGGCGGGCGGGAGCGTCGTCGGTGGCCGGTCGATGGCCGCTCAGTGGCCACCCCGATGGCCGCTGAATGGCCGCTGAATGGCCGCTGAATGGCCGGTCGATGGCCGGTCGAGTGCGTGCTGATCAGCACGCCGGCCACCACGGCTCGGGAACCCTGGCCACCACCTCACCAAGGAGCACAGTCATGTCCACCTATCTACTGGTACACGGCGCCTGGCACAGCGGGCAGGCCTGGGAGCGGGTTGTCCCGCTGCTGACGGAGGCCGGGCACCGGGTGCTCGCGCCGTCGCTCACCGGGCACGGCGACAAGGCGCACCTGCTCGGCCCTGAGGTGGGACTCGACACCCACGTCGACGACGTCGTCGGGCTGATCACCGAGGAGGACCTCACGGACGTGGTCCTCGTGGGGCACAGTTACGCCGGGCTGGTCGTCTCGGGCGCGGCCAACAGGCTCCCGGACCGGATCGCCCAACTCGTCCACCTGGACGCGATGGTCCCGGTGTGCGGCGAGCGCGCGACCGACATCCTGCCCGTGACCCAGGTCCTGATCGACCTCGCGGCGCGGTCCGACACCCCCTGGCGGATTCCGCCGCTGCCCGAACTCCCGCCGCCCGGTGGCCTGTTCGGGGTCACCGACCCGGCGGACGTGGCCTGGCTGCGCACGATGGTCTCCGACCAGTCGGCGCTCTGCCTCCAGCAACCCGTACGACTGGACAACCCCGCCGCGAACGCGATCCCCCGCACCCACATCCACTGCGTGGGCAGCGAACCGGAGGGCTTCGAGCGCCGGCCCGTCCCCGCGATACAGCCCAACGGCACCCCGGCGCAGGTGTGGGAGTTGGAGACCGGTCACGACTGCATGATCACCAAGCCCGCCGAACTCACCGAACTGCTCCTCAAGTTGGGCTGAACCGGACGGACCGGCCTCACACCCGCACCGGCGCCGTCACCCCCGTCGGCTGGCACAGGACGAGTGCCAGGTCGTCGGTGGGCGGCCCGCCGGTGTGGGCGAGGAGGCGGTCGTACAGGGCGTGCAGCGCCGCGTCCGGCGTCGGTTCGCCGAGGGCCGTGGCGGACTCGGTGAGCAGGGCGAACGGGGTGCCGTCGGGGGCGCGGGACTCGGTGAGGCCGTCCGTGTAGAGGAGGAGGCGGTCACCGGGCTGGAGCCGGACCCGGTACTGGTGCGGCTCCGGGTGCAGGCCCAACGGCAGGGCGGGGACCCGGGGTTCGAGGAGTTCCAGGCGCCGGCCGGAGCGCAGGGGTGCCGGGTGACCGCAGTTGACCAGCCGTACCTCACCCGGCCCGAACTCCGCGAGCACCGCCGTGACGAAGTCCTCGGGCGCGAGGCGGGGCGCGAGGCGGACGTCCAGTTTCCTCGCGAGGGCCGTCAAGTCAGGTGTCGTGTACGCGAGTTCACGGAACGCGGTGACCGTGTCGGACGCAGTCCGCAGCGCGTCGAGCCCGTGCCCGCGTGCGTCGCCGACCAGGACACGCAGTCCGTACGGCGTCACCGCGAGGTCGTACAGGTCGCCGCCGACCGACGACTCACGGCCCGCGCAGTGATAGCGGGTGCTGACGTGCGTGCCGGAGAGGGTGCGGGACACCGGCCGCAGGATCGCCTCCTGGGTGATCCGGGCCACCTCCCGTGCCTCCGCGAGCCGTTCCCGCAGCCGGCCGCGCTGCCACGCCGCGTACACGCTGCACGCGCAGCCCAGCAGCAGCCCGCCCCAGCGGACGGCGAACCCGGCGCTCAACTGCGTCCCCGCGCCGAGACCCGCCGCCAGCGCGAGCAGGACCGTCCAGCAGCTGACCAGGAACGTACGGCGGGCGCCCAGGAACGTCGCTGCCATCAGCGGCCCGATCGCCAGCAGCGGCAGGATCGGCTGCACCCGCCCGATCAGCAGCCCCGGCGTGGCCGCGAGCAGACAGCCGACCGGTGCGACGAGCAGCCCCAGCGGACCCGCGAGAAAACCGGCCGAGCCCGTGCGGGAATCCGCCGCTGCGGTACGGGAACCCGTCCGTGCCGTGCGGAATCCGCGTCCCCCATCCATCGTGTTCACGCCACGACGATCGCCGAATTTCCGTCTCCCCACCCATGTCAACGGGGAGTTGATCAGCTCTCGATCACGGCGCGTCGAAACCGGCCCACAAATGATCAGAAGGTACGGCGATTTCGTGGCCACTGTGACTGTTCCGGGCAGCCGTGGACCGCGTTACGTGACCCGCGCATGGAGTCGGTGGCGTACGGACACACTGGGCCTCGTGCCGGACACGACTCACCCGAACCCCGGGAACCTCGGGAATCTGCCGCCCGAGACGCACAGTTTCGTCGGGCGGCGCACCGAACTCGCGCGGCTCCGGGCCGCGTTGGACCCGGGCGTCGGCCCCGCGGCCCGGCTGGTGAGCGTCGTCGGTGTCGGCGGGGTCGGCAAGACCCGGCTCGCCCTGCGCGCGGCGGCGGAGGTCCGGGACGCCTACCCCGACGGTGTCTGGCTGGCCGAACTCTCCCCGCTGCACACCGCCGGACTCGTGGACCTCGCCGTGATGGAGACCCTCCGGCTCGCCGACCAGTCGACCCGCCCGGTGACCGACGTCATCATCGAATGGGCCCACGGCAGACGGCTGTTGATCGTCCTCGACTCCTGTGAACACCTCCTCGCGGACTGCGCGAAGGTCGCCGCCGCGCTGCTGTCCCGCGTGCCCGGCCTGCGCATCCTCGTCACCAGCCGGGAACGCCTCGCGCTGCCCGGCGAGGAGGTCCTCCACCTCGAACCGCTCCCCGTGGACGGCCACGCCGGGGACGGTTCCGATGCCGGTGACCTCGGGGCCGCCGGTGACGCCGTGGCCCTGTTCGCCGAGCGCGCCGCGGCCGCCGGACGTCCACTGAGCGACGACGACATGGCCGGCCGCGCGCTCGCCGCCGCCGTCTGCCGTCGCCTCGACGGCATCCCCCTCGCCCTCGAACTCGCCGCGGCCCGCCTCGCCGACCTCACCCTCGACCAACTCCACGCGAGGCTCGGCGAACGCCTGCCCTCACTCCCCGATCTCCCCTCCCCGCTGGACCTGTTGACCTCCGCCCCCGGTGAACGCCCGCACCGCCACCAGACCTTGCGCACCGCCATCGGCTGGAGCCACGAACTCTGCGCCCCGCTCGAACGGCTGCTGTGGGCGCGGCTGTCCGTCTTCACCGGCGGGTTCTGCGCGGAGACCGTCCAACAGGTGTGCGCGGGCGGCCCGTTGGCCCCGGAGCGGATCGCCGGGCTGCTCTCGCGGCTCGTCGCCCAATCCATCGTGCTGCCCGACCCCGTCATCTCGGCCCGCTACCGGATGCTCGACACCGTGCGCGAGTACGGGACCGACTGGCTGCACGCGCTCGGTGAGGAACGCGCCGTACGACGCCGTCACCGCGAGCACTACGCGCGCCTCGCCCACCAGGGCTGCGCCGAGTGGAACACCGGCCGGCAGGTCGCCTGGTGCGAGCGGGTGCTGAGCGAACACGCCAACTTCCGCGCGGCGGTCGAGAGCGCGCTCGCCGAACCGGACCGTGCGGCGGCCGTGGAGATGGCGGGTCATGTCGGGTTCCTGTGGCGGCACTGCGGCTACCTCCGCGAGGCTCAGGCCTGCCTCGACGAGGCCCTCGCCGCCGACCCGCCGCCCGGCCACGGCCGCACCCTCGCCCTGTGGTCGCGCGGCGCGGTCGCCATCCTCCAGGGCGACCAGGAGGCGGCCGCCAACTGGGCGGTCCGCTGCGCCGACGCGGCCCGTGAACAGGGCTCACCGGTCGCCATGGTCGCCGCCGTGTACGTGCGGGGCGGCCAACTGGCCCTCACCGGCCGCCTCGCCGAGGCCATCGACGTCCTCGCCGCCGCGCCCCAACTCCCCATACAGGACGACGCGTTCGGCGCCGCCCAGCTCCAGGTCCGGCTCGCGCTGTCCCTCGCGCACGTGCTGCGCGGCGAGTACGAGCGCGGTCGCGAGGTCGCGGGCGAGGTGCGGACGGCCGGCCGGAAACAGGGCGAGTACTGGTGCGGTGCCTTCGCCGACTACCTCATCGCCCAGGCCGACCTCGCCCACGGCGACACACCGGCAGCGGTGAACGGCGCCCGCACCTCCATCGCGGGCCACGCCCTCCTGCACAACACCGTCGGCGCCGCCATGTCCCTCGACCTGCTGGCCGCCGCGATCGTCACCACCGGCGACGCCCACCGCGCCGCCCGTCTCCTGGGCATCGGCACCCGCCTCTGGGAGCTCACCGGCCGCGCCCAGATGGACTCCCCGGACCTCATCGCCACCCGCCGCACCTGCGAACTCCGCGTCCGCGAACACCTCGGCGACGACGCGTACGAGACGGGATACCGGGCGGGCCTGGCGATGTCGTACGACGAGGGAATCGCCTACGCGACGAGCCGGCCGGGCGGTCGGTGACGCGGGGTGGGACCGCCGAACGGCAGGAACAGGGTACGGGTGCCGATCAGCCAACTCCCGTCCACCTGACGGAAGTTGTCCTCGATGGGGGTCCCCCCGCTCGAGCGAAGCCGAGAGTGGGGGAGGCCGACCTGGACCGGGGGACCGGCGCTGACCATGCCGCCGCCGTGGTGGCCGTCGACGCGGTACGTCGTGAAGTACGCCGTCGAGATCGCCGTGTCGGGGGAGGTGAGGGTGACGAGGACGTTCGACATCAGGCGCCGCGAGAGCCGCCCGGCGGGCCGGGAACCGAAGTACTTCCGCAATGCCTCCCGCCCCGCCACGAGCCGATCGCCGTCCGGCCACTCCCAGCTGCCGTCCTCGGTGAACAGCTCGGCGACGGAGGAGGGTTCACCGAGATCGAACCGGCGGACGAAGTCCAGGACGACGCGTTCACAGGCGCGTTCGGCGAGGAGTCGTTGCAAAGGGTCCAGGTCCATGCGGTCGTTGGTACCAGCCGCACCTCTCGCCCCACGACCGAATTACCCCCACGACCGAACCGACCGCACCGCCATGTACGCCACCGGCTCGTTCCCCGTTCTCTGTAGTGTGCCGAAATGACAAGAAGTGAGCGGCTCGCGTTCCAGCTGGACTGGTACTGGCAGAAAAACCTGCGGCCGCGGCTGCACGGTCTTGCCGATGAGGAGTACTTCTGGGAGCCGGTGCGTGACTGCTGGAGCATCCGCCCACGGGGCACGTCGACCGCACCGATGTCGGAGGGTTCGGGGGAATGGACGATGGACCACGCGTCCCCCGGCCCGGAGCCGGCGCCGGTGACCACGATCGCCTGGCGGCTGGCGCACATCATCGTCGACTGCCTGGGCTACCGGGTCGGATGGTACTTCGGCGGCCAGGGCGTCGAATCCGAGACATTCGCCTACGCGGGGACCGCCGACGAGGCGCTGAAACAGCTCGACGAGATGTACGGGAGATGGAACGCGGGGGTTCGCGGGCTCTCGGACGCCGACCTGGAGAATCCGCCCGGGGTGGGTCCCGAGCGGTATCCCATGGAGAACAGGATCCTGCACGTCAACAGGGAGCTGATCCATCACGGCGCCGAGATCTCCCTGCTGCGCGACCTCTACCGCCGGCAGGACGGAGCCGTACCGCGCCGCATCTGAATCACACCGCCACGTACGTCACCGGCTCGCTTCCCGTCACGGCCTCCGCCTGCCCGAGCTTGACCAGTCGCCGCAGATGCGCCTCGGCCTCGGACACCGCGATGTTCCTTGACTGGAAGGGGATTTGGGCCCAGGGCCGGTTCCACTCCATCCGCTCGGCGACCTGCCAGGCGGTGAGCGGTTCGGACAGCAGGGCGAGCAGTCCGGTCAGCCGGTCCTCGTGGTGGGTGAGCAACTCCCTTACGCGGCCGGTCGCGTCGGTGAAGGTGTGCTGGTGGGCCGGGAGGACCTCGGCGGGGGCGAGGCGGCCGATCCGCTCCAGGGAGTCCAGGTAGTCACCGAGCGGGTCGGCGATCGTCGTGTCGTCCGGGTCCTCGTACAGGCCGATGTGCGGGGTGATCTCCGGGAGTAGATGGTCGCCGGAGAACAGGCGGCCGTAGCCCGGGAGTTGGGCCGGGTGGTGCTCCTCCAGGTGCAGGCAGACATGCCCGGGAGTGTGGCCCGGCGTCCAGATCGCGCGCAGTCGGCGGCCGGCCAGGTCGAGGAGTTCGCCGGGGACGATCTCCCGGTCGGGCAGCGCGGGGGCCAGGCCCGGCACGCTGCGCGGGCGGGCCGCGCGCAGGGGCGCGAGGTGCTCCTCGGGGGCACCGGCCGCCGTGAGCTTCGCGGTCATGTACGCCAGCCAGCGGCCCGGTTCGGTCGAACGGGCCCGCCGTACGATCGCCGTGTCCGCCGCGTGCATCGCGAGCCACGCCCCGGACGCCTCGCGCACCTGCCCGGACAGGCCGTGGTGGTCGGGGTGGTGGTGGGTGACGACCACGCCGTGGACCTCGTCGACCGGCGTCCCGCAGGCCGCCAGGCCCTCGACCAGGGTGTCCCACGAGGCCGGGTCGTCCCAGCCCGTGTCGACCAGGACCGGTCCGCGGTCGGTGTCGACGACGTAGACGAGCGTGGTCCCCAACGGGTTGTCGGGGATGGGGACTTCGATGGAGCGAACGCCGCCGCCGTGGTCGTGGACCTGCCCCATGGACGTCATGGACTCCCCAATCGCCGCCTTCCGGTCACTATACGTGGACTCCATCGACCGGAACTGGTATTCAGTCTTCGTATCTGATGGATCGTCAGACAGCGGTACCGGGGAGGCGTTCGGCCATGACAGAGCTCGTGGAACACCGACAGCTGTTCATCGGCGGGGAGTTGACCGACCCCCTGGGCAAGGACGTCATCGAGGTGATCTCCCCGCACACCGAAGAGGTCATCGGCCGCGTCCCGCACGCGTCGAGGGAGGACGTGGACCGCGCGGTCGCGGTCGCCCGCCGCGCCTTCGACGAGGGGCCCTGGCCGCGCATGACGCTCGACGAACGGATCGCGGTCGTCACCCGTATCAAGGACGCGATCGCCGCCCGGTACGAGGAGATCGGCCGCGTCATCTCCTCCGAGAACGGGTCGCCGTACTCCTGGAGCATCCTCGGGCAGGCGCTCGGCGCGATGATGGTGTGGGACGCGGCGATCACCGTAGCGAAGGGCTTCACCTACGAGGAGCGGCGGGACGGCGTCCTCGGACCGATTCTCGTGCGCCGGGAGCCGGTTGGGGTGGTCGCGGCCGTAGTCCCGTGGAACGTCCCGCAGTTCGTCGCCGCCGCCAAGCTCGCGCCCGCGCTGCTCACCGGCTGTACGGCGATCCTGAAGCCGTCGCCCGAATCGCCCCTGGACGCCTACCTGTTGGGCGAGATAGCGAAGGAGGCCGGGCTGCCGGAGGGCGTCCTCTCCATCCTCCCGGCCGACCGCGAGGTCAGTGAGTACCTCGTCGGGCATCCCGGCATCGACAAGGTCTCCTTCACCGGTTCGGTCCCGGCCGGCAAGCGTGTGATGGAGGTCGCCGCCCGTCATCTCACGCGCGTGACACTGGAGTTGGGCGGCAAGTCGGCGGCGATCGTCTTGCCCGACGCGGACCTCACGACCGCCGTCCCCGGCATCGTCTCGGCCGCCTGGATGAACAACGGCCAGGCGTGCGTCGCCCAGACCCGCATCCTCGTACCGCGCTCGCGCTACGACGAGTTCGCGGACGCCTTCGCCCAGGCGGCGAGCGCTCTCGTGGTCGGCGACCCGCTCGACCCGGCCACCCAGGTAGGCCCGTTGGTGGCCAAGCGCCAGCAACAACGAAACCTCGACTACATCCGCATCGGCCAGGAGGAGGGCGCCAAGATCCTTACCGGCGGCGGCCGTCCACCCGGCCTCGACCGCGGCTGGTACGTGGAGCCGACCCTCTTCGGGGACGTCGACAACTCGATGCGTATCGCCCGCGAGGAGATCTTCGGCCCGGTCATCTGCCTCCTCCCGTACGGCGACGAGACCGAGGCCGTGAAGATCGCCAACGACTCCGACTACGGCCTCAGCGGCAGCGTCTGGACGGGAGACGTGGCGCACGGCATCGACATCGCCCGCCGGGTCCGCACCGGCACCTACAACGTCAACACCTTCAGCCTCGACATGCTCGGCCCCTTCGGCGGCTACAAGAACAGCGGTCTGGGACGGGAGTTCGGGCCCGAGGGCTTCTCCGAGTTCCTCGAACACAAGATGATCCACCTGCCGGCCGGCTGGGAGGGGTGAACGGGATGGGGGTACCTCCCGCGCGAGCGTATTCGAGCGTGGGGGCGGGCGACCGCTGGCAGGTAGAGGTCGACCGCTCGATCTGCATCGGTTCGGCCCAGTGCACCCACCAGGCCCCCGACCGCTTCCACCTCGACGCGGCCATGCAGTCCCACCCGGTCGCCCCGGAGACCGACGCCAACGAGAAGATCCTCGCGGCGGCGGAGGGGTGCCCGGTGGAGGCCATCATGATCACGCTGTTGGGGAGCGGGGAGCCGGTGTTCCCGCCGGAGGAGGAGTAACTCGCCCTGGTTCAGCGGCCAATGGCTCCGGAAGCGTGGCCACCGGCGGGGTCGGACACCGCGGCCAGCCGCGTCCTGACGGTGTCTGCCTCGGGCATGCCGTGTTCCGTGTACAGGGCCAGTGCGCGCTCGTAGTGGTGGACGGCGCGGGCGGTGTCGTCGCGTGCGTGGTGGACCTCGGCCAATCCCTCGTGGGCGCGGGCCTGTTGGCCCGGGTTGCCGATGTCCTCGGCGATGGTGAGGGCGTCGGTGTGGTGGGTGAGGGCGTCGGCGGTGCGGCCGGCGGCCCGGGCGGCCTCGCCGAGGCCGTTGAGGGCTCGGGTCTCGCCGTCGCGGTCGCCGTTGCGGGAGTAGAGGGCGAGGGCCTGGCGGTGGCATTCGGCGGCCTGTGTGTGCTGTTCGCGCCGTGAGTGGACGATGCCCAGGCCGTGCAGCGCACCGGCCTCGCCGTAGCCGTCGCCCACCTCGCGGATCAGGGCCAGGGCCTGTTCCTGGTGGCGGGCGGCCTCGTCGAGCCGGTCGAGGCGGGTCTCGACCGTGCCGAGGTCCATGAGCGCGTGCGCCTCCAGGTAGCGGTTGCCGGTGCGGCGCAGCAGGGTCAGGGACTGCTGGAGGTGGTCGGCTGCCTGGTCGTAGCGGCCCAACTGGCCCTCGACATGGGCGAGATTCTTCAGCGCGATCGACTCGCCCGAGGTGTCGTCGACGCTCCGGTACAGCAGCAGCGCCTGTTCGAGGTACTCGACGGCCGGCAGGAAGCGGCCCAGGCGTTCGTCGACGAGGCCGAGGTTGGTCAGGGCACGGGCCTCGCCGGTGGGGTCCCCGGCCCGCCGGAACAGGCTCAGCGCCTCCTGGAGCTGCCGGCGGGCCGGTTCGTGCCGGGCCAGTTGGTAGTGGGTGGTGCCGATGCCGAGCAGCGCGAGGGCCTCGCTCGCCGGGTCGCCGAGCAGGCGGGCGGCGTCGCGCGCGTGGCCGTGGATCGTGAGGCCGTCGGTGTGGTGCCCGCTGATGAGGTGGCGGTACAGGGTGAGGGAGAGCCGGATGGCGTGGGCCGGCCGGCCGTGGGCGGCGGTGTGCGCGGACATCGCCGTCAGACAGGTGCGCTCGGTGTCCAGCCAGGCCCGTGCGGCGTCCGCATCCGACAGATCGGGCACGGGAGTTGACGTTGCGGGAGCGGTGGGGCGCCGGTGGGCCTCGGCCGGGTGGAGGCGGTCCATGGCGGCGGCCGCGGTGGCGAGGTAGTGGTCGAAAAGCCGGTCCAGCGCCGCCTCGCGGGCCTCCGCCGGATCCTGCGCTACGGCGAGCCGCGCGGCGTAGGCGCGCAGCAGGTCGTGCATGCCGTACCGGGCGGTGTCCGCACGCTGGATCGGGTGGGTGCGGGTGGGGGTGTCGAGGGCCTCGCGGGCGTCCGGCGTGGAGGTGCGGGTCGGTGCGGGGGTGGTGTCTGCGTGCTGCACCGGATGGGTGTGGGGAGAGGCGTCGAGGGCGCGGCGGGTGTCTGCGGTGGGCGTGCGGGTCGGTGCGGGGGTGGTGTCTGCGCGTTGGACGGGTTGGGTGCGGGTGGGGGTGTCGAGGGCCTCGCGGGCGTCCGGCGTGGAGGTGCCGGTCGGTGTGGGGGAGGCGTCCACGCGCTGCACCAGATGGGCGCGGGCGAGGATCTCCAGGGCACGGCGGGCGTCTGGCACCGTGTTGCCGGTCAGCGCGGCGGCGGCGTGCGCGTCGAGGTCGGGGCCGGGGTGCAGACCGAGCAGCCGGAACGTGCGCGCCGCCTCCGGGGGCAGTTGCCGTAGCGACCAGGAGAACACCGTGACCACGGCGGCCCGGGGGTCGCCCTCCGCGTCCAGCAGGTACAACCGCCGCTGCTGGTCGGCGAGTTCGGCGACGAGGTCGGTCAGCGGGGTGCCGGGGCGGGTGACGGCGAGCTCCGCGGCGACGCGCAGCGCGAGCGGCAGCCGGGCGCACTGCGCGGCGAGGGCGTCCACGGCGTCCGGCTCGGCCTCGGCACGCGGGCCGATGAGCCGGCGCAGCAGGGTGCGGGCCGCGTCGGCGGGCAGCAGGTCGAGGTCGAGCCGCTGGGCGCCCTCCCGCGCGACCAGCCCGGCCAGGCTGTCGCGGCTGGTCACCAGCACCGCGCAGGAGCCGGTGCCGGGCAGCAGCGGACGGACCTGCTCGACGGTGGCCGCGTTGTCGAGCACGATCAGCATCCGCCGGTCCGCGACCTCGGTGCGGTAGCGCGCCGCGCGGTCGTCCGGCTCCGGCGGGATGTCCTGTTCGGACACCCCGAGCGCGGTCAGGAACCGGACCAGCGCGTCCGGCGCGGTCAGCGGCCGGTCGGGGTCGTAGCCGCGCAGGTTCACATACAACTGGCCGTCCGGGAACCGGTCCCGGGCCCGGTGCGCCCAGTGCACCGCCAGGGCCGTCTTGCCCACGCCCGCCGTCCCGGACACCGCCGACACCACCACCGCGGTCGGCCGCGCGGAACTCACTTCCAACACCTTCTCCAGCCGGGCCAGTTCCTCCTCGCGCCCGGTGAACCCCGCCGGGTCCAGAGGGAGTTGAGACGGTACGACCTTGACACGCTCGGTGCCGCCGACCCCCGACGACGGGCGCGGGGCGGCCTTCCCGCTCAGGACCGCCTGGTGTGCGCGCCGGGCCTCCGCCCCCGGGGTGGTGCCGAGTTCGTCGGCCAGCCGCTTGTGCAGGGCGGCGTAGCAGGCGAGTGCCTCCGGAGCGCGCCCGGCGGCGTGCAGCGCCCGGATCAGCGCCACGGCGAGCGGCTCGACCAGCGGGTGCTCGGCGACGAGGACGGACAGCGCGTCGACCACCACGAGGTGCCCGCCGACCCGGAGTTCGGCGTCCGCCCAGTCGAGCACGGCGTCGACGTACTGACGCAGCCAGCTCTCCCGGGTCCGCGCCGCCCACTCACCGGGCAGCCCGGCCAACGGCGTCCCCTGCCACAGGCCCATCGCCTCCCGTAGCCCCAACACCCGTACCGCGTCGGTACTTTCGCCCCGGCGGGCCCGCGCGACCAGGTTCCGGAAGCGGTGCACGTCGACCAGGTCCGGCGGGATGTCGAGCCGGTAGCCCGCGGGGCCGCGCACCAACTCCGGTGCGGGGAAGGGGACTTCGGGCCTCCCAGGGTCACCGCCGGAGAGCCGCGGCCCCGTCTCCACAAGTACCCGGCGGATACGGGCGATATGGGCGTACAGCGTGCCCCGCACCTGGGCCGACGGATCCTCCCCCCACACCCGGTCGATCAGCGTCTCGGCCGGCACCCAGCGGCCCGCGTCCACCAACAACGCCGCCAGGACCGTACGCCGCTTGGCGGGCCCCAGATCGACCGGACGGTCCGCCACCCATAACTCCACGGGCCCCAGCAGCCGAAATCCCCTCACGCCCGTCTCCACCGTCCCACCCCACGCGCTTCACAGGTTCTCCACCGCGCACCCAACCACCTGCCCACCTGCGGGACAAGGTTTGCGCAAGGTCCCCGACCACCTCCCTCCATCACCTTGGGCACGGCAACTCGCCCGTGCCACGGACGACTTCGGGTCTGTGGGCGGCACCCCGAGTGATGGAGGAACACAGAGAATGAAGCGGATCCTGACCAAGGCCGGCATCGCCCTCGGAAGCGTGGCCCTGGCCACCACCGGCGCGTTCATCACCGCCGCCCCCGCAAGCGCGGCACTGTCGGACTGCCCCTCCGGAGGACTCTGCGCCTACCTCGGCGTCAACGGCTCGGGCACCCCCGGCGTGGTCTACGGCGACAACACGAACCTGCTCCAGTACAACAAGTTCAACAACGCCGAGTCGCTGTACAACAACGGCAGCAGCTGCAACGTCCGGATCTACTCGGGCACCGGCTACACGGGTTCCAGCTACATCCTCGCCAAGGGCTACTACAACGGCTCGCTGGCGAACACCGTGTACTGGCACAACGTCGCCTCCAACGACTGGTGCGTGTGAGCACAACCACGGCGCGGCGGACACTGCTCACGGTGCTCCTTGTGCTGACCGCGGCCGGCTGCTCCCTCGGGGGTGAGCAGTCGGCCCGCGGGCCCGCGGCGCTCGACGTGCGTCCCCTGTCGGGTGCCACCGCGTCCACCCACGCCGACGCCGTACGCCTCTACGACCGTGAGGAACATGCCGTCGCGGCCTGCATGAGCGCCCGCGGCCAGACCTACACGGCACAGCCCCGCACCGCGTCCGCGCGCGGCGAGGAGACCAACCCCTACGGCCTGCTCACCGTCCGGAAGGCGGCCCAGGACGGCTACGGCATCGTCGGCGAGTACCTCTACCGGCGCTCCACGCCCGTCCCCGCGAGCGAATCCCACCAGGCGTCCTGGCAGCGGGCGTTGACCGGCACCGAGGCCCACCGCGTGACCCTGCGGTTGCCCGACGGCGTCAACCTCGCGTACTCCACCGACGGTTGCGTCGCCAAGGCCCGCACCGAGCTGTACGGCGCGGACTGGAACACGGTGGAGCCCACCGCCGTAGGACTGGCGAACCGGGTGCTCAACGCCGTGGAGAAGGACGCCAACTACCTTTCCGCCGTACGCCGTTGGTCCTCGTGCATGACCAAGGCGGGGCACCCGGCGAAGGACCTTCAGGCCCCCCGGCAGGCCGTCGACTCCCGTCTGCGGAAGGCCGCGTCGGACGAGACGGCCCTGCGCGCGCTCGGCAACGACGAGCTCCGCACCGCCCGCGCCGACGCGCGGTGCCAGCTGGACACGGACCTGTCCGAAGCCGTCCGGGATGCCCAACGGGCGGTCGAGAAGCGACTGTTGACGGCGGCCGACAAGAAGACGGTGGCGCGCTACGTGGCGGACCGGCGCAGGGCACTGGCCTCCGCCACCGCATGAGCCACCGGGACTAATTGGGCCGGAGCGTGGCGAACAGCGCGCGGACCCGGGTGCCGTCGGCCTGGGCCCAGGCGCCGGTGACCTGGCCGAGCGCGTCCTCGGGGGCCGTGGAGCCGGCGGTCAGCACCCGGTGCAGCCGCAGGGTCGGGCCGTCCGGTACGGCGAACTCGGTGGCCTCGTCGGTGTCGGTCGGGGCGCGCAGGGCGGGGATGGGTGCCGTCCCGGTCCAGGAGCGGGTGACCTCCCGGTCCAGGGTGTGGGAGACGCTCTGCGCCTGCGCCGCCACCCGCCCCTCGACGAACGCCGTCAACCCGGCGGTCAGCACCGGGTCGTGACAGCCGTCGTAGGCCCAGCGTGGACCGAGCACGCCGTGCTCCATGGTGCCGACGAGGGCGTGTTCGGCGCCGGGGAGCGGGGCGGCCCGGTAGGTGAGCGGCACGAGGTAGGCGCCCGAGCCGTCGGTGACGACCATGAACTCGATGCCGACCTCGCCCTCGGGGTCGTCGAGCCGGAACCCGCCGGCCTTCGCCAACTCCGGTTCGGAGGGGCCGTGATACCAGGTGCGGGTGGGCAGCCAGGTGGTGAGGAGTTCGAGCTTGGTGGGCTTGACGTAGGTCTGGTGAATGACAGCCATGGGGGAATTATCGGTCCCCGGCCCCGCCCGGTTCGGTGAGATCGATCAATCGGCAGACCGTCTCGATGTCGATCTTCACCTGGGCGATGGACGCGCGGCCCGAGAGCCAGGTGATCAGGGCCGAGTGCCAGGTGTGCTCGATGACCCGGACCGCCGACAGCTGTTCCGGCGTGGGGTGTTCGAGGCCCATCGCGTCCAGGATGATCACCGTGGTCTGCCGCGACACCTGGTCGACCTCGGGGGAGACGCTGCGGTCCGCGAAGGTCAGCGCGCGGACCATCGCGTCGGCGAGATGCGGCTCGCGCTGGAGCGCGCGGAAGGCCCGCATCAGGGTCTCGGCGACCCGCTCGGCCGCGCTGTCGCCGCTCGGCGGCTTCTTGCGGAGCGTGCCGTGCATGTGTTCCAACTGGTCCTGCATCGTGGCGACCAGGAGATGCACCTTGGACGGGAAGTACCGGTACAGCGTGCCGAGCGCGACCTGCGAGGACTCCGCGACCTCCCGCATCTGCACCGCGTCGAAACCGCCCCGGCTCGCCAGCTGCGCGCTCGCGTGCAGGATGCGCCGCCGCCGGGCCTCCTGCCGCTCGGTGAGGGGCGGCGAGGTCCGCGCAGTGGCTTCGGGCTTGGCTTCCACTGGCATGGCTCCCGTTCCGTGACTGTTCCCGTGACTGTCGGTGAGGGCGGGTGATCGGACCGATCATGGCAGGGTCTCGGCCGTGGTGTGAATCACCTGATCCACTTCTCACAGCGCCCGTACCGGCCGGTAGATTCAGAACCTCCTGGACGATCAAGTCTGAAACTTGTTCTAGATTAGCGTCCCGGCGTAATCTCGCGGGACAGTGCAGGCAGAAGGGGGCTCAGAGTGACCGCTGAGGCCAGTCAGGCGGGTCCCCAGGAGGACCTGGCAGCCGACGGCGAGCGACCGCTCCGTATCGCACTCCTCACCTATAAGGGGAACCCGTTCTGCGGGGGCCAGGGCGTCTACGTCCGCCACCTCTCCCGCGAGCTGGCCCGCCTCGGCCACCGCGTCGAGGTCATCGGATCGCAGCCCTACCCCGTGCTCGACGAGGGTTACGACGGCATCTCCCTGACCGAGCTGCCCTCGCTCGACCTCTACCGCTCCCCGGACCCCTTCCGCACCCCGAAGCGCGACGAGTACCGGGACTGGATCGACGCGCTCGAAGTGGCGACGATGTGGACCGGCGGCTTCCCCGAGCCCCTCACGTTCTCGCTCCGCGCCCGCCGTCATCTCCGCGCCAGGCGCGGCGAGTTCGACATCGTGCACGACAACCAGACGCTGGGCTACGGCTTGTTGGGCGACGTCGGCGCCCCGCTGGTGACGACGATCCATCACCCCATCACCGTGGACCGGCAGTTGGAGCTGGACGCCGCCGAGAACTGGCGCCAGCGCATGTCCAAGCGCCGCTGGTACGCGTTCACGCAGATGCAGAAGCGCGTCGCCCGCCGCCTCCCCTCCGTCCTCACGGTCTCCGGCACCTCGCGCCAGGAGATCATCGACCACCTCGGCGTCCGCGACGACCGCATCCAGGTCGTCCACATCGGCGCCGACACCGACCAGTTCTCCCCGAACCCGGCGGTACCGCAGGTGCCGGGCCGGATCGTCACAACCTCCAGCGCGGACGTCCCCCTCAAGGGCCTCGTGTTCCTCGTCGAGGCCCTGGCGAAGGTCCGCACCGAACACCCCGACGCCCACCTGATCGTCGTAGGCAAACGCCCCACCGAGGGCCCGGTGGCCCAGTCCATCGAGCGCTACGGCCTCGAAGGCGCCGTCCAGTTCGTCAAGGGCATCACGGACGCCGAACTCGTCGACCTGGTCCGCTCGGCGGAGGTCGCCTGCGTGCCCTCGCTGTACGAGGGCTTCTCGCTCCCGGCGGCGGAGGCGATGGCTACCGGTACCCCGCTTGTCGCCACGACGGGCGGGGCCATCCCGGAGGTCGCCGGGCGCGACGGGGAGACCTGCCTCGCGGTACCCCCGGGCGACCCGGGGGCGCTGGCGACCGCGCTGAGTCGACTCCTGGCCGACCCGGCACTGAGGGCCCGCCTCGGTGCGGCGGGCCGTGAACGCGTCCTGGCCCGCTTCACCTGGGCGAAGGCCGCGGAGGGCACGGCGGCCAGGTACCGCGAGGCGATCACCCCCGGCCGGACGGGCAGCGCGGCCACGGCATCGTTGTCGCCCTCGGCGCCTCCGTCTCCCGCTCCATCCCCTTCTCCGACCAGTGTTACCGGCGTCTCTCCCGAAAGCAGGGCCACGTGCTGACCGTCGACTTCTCCCGGTTCCCGCTCGCCCCTGGCGACCGTGTCCTGGACCTCGGATGCGGTGCCGGGCGGCACGCGTTCGAGTGCTACCGGCGAGGGGCACAGGTCGTCGCCCTCGACCAGAACGCCGAGGAGATCCGCGAGGTAGCCAAGTGGTTCGCGGCGATGAAGGAGGCGGGCGAGGCCCCGGCCGGCGCCACCGCCACCGCGATGGAGGGCGACGCGCTCCAACTCCCCTTCCCGGACGAGTCGTTCGACGTCGTGATCATCTCCGAGGTCATGGAACACATCCCGGACGACAAGGGAGTGCTCGCCGAGATGGTCCGGGTGCTGAAGCCCGGCGGCCGGATCGCCATCCCCGTCCCGCGCTACGGCCCCGAGAAGATCTGCTGGGCCCTGTCCGACGCCTACCACGAGGTCGAGGGCGGCCACATCCGCATCTACAAGGCGGACGAACTCCTCACCAAGATCCGGGAGGCGGGCCTCAAGCCGTACGGCACGCACCACGCGCACGGGCTGCACTCGCCGTACTGGTGGCTGAAGTGCGCGTTCGGCGTGGACAACGACAAGGCGCTGCCGGTGCAGGCGTACCACAAGCTCCTGGTCTGGGACATCATGAAGAAACCCCTCGCGACCCGGGTCGCCGAACAGGCGCTGAACCCGGTGATCGGCAAGAGCTTCGTGGCCTACGCGACCAAGCCGCACCTCCCCGTGGCGGAAGCCAAGTGACCACTCCCCGGACAGAACACCTCGTCCTGCCCGGGGTCCTCACCGCGGAGCAGGCCGCCGCGACCGTCGCCGGCATCCTCGCCGTGCAGCGGGAGGACGGGGCGATCCCGTGGTTCCGGGGCCATCACCTCGACCCGTGGGACCACACCGAGGCCGCGATGGCGCTCGACGCGGCGGGCGAGCACGAGGCGGCCGAGCGGGCGTACAACTGGCTTGCCCGGCACCAGAACGAGGACGGTTCCTGGTACGCGGCCTACGCGGACGGGGATCCGGATGAGGTCACGGACCGGGGGCGCGAGACCAACTTCGTCGCCTACATAGCCGTAGGCGTGTGGCACCACTACCTCGCGACCGGCGACGACACGTTCCTGGACCGGTTGTGGCCCACGGTGTTCGCGGCGGTCGAGTTCGTGCTGCGGTTGCAGCAGCCGGGTGGGCAGATCGGGTGGAAGCGGGAGGACGACGGTACGGACACGTCGGACGCGCTGCTCACCGGTTCCTCGTCGATCCATCAGGCGTTGCGGTGTGCGCTTGCGATCGCCGAACAGCGTGAAGAGCCGCAGCCCGACTGGGAGTTGGCGGTCGGGGCGCTGCGGCACGCTATCCGTCGGCATCCTGAACGGTTCCTGGACAAGGGCCGTTACTCGATGGACTGGTACTACCCGGTGCTGGGTGGTGCGTTGACCGGTGTGGAGGCCAAGTCCCGGGTGGAGGAGGGCTGGAGCCGGTTCGTCGTGCCGGGGCTGGGGGTGCGGTGCGTTGTTCCCAACCCGTGGGTTACGGGGGGTGAGTCGGCTGAACTCGCCCTGGCGCTGTGGGTGTTGGGTGAGTCCGATCGGGCGTTGGAGATTCTTCAGTCCATTCAGCATCTGCGGGATGCGGAGAGCGGGCTGTATTGGACCGGGTACGTCTTCGATGACGACGCGGTGTGGCCTCGTGAGTTGACCACGTGGACTGCGGGGTCGTTGCTGCTTGCGGTGGCGGCGTTGGGGGGCCATGACGCGACCTGTGCGGTGTTTGGCGCCGAGCATTTGCCTTTGGGGCTGGATCCGGATTGTTGTTAGGCGCGGGCCCGGTGGGGGCTGAGCGCGCAGTTCCCCGCGCCCCTAAAAGCCTGGTCCCGCTGGTGTTTTTAGGGGCGCGGGGCTGTATCTATATGCGGCTCCGCCGCGTGGGCGCAACCGGCAATGCTTAGCGGTGCACCTTGTTGGCGATCGCATGCCCGATGAACAGGTACACCACCGCCGCCAGACCGTAGCCGCAGATGACCCGCGCCCACGCCTCGTCGAAGGTGAACAGGTCGCGGGACCAGCCGGCGAGCCAGTTGGCCGAGCGGTGGACGAACTGCACGAGGTCGTTCGCGCGGTTGGCGTCCAGCAGGTACATCAGAATCCAGAGGGCCAGGATGAGGGCCATGATGTCGGCGATGATCACGATGACATTGCCGACCGAATTCGAACCGCGTCGGTAGGGGGACATGCCAAGCGGATTGCCGCTTCCGGCCGGATGAAACCCGTACGGTCCCGCCGGGTGGCGCGCGTGGCCGAGCCGGGTCAGGCTGCCGGGGTAAGGACACCCACTCGGGGAGAACACCCCGGAGGACCCCGTGCCCGTACCGATACGGCGCCTCTTCGTGGCGCTCACCCTGTGCTGCGCCCTGCTCGCCGGTGCCACGGCCTGCGGCAGCGCCACCGATGACGCCACGCAGGACACCGCAGCCGTAGTGGCCGCAGCTGCCGCCGCGACCCCGAGCCCCAGCACCTCCGCCGAACGGCAGAAGTTCGCCAAGACCCGCTTCGTCGCGAACGCGGGCCTCGCCGCCGGTGCCACGTACCAGTGGATCGTGAAGCCCTGGAAGGCGGGCAAGTTCAAGAAGGGCGCGAGCGGACGCAGGTTCGCGCTCATCAAGGCGGGTCTCGCGGGCGCGTTCGCGTACAACCGGCTCAAGGCGGCCACCAAGAACGCCAAGGGCGACCCCACGCTGTCCAAGGCGGTCGCCCCGCTCAGCGCCGGCATCGACTCCCTGAAGGATCTGCCGTCCAAGCTGCGCAAGGGTGACTCGACGGACGCCACGGCGGGTTCCTTCGACGACATCATCAACAAGGTCAAGGACGCCGGGAAGAGCGCGGGCGCCGAGGTGACCGACAAGGTGCCGTCGGCAGGGCAGCTCACCGGAGGGTAAAAGCCCTTCAGGGTCCGGGAGTTGAGCGGTTCCTAGGAGTTCAGCTCCGCCAGCACCCGCAACGTGTGCGGGTCGGGCGCAAGGGCCAGCAGGTCCGTCACCGGGCCCTTGCGCCACAACTCCAGCCGCTCCGCGATCCGTTCACGCGGGCCGACCAGCGAGATCTCGTCGGCGAACGCGTCCGGCACCGCGAGCACGGCCTCCTCCCGACGGCCCGCGAGGAACAACTCCTGTATCCGCCGGGCCTCTTCCTCGTACCCCATGCGCGCCATCAGATCGGCGTGGAAGTTACGGGCCGCGTGCCCCATCCCGCCGATGTAGAAGCCGAGCATCATCTTCACGGGGAGAAGGCCTTCGGCCACGTCGTCGCAGACCTTCACCTGCGCCATCGGCGCGACGAGGAAGTTGTCACGGAAGGCCGTAGTCCCGTAGACCTCCGGTCGGCTCGGCGACCAGTACAGCGGCAGCCAGCCGTCCGCGATCGCCGCCGTCTGCGCCACGTTCTTCGGCCCCTCGGCGCCCAGCAGGATCGGCAGGTCCGAACGGAGCGGGTGGGTAATGGACTTGAGCGACTTGCCGAGCCCCGTACCGTCCGCCCCCCGGTACGGATGCGCGTGGAACCGCCCGTCCACCTCGACCGGCGCCTCCCGCCGCAGCACCTGCCGTACGACCTCGACGTACTCCCGGGTCGCGGTCAGCGGCGACTTGGGGAACGGCCGCCCGTACCAGCCCTCCACCACCTGCGGCCCCGACAGCCCGAGCCCGAGCAGCACCCGACCGCCGGAGAGATGGTCGAGGGTGAGCGCGTGCATCGCGGTGGTGGTCGGGGAGCGGGCCGCCATCTGCGCAACAGCCGTGCCCAGCTTGATCGTTGAGGTCTGCGCCGCGATCCAGGTGAGGGGAGTGAAGGCGTCGGAGCCCCACGACTCGGCCGTCCACACGGAGTCGTACCCGAGCCGCTCGGCCTCCTGGGCCAGCGGCACATGGTCGGCGGAGGGACCGCGCCCCCAGTACCCGAGTGCGAGACCGAGCCGCATATCGCCTCCACAGCCAAGGACTTGACGGACCGTCAGTCCGTCGCCGGACGGCTGCGACTGTACGACAACGGCCCCCCACCCGGAAGGGCGAGGGGCCGCGGTGAACGCTGGGGGGAGGGGCTCAGCCGCGCTGGATCCCCGACGTGTCCTGCAGGACGCCACGACGGCCGTCCTGGGTCTGCGCGACGAGCGCCGGACCACGCTGCTCCACGGCCAAGTACCAGGTACCCGGCGCCAGTTCGGCGATCGGCGACGGCGTACCGTCCTCCGCGAACAGCGGCCGGGCCACCGGCACCGCGAACCAGAACGGCGAGAAGTCCCCGGCCGGAGCCGGCGCGGGCTGCCCGAACGGCTGCGCGGCCTGCGCCTGTTGCGGCGGAGTGCCGTACGAGGGCTGCGGCTGACCGGCACCCGGGTAGCCGTAACCACCGGGCGGCTGCTGGGCGCCGTAGGGCTGCGGGGCGGCCGGCTTGGGGGCCGGGATGAGGGCGGCCTGGAGGGCGGGGACGAGGGGGGTGGCGATGGCGCCGCCGGCCAGGACGAGGGCCGCGATGAAGCCGAGGATCAGACCGGCACCGGCGTTGAGGCCGTCCTGAACGTCCACGAGGGTCCAGAACAGGGCCCAGACCACCAGGACCGAGAACGCGACGCCTACCTGGCCCAGCTCCAGTCCCGCGATCTTGCGCGGCTGCGGCAGGGCGCGGTTGACGACGATCAGGGCAGCACCGATGACCCCGCCCACGTAGAGGCCCAGAGCGTCGCCGAGATAGTCCCAGGCGGTCGGGGCGTTGCTGTAACCGGCGGCGGTGTAGAAGCTGAGAAACGACGCGATGAAGAGCAATACCGCTGCTCCGATCACCACGCCGTCGCCTCGTGTGAGGGAGCGGATATTCACTTCAGGTCCTTCGTAGGTCGTCTCGTCGTCGGTTGACCCTATCGTCCACCCTGCCAGGGTGTCCGCCCGGATCAGCCCGCTGATCGCTACCCGCGCAGGAAACTCACGATTCCCTCAGAGATCCCCTGCGCCGCCTTCTGTCGCCAGGCGCCGTTCGTCAGCAGTGCGGCATCATTGCTATCGCGCATGTTGCCGCATTCGATGAACACCTTCGGAACCGTTGACAGATTGAGACCGCCCAGGTCCTTACGTGTGTCGAGACCGGTGCCGTCGCCGACGTAATTGGAGAACGGTTCGCCCGTCACCCGACGGTAGTTGCTCGCGATGCCCCGCCCGAGGACGGCAGAGGGGCCGACGATGGCACGGGTGTCGGCGCCGCCCGCGTGCACGGAGGCGGGCAGGATCACATGGAAGCCGCGGTCGCCGGCCGGCGCGCCGTCCGCGTGGATGGAGAGCGCGGCGTCCGCGTGCGCGTCGTTGCCGATCCGGGCCCGCTGGTCCACGCACGGCCCCCAGGACGGGGAGCCGGTGTCGTGCGTCAACTTCACTGTGACGCCCTGCTTTTCGAGCAGCGCCTTCAGCCGGTGGGACACGTCCATCGTGAACTGGGCTTCCGAATAACCCGCGTTGGTCGACGTCCCCGTCGTGTCGCACTCCTTCCAGTTCGTGCCGATGTCCACCTTGCGGTTGATCTCGGCGGTGTGCTGGAAGTTGGTGACGTTGTGCCCCGGGTCGATGACGACGACCTTGCCCTTGAGGGGACTTGGGCCCGGCGGCTTGTCGTCGTTCGACGCGGTGGACGTCGGCGACACGGACGCGCCTGCCGACGCGGACGACGCGTGGGCCGAGGAACCGCCCCCCGGGCTGCCCACCGCCTCATAGACGAACCATCCGATGAGCGCTCCCGGGACCAGCGCGGCCAGCGCCACGGTCAGGGGCCCTCGACGGGGACGGCGGGGCTGCGGGGGATCGAAGTCCGGACCTACGTACGACACGGGAGCCACCCTAGCCGCCGCACAGGGTGGGTTTGCTGAAGCGGCAACAAGAGTCGTGGGGTGGCGCCGCCGGGGCGCAGGATCGTTGGACCAGCCCCCGTCCCGGAGGACTCATGACCATGGTCAAGGACGTCACCCACCGACTCGTCCCCGCCCCCGCCGGCCGCATCCACCTCGTGGAACAGGGCACCGGCCCCCTGGTCCTCCTGGTGCACGGCTTCCCGGAGTCCTGGTACTCCTGGCGCCACCAGCTCCCCGCGCTGGCCGCGGCCGGCCACCGCGCGGTCGCCGTCGACGTCCGCGGCTACGGCCGCTCGTCGCGCCCCGAGGACGTGTCGGAGTACCGGATGCTCGACCTGGTCGAGGACGCCGTGGCGGTCGTGCACGCACTCGGCGAACAGTCGGCGGTGATCGTCGGCCACGACTGGGGCGCGGGCATCGCGGCCCACTCCGCCCTCCTCAGGCCGGACGTCTTCCGAGCCGTAGGCCTGCTGAGCGTCCCTTACGCGCCCCGCGGCGGCCCGCGCCCCAGCGAGATCTTCGCGGGGATGGGCGGGGACGAGGAGTTCTACGTCTCCTACTTCCAGCGACCGGGCCGCGCCGAGTCCGAGATCGAACCGGACGTACGCGGCTGGCTCTCCGGTTTCTACGCCGCGTTCTCCGCCGACACGATGCCCGCGCCCGGCGCCCCCGACCCGCACTTCGTGAGCCGGGAGGGAGGGACGCTGAGGGAGCGGTTCCCCGCGGCGACCGACCGGCCAGCCTGGCTGAGCGAGGCCGAACTGGACGTCTACGCGGGCGAGTTCGAGCGCACAGGCCTGACTACCGCCCTGAACCGCTACCGCAACATGGACCAGGACTGGGAGGACATGGCTGCCCACGACGGCGCACCGATCCCCCAACCGTCCCTGTTCCTCGGCGGCTCCCTGGACGCGTCCACCACCTGGCTGTCCGACGCGATCGCCGCGTACCCGGCGACCCTGCCCGGCCTGCGCGGCTCGCACATCCTGGAGGGCTGCGGCCACTGGATCCAGCAGGAACGCCCCGCGGAGGTCAATCAGCATCTGCTCAACTGGCTGGCAGGGCTGCCGAGTTGACCTCAGACACCGGTACCGGTACGCCGTAGGACACGCAGGGAGTCGGTCGCCGAGACCTCCGTGAACGCGCCGGACTCCAGCGCCCGGAGATACACCCGGTACGGCGCCTGCCCGGTGAACTCGTCCTCCGGTTCCGGGAACACGTCATGGATGACGAGCAGCCCGCCCTCGGCGACATGGGGCGCCCACCCCTCGTAGTCACCGTTCGCGTGCTCGTCGGTGTGCCCACCGTCGATGAAGACGAGGCCGAGCGGGGTCCCCCAGATCCGCGAGACCTGCGGCGACCGCCCGACGAGGGCGACGACGTGCTCCTCCAGGCCGGCCCGGTGCAGGGTCCTGCGGAACGTCGGCAATGTGTCCATCAGCCCGACCTCCGGGTCGACGGTCTCCGGGTCGTGATAGTCCCAGCCCGGCTGCTGCTCCTCACTACCCCGATGGTGATCGAGCGTGAGCACGGTGACACCGGCTTCGCGGGCGGCATCGGCGAGGAGGATCGTCGAACGCCCGCAGTACGTCCCGACTTCGAGGAGAGGGAGGCCGAGGTGCCCGGCTTCTACGGCTGCGGCGTAGAGGGCGAGCCCTTCACCGGCAGGCATGAACCCCTTGGCGGCCTCGAACGCGGCGAGGATCTCGGGCTTGGGTGCCGGGGGCATGGGGTTCCTCTCGATAGGGCTGCACGCACATGCTCCCGCACCCCCTGCCGAACGCTTCGGCAGGGGGTGCGGTGCGGCTTTTGCTTTTAGGGGCGCGGGGAACTGCGCGACCAGCCCCCACGCACCCGCAGACAACGAACTACCGACTACGCGCTGACAGTCTCGCCGGGCAACGAAAGATCCAGGTCAACCGCGACCTCGTCCCCACCGTGCGTCGCAGACGAAGCAAGCGGCCCATGCCCACTCGCCCGAGCCGCCAGCACATACGCCCCCTGAGACGGCACAGCGAGCAAGTAACTCCCGTCCTCCTCGGAGAGCGTCGCCCCGGCCTGCCGACCACGACGGTCGATCAGCGTGACCTTGGCCCGGGCGACGGGAACACCGTCGGCACTCAGCACCCGCCCCCGGAACCCCCGCAGAACCTCCTCGGCCCGCTCAAGGTTCGCCTCCTCCTCGCTGCTGAAGTTCAACTGCGGCGCCCGATTCGGCTTCGGAAGGAACAGCGCCATCAGCAGGCCGACGGCAACCGCACCGGTAGCGATCAGGAACGACACCCGGAACCCGTGCATGGTCGGAACGGCAACCCCGCCCACATGGTTCGCGGTATTCGCCAGCACCATCCCGATCCCCGCACTGGAGACGGACGTACCGATGGACCGCATAAGGGTGTTGAGCCCGTTCGCCGCACCGGTCTCCGACGCCGGCACCGCCCCCACGATCAACGCGGGCAACGACGAGTACGCGAGCCCGATCCCCGCACCCAGCACGACGGCGATGACAAGGGACTGCCAGGCCGCGCTCATGAGCCCGATCCCCGCGCCGTAGCCGATACCGATGATCAGCATGCCGAGGATCAGGGTGACCTTGGGACCGTACTTCGCCGAGAGCCGGGCGTAGACGGGAGCGGTGAACATCATCGTCAGGCCGAGCGGAGCCACCAGCAGACCGGCGGTGACCATCGACTGCCCGAGACCGTAGCCCGTGGCCTTCGGCAGCTGGAGGAGCTGGGGCAGGACGAGGGAGACGACGTAGAAGGAGACGCCGACCATGATCGAGGCGAGGTTGGTGAAGAGGACCGCCGGACGGGCGGTGGTGCGCAGGTCGACCAGCGGGGCCTTCAGACGCAGCTCCATCACGCCCCACAGGAGCAGGACGGCGACCGCCGCCGCGAACAGGCCGAGCGTGGTCCCGGAGGTCCAGCCCCAGTCGCTGCCCTTCGTGATCGGCAGGAGGAAGAGGACAAGGCCCGCGGAGAGACCGATCGCGCCGAGCACGTCGAAGGTGCCCTCCGCGCGCATCGGGGACTCCGGTACGACGAGGAGGGTGAGGCCGATCGCGAGGACACCGAGGCCGGCGGCGCCGTAGAAGAGGGCGTGCCAGTCGGCGTGCTGGGCGACGAGCGCCGCGGCGGGCAGCGCCAGGCCGCCGCCGACGCCGATCGAGGAACTCATCAGGGCCATCGCCGAGCCGAGCTTCTCGCGGGGCAGCATGTCGCGCATCAGGCCGATGCCCAGCGGTATCGCGCCCATAGCGAAGCCCTGGAGCGTACGGCCCGCGATCATCGTGAGCAGGTCGCTGGTGAGCGCGCTGACCAGCGCTCCTACGACCATCACGGACAGGCTGACGATCAGCATCCGGCGCTTGCCGTAGAGGTCGCCGAGGCGGCCCATGATCGGCGTGGCGACGGCTCCGGACAGGAGAGTCGAGGTCAGGACCCAGGTGGCGTTGCTGGGCTCGGTGCTCAGCAGCTGCGGCAGGTCCTTGATGACCGGGACGAGCAGGGTCTGCATCACCGCGACAACGATGCCCGCGAAGGCGAGCACCGGCACGACGGCGCCGGACGGCCTCCGTGCGGGCTGGTCGGTCGACGTGTGCGTCATGGAGTAGGGCCTCCAGGCCGTAGGTGTGGCGTGATCCGTGCGGGGCGGACTGATCCGTGCGGGTGGACTCATCCGGGTGAGATAAGTGCACGGTAAACCTCGTATGCATGGGCAACTATTCCGATGCTTCGGCGTACTAACGAATCCTTGACCGTCCCATGAATATCTGACCCTCCGTCACCTCTGGTCATTCACTGGAACGTGTTCTAATCTCGCCCGCCATGAAGGCCTATGTCGCAGGCGTCGGGATGACGAGATTCGAGAAGCCCGAGACCCGGGAGTGGCAGTACTGGGACATGGTCCGCGAGGCCGGGAACGCCGCCCTCGCGGACGCCGGGATCTCCTACACCGACGTAGAACAGGTTCCCGTCGGCTACTGCTTCCAGCCCTCGACCGCCGGCCAGCGCGCCGCCTATGAACTAGGTCTCACCGGCATCCCCGTCTACAACGTCAACAACAACTGCGCCACCGGCTCGACCGCCCTGATGCTCGCCCGGCAGCTGGTCGAGGGCGGGGCGGCGGACTGTGTGCTGGCACTGGGCTTCGAGAAGATGAAGAGGGGTGCGCTCGGCGGAGGTACCGATGGCGGCGACTTCGCGACCTCCCCCGTCGCCCGGCACTACGGCATCATGGCCGCCCGGCACGGCTTCGAGATGACCCCGCCCACCGCCCAGATCTTCGGCGACGCGGCCCGCGAACACATGGAGAAGTACGGCACGACCGAGGCCCAGCTCGCCGCCGTCGCCGCCAAGAACCACCGGCACTCCGCGCACAACCCGTACGCCCAGTTCCAGGACGTGTACGACGTCGACGACATCCTCGCGGCGAGGGTCGTCCACCACCCCCTCACGAAACTCCAGTGCTCACCGACCTCGGACGGCGCCGCGGCGGCGGTCGTGGTCTCCGAACGCTTCGCCCAGGAACGCGAGTTGACCTGCCGGCCCGTCGAGATCGTCGCCCAGGCGATGACCACTGACACCGAGGACTCCTTCGCGTCGGGCTCGTGCATCGACGTCGTAGGGCAGCCCATGTCGCGGGCCGCCGCCCGCCAGGTCTACGAACGGTCCGCACTCGGCATCGACGACGTGGACGTCGTAGAACTGCACGACTGCTTCTCGGTCAACGAGCTGCTGACGTACGAGGCGCTCGGCATGTGCGAGCCGGGGGAGTCCGGGAAGCTCGTCGAGTCCGGGGGGACGACGTACGGCGGGCGGTGGGTGGTCAATCCGTCCGGTGGGCTGATCTCCAAGGGGCATCCGCTGGGGGCCACCGGGATCGCCCAAGTCGCCGAGTTGGTGTGGCAGTTGAGGGGGACGGCGGGGGAGCGGCAGGTGCCGGGGGCCGAGGTGGGGCTCGCGCACAACATCGGGTTGGGCGGGGCGGCGGTGGTGACGTTGCTGCGGGCGGCGTAGGTCCTGCGGCGGTGGTACGGCTGGGGCGAAATGCCGATGCAAGGGGCACGGGCCGGTTGAGAGTATGACGACCATGCCCCGAGCCGCTGATGCCCCTCCCTCCCGAATATCGCGCCCGTTCCGCCCGGGCTCGCCGCCGCCCGCCGCCTGGCTGGTCGTCGCGCTCGCCTGCGCCGGGCAGTTCCTCGTCGTCCTCGACGTGTCCGTCGTCAACGTGGCACTGCCGTCGATGCGGGCCGACCTGGGGATGAGCGCGTCCGGGCTGCAATGGGTGGTCAACGCGTACGCCATCGCCTTCGCCGGGTTCATGCTGCTGGGCGGACGGGCCGGTGACCTCTACGGCCGCAAGCGGATGTTCCTGGTCGGGCTCGCGCTGTTCACGCTGGCCTCGCTGTGCGGCGGGCTCGCCCAGGACGGCTGGCAACTGCTCCTCGCCCGGGCCGTACAGGGACTCGGCGCCGCCGTACTGGCACCCTCGACCCTGACGATCGTCACCTCGGCGGTGTCGGAGGGCGCGGCCCGCGCCCGGGCCATCGCCACCTGGACGGCGGTCGGCGCCGGCGGCGGGGCCGCGGGCGGACTCGTCGGCGGAGTGCTCGTCGACACCCTGTCCTGGCGGTGGGTGCTGCTGATCAACGTGCCCGTCGGCGCGGTCGTGCTGCTCAGCTCCCTGCGCTGGCTCCCGGAGAGCCGCGCGGGCGACCGGCGACGGCTCGACCTGCCGGGCGCCGTCCTGATCACGGCGGGTCTCGGAGTCCTGGCGTACGGCATCTCGCAGACCGAGGCCAGGGGCTGGACGGCCACCGCCACCCTGCTCCCGCTGGCCGCCGGACTCGCCCTGATCGCACTCTTCCTCGTCGTCGAGGCGCGTACGGCGGCTCCGCTGATGCCGCTGGGACTGTTCCGCGCGCGGGCGGTGTCGTCGGCGAACGCGGCGATGTTCGTGAACGGCTCGGCGATGTTCTCCATGTGGTTCTTCATGACCCTGTACGCGCAGAACGTCCTCGGCTACACACCGCTGGAGGCGGGACTCGCGCTGGTGCCCAGCTCCCTGGCCGTCCTCATCGGCTCCAAGTCGGCACCCCGCTTCATGCCGGTGCTCGGCGTGCGCAACGTGGCCGTGCTCGGGACGGTGATCGCCGCGCTGGGCTTCGGCTGGCAGTCCCTGATGACGGTGCGGGGCGACTACCTGACCGAGATCATGTTCCCCGGGATCCTGATGATGCTGGGCGCGGGCCTGACGGCCACGCCACTCGCCGCACTCGCCACGTCCGGGGCGGCGCCGGGGGAGGCCGGGCTGGTCTCCGGGCTGATCAACACCTCGCGCACGATGGGCGGTTCGCTGGGGCTCGCGGTCATGTCGACCATCGCGGCGGCGCGTACGGCGAGTGCCGGGGGGACGGCGGGGACGGTGGGGAGTGGTCGCGGTACGGCGGAGGCGCTGACGGAGGGGTACGCGCTGGCGTTCCGGACGGGGGCGGGGGTGCTGCTCGGTGCGGTGGTGCTGATGGTGGTGTGGCTGCCGTGGCCGCCCAGGAGGGTTTCGACGGGTTCCACGGGATGAGGCAACGGTTCGGGCGGCTCATGGACTCCTTTACATATCTAGGAGGTGCCCATGGGGGATCGCAAAGAGGCTCGGGAGACTCGCGATGACGCGTTCCAGAGCTTTGTCATCGGCCGCTGGCCGCGGTTGATGCGGACGGCATTTCTTCTGACGGGGGAGCAGCACGCCGCGGAGGACCTGGTCCAGTCGACACTCGAACAGACCTTTGTGGCCTGGCGGAAGGTCGGCTCGGCCGACGATCCGGAGGCGTACGTACGGCGCGTGATGATCAACGCGCACGCACGCAAACACCGCAGACGGCTCAAGGAGTTCCTGGCGCCCAAGGACGACTCGGGCCTGGTGCGCGAGGTCGCCGACACCGGTGACCGCATCGCCCAGGCCGAGGACCGCAGCGCCCTGTTGCAGGCACTGGCCCAACTGCCGCCGAGGCAGCGGGAGGCGGTGGTGCTGCGGTACTGGGAGGACCTGACCGAGACACAGACGGCCCAGGCGATGGGCTGCTCGGTCGGCGCGGTGAAGAGCAACGCGGCCAAGGGGATCGCGAAACTCCGCGCCATACCGGGACTCGCCGAGATGGTGACGCACGGAGGGCGGAAGTGATGAGCGCGGACCGGGAGACGAACCAGACCATGACGGACAGAGACATCGCCCTCCTGCTGGCCGACGCCGCGGACGAGGTCGAGATCGGCATAGCCCCCTACCAGGCGGTGATCCGCGGTGGCCGCCGACGCCGGGCCCGCCGCTGGGCGCTCGCGACGGCGACGGCACTGGTCATCGTCGGCACGTCGGGCGGCCTCGCGCTGGCCGGGCTGCGCGGCGGGGACGGGGGCGAGGTCACCCCCGCGGTGACCCAGAGGGCGACACAGCCGTCGACCCCGGAGGAACGGCATGTGTACACGCCGCAGCAAACCACGCTCGCGGCGGGCATCGAGCAGGGCGAGACGTGGTACGTCACGGTCGACGTGTGGGGCGCTCCCCGCACCGAGGCGGAGGCCGCGGCCCAGCTGCGGTCCATGTCCAGCCATCACGAGGAGCCCTGGGACAGGGACAACTCCTCCGCACTGGTCGGCAAGATCACGTACTTCGTGCAACGGGCCGTCGGGACCGGCGAGCCGGAACTCCTGATGGGAGACTCGGTCTCCCCGCAGGACACCATGGCGGGCACGGACCTCAAGTCGGGCGCGTCCACCCTGGACCCGAAGAAGACCGAAGGCCCCCAGCGCCTGGTGGTCGGCCAGGTCGCCAAGACCGCACAGGAGGTCACCTGCACCTGGAAGGACGGCTCGTCCACCGTGGCCCGCAGGGTGGAGGCGGGGGCCGACATCAACAGCGACGAAGCGGCGATCCGGCCGGCGGCCGGGTCTTTGGACAACTGGTTCGTGTGCGTGGGGGCGGCGGGGACGGCTTACGAGTCGGCGGAGGTGACGAAGTAGGGCGGGAGTGTGGCGGCGTGGATGAACTGGCGCCGCAGCAGGGCACGTTCGCCTGAGGGGCATGACGTGCAGGTCCCGCCGGGCCGGCACGCCGGAAAGTGCGGTCGCCGTCGCCGGGAATGCCGTCCTGGCGGTCCTCGGGCGGGGTGTCGGCAGGGGTTCACCGTGGCGTTGGGGTGACGTGCTTCCGGCGTCGACTCCCGCCCCGTACAGAGGAGTTGACGGGATTCGCGTGAGCGCCCCGGATGGGGGCTGACCTGGGCTTTCGGTCCGTCCGCTTCTACGATCGGTGGAGCGGAGAGGGGGTCTGGATGGACCGGACGGATCGGGAGCGGCGTGGGCGTGACATACGGACGGTCGACGACGTGCTCCGGCTTCTGGACGGACTGTTCGCGCCGGAGGCCGACCGTTGGAGTTCCAGGGGCGCCTCTTGGTGGGACGGGTTCTATGCCGACCGTGACAGGCCGGTGCCGTTCTTCGTGGCGAAGCCGGACGAGAACCTGGTCGGGTATGCCGACCGGGGGCTGATAGGCGGGGGCGGGGGTGGGCGTGCGCTGGACCTGGGGTGTGGTCCGGGGCGCAACGCGCTTCAACTGGCCGCGCGGGGCTTCGAGGTGGACGGGGTGGATCTGTCGCCCACGGCTGTCGCTTGGGCGGAGGAGCGGACACGGGAGGCGGGGGTGGGGGGAGGGGAGGGGGAGGGCCCCCGGGTTCGCTTTCACTGCGGGGACGTGTTCGCCCTCGCCGGTAGCGAACTCCAACTCCCCGGCCCCTACGACCTCGTCTACGACTCCGGATGCTTCCATCACCTGCCCCCGCACCGGCGTATCAGCTACCTCGCCCTGTTGGACCAAGTCCTCGCACCCGGTGGGTGCTTCGCGCTCACGTGCTTCGCTGCGGGTGGGATGGGATCCGAGTTGCCCGATGCCGAGCTTTATCGGGGCTCCGGGCTTCAGGGCGGGTTGGCCTACACGGCTGATGAACTGCGTTGGATATTCGGGGAGTCGGAGTTGGAGCTGGAGGAGGTCGAGCTGCGTCGGATGCGTGACGAACCTGACGCCTCGCCGTGCTTCGGGGAGAGCTTCCTCTGGACGGCGTTGTTCCGCCGGGGGACCGGGGCGTAGGGCGGGGAGGGTGGGGGAGCGGGGGGCTACAGCCACCCCTGCTGTCGGGCCTCCCGCATCGCCTCCATGCGGTTGCGGGTGGCTGTCTTGCCGATCGCCGATGAGAGGTAGTTGCGGACGGTCGACTCGGAGAGGTGGAGCTTCGTGGCGATGTCGGAGACCGTCGCGCCGTCCACCGAGGCCTTGAGGACGTCGCACTCGCGGGCGGTGAGCGGGTTCGGGCCCGCGCTCAACGCGGCGGCGGCCAGTGCCGGGTCGATGACCGTCTCGCCGGTCAGGACGCGGCGGATCGCGGCGGCCAGGTCCTCGACCGGGCCGTCCTTCACCAGGAAGCCGGCCGCGCCCGCCTCCATCGCCCGGCGCAGATAACCGGGGCGGCCGAAGGTCGTGAGGATCAACACCCGGCAGTCCGGGGCCTGTTCGCGGAGTTCGGCGGCGGCGTCCAGGCCGCTCATGCCGGGGAGTTCGATGTCGAGGAGGGCCACGTCGGGGCGGTGGGTCAGGGCGGCGTCCACGATCGTGTCACCCCGTCCGACCTGGGCGACGACCTCCAGGTCCGGCTCCATGCCGAGCAGCAGGGCGAGGGCGCCGCGCATCATGCCCTGGTCCTCGGCGAGCAGCACTCTGACGGACTTGGCGGGCCGGTGGTCCCGGGGCATCTCATCCACGGGGCAAGGGTAAGGCCCGGGGAGACTCGGGGCGGTTATCAAAAACTCTTCATTGTTCGCGTCCGCGAGTCTTGACGGTTTCCGGCTGCGGGCAAACAATCGCCTCGGCATTCTGCAATCACCTTGGAATTTCCGGGCGTTGGGCCGCTTTCGGAAAACTTTCGACCACCTCTCGACAGTTCGACATTTCGATCGCGAATTGGTTCGGCATTTCGATCGAACGGCGTTCGGTATATCGACCGCGTCGATCGGGCGCCGATGCTCCACCCGCACCCGCACCCGCAACTGCACCCGGACCCGCGTCAACCACCCGCACCGCCCTACCAGGAACAGAAACAGAATGAGGTGCACCGTGTTCTTGAGATTCCTCCGCACCTGGCCGCGCCGGCTGAGAAACGCCACCCTGGCCGCACTGTCCGCGCTCGTGACCGTCGTCGCGCTGGCCGTCGGCGTCCCGCAGGCATCCGCCGCCACCTCGCTGCCGTGCGACATCTACGCCACCGCCGGCACGCCCTGCGTCGCCGCGCACAGTCTCGTCAGGGCGCTCTACTCCTCGTACAACGGCTCGCTGTACCAGGTGCAGCGGGCCTCCGACAGCGCCACCGCGAACATCGGCCTGCTGGCGGCCGGCGGGTATGCCAACGCGGCGGCGCAGGACTCGTTCTGTTCCGGTACGACGTGCATCATCACCAAGATCTACGACCAGTCCGCGCGCCACAACGACCTCACGATCGAGGGCGCGGGCGGCGCCGGCGTCGCGGACGTCGGAGCGCCCGCGGACGCGCTGCCGGTGACCGTCGGCGGGCACCAGGTCTACGGCCTGGAGATCTCGGCCGGCATGGGCTACCGCGACAACTCCACCTCGGGCGTGGCCACGAACGGCGCCGCCGAGGGGATGTACATGGTGACCTCGGGCACGCACGTCAACGGCAGTTGCTGCTTCGACTACGGCAACGCGGAGACCAACAACCAGGACACCGGCAACGGTCATATGGACGCGATCAACTTCGGCACGGAGTGCTGGTTCGCCCCCTGCTACGGCAGCGGTCCCTGGGTGCAGGCCGACCTGGAGAACGGGCTGTTCCAGTCGGACTCCGGGTACAGCAAGAACACGGCGAACACCGGCACCGGAGCGATACCGTTCGTCACCGCTTTGCTGAAAAACAATGGTCAGGACCATTTCGCGCTGAAATACGGGAATGCGCAGTCGGGCAGTCTCACGACCACCTATTCCGGGGGTGAACCCACCACCAGTGGTTACTCGCCCATGCACCAGGAGGGCGCGATCGTCCTGGGCACCGGCGGGGACAACAGCAACGGCTCCATCGGCTCGTTCTTCGAGGGCGTCATGACCGCCGGCATCCCGACGGACGCCGCCGACAACTCCGTACAGGCCAACATCGTGTCCGTCGGCTACGGCGGCTCGACCGGCACCACCGGGACACTGGCGGCCGGTTCGGAGATCTCGCTGCGCGCGACCACCTCGTGCTGCACGGCCGACTACATCCGACACCAGAACAACGCGGCGGTCCTCTCGGCCATCACGTCGAGCAGTGCGACGCTCGACAAGGGCGACGCCACCTGGATCGTCCGCAAGGGACTCGCCGACAGCTCCTGCTATTCGTTCGAGTCACGGAACTACCCGGGCGACTTCCTACGCCACTACAACTACCAGCTCTACCGCCAACCCATGGTCGGCACAACGCAGTTCAGACAGGACGCCACGTTCTGCGCCTCGACTGGCAAGAGCGGCACGGGCACCTCGTTCGCGTCGTACAACTACCCGACGAAGTTCATCCGGCACTACAACCTCAACGTCTACATAGCGAGCAACGGCGGCTCCAATACCTGGGACAGCGCCACCTCGTGGACGGATGACGTGAGTTGGGTGGTCACGGCTCCCTGGGCGCCCTAGATCCCGGCGTAGTCACTACGGAGGACGTCAACTCCGCTGCCTCCACCGGGAGTTCGGCGGTCACGGTGAAGCCGCCGCGTGGCGACGGGCCGGCCTGCAAGGAGCCGCCCGCCACCGCGAGGCGTTCCGTCAGGCCCTTCAGACCGGTCCCGCCGATGCCCTCGGCGGGGCCGGTCCCAGGGGAGCCCCCGTTCCCGTCCCCGGGACCGTCGTCCGCGATCGTCAGGCGGACGCGGTCCAGGACCCCGTCGAGGGTGATCTCGCAGCGGGTCGCGCCGCTGTGCCGTATGACGTTGGTGACCGCCTCGCGGACCACCCAGCTCAGCAGGGCCTCGTTCTGCGGGGTCAGGGGTGGGCCCGACTGGCGGACGACCGGGGCGATGTCGGCGGCGGACAACGCGGAGCGGGCGCGGTCCAGTTCGGTGGCGAGGCTGCCCTCGCGGTAGCCGGTGACGGCCTCGCGGATCTCGGTGAGCGCCTGCCGGCCGACCGATTCGATGTCGGTGATCTGATCGAGCGCGGCCTCCATGTCGCGGGGTGCGAGACGGCGGGCCGCCTCCGACTTCACGACGATCACCGAGAGGGTGTGCCCGAGCAGGTCGTGCAGATCGCGGGAGAAGCGCATGCGTTCCTTCTCGACCGCGCGGCGCGCCAACTCCTCGCGGGCGGCGCGCAGTTCGCGTACGGCTTCGGAGAGGGAGAGGATCGCCGCGGTCACCATCGTCGACAGGAACGTGCCGTAGGCGACGTTGATCGCGTCCCAGCCCGCCCGGTACACGGAGACCGCGGCGGCGAGTGTGGTCAGGGCGAGGCCGACCTGGCCGAGGCGCGGGCCCCGCACGACGGCGCCCGTGGCGAGGCCGAGGAGGGGGAAGAAGTAGAGCCAGCTGCCGCCGTAGCCGAGGGCGAGGCCGCAGGTGATCAGGCCCATCACGATCAGCGCCACCAGCGTGGAGACCGCCTGGCGCTTCTCCTTCACGAAGGAGCGGAACACCACATAGATGTAGAGGGAGTTGAAGGCGAACAGGCCCAGGCCGCCGATCCAGGGGTTGGAGGTCTTGCCCTGGAGGAGGTTGGAGAAGGAGCCCATGCCCATCAGCAGCCAGGGCAGCAGGGAGAAGCCGGTCGGCGGCGGACCCGGGTTCTCGGGCCGCTCGCCCTTGCGGCGGGCCTCCTTCTGCGCGACCTTGAACTCCGCCATGTCGGCCTTCCACTGGGCCCGCGCGGCCTTCCACTGTTGTAGCTGGCAGGTGATCCCTCGCATCCAGGTCATCTCTCTCGCTCCCCCGGTCACACGGTCCGCCCGGTCCGGCGGTACGCCAGCACAGCGTACGAACCGAAGGCGAGCAGCCAAGCCGTCAGCACCGCGATCGCGCCGAGCGCCGGGGCGTGCCCGTCGGCGACGGAGGTGCCGAGTTCGGCGAAGCGGTTGGTCGGGGTGTAGTGGGAGATCGCGCGCAGCCAGCCGGGGAAGAGGCTGATCGGGAACCACAGGCCGCCGAGCACCGCGAGCCCCATGGTGCAGGCCATGTTCGCGACGCCGGTGGTCTGGGAGGTGAGCCCGTAGCCGTTGCCGAGGCCGAGCAGGGTGAAGGGGATCGAGCCGAGCCACAGCAGCAGCGCGATCGCCGCCCACTGCCAGGCGTCCAGCCGTACGCCGTTGACCAGGCCGCCCGCCGCGAGCACCGCGACGATCGCGGGCAGTACGGTCACCGAACCGGTCAGCGCCCGGCCGAGCACGACCTGGCGCGGGGTCATCGGCGTCACCCGCAGCTGCCGCAGCCAGCCGATCGCCCGGTCCTCGGCGACCCCGCCCCCGGTGTTGAGCGCGGAGCCGACCGCGCCGTAGGCGGCCATACCGACCATCGCCGTGGCCTTGTAGCCGCTGTCGTCACCGCCGAGGTTAGTGAACAGCAGGTACATCATCACCGGCATCGCGATCCCGCCGATCACGAAGCCGACGTCGCGCAGGGTGCGGCGTACTTCGAGGCGCAGATAGTCGAGCATCACACCGTCTCCAGTTCGGGTTCGAGTTCGGGTGCCGTCAGTGCCAGGAACGCGTCGTCGAGGGAGGCCGGGGTGACCTCCAGGCCGTGGATCGCGTCCAGGTCCGCCAGTGCGCGCACGGTCGCGTCCGAGTCGTCGGTGCGCAGCAGGGCGCGGTCGCCGCGGACTTCGAGGGACCGTACGCCGGGCAGCTGGGCGAGGCCCTCGGTGGCGCGGCCCGCCAGGTCGAAGGAGACGAGGCTGCCGCCGGCCGCCGGCTTGAGCTGCTCGCCGGTGCCGTCCGCGACGATCCGGCCGCGGTCGATGACGACGATGCGGTCGGCGTGCGCGTCGGCCTCCTCCAGGTAGTGCGTGGAGAACAGGACGGTGTGCCCGCGCCGGGCAAACGCCCGCATCGACTGCCAGAACGCGTGCCGCGCCTCCACGTCCAGCGCCGCGGTCGGCTCGTCGAGCACGATCAGCGACGGGTTCCCGGCCAGCGCCACGGCGAACCGCACGCGCTGTGTCTGCCCGCCCGACAGCCGGTCCACCCGCCGCCCGGCCAGCTCGCCGATCCCGGCCAGCTCCAGGGCCTGCGCGACCGGCATCGGCTTCGGATAGCGCCGGGCGACGAACGCGACCAGCTCGCCGACGGTGACCCGGGGCACCGCCCGCGACTTCTGCAACATCGCCCCGACCAGGCCGCTGCGTACGGCCGACTCCGGCGCCCCGCCGAACAGTTCGACCGTGCCGGCGTCGGGCGCGTTCAGCCCGAGCAGCAGCGAGATCGTCGTCGACTTGCCCGCACCGTTGCGGCCGAGCAGCGCGACCGTCTCGCCGCGCCCGATCTCCAGGTCCACGCCGTCCACGGCACGCACCGCGCCGAAGTTCTTGACCGCCCCCGCGAAGGACACGGCACGCTCTGACCGGTCTGACGTCCCGCCGGCCGTCCCACCCGCCGCCCCACCTGTCTGTGTCATGGCTACGACGCTACGGATCCGGCCCCCTCGCCCGGCAGATGCGCATGTACGGACTAGGGCAGGACAAATGTCACGGGTGCCGGAACGGATGCAGGAACGGACGCCGGAACAGATGCCGGTACGGGCACCGGCGCCGACACCCACCTGACGCACCGTCAGGAGCCTTCACAAGTGCGGGGCGCTCGGCTATACAGAAGGGCGCCGGACTGGAACGCGTTCTAGGTCGGCCCGTGACGACCTCGGTGCGGCCGACGGTGCGGACGGCCGCACCGAGGTCTTCGACCACCGGCGATCAGGAGCCCCATGCCCATCGACGCAGCCCAGGCCCTCGCGGCCGAACCCCGGACCGGCGAGATCTCCTGGACCACCAAGGACGTCCAGCTCTACCACCTCGGCCTCGGCGCGGGCACCCCCGCGACCGACCCCGACGAGCTGCGCTACACCTTGGAGTCCCGGCTGCACGTCCTGCCGAGTTTCGCCACCGTCGCGGGCAACGGATCACCCGGCGTGATCAGCGGCCTGTCCATGCCCGGCATCGAGGTCGACCTCGCCCGCGTCCTGCACGGCGGTCAGTCCCTGCGCCTGCACCGCCCGATCCCGGCCCAGTCCACCGCGACCAGCACCAGCCACATCGCCGCCGTCTACGACAAGGGCAAGGCGGCCGTCCTCGTCATGCGCACCGAAGTGGCCGACGCCGACGGCCCGTTGTGGACGAACGACGCGCAGATCTTCGTACGGGGAGAAGGCGGCTGGGGCGGCGACCGCGGCCCCTCCACCCGCCCCGAACCACCAACAGGCGAGCCCGACAGGGTGGTTGAGCGCCGCATCCGCGAGGACCAGGCCCTCCTCTACCGCCTCTCCGGCGACTGGAACCCCCTGCACGCCGACCCCGAGTTCGCCAAACTCGCCGGGTTCGACCGCCCCATCCTGCACGGGCTGTGCACCTACGGCATGACGCTGAAGGCGGTCGTCGACACGCTGCTCGACGGCGATGTGAGCCGGGTGCGCGCCTACGACACACGGTTCACCGGAGTGGTGTTCCCCGGCGAGACGCTGCGCATCCGCATGTGGCGGCAGGGCGATGCCGGAGCCGGCGTGGTGCGGGTCGCGGTGAGTGCCGTGGAACGGGACGACGCGCCCGTCCTCGCCGACACGATCGTCGAACACGCCTGAGCCAGGCCAGAGTTGACCCGAGTTGAGGGGAGCCGCACCATGCTCGCAGCCGTACTGCACGAGATAGGCCAGGACAAACTGGAGGTCCTCGACGACATCGAGGCGACGGGCTTCGGGCCCGGCCGGGTCAGGATCCGGGTGCGCGCCACGGGGCTGTGCCACTCGGACCTGTCCGCGATGGCGGGAGTGCTGCCACAGCCCGCGCCCTTCGTACCGGGACACGAGGGCGCGGGGGAGATCCTCGAAGTCGGCGAGGGCGTAAGCCACTTGAAGCCCGGTGACCGGGTCGTCGTGTGCTGGCTGCCGGCCTGCGGTGTGTGTCCCGCGTGCAAGCGCGGCCAGACCCAGCTGTGCCTGGCCGGTTTCATGAACGCGGGCACCCCCAACTTCAAGCGCCCCAGCGGCGACGTCTTCGGCTTCGCGGGTACTGGCACCTTCGCCGAGGAGGTCGTCGTCGACGCGGGCTGCGCCGTACCGATCCCCGACGACGTGCCCTTCGACATCGCCGCCCTCATCGGCTGCGGGGTCACCACCGGACTCGGCGCCGCCCTCAACACCGCTGACGTGGAAGCCGGTTCGTCGGTCGCCGTGATCGGCTGCGGAGGCGTCGGCATCTCCGCGATCCAGGGTGCCCGGCTCAAGGGAGCCGCCGAGATCGTCGCCGTCGACCCGGTCGCCTCCCGCCGTGAGGCCGCCCTCAAGTTCGGTGCCACGAGGGCGATTTCACCGGACGAGCTGCCCGACACCAAGCAACAGGTCACCGGTGGCGAGGGCTTCGACTACGTCTTCGAGGTCGTCGGCCGTTCCGCCACCGCCCGCACCGCCTACGAGAACACCCGCCGCGGCGGCACCCTCGTCGTCGTCGGCGCGGGCGCTCTGGACGACTATCTCCAACTCAGCATGTTCGAGCTGTTCTTCGACGAGAAGCGCATCCTGCCCTCGATGTACGGCGGGGGAGACGTGCTGCGTTCCTACGAGCGCACGATCGCCCTGTGGCGGGCGGGCCGCGTTGACCTGGAGAGCCTGATCACCCACCGGGTGCCGCTGGCCGACATCAACGAGGCCCTCGACCAGATGCGCCAGGGGACGGCCCTGCGTACGTGCATCGAGATCTGAGGGTCTGGGGGATCCGAGCCGATCTGCGGGCGCCTCTTCCACCGAAAGGACCTTGATGACGCTGCCACTTGAGGGACTCGCCGCGATCGTCACCGGCGCCGGACGCGGCCTCGGCCGGGCCGAGGCGCTGGAACTCGGCCGGCTCGGCGCGGCCGTCGTCGTCAACGACTACGGACAGCCGGGCCGGGACGGTTCGGGGGAGGCGTCCGCCGGTCCCGCCGAAGAGGTCGCCGCCGAGATCCGCGCGGCGGGCGGACGCGCCACCGCCCACACCGGGGACGTCGCCGACTTCCAACAGGCCGCCGAACTGGTCGAGTTGGCGATCGCCGAGTTCGGCAGGCTCGACATCCTCGTCAACAACGCGGGCATCCTGCGCGACCGCATGGTCTTCTCCATGACGGAGGGCGAGTGGGACGCGGTGATCCGGGTCCACCTCAAGGGCCACTTCAACACGACCCACTTCGCGGCCCGGCACTGGCGCGAGCGCTCCAAGGCGACCGGCGCACCGGTGTACGGCCGGATCGTGAACACCTCGTCCGAGGCATATCTCGCGGGTTCGGCCGGACAGCCCAACTACGCTGCCGCCAAAGGCGGAATCGTCGGCCTGACCACCTCCACGGCCCTCGCCCTCGCCAAGTACGGCGTCACCGCGAACGCCATCTGCCCACGCGCCCGCACCCGGATGACCGAGGACGTCTTCGCCGGTTTCCAGGAGCCCGAAGACGGCCTCGACCCCCTTGCACCCGAGCATGTCGCCCCGCTCGTCGGCTACTTGGCCTCACCCGCCGCCGAACGCATCAACGGACAGCTGCTCGTCGTCCACGGCGGCATGGTCGCGATCGTCGAACGCCCGCACGTCCAGGCCAAGTTCGACAGCAAGCAGGACGTCTTCAGCTACGACGAGCTGGACGCCATACTCACTCCGCACTACGCGGAGCGACCGCCGGGGGAGACGTTCGCGGCGGCCGAGGTACTGGGACTCAAGCGGGAACCCGGCACGGGATGACAAACGGCCCCGCCCGTCCGGAGACGAGCGGGGCCGTGTCGTGCGAGATGGTGCAAGGCGCCTGACGTGTCGTCAGACGGCCGCGTACTTCGACTGCGTGGACTGCTCGGACGGCTTGCGGTGCCGGCCGTGGGCGGCGGCGTCGCCGTCCTGCGCCGAGACCGGGCCCCGGTGCTTGCCGTGACCGGAGGCCTCGTGTGTGTCGGCAGACATGGTCTGCGCGGTGTTCGTGTCGTTCATCGGAAACTTCACCCCGTAGCAACATGATCCTTCATACAGCCCGACGATCTTATCCAGCCGTGTCCGGGGTGAAGCGAGACGGCCTGCCGTCCGGGACGAGTTCGTTACCGAGCCGCACCACTTTGTTACCCGACGGCCACCCGGCCTTTGAGTGGCGCTTCCCGCAAGGGCACCGGACGCGGTGCGACCGGCACCGGAGGATCCGGTTCCGAGGGCGGTGACGGCACCGGCGCGGCCTCCCCAGGCGCGCCCACCGTCCCGCCCCGAACCGGATCCCCCGGGCGTGTTTCCCCCGTAGCCCCCGTAGCCCCCGTAGCCCCCGTAGCCCCCGTAGCCCCCGAACCCCCCGCAGCCACAGGGGCCCCCACCCCCGGGCTCCCCGCGTCCCCCGTTCCCCCCGCCCCCCTGGGCACCGCGAACCGCGCCACACCGCACGGCACTTCCCGTGTGGCGTACGGCAGTTGCAGCACCCCGCTCTCGGTCCACAGCCCGGCACCCGCCAACCAGCCCTCGGGCGCCGGGAGTTGGAGCAACTGCCGCTCCGCGGGCCGCCATACGGCGAACCAGGTGCCGGCCGGGCCGTCGACGCGCAGCGCCACCCCGCAGTTCTCCGGCATCAGCACCTGCCCCGGCTGGATCGCGAACGGCGTCACCGTGCAGTCCGGCAGCCGCAGGCACTCCGGGAACCGCACCGGCAGCGTGGAGCCGATCACCCCCCAGCCCAGCCGTTGCGCCCGCCCCGGCGACGGCGCGTCCGAGCTGATGAGGAGCAGCCCGCTGTCGGGGTCGGCCGCGAGCAGCCGGTCGTCGCTGTCCGCGGCGATCTGCAGCAGCGGCGACACCTCCCCGTCCCGCTCCAGGTCGACCACGATCGCCTTGGTCCGCCCGCCGACCTCCCGGTCCAGGGCCAGCATCCGCCCCGCCCGGTCCAGCCAGACCCCGCCCGAACACCGCCCCGGGACCATCGCGAGATGCTCAGGACCGAACGCCCCGCCCGCCACCAGCCACACGGCGGTCGAGCGCCGGCCCACGGCGAGGGCGTACGCCTTCTCGCCCCCCGGCGCCGGCGGCAGCAGTCGCAACCGGGTGTCCGGGTCCGGGCACTCGACCGCGCCGAGCGGCAGCTCACCGGTGCCCGGACCGGTCGGGTAGAGCAGCGAGAACGCGTGCCGCCCGTCCACCAGCCGTCGGATGAGCACCCGCCCGTCGCTCATCGGCTGGACCTCGGTGCCGGGCTCCTCGGGCTGGTTGCCGGGCAGCGGCACGGCGTACGGCTCGGGGCCGTCCAGCGTCCACCGCTCGGGGAACAGACAGTCGCCGGCCGGCGCGAGGCGGGCGGCGTACGCCCCGTCCGCGGTGATCGCACACACGGTGCCACCGTTCCGCGGGACCCCGGATGCGTCCCAGCATTCGTCCCCGCACTCGTCTCCGCGGTCGTCCCCGTCCTCGTCCGCCGCCGTGGGCTCGATCGCACAGGCCGTCATGGTTCGATCACCTCCGGCGACGAAACTAGTTTTCGCACGTACGGACGTGGGACCGATGAGCAGCCGCTTCACCAATAAGGGTGGCCAAGTAACGATTCGCCTGAGGAAACCGGGGCGGGTGTGCTGAACGGGGTCGTAGGCCCGCATACGGCTGCTTCAGCGGTTCAGCCCCTCAGTCCGGCCAGGTAGCCTTTCCCCGTGCCCCGTCAGTCCGTACCCCGCCTGTCCGAAGTCATCGCCGCGCTGGAGAACCTGTGGCCCGCAGAGCGGGCCGAGTCCTGGGACGCGGTCGGCACCGTCGTGGGCGACCCGGACCAGGACGTCACGCGCGTGCTGTTCGCGGTCGACCCGGTGCGGGACATCGTCGACGAGGCCGTGAAGCTGGGCGCCGACCTGCTGGTCACCCACCACCCCCTCTACCTGCGCGGTACGACCACGGTCGCGGCCTCCACCTTCAAGGGCCGCGTGGTGCACACCCTGATCAAGCACGACATCGCGCTGCACGTAGCCCACACCAACGCCGACCGCGCCGACCCGGGAGTCTCCGACGCCCTCGCGGGCGCGCTGGACCTCAGGGTCGTAGGACCGCTCGTACCGGACCCGACCGATCCGGAGGGCCGCAGGGGCCTGGGCCGGATCTGCGAGCTGGACCACCCCCTGACCGTCCGCGAGCTCGCGGCCCGCGCCGCCGAGCGCCTGCCCGCCACGGCGCAGGGCATCCGCGTCGCGGGCGACCCCGAGGCCCTGGTCCACCGGGTCGCGGTGAGCGGCGGCTCCGGCGACGGCCTCTTCGACGACGTACGAGCGGCAGGCGTGGACGCCTTCCTCACAGCGGACCTCCGCCACCACCCGGTGTCCGAAGCCCGCGCCCAAAACTCTCAGACCCCCCAAAACCCTCTCGCGCTGCTCGACGCGGCGCACTGGGCCACCGAGTGGCCCTGGTGCGAGCTGGCCGCAGCCCAGCTCGACGAGATCTCCGACCGCGAGGGGTGGGACCTCAGGGTCCACGTCTCCAAGACGGTCACCGACCCCTGGACCGCCCACGCGGCGTCCACCACCACACCTGACAAACCTGGAGCCCCCAACTGAACGCCGCGCCCGCCGACCAGATCCGACTTCTCGACGTCCAGGCCCTCGACGTACGCCTGTCGCAGCTCGCGCACAAGCGCAACTCCCTGCCCGAGCACGCCGAGATCGACTCGCTGACCAAGGACCTCACCCAGCTGCGCGACCTGCTCGTGGCCGTGCAGACCGAGGAGAGCGACTGCGCCCGCGAGCAGACCAAGGCCGAGCAGGACGTGGACCAGGTGCGCCAGCGCGCCACCCGCGACCAGCAGCGCCTCGACTCGGGCGCCGTCACCTCGCCCAAGGACCTGGAGAACCTCCAGCGCGAGATCGTCTCCCTCGCCAAGCGCCAGGGCGACCTGGAGGACATCGTCCTGGAGGTCATGGAGCGCCGTGAGTCCGCGCAGGAGCGCACCGCCGAACTGACCGAGCGAGTCGGTTCCGTGCAGGGCAGGATCGACGACGCGACCGCCCGCCGCGACGCCGCGTACGAGACCCTCGACGCCGACGAGGCCACGGCCGAGAAGGAGCGCGAGGTCGTCTCGGCCGCCATCCCCGCGGACCTCCTCAAGCTCTACGACAAGCTCCGCCAGCAGCAGGGCGGCATCGGCGCGGCCAAGCTGTACCAGCGCACCTGCCAGGGCTGCCGCCAGGAGCTCGCCATCACCGACTTCAACGAGGTCCGCGCGGCGGCCCCCGACACGGTGGTCCGCTGCGAGAACTGCCGCCGCATCCTGGTGCGCACGTCCGACTCCGGCCTGTAAGGAGCTTGCGCCGTGCGGGAGTTCATCGTCGAGGCGGACGGCGGTTCCCGGGGAAACCCGGGTCCCGCGGGCTATGGCAGCGTGGTCATCGACGCGACGACGGGAGAGACGCTGGCGGAGGCGGCCGAGTACATCGGCGTCGCCACGAACAACGTCGCCGAGTACCGGGGCTTGTTGGCGGGCCTCCGCACGGCCCACGCCCTGGACCCCTCGGCCTCCGTCCACGTCCGCATGGACTCCAAGCTGGTCGTGGAACAGATGTCGGGCCGCTGGAAGATCAAACACCCCGACATGAAGCTCCTGGCGGCAGCGGCGGCCACCGTCTTCCCGCCGGACCAGGTGACGTACGAGTGGATCCCCAGAGCCCAGAACAAACACGCGGACCGCTTGGCCAACGAGGCGATGGATGCGGGGAAGCGGGGCGAGCAGTGGTCTGCGTCAGAGTCAACGGCGGAACTTCGCAGCACAGGCGCGGCTGAGGCTTTTCAGGGGCGCGGGCGCGCCCAGCTTTCCAACACAGGCCCAGGCGAGACACCTAAGGGGCGCGGGGCTGTATCGATCAGCGGCTCCGCCGCGGGGCGCGACCAGCCCCCACCGGCCGCCACTGTGACCACGACCGAAAAGTCCTCCGCCGACACCCGCGCAGCCCGCAACGTAGCGACCCCCACCCCAGGTTGGGCCCCCGCAGACATGGGCGCCCCCGCAACCTTCGTCCTCCTACGCCACGGCGAAACCCCCCTCACCCCCCAAAAGCGTTTCTCAGGCAGCGGCGGCACCAACCCCTCCCTCTCACCCGTAGGCCAGGACCAAGCCACCCGAGCAGCAACCGCGTTGGCAACCCGAGGCACGATCCAACACATCATCGCCTCCCCCCTCACCCGCACGAGAGAAACCGCCGCAGCCGTAGCAGACCGCCTGGGCCTGCCCGTGACGATCGAAGAGGGCCTGCGAGAAACGGACTTCGGCGCCTGGGAGGGCCTCACCTTCGGCGAGGTACGCGAGCGTTACCCCGAAGACCTGACCACCTGGTTGGCCGACCCCACCGCCCAACCCACCGGCGGCGGCGAGAGTTTCGCAGACACGGCAACCCGAATCGCCGCCACCCGGGACAAGCTGACCGCGGCCTACGCGGGCCGCACCGTCCTCCTCGTCACCCACGTCACCCCGATCAAGACGTTCGTCCAACTCGCCCTGGGCGCCCCACCGGAGTCCCTGTTCCGCATGGAACTCTCGGCCGCCTCGATCTCGGCCGTTGCGTACTACGCCGACGGCAACGCGAGCGTACGACTCTTCAACGACACGTCCCACCTACGCTAACGACACGTCCCACCTACGCTAACGACACGTCCCACCTACGCTGAGCGCAGCCCCGCCGCCTCCCGGGCCAGCACCTCGACCCGCCCCCAGTCACGCGCGGCCACCGCGTCCGCCGGAATCATCCAACTCCCGCCCACACAGCCCACGTTGGGCAACGCCAGGTATTCCGGCGCGGAGTTGACCCCTATCCCCCCGGTAGGACAGAACCGCGCCTGCGGCAACGGCCCCGCCAGCGCCCTGAGATACGCCGTACCGCCCGAGGCCTGAGCCGGGAAGAACTTCATCTCCCGCACCCCGCGCTCCAACAGCGCGACCACCTCCGACGTGGTCGACACCCCCGGCAGGAACGGCACCCCGGACCCCTGCATGGCCTCCAGCAACAACTCGGTCCACCCAGGACTCACAAGAAACTGAGCCCCCGCCCCCACACACTCCTTCACCTGCCCCGGCGTCAGCACGGTCCCCGCCCCGACCACGGCCCCCGGCACCTCACCCGCGATGGCCCGCAAGGCATCGAGCGCGACCGGCGTCCGCAAGGTCACCTCGATCGCCGGCAACCCACCCGCCACCAGCGCCCGCGCGAGCGGCACCGCATCGGCGACGTCCTCGATGACGACGACGGGCAGCACGGGAGCAAGATCGAGCAGGCCGGAGGAAGGCCACGGCGAGGAAGGCATGCCCTCATCCTGCCGAGCCGATGCAGTGCGCGCAAAGCCCATTGCGCACGCTGCAACGCGTGCGCTCGAAAACCCTCAGCGTCCCTCGAAAACGTCCCTCGAAAACCCTTAGTGGATCTCGTCCACCAGCACATCCAGTGCCCAGGCCCGCCCCGCCTGCGAGGGCGCCTCCGCCTCCACCTCGTACCCCAAGTCCCGCAACGCCTCCACCAGCTCACCCGGCGTCCCCGGCACCCCCGCCAAGGTCAACAGACTCCGCACGATCCGCCCCTTCGTCGCCTTGTTGAAGTGGCTGACGACCTTCCGCGTCGGCGCATGCAGCACCCGTACGGTCGCCGTCCGCCCCGCGACCTCCCCCTTCGGCTTCCACGCCCCCGCATACGCCGAGGACCGCAGGTCAAGGACGAGCCCGTCCCCGGCGATCTCCGGCAGCACCGCCGCCATCGGGGTCCGCCAGTGCGCGCCCAGCGCGCCGAGCCCGGGCAGTCGTACCCCCATCGAGCAGCGGTACGACGGAATCCGGTCCGTCACCCGCACCGCGCCCCACAACCCGGAGAACACGAGCAGCGAGCGCGCGGCCCGCTTCTTCGCGGCGGGTTCGAGCGAGGCCAGGTCGAGGGCGTCGTAGAGGACACCCGTGTAGATCTCCCCGGCGGGCCGCGCGCCCGCCGTCCGCAGGTCGATGTTCTTCGCGATCTCGCCGCGCAGTCCCTCGCTCAGCCCGAGGATCTCGCGTGCCTTGTCCTCGTCGGCGGCGCACAGGTCGACGAGTTCGTCGAGTACGGCGGCGCGGGCGTCGGCGAGGCCCGGGAGGGAGAGCGATTCAGGCTTGAGGGGGGCACCGCGGCCGGAGGAGGCCTTGCCTTCGGAGGGCGGCAGCAGGACGAGCACGGCGGGTTTCTCCTTAGGGGCTTCTGGAGGGAACTTCTGGAGGGGACTTCGGGGCGGAACTTCTGGCTTACGTGGGGGGCCTGCGCCAGCGTAAAGGGTGCGGGCCTGCGGATTGTGCCTACGCTCGTGTCATGCCCAGCCGCCGTATCCGGGTGACCGGCACCCCCGAAGCCCCGCTCCGCGCCGCCCTCGCCGCACTCCGTACCGAACTCGGCGTACCCGAGACCTTCCCGCCGGAGGTGCTCGCGGAGGCGGAACGCGCGGCGAAGTCCCCGGTACCGCCCGCCGAGGACGCGACCGACATCCCCTTCTTCACCATCGATCCGCCCACGTCCATGGACCTCGACCAGGCGATGCACCTGTCCCGTAGGGGGACCGGGGGTACTGGGGGGACGGGTTTCCGGGTCCGGTACGCCATCGCCGACGTCGCCGCCTTCGTGGTCCCCGGCGGCGCGCTGGACGCGGAGGCCCACCGCCGCGTCACCACCCTGTACTTCCCCGACGAGAAGACCCCGCTGCACCCGCCCCTGCTGAGCGAGGGCGCCGCGAGTCTGCTGCCGGACGTGACCCGGCCGGCGGTGCTGTGGACCATCGATCTCGACGCGGACGGCCGTACGGTCGCCGTCGACGTCCGCCGCGCCCTCGTCCGCAGCCGGGCCAAACTCGACTACGCGACCGCGCAGCGGCAGATCGACGCGGGCACCGCCGAGGAGCCGCTCGCCCTGCTGAAGGACATCGGGGAGGCACGCGAACGCCTGGAGGTCGAGCGCGGCGGCATCTCCCTCAACGTGCCCGAGCAGGAGATCGTCGAGCGCGACCACACCTACCAACTTGCCTACCGCGCCCCGCTCCCCGCCGACGGCTGGAACGCCCAGATCTCCCTCCTCACCGGCATGGCCGCCGCCGACCTGATGCTCACGCACGGCACCGGCGTCCTGCGCACCCTGCCCACCGCTCCTGACGGCGCGGTCGGCCGCCTCCACCGCACCGCACACGCGCTGCACATCGACTGGCCGCACCACATGGCGTACGCCGAACTCATCCGCTCCCTCGACCCGCACCTCCCGCACCACGCGGCCTTCCTCCAGGAGTGCACGACCCTGCTGCGCGGCGCCGGCTACACGGTCTTCCGCGACGGCAACCTCCCCGCCATCACCACCCACGCGGCGGTGGCCGCCCCCTACACCCACTGCACGGCACCCCTACGACGCCTGGTCGACCGCTACGCCTCCGAGCTCTGCCTCGCCCCCGGCAACCCACCCGCCTGGGTCCTGGCCGGCCTCGACGCCCTCCCCAAACAGATGGCCGACGGCACCCGGCTCGCGGGCGCCGTCGAGCGCGAGTGCGTCGACATCGTCGAGGCGGCCCTGCTGAAGGACCGCGTCGGCGACTTCTTCGACGGCTGTGTGGTGGACGTCGACGAACGCCAACCCACCGTGGGGAAGGTGCAGTTGGACACCCCGGCCGTCGTGGCCCGCCTCGAAGGCGGCACGACTCCGCTGCCGTTGGGGGAACGCCTGCGCGTCCGCCTCACCCAGGCGGACCCGGGCACGTCGAAGGTACGCTTCGCCCCCGCCTGACCGCCCGCAGCTGGGCCTGAAGGGTCGCTACGACGAGTTCGGCGTCGTCGGCGTGGAAGTGGACGGCGCGCACCTCTCGTTGTCGGCCGAGGAGCGTGAAGTGGGTTACCGGCTCGGCGAGTTGGAGGGTGATGGAGGTGCGGAAGCCGACGGGGAGATCGAGTTCGCCGTCGGACCGGCGCCGGGCCACCCGCAACTCCCGCTCGGCGGAGGCGATATGACCCAGCGGGACGATCACGTCGGCGCGGGCGGCCCGCCGGAGCCGTAGCGCAAAGGTGTCCTGGTCCAGCAGGTGCGGGCGGGCGACGGAGGACGCGTGCAGGGCGGCGACGGACGCGACCGCCAACAGGCCCAGGACCGGCACCACTTGGTCGAGCGGTGGCCAGTCCCGCAGCAGCACCGACATGGTGAGCGTCTCCAGCACGCACGCGAGCGCAGACCCGGCCACCAGGGCCCGTCGCCCCCGCGCATACCCGAACACCCGCCCGCCGCCCGCCCAGTTGGTCCTCATGGGGATCAGTACAGATGCTGACGCGGCGGCAGGGTCAAGCGCCAAGCGGCGCGCCGAACCACAGTCGCAGTGCCTCCGTCGGGTCGTCCTCGGTGCCGTCCACGTCGGCCGCCCATGCCGTGATCCCGTCGGGGCGCACCAACAGCCCGGCCAGTTCCGGGTGTTGGGGGCAGGTGGTGGTCAGGATGTCCACCAGACCCTCGTAACCGGCCGCGCGCGTCCGGAGTTTGGGGTCGTCGGCGAGGTCGAGGAGGAGGGCGTGGCCGCTGTGGAGGTGGTCGGCGAGGTGGGTGCCGTCGGCGAGTTCGAGGTCGGGGGCGCTGCGGCCGGTCAGCGGGTGGTCGCCGGGGAGGTCGTAGCGCTGCCAGACACCGGAGATCCGCTTGACGAAATACGTGGTGCCGTCGACCGTCCCGGTGAGGTCGGTGACCACCTCGCGCAGGGCGCGGGAGTGCGGCTCGGGGCGCATCACCGCGATCTGGGCGCGGGTCCAGTCCAGCACCCAGGCGCCGATCGGATGCCGTTCCGCCGTGTAGGTGTCCAGGAGTTCCACCGGCGCCCGGCCGTTCACCACGAGGGCGAGCTTCCAGCCGAGGTTCATCGCGTCCCCGGCACCGAGGTTGAGGCCCTGCCCGCCGAACGGCGAGTGCACATGCGCCGCGTCGCCCGCGAGCAGCACCCGGCCCGAGCGATAGGTCTCCGTCTGGCGGCAGTTGTCGGTGAACCGGGTCGAGGAGTGGACCTTGTGGACGGTGACGTCGACGCCGGTCACCCGGCGCACGCTGGCCTGCAACTCCTCGGCGGTGACGGCGGATTCACGGTCGGCGGGCGGCCCGTCGAACTCGACGGTGAGGATCCGTCCCGGCAGCGGACCGAACGCGTACGTCCCCACGTCGGTGGTGTTCCAGCCGCCGCGCAGGGGCTCGGTGCCGGTCATGTCGGCGAGCGCCTGGTAGCCGGTGATCTCCGGCGGGGTGCCCGGGAACTCAAACCCGGCGAGCTTGCGCACGAGGCTGCGCCCGCCGTCGCAGCCGACCAGCCAACCGGCGCGGACGGTCCCCGGCGCGGAGCCGTCCGTAGGGCTCAGGCGGACCGTCACGCCCTCCTCGTCGGTGTCGAAGCCGGTCAACTCGACCTGCCTGCGCACCTCGACGCCGAGTCCGTCGGCGTGCCGGCCCAGCAGCCGCTCCAGCGGGGCCTGCGGGACGAGCCCGACGCGCTCGACCGGACCGAGCTCCGCGAAGGCGGGGTCCGAGTCGTCGAGCAGATCGGCCCGCAGCATGATCCCGGAGAAGTGCCCGGCGAACCGCGGCGGCGGCACGGGATCGGCATCTCCGTCGCCGTGGCCGGGACCGGGACCGCCCTGGGTCCGCATGAACTCCTTGAAGCGGCTCATCGCCTCCTCGTGCACCTCGGCCAGCGCGGGCAGCAGTCCTCGGCGGTAGAGGGCGACGGCGGTGGTCGAGTTGATGCCGCCCGCCTTGATCGTCTCGTTCACCTCGGCCAGCCGCTCCACGACCAGCACGCGTGCTCCGCCGAGTTTCAGCTCGGCCGCCAGCAGCAGTCCCACGGGACCGGCTCCGGCGACCACGACGTCGTAGCGCGTGTCGGTGGTCGTGTCAGCGGTCGCCTCAGAGGTCGTGTCGGTGTCGGTGTTCGTGTCAGTGTCCATGGCTTGAGTGTAGTCACTAAAAAATTATGTTCGCTACACTATTCCCATGAGTGAGAGCACGAGTGGCAGTGACGGCGCGGTCGAGCTGTCCCTGAGGGAGCGCAAGAAGCGGGCGACCCGGCAGCGGATCTCGAACGTCGCCACCGGCCTGTTCAAGGCGCGGGGCTTCGACCAGGTGTCGGTCGCGGAGGTCGCGCGCGCCGCCGAGGTGTCGACGATGACCGTCTTCAACTACTTCCCGCGCAAGGAGGACCTGTTCCTCGACCGCATCCCGGAGGCGGTCGAGGTGCTCAGCGGGGCGGTACGCCACCGTGCCCCGGACGAGACCCCGCTCGCCGCGCTGCGCCGCCTCTCGCTCGAACTCCGCGACCAGCACCACCCGTTGGCCGGTCCCAACGACGCCTTCCCGGACTTCTGGCAGGTCGTGATCGACTCGCCGGCCCTGCGCGCCCGGGCCCGCGAAAGCCTGGAGGAGATCGAGAACGCCCTGTCCGACACCCTTGCCGAGACCGCCCCGGACCTCCCCGACCCCGCCCTGGCCGCGGCCCTGATCGTCGCCGCGTACCGATCGGTGTACGGCACCACCGCGCGCCGCCTGCTCGCGGGCGAACGCGGGGAGGGGCCGGCCGAGGACCACCACGTACGGATGGCCGCGGCCTTCGACACACTGGAGCGGGCCCTCACCCCGGCATGACACGCGGCCCCGGCGCGTTGCACCCTGTGGAGGAGAGGGGGTGCGGCCGGTGAGCGCACGTGAGCAGGCACTGTGGACGAGGGCGAGACTGGGCCGCTGCGGCCCGTCGCTCGACCTCCTGACCGCCCGTTTCGACCGGCACGTCTACGCCCCGCACGCCCACGAGGAGTTCACGATCGGCGTCTGCGTCGGCGGCTCGGAGGTCATCGACTACCGCGGCGGCCGCATCCGCACGCACCCGGGCTCCATCGTCGTACTCGCCCCCGGCGAAATGCACACGGGCGGCCCCGGCACCACCACCGAGGGCTACGCCTACCGCGCCCTCTACGCCGACCCGGCCCTCCTCACCGACGGCATCCTCGGCGCCGCCCTCCCACACTTCCGCGAACCGCTCCTCGACGACGCCGAACTCGCCGTAGCCCTGCGCACGGCGCACACCCAACTCAGCGTCTGCCCGGACCCGTTGGAGGTGGAGTCCCGCCTCCCATGGCTGCTGACGGCCCTGGCCCGCCGCCACTCCACATCGAGCCCGGCACCGGACGAGATCCCGGGCGCGGCCTGGGTGGCGCACGCGGTACGGGACCGCCTGGCGGACGAACTGCTGACCCCACCGTCACTGTCATCCTTGGCGGCGGACTTCGGCCTGTCCCGCTACCAACTGCTCCGCGCCTTCCGTACGACGATGGGGATACCGCCGTACGCCTGGCTCGCCCAGTACCGGGTGACCCGGGCGCGCGGTCTGCTGGAGGCGGGCGGGCGACCCGCCGAGGTGGCGGCGCAGGTGGGCTTCGCGGACCAGGTGCATCTGACGCGGTGGTTCAGGCGGGTGCTGGGGGTGACACCGGCGGCGTACCGCAACAGCGTTCAAGACCGCGGGCGCTGACCGGTCCGACACTCGCCGTATGACTGCACGCGGCTGGTTCCTGTTCTCCCTGATGGGAGTGGTGTGGGGCATCCCCTACCTGATGATCAAGGTGGCGGTGGACGCCCCGCTGTCCCCGTCCACGGTCGTCTTCACCCGCTGCGCCCTGGGCGCCGTACTCCTGCTGCCCTTCGCGCTACGACAAGGCGGCCTCGCCGGCACACTCCGGACGCACTGGCGCCCGATGCTGGCCTTCGCGTGCATAGAGATCATCGTCCCGTGGTTCACGCTGACGGACGCGGAACGGCACCTGTCCAGCTCTACGGCGGGCCTGCTGATCGCGGGCGTCCCGATAGTCGGCGTGCTGATGGCGCGCTTCTTCGGCGAGACGGAGCGATTGGGCGTCCGACGTGTGGCCGGCCTGACGCTGGGCCTGGCCGGGGTCACGGTCCTCACGGTCCCGCATCTGACGGGCGGCGACGCGCGCTCGCTGGCGGAGGTGCTGCTGACGGTGCTCGGCTACGCGACGGCGCCGCTGATAGCGGCCCGCTACCTGAAGGACGTCCCGACACTCCAACTGACCGCCCCGTGCCTGGCGTTGGCGGCGATCGTCTACGCCCCGGCAGCGGCGCTGACCTGGCCGTCCTCGGTCCCGTCGCCCCAGGTCCTGACGTCCCTCGCCGGTCTGGGGGTGATCTGCACGGCGGTGGCGTTCGTCGCCTTCCTGGAGCTGATCAAGGAGGTCGGCCCGACCCGTTCGACGGTGATCACGTACGTCAACCCGGCGGTCGCGGTGGCGGCGGGCGCGCTGTTCCTGGGGGAGAGCCTGACGGTGGGCATCGTGGTGGCGTTCACGCTGATCCTGGCGGGGTCGGTGCTGGCGACGGCGGGAGGGGGCGGGGGCGGATCGGGGCCGGTGGACCCGGGGGGACCGGCCGTCGGTCGGCGGGGTCGCGCCCGCCCGGTAGCATGGTCGACACGGCAGACGAGCCGGGCGGACGGCCGCGTGGAGTGCCCCTAGGGGGACTTCCCGAGGAACGTCCGGGCTCCACAGGGCAGGGTGATGGCTAACGGCCACCCGGGGTGACCCGCGGGACAGTGCCACAGAAAACAGACCGCCGGAGATCTCGATCTTCGGTAAGGGTGAAACGGTGGTGTAAGAGACCACCAGCGCCTGAGGTGACTCAGGTGGCTAGGTAAACCCCACCCGGAGCAAGGTCAAAAGGAGCGCCGCCGTGAAAAGCGCGCTCTGCGCGGACGTTCGAGGGCTGCCCGCCCGAGTCCGCGGGTAGACCGCACGAGGCCGGTGGCAACACCGGTCCTAGATGGATGGCCGTCGCCGGGGGGATCGTGAGGTCCTCCCGGACACAGAACCCGGCGTACGGCCCGGCTCGTCTGCCGCCAAGGACCTCTGACCAGGGAAAGTACTGGTCAGGGGCCCTTTTTCGTAGATTCAGGGGTTTGGTCGGACCCCGGTCCGTACGGGTTCAAACGGGATCGCACGGCTACGTAGGTAGCCACGTAGGTAGCCATGAAAACTGGGGCCAGAGCCGGGCGGCGGCGCGGCCGGACCTGGCACAAACGGCTTCTGCCCTGGGGCGTCCGAGTGGTTCCGCCACGATGCCTGAGGATGTGGCGCAGCCGCTTCTGGCTCGTGCCTCGACCGGGTGGCACTCATCCTCAGCAGTCCGGCTCTGCCGCCTGAGAACCTCGACCCGACGAAGTTGGCGCAGAAACGCTCCATGCCAGCCTGTCGGGCGCCGAGCATCGCGCCTGCCGACCAGGAGATGGCTGTGTCACCCCGTGGTTGTGACGAGTTCGTCCAGCATCTGCTCTGACAGGCTGTTGTCGCCGAGGAAGCTCTTTACCGAGGCATCCTCGTTGCGCTGAGGGTCCAGGGTCGACCAGTTCAGGTCGTAGCTCGCGTCGGTGCTGAGCTGGGTCAGGAACGCCCGCTGGGTGCGGCCGTTGCCCTCGCGGAACGGGTGGAGGACGTTCAAGTCGCCGTACAGCGCGGCAAGTCGGATGACGAATTCCCGCCGGGGGAGATCCCGTAGGTGACCGGACGAGGCGAGACGGCCGAAGATCTCTCCGGCGTAGGACGCCAAGTTTCTTGCCGGGCAGAACGGTGTGCGCTTGGCGATGTTCACGGTGCGTAACTCGCCTGCCCACGGATAGATGTCACCGAAGATCGCGGCATGGAAAGCTTGGAAATGGCCGAGGTCGTACGCGCCGGGTAGGGGGCGTTCGGCGAGCATGACCAGGCGCGCCCGGGTGATGTCCGCCTCCGCTGCCGCGAGCAGTTGATGGTCGGTGATGCCGAGCTCGTTGCGCAGCACGCCGTTGGGCATGGCGTACGGATAGTTCACCCTGCCCGCCGCTCCGAAGTCTGTCGGTGGCGGGCGATCGCGCGGGCGACAAGGGTGTCCGCGTCGAGGTCGCCCTTCACGTACGCCTCGGTGTCGCGATCGGAGGCCTTGGAAGCCTGGAGCCCCTCGGCCTCGATGGAGCCGGTGGCCGAGGCGACGGCTGCACGTCGTGCCGCTTGGCCGCTCAGCGCTTCGAAGGCCTCGACGGACAGGAGGACGCCCTGGGGCTTGCGGTGGGCGCCGATCAGGACCGGGTCGGCATCCGCGCCGGACTCCGACAGGTCAGTCAGGATCCGCGACAGCCTCGCGCGCGCATCGCTGACGGTCACGACCTCAGGGATCTCCATGCTGTCACCGTACCCATATAGAGGCTTGATTCTGTACAGATTCTAGTACGGATTCCGGTGAATGTCCCGTCCCGGGCGGGTTCGCCGTCCTGGAAGCGGAGCTGGACAACGGGCCGGTGGCGCCACAGGGGCCGGAACGAACCGAGCCGAGACCGCGAGCTTCGCCGATGTCGGCGGGGTTGAACGGGACCACCGGTACACCACGCCGGTGAGTTCGGTGATCACCATGTCGGCGGTGATGTCGTCCGCCTCGGTGGCCACCAGAACCGGCCTCTCCGAGAACGACGAAGCCCCCGTCCGGACCGCTCCGGCGTGGGGCGCCTCCTTACGTAGCCATCAAGGTAGCCACGGAAACGCCCTCGTTGCACGTTTGTGCAGGTCATAGCGCCGCGGTGATTCTCCCCGGCGTACGGCCCGGCTCGTCTGTCGGCAGGGCTCTGACCTGGACTTGTGGTCCGGGTCGGGGCCACTTTCCGTGTCTGGGGGCTCCCCGCTTCTACCTGGGAGTTCCTGCGGAAGTGAAGCAGACGCTTCGACCTCGACGCGTGGATCTGGCCCCCGTGCGCGGTGGGACGGCATCCTGCCCACCCGCACGATCCTCATGGAGTGGCCCGCCGGCCACGGCTCCCGCGAACTCAAACACGGCCTCGGCCCGGACCACTTCGAGGGTCGCCGGTGCTGGAAGTCGTCCCAGGCGGCCGGGTCGAAGTTGACGTCCCTCACTCGTCACCGGCCAGTCCCTGGAACTCCTCCAGGGACTGGGTGACCCTTGTCTGGCCCGCACGGTCGCGGGCTACGGCTTCCATGAGGCGGCGGGCGTTGGCCGGCGAGCGCAGGAGGTAGACGGTCTCCTGCCAGGCGTCGTAATCCTCTGCCGGCATGAGGATGGCGTCGCTGTTCATGGAGTGAATCCGTACCTCTTGGAGAGGTGGACTCCGGGTCGGTGTGCACGTGATGTGCGCGGCCTCTGGTCCCGCGGAACGTCCGCACAGCTCAGAGGGTGCTTCCTCGGGTATCGAAGCCATCCCCGGTGTACAGCCCGACTCGGCCCGTCCCATGGCGGGCACATCAGTCGGAAGACCTGGACCAGAAGACATGAACTGGTGTGTTGGAGAAGGGAGTTGAGTCGTAGGATGTGCCGCCAATGATCCCCGCCCCGGTTGAAGGACGTACACGACTCATGAGCGACCCCGTGCCGGCGCCCGAGCCGGCGGAGCAGCAGAAGATCGACACCTCGGTGCCGCACTCCGCCCGTATCTGGAACTACTGGCTCGGCGGCAAGGACAACTACCCCGTCGACGAGGCGGCCGGTGACGCGTACACCGAGGTGTTTCCCGGGATCGTCACCATCGCTCGCTCCAGCCGTGGCTTCCTGCGGCGGAACATCGCGTATCTCGTTTCCGAGGCGGGCATCCGGCAGTTCCTGGACGTCGGTACCGGCCTTCCGACCGCGCAGAACACCCACCAGGTCGCCCAGGGGCTCGCTCCCGAGGCGCGGATCGTCTACGTCGACAACGATCCGATGGTGCTCGCGCACGCCCGCGCCCTGCTGTACTCCACCGCGGAGGGTGCGACCGCCTACATCGACGCCGACGTGACGGACCCGGACCGCATTCTCGAAGTCGCCGCCAGGACACTGGACTTCGGTCGTCCTACCGCGCTCATCCTCAGCAACATCCTGGGTCACGTCGCCGACCACGATCAGGCCCGCTCCATCGTCACCCGGCTGATGGAAGCCCTGCCCTCGGGCAGTTACCTCTCCATCAACGACGGGTCGCGCGGCATCGACCCCGTCTTCGAGCAGGCCCAGGACGCCTACAACACCAGCGGCGCCGTTCCGTACAACCTGCGCGCCATTGATGAGATCACCGCGTTCTTCGACGGCCTGGAGCTTGTCGAGCCCGGTGTCGTCTCGGTGACCCAGTGGCGTCCGGAGCCCGGTTCGGGCGTCCCGGAGGTCATCGCCGAGCACGGTGGACTTGCGCGTAAGCCGTGACGACCGCGTGAGCCGTGACGACCGCGTGAGCCGTGACGACCGCGTAGCCGTAACGACCGCGTAGCCGTAACGGCAGGACAGGAAGAACCGCAGCGGCGCACAACCTTCCGGAAGGCCGCCGGTCTGAAAGGACACACACCTACGCGAGCTACCGGGGGTAGTCATGCGACGGATAGGTACTGCGCTGGCCGCGACAATGCTGGCGGGCGGCGGCCTGCTGGCCGGCACGGTTCCGGCGGTGGCCGCGCCGACGGCCGTGGACTGTGCCGTGACGTGGGGAAGCCTGGACAAGACCGGTGACGCCGTTGCCTCCAGGCGACTGACCGACGTGCGGACCGGACAGCACGAGTGCTTCGACCGCCTGGTCTTCGACGCCCAGGGCACGACGGCCGACCCGATCGGCTACACGGTCCGCTACGTCGACGTACTGCATCAGGACCCGAGCGACATCGTGGTTCCGATCAAGGGCGGAGCCATTCTGGAGATCTCGCTGTTCTCCTCGCGCTACGACCCGGCGACCGGACAGCCCTACCCGCCGCTTCCGTCCGCCAACGTCACCGGGTACCGGACCTTCCGGGAGTTCAAGGTCACCGGCGGCTCCGAGGGATACACCCAGGCCGGACTGGGCGTCCGCGCCCGGCTGCCGTTCCAGGTCTTCCAGACGGCCAACCATCTCGTGGTGGACGTGGCTCACACCTGGTGATCCCGGAGGGGTCGACTCGTTTGCCGCTCCTCGTGTCCAACTGCCCGCCGCCGCACGCCCCTTGAGGCGTACGGCGGCCGGCGGCATCGGCTCCGTGTCGGCAGGTCGGTCAGCAGGTAGGTACGTCCAGCCAAGCCGCGCCCTTGATGTAGATGTTGGTCAGCCAGGAACCGTCCGTCAGTTTGGACCAGGCGTCGTTGGTGTAGCCCTCGGCCGTGACCTCCTGGGCGTGTGCCTGGCAGACGACGTTGACCGTGGTGGGCTGGGCGAAGTAGTCGACCACGCCGGCGTTGACGTTCGGCTGGCTGTGGGTGCGGACGCCGGTGCCCCAGGTCTGGAAGGGCTTGCTGCCTCCCGAGGGCGGCGGGGTGCTGCTGCCGCCGCAGTCCGGGATGCCGGGCAGCGAGGCCGGGCCCTTGATGTAGATGTTGGTCAGCCAGGAACCGTCGGCCAGCTTGGACCAGATGTCGTTGGTGTAGCCCTCGGCGGTGACCGTCTCGGCGTGCTGCTGGCACTGGACGGAGACCTGGGTCGGACCGGCGAAGGTGTCCACCACGGCACCGCGCACACTCGGCGTGGAGCGGGTGCGCACCCCCGTGCCCCAGGTCTCGAAGACCGTACCGCCGTTCGCGGGCGGGGGAGTTGGCGTGCCCGAGCCGTTGATCCGGATCGCGCCCGCGTAGTCGCCGCCGGTGCGGACGGGGGCGACCCGGATGTGGGTGCCCGACTCGTACGCCTCGACCATCTGCCCGTTGCCCAGGTACATGGCGACGTGGTGGATGTGCCCGCTGCCCCAGAACATCAGGTCGCCCGGCAGCAGCGGGGCGGAGCCCTGCGAAGCGGAGAAGCGGGCCGAGGCCTGCGAGCTGTGGAACTGGTCGTCCGCCGTGCCGTTGAGCAGGTCCCTGCCGGTGGCCTGGTAGTAGGCGTAGCGCGTCAGGCCGGAGCAGTCGAAGCCCTTGCGCTCGTTGTCGTGGAGGCTGTCGGGGTCCGAGCCGTCGTAGTAGCCGTAGCTGGCGCCCGGCGTGGCCGCGTGGCCGCCGCCCCAGCTGTACCAGACGCCGATCTGCGAACAGGCGGCGTTCACCGCGGCCTGCGCGGTGGCCGAGGCGCCCGGTGCCAGGACACCGCAGGTGGCGGCCTGCGCGGCGGCGTGGGCCGGGGCGGAGACGAACGCGGACAGGGCGAGGACCGAGGCCCCCAGGAGCGCGCCGCTGGTCCGGCGGCGCGTGCTGCTGGTGTTCAAGGAAGTCTTCCTTCGTCGGGACGACGTCACCGGACGGGCCGGGGACGGCAGTTGGGGACGGCGGTGGGGGGACGTGCGTGCCGCTCCCCACCCCCGTGGGGGAGCGGCACGTGGGTGGGGCTAGTCGCCGAGCGCGTCGCGCATCTTGGCCAGGCCGCGCATCCGGTTGCGCTGGACCGTGCCGCGGTGGGCGCCGAGGCGTTCGCCCGCGGTGTCGTGGCTGAGGCCCTCCAGGTCCACGAGGATCACCGCCGCGGCCTCCTTCTCGGAGAGCATGGCCAGCAGCGCCAGCGTGGTCTGGAACGCCTCGTAGGAGGCCAGCCCGCCGTCCCAGCCCGATTCGGGCAGCCGGTCGGTGGACTGCTCGCGCCGGGAGGGGTGCTGCCACGCGTCGCGCAGCAGGTTCAGGGCGACGGTGCAGGTGTAGGCGTACGGGTGCTGCTGCCGCGTCAGGTTCTGGGCGCGGGCGCGTCGGGAGAGCCGTAGGTAGGTCTCCTGGAGCAGGTCGTCGGCGTCGTGCGGGTTGCCGGTCAGGGCCAGCAGTCGGCGGCGCAGGCGTGGCATGTCGGCGGCGAAGGACGCGTCGAAGTCCTTCGGACTCATCCGGTCGCCGTCCTCGCGCTGCGGTGGCGGGACGGCGCAGGTTCTGGTCTCCATGCTGTTTCCCCCTCGGTCGTGAACTCGGTCGTGAACTCGGCCCGGCCGTGAACTCGGTCGTGAACTCGGCCGTACGGTGCGGTCGTTGGGTGTCCCGGTCGGAGGCTGGTCAGGCCGTCGAGCCGGGTAGGCCGGGTGAGCCGGGTGAGCCGGGTGGGGTGGCCGGGCCGTAGCGGGCGGCCGGTGCCCGGCGCAGCAGCGCCCAGTACCGGTCGCCGTACGACCAGTGCCACCATTCGGTCGGGTAGTTGACGAAGCCGGTCGCGTCGAGGGCCCAGCTCATGAGGGCCCGGTTGGCACGTGCCTCGGCGCTGATGTCGGGTGCCTCGGTGCGGCAGGCGCCCTCGCTCTCCTCGGGGGTCGCGTTGACCTCCGTGCCCAGCGGCAGTTCCCGGCCGTCCTGGTCGCACAGCGTCAGGTCGATGGCCCCGCCGCTGACGTGCGGTGCGACTTCCGGCGGGGAGATGTACGCGCTCGCCAGTTCGCGGATGCGTTCCGGCGACGCGTCCGGGTGGGCCCGGCGCATGGTCTGCGCGTACTCCTCGAAGTACCGGCGCTGCAGAGCGGGCGGCCGGTACCCCTCCACCACCAGGAACCGGACCCCGGCCGGCAGCAGCCGCTGGGCTCGCACCAGCCGCCGTAGCGCACCGGCCCTGAGGTGGGCGTAGTTGCCGTCGTCGTCGGCCTGCCGGTGGTCGATCCACAGGTTGCCCGTGCCGCGCAGGTCGACCAGGGCTTCCCCGCAGTCGTCCTCCGCGACGGCGGCGACCCGGGCGTCCGAGAGCGTGATGATCTCTGTCACGTGCATCAGCATCGCGGACCCCGCTGCAACTGCTCTGCAAGTTGCCTGTAGGTGGCCCACCAGGGCTTCTACAGGCGAAGCCGGGTAGGTACGGACTAGACGGCGTCCGTCGCCTGCTCCTGTGCCTCGCGGCAGTCCAACTCCCGGAAGACGCCGAGTGCTTCGGCCCTGGCCGCGCGCGCCGCCGACGCGTCGCCGTGCGCCTCCCGCACCTCGGCCAGGTCCCGGAGCGTGCGGGCCCGCCACAGGGGCAGCCGCAGGGTCTCCCAGGTCGACAGGGCCCGTTCCAGCGGCTCCCGCGCGCTGTCCGGGTCGCCGGCGGCCAGGTGCCACTCGCCCAGGGTGCGCAGGACGAGCGCCTCGCCGAAGCGGTCCTGGCGCTCACGGGCCACGGTCAGGCAGCGGCCGAGCCGCGCCTGTGCCTCGTCGAGGCGGTCGAGCCTCAACTCCGTCTTGGCCAGCGACTGTTCGGTGTACATCACCCCGAAGGTGTCCCGCAGAGTCGCGAAGATCCGCAGTGCCTCGTGCAGTTGCCGCTCGGCGTCCGCGAGCGCGCCCTCGGCCCGGTGGCACAGGGCCAGCGACCGCAGGGTCAGCGCCTCGTTGTGCCGGTCGCCCGCCGCGCGGTACAGGTCAAGTGCCTGCGCGAGAGCCTCGCGGGCCTGCGCGCCGCGTCCTTGTTCTCGGTGCACATATCCGATGCCGTACAGCACCCGGGCCCGGGCGCCCTGCCCGCCGGACTCCCCGTACCGCTCCAGCGCCGCGTCCAACAGCTCCAACGCCTCGGCGTACCCGGCCTGTTCGCGGCGGGCCGTCCCCATCCCGGCGAGCGCGAGCGCCACCCCCTCGGGCACGTCACCGCGCGCCTCGAACAGGCGCAGGGCCTTGCCGAAGTAGGTGTACGAATCCTCGAACTCGTCCTGCTCGTAGCGCAGTTGGCCAAGACCGGCGAGCAGCCACGCCTCGCCCTCGCCGTCCCCACTCCGGTGTACGGCGGCCATGGCCGCGGCGTGCGAGCGGGACCAGGCGTCGAACTGGTTGTACAGGGCGGCCGAACTCGCGATCAGCGCGCCGGCCAGATCGCGGGCGGCGCGGACCATGCCGTGGTCGGCGCAGTACTCGACTGCCGCCAGCAGACAGGCCTGTTCGGCGGCGAACCAGGCCGTGGGCCGCTCCAGCAGCTCCTCCTCGGTCGCCGCGTCGAGGGGCCGTACGGCGGCCGGTTCGGGGAAGCGGCGGGCGGCTCCGCCCGGGCCGAGGGCGGCGGCCTTCTCGGCAAGACCCAGCCAGGAGGCCACCAGCCGCAGCACGGCCGCCGTACGTTCCTCGGGGCTCTCCTCGGACAGGCAGCGCTCGCGGGCGTGTTCGCGGGCCAGGTCATGGATGCGGTACCGGCTGCGACCCGTGTCGTCCACGCCGATCACGTCGATGAAGTGGCAGTCCACCAGCCGCTCCACCGCCTCCTCGGCCTCCTCCGTGCCGATGTCCAGCAGAGGTGCGGCGATCCAGGCCGCGAAGTCCGGCAGGTCCAGCAGGGCCAGTCGGCGCAGCGCCCGGCGCTCGGGCAACTCCAGGTCGGCGTAACCGAGTTCGAGGCTGGTGCGCAACTCCAGGTCCCCAGCGCGCAGTTCGCTCAGTCGGCGGCGTTCGTCGCGCAGCCGGTCGGCGAGCCGGCCGGGCGCCCAGTGCGGGCGGGCCGCCAGCCGGGCGCCCGCGATACGCACCGCCAGCGGCAGCCGTCCGCACAGCGAGACGATCTCCGCGGCCCGCTCCGGCTCGGCGCTCGTGCGGTCAGGACCGGCGACCCGACGCAGCAGTTCGAGCGCCTCCGCCTGACCGGGCACGGCCAGGTCCAGGTGGTCGGCGCCCTCCAAAGCCACCAGCCGGCGCCGGCTCGTGACGAGGACGGCGCAGCCCGGGCCGGGCGGCAGCAGGGGCCGTACATGCGCCTCGCCCGCCGCGTTGTCCAGGATCAGCAGGACGCGCCGGTGGCCGATGTGGGTGCGGTACAGCCCGGTCAGCTCCTCGACCGAGGTCGGCAGGGTCTTGGGGTCGGCGCCCATGGCGCGCAGCAGCCGGGCGAGGGCGTCGGCGGGTTGCAGCGGCGCGGTGTCGGCCGCCCGCAGGTCCACGAACAGGCGTCCGTCCGGGAAGAGTTCGGCCGTACGGTGGCCGACGTGCACGGCGAGCGCGGTCTTGCCCGTGCCGGACCGGCCGGAGATCACCCCGATCGGCGGAGCGGTACGGCCCGCCTCGTCGACCCGGCCCACCAGCGAGGCGGCCCAGGCGATCTGCCCGGAGCGGCCCACGAAGTCGGCGATGTCCGGCGGGAGATGGGACGGTGCGGGGGTGGAAGTGGAGCGGTCGGCGGCCGGCGGCCTCGGGGGCCCGGCGGGTTCCCGCCCGGTCCGGTGCGGGCGTGCCGGGCCGGCCACCTGTGCGTCGTTGGTCAGGACCGCCTGGTGCAGTGCCTGCAACTCCGGGCCGGGATCGATGCCCAGCTCCTCGCGCAGGATCGCGCGGCCCTCCCGGTAGGTGCGCAGGGCGTCGGAGCCGCGGCCGGTGCGGACCAGCGCGGTCATCAGCTGGCCGCGCGGCCGTTCCCGCAGCGGGTGGGCGGCGACATGCGCGAGCAGCGGAGCGATCGTCCGGTCCGCGCGGCCCAGATCGAGATGCAGTCCGAAGGACTCCTCCTGGGCGATGAGCCGCAGTTCGGCCAGCCGGGCCGCCTCGATCCGGGCGAAGTTCTGACTCAGTCCTTCCAGCGCTTCCTGGCCGCGCCACAGCGCCAGCGCCTCGGGCAGCAGCTCGGCGGCCTCCTCAAGGCGGCCCGCCGCGGCGGCGGCCCGGCCCGAGGCGAGCAGGTCCTCGAACCGGCGGGCGTCGACCTGGGACGGTTCGAGGTCGGCGACATAGCCCGGCGGGCGCGTCCGGACCACCGCGTCCTGCGTGACCTGGGCCAGTGCCCGGCGTACTGCGGAGACATGGGTGGCGACCAGGGCGCCCGCGGTGGCCGGCGCCTCCTCGTCCCAGACACAGTCCACGAGCCGCTCGGTGGAGAGCACCTCACCGAGGTGGACGACCAGTGCCGACAGGACCGCGAGGGGTCTGACGCCACCGAGCGGGGCCCGCCGGTCGCCGGCCCACACCTCCACCGGACCGAGCAGCCGTACTTCGAACATCGTTCCCCGATCGCCGCACCACCCGCCCGATGGAGCAGGGCAAAGATATCGGCGAACATGCCCACGACATAGCGAAGGCACAGCAACGGCCGGACCGCCGTGACCGGATTCGATCGACTCGGCGGACCGGTGTCCCTCACCTGCAACGTCGTGGCAGGTGACGTCTGTCGTACGCGCCTCGGCCGGTGGTCGGCGCTCCTCCCTCCTCCCGCCGGTTGGCTGGTTTCGGCCGGTCGGCGAGGCCTGTCGCGCGCAGGGGGGACGGTTCGTCGGCCGCCCTCGTATGACCGCCGGAGAAAGAAGAAAACCTTGTGATCCGGGGGCATACGGACGGGGCCCGCGGGGCGTCAACGGCTCGAAAGCAACACGCTCGTTCGCCCACTCGCTCGTTCGTCCATTCGCCCGTTCGACCAGATCCCCGGGAGCCGCCCCATGCACCGCTGGACCCTGACCCTGCTGACCGCCGGTCTGCTGGCGACGACGGCCACCGGATGCGCGGGCACCACGACCACCCCCGGGGCGACCGGGAGCAGCACACCCCGGGCCGCGGGCAGCACGGCCGAGACGCTACGGCTCGCCGAGCAGCTCCTCATCAAGAAGTGCATGGAGAAGGAGGGACACAAGTACTGGGTCGAACCGGCCGCCCCCGACGACATCTCGGTCCGCTTCCCCTACGTCGTGGACGACCCGGCATGGGCCAGGGCCCACGGCTACGGCACCGATCTACGGCGGCAGCGGGTGGCCGAGGTCCGGAGCGACCCCAACCAGCGGTACTTCCACTCCGTGCCGGCCGGCACCAGGGCCGTCCTGGTGAGCGACCTCAACGGGGCGCAGGCGCAGGGACTTTCGGCCCGCCTCCCGAACGGCATCCGCGTCTCCCACAGTGACCAGGGCTGCCAGGCCACCGCCCAACGGCAGCTGTACGGCGATCTCCAGGCCTGGTTCCGGGCCACCCGGGTCACCGACAGCCTGGCCGGCATGCGCGTCGGCCTCGTCACGGACGACAAGCGCTACAAGGCGGCCGTCAAACCGTGGGCGCGCTGCATGCACGAGCGGACGTACACCTACGCGGACCCCGCCCGGGCCCGTGCCGCGGCCACCGGGCCGGAGACTCCGTGGCCGCACGCCAAGGAGGTAGGACTGGCCTCGGCCGAGGCGGCCTGTGCCGTCTCCAGCGGCCTGTCGTCCGTGGCCAAGTCCCTGGACGCCGAGTACCGGGACCAGCTTCGGCGGAGCCACCCCCGGGAGACGGCCGACCTGGCGCGCCTCAAGCGCGAGGCGCTGCCCCGGGCCCGCGAGATCGTCGCGCACGGCGACTGAACCCGGCCCGCTTCCTCCCCAACTCACATAGACCCCAACACACACAGACCACCACGGCCGTCGAGCCGTGGGCGCATCACCCCACCGCGGGCGTATGACCCCGGCGTGGGCGCATCACCCCACTCACAACGAAACGAGGGAAACCATGTCCGTCAAGCGTCTCCTCACCGTCGCGGCCTCGGCCGCCGCCGTCGCCGCGCTCTTCTCCCCGGTCTCCAGCGCCAGCGCGCTGGACGCGGGCACCCAGAAGACCGCGACCGCGCAACTCGCCGGGGACGGCTACCTCCACGTCTACACCCAGCCCTACGGCGGCGGCCGCGAGTGCAAGTGGTCCGGCAACTCCGACAACTGGGGCAGCTGCCGCAACCTGACCTCCGACATCTGGAACAACGGCTACGCGGGCGGCCTGGACGCCGTAGACCTGTACACCGCCCCCAGCGGCGGCGGTGCGCACGCCTGCATCAGCCAGGGCGACCGCTGGTGGGACACCACGACCGGCAACTACCGCTTCACCTACGGCGCGGGCCTGGACCAGTTCGGCAAGAGCGTCAACAACAACATCTCCTCGCACCGCTGGGTGGACTACTGCAGCCAGGGCTGACGACCCGACGGACGCGCCCCGGTACACCTGCGCACGGGTGCACTGGGGCGTCCTGGATCCGGGGCCCGGAGCGCCCCCCGCGCGCCCCGGACCGTGGACCCCCCATTCCCCCGTCGTCGTTCAGCTCTTCGGTGACCCCGTGGAACACGGGGGAGTTGGCGCCGGATGTGCTGCGGTCGAGTGCCCCCGGCATATCGACCGCAGCACGCGCCTCGGGTTCGTCCGAAGGCATGATCAGTGCGCCCGTTCCCCCATGGGGCGCGCCCCCGTGCCCGTAGGCTCCGGCACAGACAGCTTCCCCGGTCATCGGGCCGGACCGGAGGGGTCGGGTGTTGCCAGCGGGTATTTGGCAACACCGTTCGGGCGGTGTGTTGTTGGGGGGATGGTCATCGAGTACGACGGGTTCGGCGCCGAGTTACGTCGGCGCCGCATCGCGGCAGGCATGTCGCTGAGTGAGCTGGCCGGCAAGGTGTACTGCAGCCGCAGCTTCCTGAGCCGCGTGGAGAACGGGCGCCGCAGGGCGTCCCTGGAGTTGGCCCAGCTGTGCGACGAGGTGCTGGGTGCGAAGGGCGCGCTGGTCGGGCTGGCGCCGCTGCCGGGCTCCGACGCCGTACCGAAAGCGGTCCGGGGCGGGGCCGGTGAGCGGGCCGCCGGGGCGGTCAAGTCGCCCGAGCGGGACGGGCGTTCGGCCGCCGGGCCGGACCGCGCGGAGTTCCGCCGGCTGCTGCGGCGCGGTGACCTCAGCCATACCGCGGGCGAGATGCGGGAGGCCGAACGGCACTACACCGCCGCGTACCGCGGCGCCGAGGGCGATCCGCGGGCGCAGGCCGAGGCCGTGATCAGGATGGCCCGGCGCTGGTCCGATCCCGGGCAGGCCGACCGCGAGCTGCTGCAGTCGCTCCGGGGCTGCCTGGCCGCGCTGGACGGCGACGGCAGCGCGGAAGCGGCGGGCTTGCGGCTGCGGCTCGAAGCCCACCTGGCGAAGAAGATGGCCCTGGCGGTCAGCCAGGACACCGCGGTCGGACTCGCGGGGCCCGCCGAGGGAGCGCGGCTCGCCGAGGACACCCTGCGCCGATTACCCGACGACGGCGACGGCGAGGTGCGCTGCGAGGTCCTCACCGAATGTCGCTGGGCACGCTACGACTTCATGCCGGCCCCCGAGTCGCTGACGCTCTCCGAGCGGCTGCGCGAAGCCGCCGCCCGGCACGACTCGCCGTACTTCCGCGGCGAGGCCCTGATGGCCGTCGCCATCGACCAGCTCCGCAACGGCAGGATCTTCAGCGCCCTCGCCACCGCGAACCAGTACCGCAAGCACGCCGCGGACACCCACAGCGCCCTCGCCCTCTGGCAGCGGCACACCCTCGACGCCCTGCTCGACCTGTGGCACGGCCGGTTCGACGCCGCCGCCGAGTGGATCTTTGTGGAGTCGCTGAAGTTCATCGAACTGCTCCGCGCCGACTACGCAGTCCCCGCGGACAACCTCACCCAGACCCGCCTCGGCCAGGCCTACTGGCTGCTGCGACAACAGGGCAGACTGGCCGAACTGTTCACCTCCGACCTGGCCGGCGACGTCGAGCGCCACGCCTACTTCCCGATCTGGCGGGCCGGCCTGGCCCTCGCCCTGTGCGAGACCGGGCAGTACGCCGAGGGCGCGGACCTGCTCCTCGGCTGCGCCGCCGACGTCGACCGGTTCCCGCCGTCGGGCTGGGCCGTCCCCGCGCTCGTCCTGCTGGCGGAGGTCTGCGCGGCGTTGGACCTCCAGGGCGGATTCGACACGGAGTTGGCACCGGTGCTGCCCGTACTGCGCGCACGCCTCGCGCCGCACGACGGCGAGCAGATCGCCCTGGGCGGCTGGCCCAGCGTCCTCGTCGGCCCGACCGCCCGCGCCTGCGGTGTCCTCGCGCTGGCCGCGGGCGAACCGGAGACCGCCCTCGAACACTTCCGCCGGGCCGCGATCCCGGCCCGCTCCTCCCAGCCGGAACTCGCCCGCCTCCGCCTGGCCCAGGCCCGCGCCGTGCGCCGCGTGGGCGGCCCGGGGAGCGAGCCGAACGCGGTGCGGTTGCTGCGGGAGGCGTCTCGGGGGGCGGAGACGTATGGGATGACGTGGCTGGGAGCGCAGAGTGAGGGGTTGTTGGGGGCGCCGGGGAGGGGGTGAGGGGGCGGGATCCGGGGGTGGTCGAGCGCGTACGCCCACCTCAGCGCGGCACGCGGTGCTCCGTCAGCCGCGCTAGCCCTTGATCAACCGCCCTGGCCCCCCGTCAGCCGCCCCAGCCCTCCATCAGCCGCTCCGGCCCGTACGCCGACACCAGCCCGTCCACCGCGAACCCGCACCGGGAGACCGCGACCAGCGGAGTGTCCTCGTCGGCGCCGGGCACGGCCATCGCGTCCCGGGCCAGAGAGGCCAGGGCCCGGTGGTCGAAGGGCCCCCGCTCGTGCCACTTGATCGAGCCGACGAAGGCGATCTCGCGGGCCGGCGAACGGTCCGCCCCCACCAGGTCGACCTCCGGGTTGTTCGTCCGGGGCCACCAGCCGCCCACCTCCCGGACCTGCGGCCAGGTGCGGTCGGGGAGCAGCCGGGCCAGGGACTCCCTGACGACGGGTTCGATCGCCCGTCCGCGCCATGAGGTCCAGCCGCGTTCGACGGCGTCGCTCACGATCCGCCCGCGCCCACGCTCGATCTCCGGGATGCCCCGCTCCAGGAAGGCCAGCCAGAACCGGAGGTAGGGGTCGGCGACGCGGTAGCGGCGGTCGCGGTCTCCGGGCCGGGTGGACAGGGGAGTGTCCACGGCGATGAGCCGCTTGTCCGCGAGGGTGCGCAGCGCCGCGTTGAGCGAGCCGGGCTGGAGCGGCCGGCCGGACGAGCCCGCCTTCGCGGCGATCGTCCCGAAGGTCCGTTCGCCGCTGCCGATCACGGAGAGCACGTGCCTGGCCTGGAGAGCGGCGGGGAACTCCGCGGCCAGCACACGCTCGCCGGAGACCAGGAGCGGGGAGGTGGGGTCGTCGAGGGCACGCGCGAGGAAGTCGGTACGGGACTCGCCCTCCCGCCACTCCTGGCAGACGAGCGGCAGGCCGCCGGTGATCAGATGGGCGTCGAAGGCGTCCGCGGCGGGGAGCCCGGTCATCGCCATGACCTCGGCCGGGGAGAGGGACGTCAACACCATCTCGATGCCGCGCTGATGGAAGGGGCGGCCGTAGGCGGAGAGCTGTTCCATCATCGCCAGGTCGCTGCCGATGAGGACGAGCAGCACCGGTTTCCGGCTCAGCACCCGGTCCCACACGGTCTGCAGGGTGCCTTCCAGCACCGGGTCGCCCTCCAGCATCCAGGGCAGTTCGTCGAGGACGACGATGCTGGGGGTGTCGTCCGGGAGCACCGCGGCGAGTTGGCGCAGGGCGGTGTCCCACTCGGCGACCGTGGTGACGCCGGCGAGGAGGGCGGTGTCCGGCAGCGAGGAGTGCCGCACCTCGGTGAGGAAACGGGCCCGTTCCCGGTGGGCGTCCTCGCCGCGGGTGGCCTGATGCACGACGTACGGCACCTGGGCGCGCTCACAGAAGAGGTCCACCAGCCGGGACTTGCCGACCCTGCGCCGGCCCCGGAGCAGCAGGGCCCGGCCGCGCTGGTCGCCCCGGCCCTCGCGCACCCACGCGAGGTGGCGCTCCAGCGCGGCCAGCTCGGACTCGCGGCCTACGAAACCCGCCATGGCGCACCCCTCGGTCTTGCTGGCATCGAACCTAGCCAGTGCTACTAGCATTGGTCATAGTCAAGTGAACCATAGTAACTTCAATGCTAGTAACGCAGAGGTCGAATGGAGTTACGGCTGGTGACGGCCCTGTGTGGCCCGGAGGGGGAGGTGTTGACGGAGTGCGGCGGACTCTTCACTCCGCCCCTTGCGCCCCTCGAACTACCCTCTACCCCTCGCCTCACCCTGGGTAGTCAGCCAAAACGTCTTCGTGGCCAAGGGGTTGGGAAAACGTCGGTGTCGCAGTTCTTCACCGCAGCTCCTCCTCTCCGCCGTGCCGTCGGCTGCCGGTGGGCGAGGTGAGCCGACATCGGGGTACGTCCGCGCCGGCGTGGACAACCTCGCCGGGGTGGAGCAGAAGACCACGACGACGGTCGCCATGGACTTCGGCCGGATCACGCTGAGTTCGGCCCTCGTGGTCTATCTCTTCGGGGCCCCGGGGCAGGACCGCTTCTGGTTCATGTGGGACGACCTGTCCCGCGGCGCGCTCGGCGCGGTCGTCCTCGCCGACACCCGCCGCCTGGAGAACTGCTTCCCCTCCGTCGACTTCTTCGAGCACCGCGGCATCCCCTTCGCCGTGGGCGTCAACTGCTTCAACGGCGTCTGCGAGGAGGACCCCGAGGGGATCCGCGCCGCGCTCGACCTCGCCCCCGACATACCGCTCGTGCTGTGCGACGCCCGCGACCGGGAGTCGGTGAAGACGGTGCTGCTCGCGCTCCTCGAACACGTCATGCGGGGGCTGGCGGCGGAGGCGTCGGGGGACCGTCAGTCGGTGTAACTGGCTTCAGTCGTCGGGCCATACGGTCATGAGGGCTTCGTCGCCGTCACGGCCGTAGCGGTCAGCGTGCCGTCGCACTCCGCGAACTGCCCGTCGTCCAGGGCGACTTGGTGTGCCCCGGAACCCGGCAGGCCAATCACCATCGTCGGGTACACGACGGGCGCCGAACCGGACTCGCAGTAGCCGTCGCCCTCGCCCTGCACCTGTACGAAGGTCAGCTTCAGCCAGGCCTGGGCGCCGGGGGCGAGTTTCACGGGGGAGGCGGAGCCGACGGGGGTGACCTGGAGCGGGACATTGAGCTCCGGGGAACCGTTCGCGGCGCCGGCGACGGTGGGGTGGCCCTGGAGGACGCAGGGCTTGGCGGTGGTGTTGGTGAACTGGACGATCGCGGCGCCGGTCCCGGTACCGGTGGGGCGGTCGGCGGCCTGATAGGCGCTGGCCTTCAGGGAGTTCGGCGCGCAGGTCTTCACCGACGTACCCGTGGACCCGGACGTGCCCGTGGACGTGGAGGAGGCGGGGGAGGAGACGGGGGAGGAGCTGGTCGCGGTCGGCGCCGTCGACGTCACGTCGTCGGACCCGGTCTCCGCGTCGCCCGGCTGACACCCCGTCATCATCGCCGCCGCCACCGACACCACGGCCACCGCCATCGCGCCCCTACGGATGCTGATGCTGCTCTTCTGCATGACGTCCCCCGAACTTGCTGTGCACGGACCGGCTCTCACCGGCACTCGCGGAGAGAGACAGGTCCGTCGCACCCAGGGTTTCACCCGTGCACCACCTGTGACGCAATGGTGACGCTCAGTCGCCCGGCTTCTCGCCCGCGCCCTCCTCGAAGCTCGCGAAATACGCCGCCGCCATGTCCTCGTCCCCATGCCCCTGCGCCGCCGCCCGCGCGAACCGTTCCGCCCCCGCCGCGGCCACGTCCAGCCGTACGCCGTTGGCCGCGCCCGCCTGCACGATCAGCCGGGCATCCTTCTCGGCCGTAGTGACCGCGAAACTCGCCGGTGTCAGCTGGTCGTTGAGGATGGCGGCCGACTTGGCGTGCAGATACCCCATGTCGAGGGGACCGCCGGCGATGAGGCCGAGGAAGTCCTGCGGGTCCACGCCCAGGCCCTTGGACAACGCCAGCGCCTCGCCCGCCGCGTTCGTCACGGCCAGCACCCAGCTGTTGGCCACCAGCTTCAGCCGGGTCGCCGTCGCCGCCGCGCCCTCCTCGCCGACCCACATCGTGCGGGCGCCGACCGCGTCGAACACCGGGGTCACCGTCTCGCGGCCGCTCACCGGACCCGCCGCCAGGACGGTCAGTTGACCGGCTTCGGCGGGCTGGCGGGTGCCGAGGACGGGGGCGTCGTAGAAGACGAGGTCGTGCCGGTTCGCGAACTCGGCCAGTTCGCCCACCGATTCGAGGCTGGAGGTCGTCGACTGGATCCACGCGGCGCCGGGCCGCAGCACGGGGGCGGCCTCGCGCATCACATCCAGCACGGCGTCGCCGTCGTAGAGCATCGTGAGGATCACGTCCGCGTCACGTACGGCGTCGGCCACCGTGCCGCTGACGTGCGCGCCGTCGGCGGCCAGGGGCTCGGCCTTGGCACGGGTCCGGTTCCAGGCGTGCACGGTGTGCCCGGCGCGGGCAAGGTTGCGGGCCATCGCGGCGCCCATGATGCCGGTGCCCAGGACGCCTACGGTGAGCTTTTCGGAGGTCATGACTCGGCTTTCGTCCTCGACGGTGTTGTCGAGGACCAGCGTGCCAGGCCGCCACGCACCCGGCCTCCCGGCAGGGCGCGCGGCAGCCGTTGCCGTCAGCCCGTGACCGTGAACCAGGTCGACCGCGACTTCTTCCACTCCTCGTGGGAGAGATCCTTCGCCTCGGTGCCGTCGCCGTACAGGTCGGCCGCGCCGTCGTCGGTGATCAGCTGGGCGCGGGCGCCCGAGGTCGTCAGGTCCGGTACGTCTACGACCGCCTCCCAGGCGCCGGGGTCGGTCGTCGGCAGGTCGCGCAGTTTGACCGGCTGGTCGGTGGGGTTGCCGGTCCAGGAATAGAGGGCGTACGGGTCGGAGTTGTCGTCGGCGGCCCAGGAACCGGCGACGATCAGGTACTGGTTCGCCGCGTTCTTGCGGATGTCCCGCACCGAGAGGCCGCCGAGGTCCAGCTCGATCGGCGTGCCGAAGGTCGCGGCGGTGCCGTTGGCGACCACCTTGTCGATGTTGGTGACCGGCACGAGCAACGCCTTGCCGCCCTCCACCGCCGGAGCGAGCGGCGCACGGAAACCGAGGTACGCCGTGCTCGTCGAGCCGGGCGCGAACTCCAGGCCCTCCACGTTGAACCCGTCGATCTCCTTGGGGACTTGACCGTCCGCCGTGCCCGCCGCGAAGCCGTACCGGTTGCCGTTCGCCTTGTCCCACGCCACCAGGTCGTCGCGCAGCTTGCCGTACGAACTGCCGTAGGAGAGCGCCGTGTTGGCACCCGTGCCGGTCACCTTCGTGGTGAAGACCGTGTTGCGGGGCGCCTTGTACTCGCCGTCCTTGTTGTTGCCCAGCGAGCCGGTCCAGTAGATCGTGTCGCCGACGCGGGCCGCGCCCTCGATGTCGATCTCCTTGGAGACGTCGATGTCGTCGCTGAAGTCCCAGGTCTTGATCGGCGCGCCGGAGGCCGAACGGTCGTACAGGCGGAGGACGTTGGACTCGTCATCCGCTACGACGATGTAGCCGCCGCCCACGTCGACCGCGGCGGAGGCGTCGCTGGAGCCGGTGAAGTAGCGGGTGTCGGCGGGCTGTTGGACCGATGCCGAGGCCGCGTAGTGCAGGGTCTTCGTCGCTGTCTTGCCGCCCAGGCCCGTGACCTTCACCGTCAGGTCCGTATAGCCCTGCGCGGCTGCCGTGACAGCGAGTTGGCGGGTTGCGCCGGTGCCCGCCACGGTCACCGCGCTCGTCGGCGCCACGGACGTCTTGCTGCTCTTGCTCGCGGCGACCGTCAACGCGCCGACGTCCGCGCCGCTCTGAGCGGCCGTCACCTGGACCGTCGGATCACCGACCGCACCCACCGCGCCCGAAAGGTACGTTGCCGAGAGGGAGATGGTCGGGGTGCCGTAACTCGCCGCGTGCGCCTGGCTGTTCAGGCCCATATTCAGACCCAGGGCCGTGAGGGCGAGGCAGGTGCCCGCCACGGCGACCGTCCTGCGCCTGTTGGCGAACGCTCCGCTGGAGACTGCGTAGTCCTGCACTGGGACCCCTTCGTCGGCTCGGTGTCGACGAGAAGGTTCAGCGGACCTCACCAACTCCGCGGGGTGTGGGCACGTCCTGGGGGTGAACAACTGCCGACGGGCCGAGGGAACGTTCCATGACCCGGGCCAGGTGGCGGGTGAAGACCTGCCGCGTATCGGGGGTGAGCGTGCGCAGCGCCACCAGCGCGGTGATCACCACGTCGCACAGTTCCGCCTGCACGTCGTCCCAGGTGTGGGTGACGCCCTTGCGCGGGTTCTGCCCGGTCGCCCCGATCACCGCCTGGGCGACCTCACCGACCTCCTCGGACAGCTTCAGCATGCGCAGGAGCAGGCCTGCCCCGCCGTTCTCGCCTCCCTCGCCGGTCAGCGGACGGTTGTCGTCCACCCAGGTCCACAGGTCCTCGATGCCGGCCCAGAGGTCGGCGGCCCGGTCGTTCTGCTCACTCATACGCCCAGCCTGCCATCACCGCCCGACCGGTCCGACCTACTCGTCGAACCGCGTCCTGCTTCCCGAAGAGAACCGCGTGCTACTTCCCGAAGACCGCATCCGCCTCGTCGAACAACGTCTCCTGCCCGAACTCCGCCGCCTCCCGCACCCGCCTGTTCCGCAGCCCCACCACCACGGCCGTCGCCGCCCCCGTCACCGCGAGCGCCGCCGGCACCATCCAGCCCCGGTTCACCGCGTGCCCGAGCGCATGGTCCAGGGAGAGCCGCCCCGGGCCCGTGACCGCGAGCCCGGCCGCGGTCAGCGCGAGGGAGGCCGCGTACTCGTAACCGCCGCCCGCCGCGAAGAACCCGTTGGGCGCGTGCACGGCCGCCGCTCCCGTCATCGCACCGGCCGCCGCCGCGCCCGCCGCCGGAGTCGCCAGGCCCAGCGCGAGCAGCGCACCGCCGCCCGCCTCCGCGAGCCCCGCCATCACGGCACTCTGCTTCCCCGGCGCGTACCCCATCGCCTCCATCGCCGCGCCGGTGCCCTCGATCCCGCCCCCGCCGAACCAGCCGAACAGCTTCTGCGCGCCGTGCGCGGCCAGCACTCCGCCGGTACCCAGCCGGAGCAGCAGCAGGCCCAGATCTTGTCGGTCGTAACAGGTCACGGTGACTCCCTGAACAGGCGACGGGGACGGTCTCCCCACGGTCGCACCTCCGACCTCCCACGGGCCTGCGCAGACCGCCGTTCGGGTGGCGGGCCCCCGTGAACGGTGTGAGTCTGACCGGCATGACGATTCAGCCAGCCAAACTCAGCGATCCGGCCGTCCGGGCCTTCGTCAGCGCCGTCAACGCCCATGACCGCGACGCCTTCCTGGAGGTCCTCGCCCCCGGCGCGACGATGGCGGACGACGGCTCCGACCGTGACCTCGCCGAGTGGATCGACCGGGAGATCTTCTCCTCTCACGGCCACATGGAGGTCGACCGCGAGTCCCAAGGCGGCCGTGCCCTCGTCGCCCGCTACTCCAACGACGCGTGGGGCGAGATGCGCACCCGGTGGAGTTTCACGGTCGGCGACGACGGCAGGATCGCCCGCTTCGAGACGGGCCAGGCCTGACCGTCGTAGAAAGCCCCCGCAGAAAGCCCCCGTAGAAAACCCCCGTAGAAAACCGCCGTGGAAAGCCGAAAAGCCCTTGCCCTGAAGTGCGCTCCAACTCCTAGTGTCCCCAGGCATGGAGACGAAGTCGAACATCAGGACCCTCGGCCGCAGCGGTATCGACGTGAGCGCTCTCGGCTTCGGCTGCTGGGCCATCGGCGGGGAGTGGCAGGACGTGAGCGGGCAGCCGCTCGGCTGGGGCAGGGTCGACGACGAGGAGACCGTACGGGCGGTCCGGCGCGCCCTCGATCTGGGTGTCACGTTCTTCGACACCGCCGACACCTACGGCGCGGGGCACAGCGAACGCGTCCTCGGCCGCGCGCTCGGCAAGCGCCGGGACGACGTGGTCCTCGCCACCAAGTGGGGCAACGTCTTCGACGAGGACACCCGCACCCTCACCGGTTCCGACGACTCCCCGGAGTACGCCCGCCGCGCGCTCACCGCGTCGCTGGAGCGCCTGGGCACCGACCACGTCGACCTGTACCAACTCCACCTGTCCGACGCCGACTTGGCGCGTGCCGCCCAACTCCGGGACCAGTGCGAGGAGTTCGTGCGGGAGGGGCTGATCCGCGCCTACGCCTGGAGCACCGACGACCCCGCCCGCGCCACCGTGTTCGCCGAGGGGGAGCACTGCGCGGCCGTACAGCACTCGGCGAACGTGTTGCAGGACGCCCCTGAAATGTTCGCGCTGTGCGAGGAGTTGGGGCTGGCCAGCATCAACCGCAGCCCGTTGGCCATGGGCCTGCTCACTGGAAAGCAGGCGCCGGGACGGGAGTTGGAGGCCGGCGACATCCGCAACACGCCCCCGGCCTGGATGCAGGGCTTCAAGCAGGGCGCAGGTGCCGACGAGGACTACGTAGCGCGCGTCGAAGCCCTCCGCGAGATCCTCACCTCCGACGGCCGCACCCCGGCCCAGGGCGCCCTCGCCTGGCTGTGGGCCCGCAGCCCGCGCACCATCCCGATCCCGGGCTTCCGTTCGGTCGCCCAGGCGGAGCAGAACGCGGGCGCCATCGCCAAGGGGCCGCTCACCGCCGGGCAGTTGGTCGAGATCGACCAGGTGCTCGGGAGGTGAACGGCCCCGACGGGACCGGCAGGCGGGCTCAGTAACCCTGGTTGCCCTGTTCCGCGTACTGCTGCTGAGGGGTGAACCGGCCGTTGCCGCGGCCCTGCTCGGTCAGGGTGATCTGGCCGGCCTTGATGGTGGCCAGGCGCGGCGCGCGGCGGGCGATCGACGAGTCGTGGGTGACCATGATGAAGGTCAGCCCGTACTCGTGCCAGAGGCCTTCGAGCAGGCCCATGATGTCGTCGCGGGTGCCCTCGTCGAGGTTGCCGGTGGGCTCGTCGGCGAGGAGCACCTTCGGCTTCTTCACCAGCGCGCGGGCGATCGCGACGCGCTGCTGCTGGCCGCCGGAGAGTTCGGACGGGGCGTGCTTGAGGCGGTCGCCGAGGCCGACCGACGAGAGTGCCTCGGCGGCCCGCTCGCGGCGCTCGGCCGGCTTGACGCCGAGCGGGACCAGGGCGGTCTCGACGTTCTCCTGCGCGGTGAGCGTCGGGATGAGGTTGAAGGACTGGAAGATGATGCCGATCTTCTCGGCCCGCAGCCGGGTCAGCTTGGCCTCGCTGATGGTGGCGAGGTTGACGCCGTCCAGCTCGACGCTGCCCTCGGAGGGGCGGTCGAGGCCGCCGATCATCTGAAGCAGCGTCGACTTGCCGCCGCCGGTGGGGCCCTGGATGACGAGCTGGTCGCCGTCCTCGATCGTGAGGTCGACGCCGCGCAGCGCCTCGACCGTCTCCTTGCCCCGCGAGTAGCGCTTGGTGACGCCGGTGAGCTTGTACATGGGATCTCCGTCGATACGTCTGTGAAGAAGAGGGTCGGGGCGCCGCCGCCCGGGGGGAACGGTGGCGGCGCCCCGGTTCAGGGGGTGCGGCGCGGTCGGCGTCGGGCGGCGTGACGAGCCGCCTCCGCCGGACCACGCCACCACGGCCGCGCTACGACACGCTGCGCAGCGCGTCCGCCGGACGCATCCGCGAGGCACGCCAGCCGCCCATCGCGCCGGCGATCAGCCCGCCGGTGACGGCCAGGCCCACCGCGAGGGCGATCGTGGTCAGCGAGACCGGCGCGTTCAGGGCGATCTCCAGGGTGTTGGAGGTGGCCTGCTGGCCGGGGCCTCCCTGGCCGCCGCCGCCGGGGCCGCCGCCCATGCCGCCGCCGGTGGAGGTGGAGCCGAGCTGCGCGGTCAGCTTGGGGCTGATCGCGGTGACCGTGTAGGCCGCCAGGAGGCCCAGCGCGATACCGAGACCGCCGCCGATCAGACCGTTGACCATGGACTCGCCGACGACCTGCCGGGTCACCTTGCGGCTCGGCCAGCCGAGCGCCTTCAGCGTGCCGAACTCACGCACCCGGCGGGAGACCGCCGAGGAGGTGAGCAGCGCGGCGACGAGGAACGCGGCGATCAGGACCGCGATCGACAGCCACTTGCCCACGCTGGTCGCGAGGTTGGAGGCGGTGGACAGCGAACCGGAGACCGTGGACGCGAGGTCGGCGGAGGTGGTGACCGTCGTACCCGAGATGTTCTTCTGGATGGTCGTCTTGACGGACGAGATCTGCTTGGAGTCGGTCGCCTTGACGTAGATCGTGGTGACCTTGTTCTTCGAGTCGCCCAGCGTCTGCGCCTGCTTCAGCGGCACGTACACGTCGATCGTGGACTCGCTGCTGTTGGGCGTCGCGATGCCGATGACCGTGAACTTGGTGCTGGAGATCTTGAAGGTCGAACCGACCTTGTACTTCTTCGTCTTGGCGTACGACTTGCTGACGACGGCGACCTTCGCGTTGGTCTGCGCGGTCGTGAACGTCTTGCCGGTGGTGATCTTCGACGTGGACAGCGGGCCGAGCGTCTGGTCGGTGACGTCGATGCCCGCGACCGAGTACGAGTTCACGTTGAAGTTGGCGCCGCCGCCCTGGACCTGGGGTGCACCGGTGCTGCTGGTGCCGCCACCGCCGCCGGGGCCGCCCTGCTGCGAGGAGCCCGAAGAGCCGGACGTGGTGGAGGACTTGGCCTTGCCCTGGGTGAAGGAGCCGTCGACCTTGGTGACGTTCAGGGTGAGCGCGCCGACCGCGGCGGACACGCCCTTCTGCGAGCCGACCTTGGTGACCAGGGAGGACGCGAGGGCCTGACCGCCCTGCGTGTTCACCCGGTCCGTGCTCTGCGAGGTGCTGCTGGAGGAGGTGGCGCCGAACTTGAAGCTGGGACCCTGCGAGCTGCCGGCCTTGGGGGCCGACTGCGCCTTGGTCACGGTCATGTCAGTTCCGAGACCGTAAAGAGACTTGAGGACCTTGTCCTGAGCCTGATTCATGCCGGCCGACACCGAGTTGACGGTGATGACCAGCGCGATACCGAGCGCCAGACCCATCGCGATGACCAGGGCGGCCTTCTTGCGCCGGCCCAGCTCGCGCTTGAGATAGATGCCAAACATCCCATTCCCCAAAGGTTCTTGGCGCCCGCTGTGGGCGCGGCCACAAGCTATGGAGGAACCTTTGAGTCGACCTGAGTAAAGGATGTGTCTGGCCTGAGAAAAAGAGGCCCGAAATCAGAATTGCGTCAGACAGCTCATTCCTAAGCTGCCGAGGGCTTCCTGCCAGGAAACCCCTGTTCAATGGCCTGCTGACATGGGATGTCGATCATCCTTTCGACGCCCCGCCATGGACTCCGCCATGGACCCCGCCGTGTACGCGCGCGGCCTCATTTTGTACGGTCCCGGGATGCGCGATTCCTCTCGGCTCACCCGGCGTGCCGCTCTCGGTCTGACCGCCGCCGCCCTTCCCGTGGCGGCGGCCACCCCCGCGTCGGCGGCGACGGCGATAGGCGGTGAGCGCCTGGCCCGCGCCGGGATCCAGGTGGGCGATGCCGCCACGCTGCCCAAGAAGCTCACCGCCCGCTCCTGGCTGATCGCCGACCACAAGACCGGCGAGGTGCTCGCCTCGTACCGCGCGCACCAGCGGCTCGCGCCCGCCTCCACGCTGAAGATGCTGTTCGCCGACACCGTGCTGGGGAAGTTCGAGCGGACCCGCACCTACCGGGTCACCGACGCCGACCTCGCCGACATCCCCTCCGGCTCCAGCCTCGTCGGCGTCAAGCCCGGGATCACCTACAGCGTCCACCAGTTGTGGCAGGGCGTCTTCCTGCGCTCCGGCAACGACGCCGTGCACGTGCTGGCCCACATGAACGGCGGGATCGCGGCGACGGTCGCCGAGATGCAGGCCAAGGCGAAGGACCTCCAGGCCCTGGACACGCACGTGGTGAGCCCGGACGGCTTCGACCACCCCGGGCAGGTCTCGTCGGCGTACGACCTCACGCTCTTCGCCCGGCACGGGCTGCACGACGACGACTTCAGCGCCTACTGCTCGACCAGGACCGCGAACTTCCCGGCCGGCGGCAAGAAGACCTTCCAGATCCAGAACACCGACCGCCTGCTGTCCGGCGCCTACGGCCTGCGCCCGTACCGGGGCATCATCGGCGTCAAGAACGGCTACACCAGCCACGCGGGCAACACCTTCACCGGCGCCGCCACCCGCGACGGCCGCACCCTCCTGGTCACCGTGATGCACCCCGCGAACGGCGGCAACGAGGTCTACAAGGAGACCGCCGCGCTCCTCGACTGGGGCTTCGGCAAAGGGAGTTCGGCCACGGCCGTGGGCACGCTGGTCGATCCGCTGAGCGAGGGCGGGGCGACCGCGAGCCCCACACCGTCGGGGAAGGGCGTCAAGGGTGCTCCGGGTGCCACCGGGGCGGCGGCTTCCTCCTCGGACGGTCCCTCGCCCTGGCGGCTGCTGGAAGGCGCGGCGGGGGCGGTCGTGGTGCTTGCGGGCGGCGCGTTCGCGCTGCGCAGGCGACGGGCGGCCGTGGCGGCGGCGAAGTCTCAGGAAGGTGTCAAGTCTCAGGAAGCGGCCAAGTCCCCGGAACTCGACGGGAGTTGATGTGACGCGACAGCCGCTCCACGGTCCGGTGCGTAACCCGCGGTCCCTCGCGGGCTCCACCCCCACCCGGGCCGTGGAACGACTGTCGCCTCTCCCCCCTCGGTTTTGGTCTGCGGAACTCAGGACTCCGCTACCGCGGAAGCCCCGTGCTCCAAGTGTGAAGCTTTGGTGGAGAAGAGTTGAGCATAGGTCAGCAACCGGCCGCAATGGTACGGATGGTCAAATTCCGTTTGTGCAACTTGCCCTAGCCGCGCCCCACATACGGCATCGCGGTCGCCAGCACCGTCGCGAACTGCACATTCGCCCCCAACGGCAGCTCCGCCATGTGCCGCACGGTGCGCGCCACATCGGCGACATCCATCACCGGTTCCGGGGCTACCACCCCGTTGGCCTGCAACGCCCCGGTCCCCATCCGCGCCGTCATGTCGGTCGCCGCGTTCCCGATGTCGATCTGCCCGACCGCGATCGAGTACGCCCGCCCGTCCAGCGACAGCGACTTCGTCAGCCCCGTCAACGCGTGCTTGGTCGCGGTGTAGGCCACGGAATGCGGCCGAGGCGTATGAGCGGAGATCGACCCGTTGTTGATGATCCGCCCGCCCTGCGGCACCTGCTCCTTCATTCGCCGGTAGGCCGCCTGCGCACACAGGAACGCCCCGTTGAGATTGGTGTCCACCACGTGCCGCCAAGCGTCGTACGGCAACTCCTCGACCGGCACCCCACCGGGCCCGAAGGTCCCCGCGTTGTTGAACAGCAGGTCGACCCGCCCGAACCGTTCCACGACGGCGTCGAACAGCCCGTCCACGTCCTCCGGCCGCGCCACATCCGTCGCTACGGCGAGGGAGGCACCCTCGGACACCAGCGCGGCCGTCTCCTCCAGCGGCCCGGTGCGGCGGCCGGCCAGTGCCACCGACCAGCCCGCGCGCAGCAGTTCCACGGCGACCGCGCGGCCGATGCCGGAGCCCGCGCCGGTCACCACGGCGATCCTCGACGATTCCTCAGCGTTCATGGCCGCAGCCTACGAGTCACCCTTCCTGCGGGTACCGCACCCCGATCCGCTCCCGCACCGCGTCCAGCGTCCGCATCACCGCGAGGGTGCCCTCCAGCGGCACCAGCGGCGACTCGGTCTCACCGGCCCGCAGCGCCCGCATCACCTCCGACGCCTCGTGCCGCAACGTGTTGCGTGGCCCGTCGGCCGGGTCGAGGACGAACTCCTCGGGGTCACGCCCGTCCCGGTGCAGCACGAACCGCTCCGGGTGGAAGAAGCCGTCCGGAATGTCGATCCGGCCCAGCGACCCGGTCACCGACGCCGAGGTCCCCGTACCGCCGACGATCGAGCAGTGCAGCGCGGCCAGCGCGCCGCTGTCCCACGAGAACAGAGCCGCCGTCTGGAGATCGGCGCCCTCGGGGGAGAGCACGGCAGAAGCCTTGATGTCGGCGGGCTCACCGAGCAGCAGATGAGCGAACGACACCGGATACACCCCGAGGTCCAGCAGCGCGCCCCCGCCCTGCGCGGGATCACGCAGCCGGTGCGCGGGCGGGAAGGGCCCGGCGAGCCCGAAGTCGGCCTGAATGGTGCGGACTTCACCGATGGCCCCGTCGTCGACAAGCGACTTCAGCCGCCGTACCAGCGGATTGCAGTACATCCACATGGCCTCCATCAGGAAGCTGTCGCGCTCGCCCGCCAGCGCGACAAGTTCCGTGGCCTCGCGGGAGTTGAGGGTGAAGGCCTTCTCGACGAGCACGTTCCGTCCGGCCTCCAGACAGAGACCGGCCGCCGTGCGGTGCGCCGAGTGCGGGGTGGCGACGTAGACGATGTCGACGTCCGCGTCGTGCGCCAGCGCGTCCCAGTCGCCGTAGGCCCGCTCGATCCCGAACCGTTCCGCGAAGGCCTTCGCCGAGGACTCCGTCCGCGAGGCCACCGCGACCACCTCGGCGTCCGGCAGATCGACCAGCGCCGCCGTGAACGCGGCGGCGATCCCGCCGGTCGCCAGGACTCCCCAGCGCACCCTCTGTTCCGTCATCGCGGCCCCACCCTCGCTCACCAGACCCTCGGCACCTTGTACGAGCTGAGAGCATAGGTGGCGGATCACCAGGAGAGGGAGGGCCACATGTCCGAGCAGAGAGCGAAGGCACCGACGCCGGCTGTGCCGCAGTCCGCCGTACCGTCGCTCAAGGCGTCCCGCCGGACCGGTCTCCTCGTCATCCTCATCCTCGGCGGCCTCACCGCGACCCCGCCGCTGTCGATGGACATGTACCTCCCCGCGCTCCCGGCGGTCACCCGCTCCCTGCACGCGCCCGCCGCGACCGTCCAGCTCACCCTCACCACCTGCCTCGCCGGCATGGCGCTGGGGCAGCTGGTGGTCGGCCCGATGAGCGACAAGTGGGGCCGCAGACGCCCACTCCTGACCGGCCTCGCCGTCTACATCGTGGCGACCGCCCTGTGCGCGATCGCGCCGAACGTCGAATCCCTGGTCGCCTTCCGCCTGCTCCAGGGCCTGGCGGGCGCGGCCGGAATAGTGATCGCGAGGGCGGTCGTACGCGACTTGTACGACGGCGTGGCGATGGCCCGCTTCTTCTCCACCCTGATGCTGGTCTCCGGGGTGGCCCCGATCGTCGCGCCGCTGGTGGGCGGCCAGATCCTCCGCGTCACGGACTGGCGGGGCGTCTTCGTGATCCTGACCTTCGTCGGCGCGGCCCTGGCCGCCCTCGTCTGGACCCGCCTCCCCGAGACCCTGGCCCCGGCGGACCGCCACGCGGGCGGCACGGCGGAGGCCCTGCGCGGCATGCGCGCCCTACTGGCGGACCTCCCCTTCACGGGCTACATGCTCACGGGCGGCTTCTCCTTCGCCGCATTGTTCGCGTACATCTCGGCATCCCCCTTCGTCGTCCAGGAGATCTACGGCGCCTCCCCGCAGACCTTCAGCCTCCTCTTCGGCGTCAACTCGGTCGGGCTGGTGGCGGTGGGCCAGATCAACGGCAAGCTGCTGGTGGGCAGGGTCTCGATGGACAAGGTCCTGGGCACGGGGTTGGCGGTGGTGGTGCTGGCGGCGACGGCGCTGCTGCTGATGGCGACGGGAGCGTTCGGGGAAGTGGGCCTGGTCCCGGTGGCGGCGGGGCTCTTCGTCCTGATGTCGGCGATGGGCGTGACGCTTCCCAACGCCCAGACCCTGGCGTTGATGCGCACCCGCCACTCCGCGGGCTCGGCCTCCGCCCTGCTGGGCACGTCGTCCTTCTTGATAGGCGCGGTGGCGTCCCCGTTGGTCGGCATAGCGGGCGAGCACACCGCCGTGCCGATGGCGGTCGTCCAACTGGTGGCCGCACTGGTGGCGGTGGCCTGCTTCGTGGGAATGTGCCGTCCTTGGAACACACGTACGACCGCGGAGGGAGTGGGGAGCTGAGCGCCCCGAGACTGCGCAACGACACCCCGGAACGGGCCGGCCTCGACCCCGAGGAACTCCGCCACCTGATCCGTGAGGTGCACGCCCTCACCACCGGCGACCGCCCCTGGGCGCCGGGCACCGTCGTGGTCGCCGGCCGCGGCCCGGTGATCGCGGTGGAGGAGGCGGCGGGCTGGGCCGTGCGGTACGCGGCCTACGACCCGGAGACGGACAGCGGCATCGAACTCCTCCCTGCCGCCCGCGTCCCGACGACGGTGGACACCCCCTTCGACCTGGCCTCCCTGACCAAACTGTTCACGGCGGTGGCCGCGATGCAGCAGATCGAGCGCGGCACGCTGGGCATAGACGCGAGGGTGGGCGCGTACCTGCCCGACTTCCGCGCGGCGGCCCGCCACGGCATCACCGTCCGCCAACTCCTCACCCACACCTCGGGCCTACGCCCCGAACTCCCGCTCTACGCCTGCGCGGACGACGCGGAACGCATGGCGATGCTGCGGGCGGAGGCGCCGGTGGCGGAGCCGGGGGAGTACGTCTACTCGGACCTGAACCTGCTCCTCCTCCAGTTCGTCCTGGAACGCGTCAGCGGCCGCACGCTGGACGTCCTCATCCACGACGGCATCACCCGCCCGCTGGGCATGACGTCCACGGACTTCGGCCCGTGCCCCGGCGCGGCGGCCACGGAGGACCAACGCCGCCCATGGGCCAAGGCGGACCGGGGCATGCTGCGGGGCGTGGTCCACGACGAGAACGCGTGGGCGCTGGGCGGGGTCGCCGGCCACGCGGGCCTGTTTTCGACAGCCCGAGACCTGGCGATCTTCTGCCGCACGTTGCTGGCGGGCGGTTCCTACGGCCCGGCCCGCATCCTGGGATCCGACTTCGTGGAGCTGATGCTGACGCCGCCGGGGCTGGGCTTCGGGGTCGATCAGGCTTGGTTCATGGGGGAGTTGGCGGGGCGGGGGGCGGTGGGGCACACGGGGTTCACGGGGACGTCGGTGGTGTTGGATCCGGCTACGGACACGTTCTTGGTGCTGCTGGCCAACACGGTGCATCCGCGGCGGCGGGGGGCGGACAGTGGGCCTCGGGCGGCTGCGGGGACTCGGGTGGCGCGGGCGGTTAGGGGCTGAGGGGGGTGCGGGGTGGTGCCGGTTGTGTTGTGTGGTGCGGCCCGGTGGGGGCTGGTCGCGCAGTTCCTCGCGCCCCTTCGAAAGCGGGGCTGTGTTTGAGAGGTGCGGGTGGTGCGGGCTTCGGCTTGTCGAGTTGGCGGGTAGGGCGGGGTTTTTGAGCCGAGCTCTTCCATTGCCCGAGACGGGTGGTGGGTGGGCATAGGCCTCGGGGGTCTGGGGGCGGAGCCCCCAGGGACCTCGGCTGCGACCCCGGGCCACTTAGAATCGGCGGGTGAACGACCCCGTGGCCCCGGCCGAAACCCTCCGTACCGCTCTGGCCCGCCTGCTCGACGGGCTTTCGCCCAGGCAGGCCGCCGGGGCTGTGGAACGCCTGATCGGCAACTACCGCGGGGCCACCCCGACCGACGCCCCGATCCTCAGAGACCGCGCGGATGTCGTCGCCTACGCGGCGTATCGGATGCCGGCGACTTTCGAAGCCGTACGTTCCGCACTGGACGCCTTCGCGGACGCCGTACCCGAGTGGTCCCCGCAGGGACACGTGGACGTCGGCGGCGGCACCGGTGCCGCGACCTGGGCCGTCGCCGCGACCTGGGACGGCGAGCGCCCGGTGACCGTACTCGACTGGGCCGAACCCGCACTCGCCCTGGGGAAAGAGATCGCCGCCGCCAACCCGGCACTGCGCAACACCAGTTGGCGCCGCGCACGCATCGGCTCCGCGCTCACCCTCGACCCCACCGACCTCGTCACCGTCTCCTACGTCCTCAACGAACTCACCGTCCCCGACCGAGCCGCCCTCGTGGACGCGGCGGCCACCGCAGCCCAGGCCGTCGTGATCGTCGAAGCCGGTACCCCGGACGGTTACGCCCGCGTCATCGAGGCCCGGGACAGACTCGTCGCCGCCGGTTTCCACATCGCCGCCCCCTGCCCGCACAGCGCCGCCTGCCCGATCGTCCCCGGCGAGGACTGGTGCCACTTCTCGACGCGGGTCAGCCGTTCCTCCCTGCACCGCAAGGTCAAGGGCGGCTCCCTGCCGTACGAGGACGAGAAGTTCAGCTACGTCGCCGCCGCCCGCTTCCCCGTCGAACCCGCCCCCGCCCGCGTCGTACGCCGCCCGCAGATCCGTAAGGGACAGGTACTCCTCGACCTCTGCGAGACCGACGAACAGCTGCGCCGGACGACGGTCACCAAACGCCACGGCGACCTGTACAAGGCGGCCCGGGACGTGAGCTGGGGAGACCCCTGGACGGAAAAAGCGTGACACTTGCGCCGAAAGCGCCACACGTGTGTCTCGTCCCACCCACCCCGGATGTGGGGTACCGCCTCTCGGGGCGCAGGATGGTGGGACCATAGGGGAAGTTCTCCGCACAACGGCAGGGCTTCTCCGCACACGGCAGGGCAAGAACAAGCAGGGCAAGACGGCAGGGCGACAACAGCAGGGCGAGGAGATAGATGAGCGCGACGTTCGGTGGCCGGACCGGTCGGCAGGGCAAACTCTCCTCGTGGCTGCGCGGACGCCGCCCCCAGGAGGCCCCCGACGACGGCAGCGGACGCGAGGCGCTGCTGCTGGCCGCCGCCGAGGCCGGGCTGCCGCTCGCGCCCGCCGCGCACCCCGCCCCGGGCTACCGATGTTCCTGCGACCGTGTGGGCTGCCCCACACCGGCCCGCCACCCCGTGTCGTTCGCCTGGCAGACGCAGTCCACCACCGACCGCGCCCAGATCGAGCGCTGGGCCCGCCACCAGCCGCAGGCCAACTTCATCACCGCGACCGGCATGGTCAACGACGTCCTCGACGTCCCCCTGGAGGCCGGCCACGAGGCACTGGAGCGACTGCTCGCCGCCGGTGTCGAGGTAGGACCCGTCGCCGCGAGCGACGACGGTCGGCTGCTCTTCTTCACCCTCACCCGCGGCACCCCCGAGGACGAGGACGAGTGGTGGCCCTGCGAACTGGACTGCCACCCCGAGACGATGGACGAACACCCCGGCCTGCGCTGGCACTGCCGAGGCTCCTACGTCCTGGTCCCCCCGGCCCAACTCCCCGGCGAGAACCAGTCAGTTCACTGGGTACGCGGCCCCGAGCACCCCCTGCCCGACCCGCTGACCCTCCTCGAAACCCTCACGGACGCCTGCGCCCGCCACGCGGGTGCGGAACCGGACCACGCGAACTCGGCCTGGCCACTGGGCCGTTAGGACTCGCGGGGATCTGTAGGACTCGTAGGACCTAGCCGCCCTGCGCCGACGTGAGGCCCTCGATCCGCCCCAGCACTGACACCTTCCCGCCCCGCTTCGGATCCAACGCCACCTGGTTGGACACGAGTTGGAGTGTGAGGGACTGCTCGACCTCGCCCGTCGTCAGCGCCTGCACGTCCTTGTTCTGGGTCGGCACCGACGTGCCCTCCGCAGCGGTCTCCTTCTGGAAGTACCGCGTCGTGAAGAACACCAACGCCCCGCCGTCCGTCGTACGAAGCGCCAACGGCGCGTAGTCGCCGCTCGTCAGCGGCTGGTCGAGGAACTGGACGGCCAGACCGGGCTTGGTGGCCTTCTCCCGGTCCGCACGCCACGCGCTGGTGTGCGCGCCGTCCGCGAAGGCCTTCCCGCCGCTCTTCAGATACGTCGCGTAGCTCTGGCTCAACCGGCCCGGCGCGACGGCCAGTTCGGCCGAGTTCGCCGGTACGGCCTCGGCCCAGCCGTCCTTGTCGGTCTTGAACTTCGGTACGGCGGTGGGCGCGAGCAGCGTCAGATACGCCACCTGCCACGGCTCGGACAGGTCGTTGCGCGTGAAGACCAGCAACCACCGAGCCGCGCCACCCTTGTTGGCGGCGGCGTCGGCGACGAACCAGCGCGGCCAGCCGGCCTTCTTCGGGATGGTGAACTTCGCGTCCGTCAGCTCCAGCGGCGCGTAATTCGCGTTCCCGGCCGGCGAGTTGGTGTGCCCCGCCTTCAGCCGCGCCGCGTCGATGTCACCGAGCGCGCCGGTGACATGAGCGGAGTCCAGGGAACTGTCGTACGCCTTGTCGGCAGCGTTGTACGCGGTCGTGAACTGCTGGAGCGCCGTCGCGGCCTCGGCACGGGTGGTGGCCGGGAGGACCTCCCGCTCGCCGTGGACCACCACACAACCGCTCGCCGTCAGCGACAAAGCGCTCACCGAGGCCGCTATCAGTACGCGCCGGTCAAGCCTGCGGAGCCTTCGAGGGCTGCGATCCCTGCTCATCAGGTGTCTTCACCTTCCCCTTCCCGGAGGCGAACCCTACCGGGGCGAAGAACAGGGCGAGCGTGGGGACCAGGTACAGCAGCCACACCGTGATCTGCAGGACCGTCGGGTCCGGCTGGAAGTTGAAGACGCCCTTCAGAAGGGTGCCGTACCAGCTGTCCGGCGGGATCGTGTCGCTGATGTCGAAGGCCAGCTTCGTCAGCCCCGGGACCCAGTCGGCCTCCTGCAAGTCGTGGAAGCCGTACGCCAGTACACCCGCCGCGACGACGACCAGCATCGCGCCGGTCCAGGTGAAGAACTTCGCGAGGTTGATCTTCAGCGCGCCCCGGTAGAACAGCCAGCCCAGCAACACCGCCGTGGCCAGACCCAGTCCTACGCCGACCAGCGGGCGCGGGGTGCCGTCGCTCGCCGCGTGCACCGACGCCCACACGAACAGCGCGGTCTCCAGCCCCTCGCGGCCGACGGCGAGGAACGCGGTGGCGACCAGCGCACCCGTGCCCATCGCGAGCGCCGCGTCCAGCTTGCCGTGCAGTTCGGCCTTCAGATGCCGGGCGGTGCGCCGCATCCAGAACACCATCCACGTCACCAGACCGACGGCGAGGATCGACAGCGAACCGCCGAGCGCCTCCTGCGCCTGGAACGTCATCTCCTGCGAGCCGAACTCGAGCGCGCACCCGAAGCCCATCGCGATGAGCACCGCGACGACGATGCCGATCCAGATCGGCCTCAGCGCGTCGCGCCGGTCCGTCTTGACCAGATAGGCGATCAGGATGCAGACGACGAGACTGGCTTCCAGGCCCTCGCGCAGACCGATCAGATAGTTCGAGAACACGGTCTACGACTCCTTCGCGTCCTTGGAGAACAGCGTGCTGCCCCACCAGTCGTCCTTGTCACGGACGCCCGGCGGGACGGCGAAGACCGCCGAACCCACGTGCTGGATGTACTCGTTGAGCGCGTCGGTCGCCGACAGCCTCCGCTGGAGCGGGATGAATCCCTTGCGTACGTCACGCTGGTAGGCCAGGAAGAACAGGCCGGCGTCGAGCCGGCCGAGGCCGTCGGTGCCGTCGGTGAAGGAGTAGCCCCGACGCAGGATCGTGACCCCGCTGTTGGAGTCGGGGTGCGCGAGCCGGACGTGCGCGTCGGGCTTCATCGCCTTCAGGAACGGCGGGTCGTGCTCCTTCGCCTTGCCGACCGCAGCGCCCTCGCCCTTGTCCCGCCCGAAGACGTCCTCCTGCTCCTGCAGCGAGGTCCGGTCCCAGGTCTCGATGTTCATCCGGATCCGCCGGGCGACGAGATACGAACCCCCGGTCATCCAGGCCGAGTTCGCGCTGTTGTCGCCCTCGCCGACCCACACGAACTTCTTCAGCCGGTCCGTCTCGGTCCCCGCGATGTTGCGGGTGCCGTCCTTGAACCCCATGAGATTGCGCGGGGTTTGAGCCCCCGGGGTCGTCGACGAGGTCTTCCCGAAGCCGAGTTGCGACCAGCGGATCGCGACCTTCCCGAACCCGATACGCGCCAGGTTGCGGATCGCGTGCACGGCGACCTGCGGATCGTCCGCACAGGCCTGCACACAAAGGTCCCCGCCCGTACGGGACTTGTCGAAGTTCTCGCCGGGGAACTGCGGCAGATCGACGAGGGCGTCGGGACGACTGCCGCTCAGCCCGAAGTGGTCGAAGAACGACGGCCCGAAGCCGATCGTCAGTGTCAGCCGCGAGGGTTTCAGCCCCAGCGCCTCGCCGGTGTCGTCCGGCGGCGCCTCGGCGAGCCCGCCGTAGGCCCCCTCACCGACCGCGTGCCCACCGGTCATCCGCCGCGCGGCGGCCGTCCAGTCCTTCAGCAGCTGCACGAACTCGGCACGGTCGTCGGTCTTCACGTCGAACGCGGCGAAGTGCAGCCGGTCCTGCACGGGCGTCGCGATGCCCGCCTGGTTGGCGCCGTGGAAGGCGACCGCGGCACCGGTGTCGGCACCGGCCGGATCGACATCGTCGCCGACACGGGTCATCGCGACCGCACCACCGGCCGCGACGGCACCGAGCGCGAGCCCGGCACCGCCCCAGCCGATGAGCGAACGACGGGAGGGGCTCTCGGATTTCGGGGTCTCGGCCATGGTGATCCCCCCTACTTCACGACGGCGGCGGCGAGCTTCGACAGCGGCTCCGCAAGCGCGTTGACCCCGTCCGACAGCTCCTTGCGCTGGTCCTCGGTGACCTTGTCGTACGACACGAAGCCGTCGGAGGTCGTGGTCGAGCGGTACTTGTCGAGCAGCGTGTCGAGCGCGGCGAACTGCTTGTCCAGCTCGGTGGTGAGGGCCGCGTCGTTCTTCTGCGCGACCGGCTTCAGCAGCTCGTACGCCTTCTGCGCGCCGTCGACGTTGGCCTTGAAGTCGCTCAGGTCGGTGTGCGAGTAACGGTCCTCCTCGCCGGTGATCTTGCCGGTGGCGACCTCGTCGAGCAGCTCCTTGGCACCGTTGGCCATGGAGGTCGGGGTGATCTCGGCCTTGCCGACCCGCTTCTGCCAGTCCTTCAGATCGGTGACCAACTGAGCGGCGAGGACCTTCTGTTCGGCGCCGATCTTCTTGTCCTGCCACAGCGCCTTCTCCAGCGCGTGCCAGCCGGTCCACTTCTGGCCCTTCTCCAGGCCGTCGGCGCGGGTGTCGGTCTTGGGGTCGATGTCCCCGAACGACTCGGCGATCGGCTCGGTGGCCTCCCAGCCGACGCGGGAGAGGGCGTAGGCGTTCTTGGCGGCGGTGAGGTCGCCCGCCTTGATGGCGTTGGCGAAGGTCTCCACCTTCGGGATCGTCGCGTCGGCCTGCTCCTGCGCGTACTCGCGATAGGCGGCGACGGCGGCGTCCAGCTTCGGATCACGCTTGGCGACGCTGCCCCCGGTGACGGTCAGCTTCTGCCGCACACCGTGCCCCTTCATCCCCGGCCGGCAGGCGATCTCGTACGCCCCCGCCTTCACTTCAGCGGTGAGCGTGTACTTCGTCCCCGGCCCGATGTTCTCCTTCTCGGAGACGATCCGGTCGTCCGGGAAGAGGATCTCGACCTCGGTCGCCTTCGAGCCGGTGTTCTCGATCTTCAGCGTGACCTGCCCGGCCGGGATCGACTTGGTCGAGGTCGTGCACTTGGAGTCGGCCGCGGTCACCTGGATCGCGTCGCCGTCCTTGGCGTCGCTCTTCGCGGTGCACGCCGTGACGGCGGTCAGGGCGGCCGCGGCGGCGACGGCGGTGGCGACGGGAAGTCGGACGGCACGCATGCAGGCTCCAAGCGGAAGTGTGTGACGAGGCGATGTCGGGAGGCGGTGTGGTGAGGCTGCCCTAACTTACCTGAGGCTTACCTCAGTCATACCCGTCCGGTCCGGTATTCACTGCCCACAGAAAAATCACAGACACGGCTTGATCTCAGTGGCGAAAAACGAACGCCAAGGGATGGTCAAGAGAGGGTCAAGCGGGCCGGTGCGGGGTCACGACGACCGCCCCCGTGCGCGGATGCGGAAACACCTGGACCTGCTGGTCGTAGACGTCCGACAACAACTCCTCGGTGAATACGACCCCCGGTGGACCGTCGGCGGCGACACGACCGGCGCGCAGAATCGCGACCCGGTGCGCGTAGGCGGCGGCCAGCGCGAGATCGTGCAGCACCACGACCGCCGCCGCCCCCGAGGACACCCCGATGACACCCGGCTCGGCGAGCGGATTCCCGAACACGCCCTGCATCAACGCCCCCGCGCACCCGAGCGACGCCCCGACGAGCAGCGCGAGCACGATGCGCGGGAACCGCACGTTCCACAGCACCGACTCCGGTACGCGGTCCAACGCCCCGCCACCGAGCCCGAGTCGGTGCTGCACCGAAGCCAACACATGACGAGCCTGGGCGAGAAGTCCGACGACGTGGTCCTGGCCGACCTGAAGGCAGGATCGACCGACCTCACCGCGAAGAACGACGTCATCACCCTCGACGACGTCACCGCCACCCTCACCGCAGCCGGCGCGAAGGCCTTCGGCGGCTTCTACCAGACCGGCGCCGAACTCGACCCGCTCGACCTGACGTTGGCCCTGACGGCGGACGCCACCCTGCCCTCGGACGGCTCGTCGTCGACGTCCGGCACCGGCGCGGGCTCTTCCGGCAGCACCGACAACTCCGGTACGACAGGCTCGACTTCGGGGGGCGTCACCGGCTCCACGACAGGCAGTGTGAACGGCTCCCTCGCCTCCACCGGTTCCGAGATCCCGGCGGCGGCCCTGGGCGCGGCGGCCGCGGTGACCGTGGCGGCGGGCGCGGGTGTGGTGCTCGCGATGCGTAGGCGGCGTAAGACTGTGCCCCATGGAGACCAGGGGGCGTAGAGAACCACTGCCGGAGGGCGGACTGGTGCTGGCCGTGACAGGCCGGCCCGGTCCGCCTCCGTTGCGCTTCGAGACGGCGGCCGGCGGCCGGCTGCTGCTCCGCCAGGGCGGGCGGCCCTTGCTGTTGGGCCGGGAGGAAGAGGGAGGCTGTTCGCACGAGGGTCTTTTCGTGCACAGGCTCGACGGCTTCCGCTCACCGCTGCCCCGGATCCGGTCGGACCTGATGAGGAGCCCCGGCAACTGGGTCCACCAGTACACGAGTTGGCTGGAGGAGGCGAAGGAGGGCCCGTTGCACGACGCACGCTGGCACCTCCGGGAGAGGCGCAAGTTCCCGGCGTACGTGTGGTGGGGCGACTTCATGCGCGACTGGCCCGCCTGCCATCTCGACTGGTGCGCGGGCGGCTGGGAGGGCGTCGTACCGCTGCGTCCGCTCTCGCCGACGGACGCGCCACGGGTGAAGGCATACCGCAAGCACGCCCGGGAGGACACACTCGCCCCCGTCCTCCTGTGGCGGGTCACACCGCTCGACGGCTGGGTGATCCTCGACGGTCACGACCGGGCCGTGGCGGCGCTCGCGGAGGGCCGTACCCCGCCGTGCATCGTCCTGTACCGCGTACCGGACGACGAGACATGGCGGCGGACCGCCGACGAGCTGACCAGGGATCACGAACAGCGCACGGAACTGCTGACCGCAGGCCTTGCCACCACCGACACCGCCACCCACACCGCCACCGACATCGAGCGCAGACGGGCCGTCCTGGAAACGGCGTACGAGGACACGCTGGCCTCGCTGCCCTACGACGACGCCCCCACCGCCACCTGGCCGCTCCCCGGCGGAGCCCCGGCCTGGGATGACCTCGCCGCCCGGGCGATGTTTGAATGCCCCCGTGACTGACTACGACGTGCTGCGTGTCTTCTGCGGCCCCAGCGGTGGATACGGCAACGAACTCGGCGTCGTCCGCGAGGGTTCCGTCATGCCGGACCCGGACGAGCGGCAGGTGTTCGCCGGGAAACTCGGCTTCAGCGAGACGGTGTTCGTCGACGACCCCGAGCGCGGAGTCATCGACATCTACACCCCGACCACGCGCCTGCCCTTCGCCGGCCACCCCTGCGTCGGCACGGCCTGGCTCCTGGACATACCCGAACTGGTCACCCCCGCAGGCATAGTGGGCGCCCGCCTGGACGGCGAGTTCAGCTGGATCGAGGCCCTCCCGGAGTGGGCCCCGCCCCGAACCCTCCGCCAGTACGCCACCGCCCCCGAGGTCGACGCCCTCCCCGTGCCCCCACCCGGCGAGTGGATCTACGCCTGGGCCTGGGAGGACGAGGCAGCCGGCCGCATCCGCGCCCGCGCCTTCCCCGGCCGGGACGACGGCATCCACGAGGACGAGGCAACGGGCGCGGCGGCACTCCTGCTGACCGACCAGTTGGGCAGGGCGCTCAACATCACGCAGGGCGCGGGGTCGCAGCTGCTCACGGCACCGCAGCCGGGGGGTTGGGTGGAGGTCGGGGGACGGGTGTTCCTGGAACGCTGAGACTCAGCCGAGGTGTGCGACGAACGCGCGCCAGGCGTGACGGCCGAACGGGATGACAGGGCCGGTGGGGGTCTTGCTGTCGCGGACGGGGGCGAAGGCGGGGATGCCGGGGGCGAGTTCGAGGCATTCGCCCTGGCCGCCGCTGTAGGTGCTCTTACGCCATATCGCTGTCCCGGGACGAGAGGCTTCGTGGCGTTCGTGGGTCATGGACTGTACTCCTTGGCAGTGCGACGGATGAGTGCGAGTGATTCCGTCGGCGGCAGCGCAGCGGTGCGCGCATCGTCGAAGAGCGCCCGATAGTGGGCGACTTCAAGCTCTCGCTCCATCCAGATGTTGCCCGTGGGAGTCTCCGTCAGTACGAGATCCTGTGCCGTCACCTGCGGAAAGCCCATCAACAGGTACGGCCCGAACATACCTGAGTGCGCCCCGCGCGAGAACGGCAGGACCTGGACGGTGATATTGGGGCGCACCGCCATCTCGGCGACGTGTTCCAGCTGGGCGCGCATGACGTCGGGTCCCCCGACTTCCTGGCGGAGCACTCCCTCTGCGAGTACCGCCCAGAATTCCAACGTGGGCTCGTCGAGGAGCCGTTGCTGCCGAGAGAGTCGTACCTGAACGAACTGGTCGATCTCCTCGGACGACTGCCATGCGCGTGAGGCGACCGTCACCGCTCGTCCGTACTGTGCGGTTTGCAGAAGGCCCGGGACCAGTTGCGCCTGGAAGGTGCGGACGCTTTCGCAGATGGACTCCATCTCGATGTAGTCCCGATACGTGTCGGCCAGCACCGAGCCGTACTGGTGCCACCAACCCTCACGGCGGCGGCGGTTGGCGGTCCGGGTGAGGCGGGTCAACCGCTCCAGGGTCTCCGAGTCGTCGATTCCGTACGCGTGCAGCAGTGCGACCACGTCGGGTGTACGCACCAGAACGCGACCGTTCTCCATGCGGCTGATCTTGCCCTTGGTGCAGTCGAGCGCATCGGCTGCCTCGGTGGTGGACAGGCCTGCGGCTTCCCGGTGACGCCGTAGCTCGTCACCCAACTGCCGTCCGAGAACTGTTGATGGCCGGTCGGTTGTGCCGCGAGTTGTCATGAATCCCCTTCTAGCAGAGCCGAGTTGGCCTCCATGGTGCACTCACCCGAAAGAGTGAGAAAAGGCTCCGATGTAACTCGCAACGTTGCGAGTAGGTTCGAGTGCGGGCAGTCTACTGATGTCCGCGACTCCAACCGGAGCCGCACTGCGGGGAGTTCGCCACAGTCGCCGAGTCCCGAGGAGGCCACCGCATGGCCGCACCGAACGAAGTCACCTTCCGGTTGCCCCGTTGCCATCGCAGCGTGCCCAGAGCGAGGGCGGCACTGATCGCGGTGCTCGGTGACTGGGGTGTTGATCAAGAGGTCCTGAGCAACGCCGAGTTGGTGCTCTCGGAACTCGTGACCAACGCACTGCGCGTACCCGTGCCGAGCGATCGCCAGGTAGGCGTACGGATCGCCCGCACGGTGGACGAAGGGATGTTGCGGCTGGAGGTCAGCGACGCCGGTGCGGGGACGCCGGAGTTACGGGAGCCCGGAGACGAGGAGACGGGTGGGCGTGGGTTGCTGCTCGTGGAGGCACTCGCCCATCGCTGGGGCGTGGAGAAACGCGCCGCCGGGATCGGCAAAACCGTGTTCGCGGAGCTGAAGGCCCCGGACATCGTGGCCGAGCCTGTCGAGACGGAGGTCGCGGCGGTCATGGTCCGACCCGGCCAGCATGTGCGGGTATGGGGTGCCTGGCGTGCGGTCCTCGACGCCCATACCGAGCAGCACGAAGCGCACGAATCCACGGTGGTACTGAGGCTGGACGAGGGCCCTGCGCTGCGCGTACACGCGGCCGAGCCGCTGACCGTACGGCGGAAGGGGGACGGATAGTGTGGCCACGCAACCGCTTCGCGTATACGCGGTGAGTGAGGAGCAGCAGCAGTGATCACCCGGATCGAGATCGACGGCTTCAAGACGTTCGACGACTTCTCACTCGACGTTCCGCCGTTCCTGGTCCTGCTGGGGGCGAACGGCTCCGGCAAGTCCAACCTGCTGGAAGCGGTCGCTCTGCTCGGTCGTCTCGTGCGTGATCCCGACAGCCAGACGCTGGTCCGTTACGCCAGGCGAGGCGGCCCCCGGGAACTGTTCCGGCGCCGTTCGGACGGTGGCCTGGTTGACGAGATGCGCATCGGCGCGAACGTCCTGTTGGAGACCTCGCAGTTCGGGCTGGTTCACGTGCGAATCAACGCGCGCATCCTTTATCGCGAGGCGCCGGACCCGTTGCTGGTGAGCCTGAGCTTTGAGGGGCGGGGCAGCGCTGGCCTGTCATTGCCGGGGTGGGCGGCCACGGAGGTTGACCAATTCCTCACCCATCTGATCGAGGCGAGGTCGGACAAGTCTGCTGATCTCGTCGTCCCGGTGTTCTCCGAGCTGACGCGAGCAACCGATGGCTGGCGTCTCCTCGATCCCCTCCCCGATGCCATGCGCCAGCCCGCCGACGCGTACGACAACGAGGCGTTGACCGAAGACGGTCGCAACCTCGGTGCCGTACTCGGCCGGTTGTGGAGGACACCGGAGCGGAGGTCCGCCTTCCTGGCGGACGTGGCGGCTGTACTTCCCGATGTACGGGAGATCGACGTCGTGCAGGACAAAGACCAGGCCCAGTGGGACATCTGGATCCAGCACAAGCACGAGCCGAGGATGGCACCGCGAGTCGTGTCCGGCGGAACGTTGCGCGTGCTTGCCCTACTCGCGGCCGCGCACGATCAGGCTCACCCCGGGGTGCTGATGGTCGAAGAACCTGAGAACGGCCTGCACCCGAATCGCGTCCCCCGTCTGCTGGAGCGGCTGAAGGGCCGCGTCACGGATCTCGCCACGTACGAGCAATCCGCTGAAGCCAAACGCGACGCCCTCCGTCAGATCATCGTCACCTCCCACTCCCCGGTCGTGCTGGCCTCGCTCCTGGACGAGGCCTCACAGGACGTGGTGTTCATGGACACGGTCACACGGCTGGAGCGAGGAGAGTCGCCGACCAGACTGACGCGGGCCCGGCGGGTCGGCGTGACCGGTGAGCGTGGCACGTACGTCACGCCCATGGAAGTAAGCCAGTACCTGGACCCGGTGGGATACGCGCATGGGGCTTAGGTACTTGAGCATCGCGCTGCTCACCGAGGGGCTCAGCGACCAGTGGTTCCTGCTGCCGCTCATCGACCGCCAAGTGGCGGCCCTGGAGCCGGAGTCCACTCCCGGATTCGATTTCGGAGGCACGGCGCCCGGAAGCCGTTTCACGGTCGCGCCGCGCGACCAGGTGGTCCAGGAGGTCGCCTCGCTTCTGGAGCACATGGACATCGTGCTGATCCATCATGATCACAACGAGCGGAGCAAGGTCGAGTCCGTCCGGGCGAGGCTCGGCCGCGAGGCGGAGCGGCTCGTCGGGATCGTCCCCGTGCGGGAGACGGAGGCGTGGATGCTGGCCGACGCCGCCGCGCTGCCCACCGCGACGGCGGAGGCGTCGGTACGGAACATGGTCCGGTCACCTCGCGACGCCGAGAAGGTTCCGGATCCGAAGAAGGCTCTGGCCGAGGCGTTCGGCCCACGGCACCGGCCAGAGTACGACTTCGATCGGCTGGGCCAGCGCGTGTCCTTGGCGGTGCTTCAGCAGGTTCCCGCCTATGCCCGCTGGGTTGGCGACTTGCGCGTGACGATGGAGCGACTGCACTTCCTGTGACGGTGGCCGCGCAGGCGCCGCACGACGTCACGCCGACATCGGAAACTCCTCACCCAACGCCCGGAACACCCCCGTGTTCAAAGCGAACGCCCGCTTGCACTCGGCCACGACCCGCTGCTTCTCCAGATCATCGACCGGCACCCCATCCAGCAGTTCCCGATACCCCCGCTTGAACGCCGCCGGGTTCCCGATCCCTTCGAACACATAGAACCGCACCCCGTCCCCCCGCCGCGCGAACCCCCACGTCCGCTCCGCCTTGTCCCGGATGATCTGTCCGCCGGAGAGATCCCCGAGGTACCGCGTGTAGTGATGGGCGATGTACCCGGCGGGCCACAACTCGGCGCACTCCCGCACCCGTTCCGCGTACGCCCGCGTCGCGGGAAGTGCGGTCAACCCCGCCCGCCAGTCCGCACCCCGCAGATGCTCAAGGTCACGCTCCAGCGCGGGCAGCCGGAACAACTCGGCCTGGATGAACGCCCCGGCCACCGGATCGGACGCCAGCCGCTCGGCCCCGGTCTCCAACGCCTCGTAGACGAACCACAGTTGCTCGGTGTACCGGGCGTACGCGGCCACGCCCAGCCGGCCGCCGAGCAGATCGCTCATGAAGGTGGAGGTCTCGGCCTCCACGTGCTGTTCGTGGGACGCGGTGCGGATGACTGTCGAGAAGGAGTCCATGGGGCCTATCCTCTAAGGTAAGGCTTACCTAAGTCAACAGGTTTGCCGACACCATGTCGGTAAAAGCGTACAAGAAGAACGGCCCGCTCCACGAGAGAGCGAGCCGTCGTGATCCTCACGAGATCGTCGCGATCCTCATGAGATCGCCGTGATCCCTACGGGAGGGTGAGAACCTCCGCCCCCGTCTCCGTCACCACCAACGTGTGCTCGAACTGCGCCGTCCGCTTCCGGTCCTTCGTGACGACCGTCCACCCGTCGTCCCACATGTCGTACTCGTACGTCCCCAGCGTCAGCATCGGCTCGATCGTGAACGTCATCCCGGGCTGGATCACCGTCGTGGCGTGCGGGCTGTCGTAGTGCGGGACGATCAGGCCGGAGTGGAAGGACGAGTTGATGCCGTGGCCGGTGAAGTCCCGGACCACGCCGTACCCGAAGCGCTTGGCGTACGACTCGATGACCCGGCCGATGATGTTGATCTGGCGGCCGGGACGGACCGCCTTGATCGCGCGGTCGAGGGACTCGCGGGTGCGCTCCACCAGCAGCCGCGACTCTTCGTCGACGTCCCCGACCAGATAGGTCGCGTTGTTGTCGCCGTGCACCCCGCCGATGTACGCCGTCACGTCGAGGTTGATGATGTCGCCGTCGCGCAGCACCGTGGAGTCCGGAATGCCGTGGCAGATCACCTCGTTGAGCGAGGTGCACAGGGACTTGGGGAAGCCGCGGTAGCCGAGCGTGGACGGGTAGGCGCCGTGGTCGCACATGTACTCGTGCGCCACCTTGTCGATCTCGTCCGTGGTCACCCCCGGCGAGATGATCTTCGCGGCCTCCGCCATCGCCCGCGCGGCGATCCGCCCGGCGATCCGCATCGCCTCGATCGTCTCGGGGGTCTGCACCTCCGGCCCGGTGTACGGGGTCGGCGCGGGCTTGCCGACGTACTCGGGGCGACGGATGTTTCCGGGCACGGAACGGATGGGAGAGAGCTCCCCTGGTACGAGCAGCGACTGGCCAGACATGCCAGCGAGTCTAACCAGCGGACATGGGGGAACATGGCCGTAGGGAAAGGAGCCGTTGATGGCCCTGTTCAAGAAGCGCACGGTCGGGAAGCCCGGCGAGTGGTACTACTGCCTCGAACACAAGAAGGTCGAGGAGGGGCCGGAGTGCCCCGCCAAGGACCGGTTCGGGCCGTACACCACCCGCGCGGAGGCCGAACACGCGATGGAGACGGCCCGCGAGCGCAACCTGGAGTGGGAGACCGACCCGAAGTGGCACGACGCGACCGACGCGGCCAAGGGGAGCACGGACGACGACTGATCAGGCATCGGCGGGGGCTGTGGAGGTCGTAGGAGCCGTGGCCGCCCGCTGTTCCTTCAGCCGTAGCGCGTGCTCGTCGGTCCGCGCGTCGTAGGACATCAACTTCGGCAGTCCTACGGCCAGCAGCCCCACCGCGCCCACGCACATCAGCCCGCCCGCCCACACCGACGTCCGCACCCCGGTCAGCGCGGCCATGCCGCCCGACCGGACCTGGCCCAGCTGCGGGCCCACCGAGTACGACAGCAGCTCGATCCCGGCGAGCCGGCCGCGCAGCTCGTCCGGGATCGTCTGGTTCCACATCACCCCGCGGAAGATGCCGCTGACCATGTCGCAACCGCCCGCGACGGTGAGGAACAGCAGCACCAGCCATACGTTGCCGACGGCGCCCGCGCAGGCGATCGCCGCGCCCCACAGCGCCGCCGCCAGCACCACCATCCGCCCGTGCCGCTGGATCCGCGAGGTCCAGCCGCTGGTCACGCTCACCAGCAGGGCACCGGCCGGGACGGTCGAGTACATCAGCCCCAGTGCCCACGGGGCGTGCAGATCATCGGCGAGGAACGGCAGCACGGCGAGCGGCATCGCGAAGAACATCGCCGCGAGGTCGATGGCGTACGTACCGAGGAGTTCCTTACGGCTCCACGCGTACCGGGCGCCCTCGGCGATCGACCGCAGCGAGGGCTTCCGCGCCTCGTGGGCGCCGGGGGAGGCGGCGATACGGAAGATCAGGACGACGGAGATCGCGAACGTCACCGCGTCCGCCGCGAACGCGTAGGGCAGCCCCGCGAACGCCACGACCACCCCCGCCAGCGCCGGTCCGGTGACCCCGCCGACCGTCCAGCGCAGGGAGTTGAGCGCGGACGCGGCCGTCATGTGCTCGTGGGCCACGATCCGCGGCCACAGCGAGTCCAGCGCGGGCCGTTGGATCGCGCCGAGGGTGGAGGTCAGGGCCGCGAAAACATACAGCGGCCATACGGCGGGGTGCGGCAACAGCGAGTTGAACAGCAGCGCCCCGCACAGCACGCCCTGTCCGACCTCGGTCCAGACGATCAACTTCCGCTTGTCCCACGCGTCCGCGAGGGCACCGCCGTAGAGCCCGAACACGATCAGCGGCACCAGCTCCACGGCCCCGACCGCGCCCACCGCCGCCGCGGAGCCGGTGAGTTCCTTGATCTGCACCGGAAGCGCGACGAACGTCAGGAAATTGCCGAAGTTCGAGATCAGCCCCGCGATCCAGAGCCTGCGGAAGTCGACGGAGGCGTGCCAGGGAGCGAGGTCGGGGAGGAGGGCGCGGAGACGGGTGGGTTCGGTGGGGGGTTTGGCGAGGGGATCGGCGGGGGGATCGGTGCGGTCGGTCACGAGGGGCAATGGTCGGGGCGGGGGGTGGGGGTGGCAAGCGGATTTCCGCGGGGGCTGCGGGCGGGGTGACTGGAGTTCGTCGGGGTGTCGGTGGGTGGGTGATGGACGGTCGGCGGATGGGCAACTGGCGGGCGGGCAGTGGCCGACAGGCGTGCGGGTGAGTAACTGGCGGACGGCAGGCGTTCGGTGGCCGGGCGGTGTGGGAGTCGGTGGTGACGACCTGCCTCGGTCGCTTGGAGGCGGCGGCTTGGGATCGTTTTTCTCGCCCGCTTCTCAACTGGTGGGCGGTGGGCGGGCGGTGACCGGATGGGGTGGGGGAGTTGGTGGTCGCGATCCGCCACGGTCACTTGGAGGCGGCGGTCCGGAACGGCTTCTCGTCCACTTCTCAACTGACCGAGACGGGTGGGTGGGTGGGCAATGGTTGGCGGTCACGATCCGCCGCGGTCACTTGGGGGCGCCGGTCCGGCAACTGCCCTTCTGGTCCGCCTATCAACTGACCGAGACGGGTGGGCGGGTGGGCAATCGGTGGCGGTCACGACTCGCCACGGTCACTTGGAGGCGACGGGATGGCACCGCCCTCCTCGTCCACCTCTCGGCCGACCGAGACGGGTGGGTGGGTGGGTGGGAAAACTACCAACGGGCAGGCGGCGGTGCCGTCAACTGTTCCGTCAGCCTCGACAACCGGTCACGGAAACGCCGTCGCCCCCGCACCGCCGGCAACACATTCTCCCCGGCCGCCGCGCTCACCAGGTGCTGCACGGTGTCCAGGTCCAGGTCAGTCCCCTCCGGTACGGCGAGCGACTCGTGGGCCAGGGAGACGAGTTCGCGGTCACCGGAGCCCAGCGCGAGGACGGTCGCCCCGGCCCGTCGCGCATCGGAGACCCGCTCCAGCAGCGGATCACCTGGCCCCTCCGGCGACACCACCAACAGCGTCTCACCACGCCGGGCCGCCTCGATCCGCCCCAGCCCGACGGCCAGGTGGGCAGGATCGGAAGGGCGCGCGTCATGCCGTACAAGAGTCGGCGCCAGCTCCGGCGTACCGGACCACGCCGCCTCGTCGACCAGATGCGCCGCGAGATGCCACGGCTCGTACACGGGCGTGCCCACCAGCAGCAGCCCACCCCCGTGCGACACCACCGACCCGCGCAACACCCCCGCGAACCGTCGCGTGGCCCCCAACCACTCGGTCCCGGCGAGCACTTCACGCAGCAGCGCGACCCGTACGGCATCCATGGCCGAGCATCCTGCCCCAACCGGCCACTCGTGACGTGGAGTTCACCACGAATTCGCCCAACTTGGGGATGGTGCGGGCTCATCGGACTCATCGTTCCCGCACGCCGCACAAGGAGTCACCTCATGACAGAAACCGCAGAAGTATCCGTCCCCTTCGTCGCCGGCCAGGGAGGCTACGCGAGTTACCGGATCCCGGCAGTCGTGGTCACCGCCGCCGGCACCCTCCTCGCGTTCTGCGAGGGCCGCGTCGACTCCGCGAGCGACTACGGCCACATCGCCGTCGTCCTACGCCGCTCCACGGACGGCGGCCGCACCTGGGGCCCGCAGACCGTCGCCGCCGACAACGGCACCGACCTCGCGGGCAACCCCGCCCCCGTCGTCCTCGACACCGGCCGCGTCCTGCTCGTCCACGTCCGCTCGGCCGCGACCGCCACCGAGGACGCCATCCTGCGCGGCAAGGTGAAGCCGGCCGACGGGCGCCGGGTGTGGGTGCGGTACAGCGACGACGACGGTGTCACCTGGTCGAGCCCGAAGGAGATCACCGAGCAGGTGAAGAAGCCCGAGTGGCGCTGGTACGCCACCACACCCGGGCACGCGATCCAGCTGAGCACCGGCCGTATGGTCGTCCCCGGCAACCACACCGTCCCGCCCACCGGCACCGACGTAGGAAACGAGGCGAAGTACAACAGCGGCCACTGTCTGCTCAGCGACGACAAGGGCGAGACCTGGTCCCTCGGGTACATCGACGAGAACCCGGACGGCTACATCAACTGCAACGAGACCACCGCCGCCGAACTCCCGGACGGGCGCGTCTACTTCAACACCCGCAACGACTCGACGTCCCCAGGCAACCGCGCCGACGCGTATTCGCGGGACGGCGGGCAGACCCTCGTGAAACCCTTCCGCCCGCAGGTCGGCCTCATCGCCCCGATCTGCGAGGGCAGCGTCCTCCAACTCCGCGACCCCGACCTGCTGTTGTACTCCGGCCCCGGCGACCCGGCCGCCCGCGCCCTGATGACCCTGCGCGCCTCCACCGACGCCGGCACCACCTGGCGCCCGGCGTACACGGTCGACGGTCTGCCCGCCGCCTACTCCGACCTCGTACGGATCGACGACGACACGGTCGGACTCCTTTACGAGACAGGGGACTTTGGGGCGTACGAGACGATCACGTTCAGGAGGGTCCCCGTGACGGACCTCACCTGAGCCGATCCGGGTGCCGAGCCGGACGTAAAGTCGGCCCATGACCTCTACCGACAGTGCTACACAGACCCCCGCGAAGGCCCCCGCCAAGGACCCGTGGGACCTCCCCGACGTCTCCGGACTGGTCGTCGGCGTGCTCGGCGGGACCGGGCCGCAGGGCAAGGGTCTCGCCTACCGGCTCGCCAAGGCCGGCCAGAAGGTGATCATCGGTTCCCGCGCCGCCGACCGTGCGCAGGCCGCCGCCGAGGAACTCGGCCACGGGGTCGAGGGCGCCGACAACGCGGATACCGCGCGCCGCAGCGACGTCGTGATCGTGGCCGTGCCCTGGGACGGCCACGGCAAGACCCTTGAGTCGTTGCGCGAGGAACTGGCCGGCAAGCTCGTCGTCGACTGCGTCAACCCGCTCGGCTTCGACAAGAAGGGCGCCTACGCGCTGAAGCCGGAGGAGGGCAGCGCCGCCGAACAGGCCGCCGCCCTGCTGCCCGACTCACGCGTCGCCGCCGCCTTCCACCACCTGTCGGCGGTGCTGCTCATGGACACGGAGATCGCCGAGATCGACACGGACGTGATGGTGCTGGGCGAGGAGCGCGCCGACGTCGAGATCGTGCAGGCGCTGGCCGGCCGTATCCCCGGCATGCGCGGTGTCTTCGCCGGCCGGCTGCGCAACGCGCACCAGGTGGAGTCCCTGGTCGCGAACCTGATCTCGGTCAACCGCCGCTACAAGGCACACGCGGGGCTGCGCGTCACCGACGTGTGAGCCGGGACGTGTGAGCCGGGAAGTCGATGGGGGACACTGGTCGACGCAGACAAGCGCAGTGTCCCCCCGACAGGAGCCGACCCCATGCCCCGCCTCTCCCTCCTTGCCGCCATCGCGTGCGTGCTGGCCACGGCCGCAGCGGTCCTCTCGTTCCTCCAGGGCAACTGGATCGGGATCGTGTGGGTGATGGTCGTAGGCCTGTCGTCCAACATGAGCTGGTACTACCTGCGCCGGGAGCGCGCGGAGCGCAAGTCCGTCACTGGCTGATCGAGCAGTACTCGTTGGTGCCCTGCCAGAAGCGGTACAGGTTCTGACCGCAGTAGGTCTCCAAGTCGCTGATGCCGAGGCCCCGCAGGATCGCGTCGATCACATCGAAGAAGTACGTGTTGATCGACGGCACCCACAGCAGCGCGAACACGAACAGCAGGCCGAACGGCGCGAACGGCTCCACCTGCCGCTTGATGTTGTACGACAGCCAGGGCTCGATCACGCCGTAGCCGTCCAGGCCCGGCACCGGCAGGAAGTTCAGCAGCGCGGCCGTGACCTGGAGCAGCGCGAGGAACGCCAGCGCGAACCGGAAGTCCCGCGGTACCCCGTCGAGCGAGTGCAGCCAGAACGGCGCGGTGCAGACGGCCGCGAACAGCACGTTCGTCAGCGGACCCGCCGCCGAGATCAGACTGTGCTTCCAGCGGCCCTGGATCCGGTTGCGCTCGATGAACACCGCGCCGCCGGGCAGACCGATGCCGCCCATGATGACGAAGATCACGGGGAGCACGATGCTGAGCAGCGCATGCGTGTACTTCAGCGGGTTGAGGGTGAGATAGCCCTTCGAGCCGACCGAGATGTCACCGCTGTGCAGGGCGGTGCGCGCGTGCGCGTACTCGTGCAGACACAGCGAGACGATCCAGGCCGCCGTCACGAACAGGAACACGGCGATGCCCGGCTGCTCGGCGAACCCGGTCCAGGTGGCCCAGCCGGTCACCGCCGTGACAGCCAGGATCCCGAGGAAGACGGGACTGATCCGCCGGTCACTGGGGCGGGTGGTGGTGGCGGTCATGGGGGCGGGCTCCCTGCTGGGTCGGTGGACGCGCGATGCCCGACGGTACCGGGCACTAGGGGAAAACGTCTCGCGAGCGGCCATCGGTTCCAGGGAAGGTAGGGGAAGGGGCCGGGGACGGGGGAAGGTGGGGACATGGGACTCTGGCACGCGTTCTACGACCCCGTCACCCCTCGGGAGCTTCCTCAGGTGGCGTCGTACCGCGCCCGGCGCCGCGCCGTCGTAGTCCGGCGCCGCGCCGCCGCAACCCCGTGACCGCTTTCCACGCCACCGGAGACAATGGACCCCGTGCGCTATCGCATCCTCGGCACCACCCAGGCACTGCGCCCCGACGGCACGCCCGTCCCGGTCGGCGGGGCGCGGCTGCGCGCCCTGCTCACCGTGCTCGCCCTGCGCCCCGGCAGGGCCGTGCCCGCGAGCCTGCTGGTGGACGAGGTGTGGGCCGGTGACCCGCCGGCCGACGCGACCGGCGCGCTCCAGGCGCTGGTGGGCAGGTTGCGCCGGGCGCTCGGCGCCGACGCGATCACCTCGTCGGAGAGCGGGTACCGGCTCGCCGCCGCCCCCGACGACATCGACCTGCACCGTTTCGAGCGGCTGACGGGGGAGGGGCTGCGGGCGCTGGCCGACGGCAACCCCGCGAAGGCGGCCGAGGCGCTGGACGACGCGCTGGCCCTGTGGGTCGGCCCGGCCCTGGCCGACCTCCCCGACCGCACGGCGGAGGCGGCCCGCTGGGAGACCCGTCGGCTGGATGCCCGCCGTGCCCGCCTGACGGCGTCCCTCGCCGTCGGCGAAGCGGACACCGCCCTCCCCGAACTGACCGCCCTCTGCGACACCCACCCCCTCGACGAACCCCTCCAGTCCCTCCGCCTGAGGGCCCTCCGCGCGACGGGCCGCACGGCGGAGGCACTGGCCGCCTACGAGGACGTACGACAACTGCTGGCGGACCGGCTGGGCTCCGACCCGGGGCCCGAACTGCGGGCGCTGCACGGGGAGTTGCTCGCCGTCACCCCCGACATCCCCACCCCCACCCCCGCGGACGCCCCGCTCCCCGGCAACCTCCGCGCCCGCCTCACTTCCTTCGTCGGCCGAGAAGCCGACATCGACGTCATCCGGGGTGATCTCGCCTCGGCCCGCCTCGTGACGCTGCTCGGGCCCGGTGGGGCCGGGAAGACGCGCTTGTCGCAGGAGGTCGCCGAGGGGGTGCGGTACGTGGCGCGGGACGGGGTGTGGCTGGCCGAACTCGCCCCCGTCGACGACCCGGACGCCGTACCGACGGCCGTCCTCACCGCCGTAGGCGCGCGCGAGACGGTGATGTACGGCGCCGGCGCCGAGGCGATCCGGGCCGCCGGGGGAGACCGGCACGACGAGCCGCTCGACCGGCTCGCGGAGCACTGCGGCAGGCGCAGGATGCTGATCGTCCTCGACAACTGCGAGCATGTCGTGGACGCCGCCGCCCGCCTCGTGGAGGCGCTGCTGGAGCGCTGCCCCGAGCTCACCGTGCTCGCCACCAGCCGCGAACCCCTGGGCGTACCGGGGGAGTTGCTGCGCCCGGTGGAACCACTGCCCGACCCCGTCGCGCTGCGGCTGCTCGCCGACCGCGGGGCCGCCGCCCGGCCGGGGTTCAGCGTCGAGGACGACCCCGAGGCCTGTGCCGAGATCTGCCGCCGCCTCGACGGACTGCCCCTCGCCATCGAGCTGGCGGCAGCCAGGCTGAGGATGTTGACGCCGCGTCAGATCGCCGACCGGCTCGACGACCGCTTCCGGCTGCTCACTTCGGGCAGCCGTACGCTGCTGCCCCGCCAGCAGACCCTGCGGGCCGTCGTCGACTGGTCCTGGGACCTGCTCGACGCGGACGAACGGGAGGTGCTCACCACCTTGTCCGTCTTCGCCGGCGGCTGCGACCTCGCCGCCGCCGAGGCCGTGTGCGGGCCCGTCGCGTTCGAGACGCTCGGCTCCCTCGTCGACAAGTCCCTTGTGGTGGCCGCCCCTTCGGGCGACGGGGAGATGCGCTACCGGCTCCTGGAGACCGTCGCCGAGTACGCGGCCGAGCGGCTCGACGAGTCGGGCCGCCGCCCCCGCGCCGAGCGCGCCCATCTGACGTACTACCGCGAACTCGCCCGCACCACCGACCCGTTGCTGCGCGGCCCCGGCCAACTCGCCGCCGTAGGACGGCTGGAGCTCGAGTACGAGAACCTCCGCACCGCCCTGCGGCACGCCGTCGCCGAGCGCGACGAACAGGAGGCCATCTGCCTGGTCCTGTCGCTGATCTGGTACTGGCAGATGCGCGACGTCCGCATCGAGGCCCGCAACTGGTGCGTCGAGGTCATGGCCCTGGGCCCCGACCCCTTCGCCACCCCCCTCCGCCGCGCCGAACCCGTCTGGCAGCGCTGCACCGACGTCCCGCCGCCGCTCACCGGCGAACTCCTCGCCGAGGCCCGACGCGGCGTCCATCTCGCCCATCTGGGCTGGATGGACACGGAGTTGGAGGCCTGGGAGGCACCGGAGGCGAAGGAGAAACTGCGCCTGATCACCGAGGTCTACGAACCCGGCTACCCGCAGACCTGCCGTACACCCGGCATGCTCTGGTTCTACGCCGTGATGCTGACCGGCAGCGTGGAGCTGCTGCCCGAGATCCTCGACTCGGGCGTCCGCACCTGCCGCGCCGCCCCCAACATGGAGTGGGAGCTCGCCACCACCCTCCAGATGCGCGCCAACCTGCTCGCCAACCGCAGCGACTGGGCGGGCGACGCGGCCCGGGACGCCGACGAGTCGCTGGAGATCTTCCGCCGGCTCGGCGACATCTGGGGCACCGCCGAGGCGCTCTCCGCGCGCGCCGAGGCCCGGGAGCGCATCGGGGAGTACGAGTCGGCCGCCGCCGACTACGAGGCCGCGATCGAACACGCCGAACGGCTCGGCGCCCGTGGCCAGACGGCCGTGCTCGGCGCCCGGCTCGGCAGCGCGCTCATCGAGGGCGGCGAGTTCGAGCGGGGCGAGCGTGTGCTGCGCGAGGTGATCGCGAAGCCGTACGGCGTGGGCAGCGAGGCGATGCCCGCCGCCCGGATGTTCCTCGGCGGCTACCTCGGCATGGCCGGCCGGGTCGCCGAGGCGCGCGAGCAACTGCGGTTGCTGCGCGAGGAGTTCCCGATCGCCCACTTCGTCGTCTTCGACGCATTCATCCTCGGCTCGGAGGCCTGGGTGGAGGCGGTCGACGACAACTACGAGGAGTGCCTGGAGAAGATCCGGCTGGCGCTGCGCCGGGCCGGCGACCCGCTCTCCGAGGCCATCGCCCCGCACATGACGCCGCTGTACCTGGCCATCGCCGCGATCGGTCTCGCCGGGGCCGACGGCGGCAGCCGGGCCCGGGACAGCGTCCGCCTGGTCGTCACGGCGCGGGCCCTGCTGCCGTCCGGACACGTCAGCACGTCCATGGAACGCGAGGTGTACCTCCGGGCCGAGCGGCAGGCGCGCGCCGTGCTCGGCGACGAGGTCTACGCGGCCTGCGAGGCCGAGTACGCCGAAGGCGACAGCCTCTCCGTGAAGGAGGCTGCCGCCCTGGTGTGACGCCGACGCGTACCGGTGGGACGCAGCGGTGGAGCGTACCGGTCCGGCCCGGTCAGGTCTTGGTGCGGAACTTGTAGATCGAGATCGGGGCCATCACCGCGGTGAGCCCCACCGACCAGGCCAGCGTCAGCAGCGTGCCGTGGGCGACCGGGCCGCCCACCATCAGCCCGCGGGCCGCGTCGGCCAGGGCGGACAGCGGGTTGTAGTCGGTGAAGTTCTGCAGCCAGCCCGGCATCGACTGGGTCGGCGCGAAGATCGACGAGCCGAACTGCAACGGCATCAGCACCAGGAAGCCCATGGCCTGCACGGACTGCGCGCTCTTCATGGTCACGCCGAGGGTGAGGAACACCCACATCAGGGCCGAGCCGAACACCGCGGACAGCCCGATCGCGGCGAACATGCCCAGCCAGTGGTGGATGTGGAAGCCGACAAGAACACCGACGACCATCAGCACGGCGGACGCGACCAGCATCCGCATCATCTCGACCGAGATCTTGGCGATCAGCACCGAGGCACGCCCGATGGGCAGCGACCGGAACCGGTCCATGACCCCGGTGTGGAAGTCGGTGTTGAAGCCGGTGCCCACCCCCTGGGCCATGTTCATGCCCATCATGGCGAGCAGACCGGGCACGACGTACTGCACGTACGCCTCCTGCCCGCCGCCGAGCGACTGCCCGATCGAGCCGCCGAAGACGTACACGAACAGCAGCGTGAAGATGACCGGGAACAGGATGGCGTCGAACATCGACTCCGGGTCCTGCCGGATCCACAGCAGATTGCGGCGGATCAGCGCGCCGGTGTGGCGCAGATGGTTGCGCAGCGGGATACGGGGGTCCGCCGACGCGTCGGCGGGATTCACGGCGATGGCGCTCATACGGCGACCTCCTCGCGGTCGTGGGTGGGCACGGAGTCCTGCGGGGCGCCGGCGCGGTGTCCGGTGAGGGACAGGAACACCTCGTCCAGGCTGGGGAGTTCGGTGGTGATGGAGGCGATGACGATGCCGCGCGCGCTCACCGCGCCGACGACAGCGGTCAGTTGCTCGTCGCTGAGGATCGGCACCAGGACGGTTCCGCTCTCCACGTCGACGGTGACGGTGGCGAGCCCGGTGATGCCCAAATCGTCCAACGCCCGTGCCAGCGGCCGAAGTTGCAACGGATCGGCGGGCCGAATCCGCAACGCCCGCCCTCCGACCCTGGCCTTCAGCTCATCAATGGCACCTTGCGCCACGACCTTGCCGTGGTCGACGACGGTCAACTCGGAGGCGAGCGCCTCGGCCTCCTCCATGTACTGGGTGGTGAGCAGCACGGTCACGCCACCACCGACCATGGACTTCACCTCGTCCCACACCTCCATGCGGGTGCGCGGGTCGAGCCCGGTGGTCGGCTCGTCCAGGAACAGCACCTGCGGATGCCCGATCATCGAGGCCGCGAGGTCGAGCCGCCGCCGCATACCGCCGGAGTAGGTGCTGGCGGGCCGCTTGGCCGCGTCCGTCAGCGAGAACCGCTCCAGCAGTTCGTCGGCGCGGGCCCGGGAGTCCTTGCGGGACAGGTCGAGCAGCCGCCCGATCATGTACAGGTTCTCCCAGCCCGGGAGCTTCTCGTCCACGGAGGCGTACTGGCCGGTGAGGCCTATCACCCGGCGCAGCTGGCGGGGCTGGCGCAGGACGTCGTAGCCGGCGACGGTGGCCTCGCCGGAGGTCGGGGCGAGCAGCGTGGACAGGATCCGTACGAGGGTGGTCTTACCGGCACCGTTCGGCCCGAGCACACCCATCACGGTGCCCTCCCGGACGTCCAGGTCGACGCCGTCCAGCGCCTTGGTCTCGCCGTAGTGCTTGACCAGCCCCCGCACGGACACGGCCGTGCCGCCGGAATTCATGTCGATTCGCGTCATGCCGATGACAGTGCCAGGGCCTGCCGACAGAACACCTACATCCCACCGACAGCCCCCGACAACCGACCGACACCGCTTGCCCACCCCAACGCGTCCGGGGTTTGGCGGCGAGGCCCGTTCAGTCCAGCCCTTTGCCCGCCTGCCCGCCTGACGCGGTCCCTCAGGAGGCACGCCCCATCCCAGCCCGTCCGGCGTCTGAGGACGAGGCCCCTTCAGGGCCGATGGGGGTCTGGGGCGGAGCCCTCAGGGGCGGGCGGCAGGTGGAAATGGGGCAGCCCGCCGACGGGGGAAGATCGGCGGGCTGCCTATGTGCCGCAGTGGCTCTATGAGTTCAGGACGTCAGTGGACCGAGTGCTCCTCAAGCGGGAACGTCCCGCCCACGACATCCTCGGCAAACGCCTTCGCCGCGTTGCCCATGACGGAACGCAGGTCGGCGTACTGCTTCACGAACTTCGGCATCTTCCCGCCCGTCAGCCCCAGCATGTCGGTCCACACCAACACCTGCGCGTCCGTCTCGGCGCCCGCCCCGATCCCGACCGTGGGAATGTGCAGCACCCGAGTCACCTCGGCCGCCAACTCCGCCGGAACCAGCTCCAGTACGACCGCGAACGCCCCCGCGTCCTGCACGGACTTCGCGTCCCGCAGCAGCTGCTGAGCCGCCTCCTCGCCCCGCCCCTGCACCCGGTACCCCATCGAGTTCACGGACTGCGGGGTGAGCCCGATGTGGGCCATGACCGGGATCCCGGACTCGACCAGCAGCCGGATCTGTTCGTGCGACCGCTCGCCGCCCTCCAGCTTCACGGCGCCCACCCCGGCCTCCTTCACCAGCCGGGTCGCCGAGCGCAGCGCCTGCACCGGACCCTCCTGGTAGGAGCCGAAGGGCAGGTCGGCCACGATCAGGGCGCGGCTCGTGCCCCGTACGACGGCCGCGGAGAGCATGGTCATCTCGTCCAGCGTGACGGGCACGGTCGACTCGTACCCGAGGTGGCAGTTGCCCGCCGAGTCGCCGACGAGCATGACCGGGATGCCGGCCTCGTCGAAGACGGATGCGGTCATCGCGTCGTAGGCGGTGAGCATGGGCCACTTCTCGCCGCGTTCTTTGGCGAGGGCGATGTCGCGAACGGTGATACGGCGTGTGCCCTTGCCTCCGTACAGCGTCTTGCCGCCGTCGGAGGAGCTGTTCTTCCCAGCCTGGGCAGCCGAAAGCTGCGTCATTGCAACGGCTCCTTCAGTCATCTTGAGGCACCCTCACGGCGTCCCCAGATCCCCTCCATGGTGGCACCTCGTGCCACGGAGGGCCAGAGGGACCCCTGTCACCCCCATCACGCCGCTCCCGCCCCCATCACGCCGCTCACACCCCGTACCCGACGCGGTGTGCGTAAGGTCTGAGTAAAATATTTACGATACGGCAACGTCTCGTATCGGAATTCGCCCGACGTTCCCTAGTCTGGACCGCATGACCACTCCACCCGTCCCTGGCACCCGGATACCCGAAGCAGTGCACCGCCGCCGCTGGGCCATCCTCGGCGTGCTGATGCTGAGCCTGCTGATCGTGGTGCTCGACAACTCGATCCTCAACGTCGCCATCAAGACCATCTCCACCCCGGCCCCGACCGGCCTGGGCGCGACACAGAGCGAGCTGGAGTGGGCGATCAACGCCTACACCCTCGTTTTCGCGGGCCTGCTGTTCACCGCGGGCCTGCTCGGTGACCGGATCGGCCGCAAGAAGGTCCTGCTCGGCGGGCTCGTCGTGTTCGGCATCGGCTCCGCGCTCGCCGCCGAGTCCGGTTCGCCGGACCAACTCATCGGCTACCGCGCCCTGATGGCGCTCGGCGCCGCCTTCGTGATGCCCGCCACCCTCGCCGTCCTCATGAACGTCTTCGAGCGCGACGAGCAGCCCAAGGCCATCGGCATCTGGGCCGGCGGCGTAGGCCTCGCCATCGCCATCGGCCCGATCACCGGCGGCGTGCTCCTCGACCACTTCTGGTGGGGCTCGGTCTTCCTGATCAACGTGCCCATCGTGCTGGTCGCCCTCGCCCTGATGATCTGGCTGGTCCCCGACTCCCGCGACCCGAAGCCCGGCCGCCTCGACCCGGTCGGCGTCGTCCTGTCCGTCGTAGGCCTCGTCCTGCTGGTCTACGGCATCATCGAGGGCGGCGAACTGGCCGACTTCACGGCGCCGAAGGTGCTGTCGACGATCATCGCCGGTGTCGTCGTGCTCGCCGGGTTCGTCTGGTTCGAGAAGCGCAGCGACCACCCGTCCATCGACGTCACGTACTTCAAGAACAAGGTGTTCTCGGCCGCGATCGCCGCCATGGGGCTGGTCTTCTTCGCGCTGATGGGCGTGACCTTCTTCTCGGTCTTCTACACCCAGAGCGTGCGCGGCTACTCGCCGCTGCAGACCGGTCTGCTGATGCTGCCGCTGGCCGCCGCGCAGATGATCTTCGCGCCGCGGGCCCGGCTGGTCGTCGACCGGTTCGGCCACAAGGTCACGACGGGCGTCGGCCTCGTGCTGCTCGCCGGGATGCTCGCCGCCTTCGCGACCCTCGACGCGGACACGCCGATCTGGATCCTGGAGGTCATCTTCTTCCTCATGGGCACCGGCATGGCGCACGTCATGACCCCGACCAGCGTCGTCATCATGCAGGCCCTTCCGCGCGAGAAGGCGGGCTCCGCGTCCGCGCTCAGCAACACCTTCCGCCAGGTCGGCGGCGCCCTCGGCATCGCCGTCCTCGGCTCGGTGCTGTCCACGGCGTACCGCAACGGCATCGAGGGCAAGCTCGGCTCGGTACCGGCCGCCCTGCGCGACACCGCCGGCGAGTCCATCGAGGCCACCCTCGGCGTCGCCGCGAAGCTCGGCCCGCAGGGCAAGGCCCTGGTCACCCCGGCCAACGACGCCTTCCTCCACGCCATGCACGTCACCGCGCTGTGCGGCACGGGCGTCGCGCTCATCGGCGCCGTGGTGGCGTTCCTCTTCCTGCCCGGCAAGCCTCCGGTCCCTCAGGAGGGCAAGGAGGAGCCGGAGTTGGTCGTCGTAGGGGAATAGCGAGGACAATCACCCGAGGACGGAAACGGGGGGACCAGCGGAAGGGACGGAGTGAAGTGAGCCTTGCCGACAACGGCACCGGTACCGACAACGGCACCGCCACCGCCACCGGTACCGACAATGGCACCGGCGACGGCACCGACAGCGGGACTCGGCCGTCGTGCGCGCCCACCAGAGGGCGCCCGCGCAGCGAGGCCGTCGAACGGGCCATCACGGAGGGCGTGATGAAGCTCCTGGAGGACGGCGTGCCGTTGGCCGAACTCTCCATCGAGCGCATCGCCCGTACCGCCGGAGTCGGCAAGGCCACCATCTACCGCCGCTGGCCGGGCAAGGAGGAACTCTTCGTCGACGTCGTCCGCGAGGCCGAGCCGCAGGACCCCGAACTGCCCGGCATCTCGCTGCGCGACGACCTCGTGGCGATGATGGAACAGCTGCGCCAGCGCGGCCTGATGACCCGGTCCTCGGCGCTCCTGCACAACGTGTACGCGCAGATGAAGAGCACCCCGAAGGTGTGGGCCGCCTACCACGCGACCGTCGTGGACCCCCGGCGCCGCAAGCAGGTGGACATCCTGCGCCGCGGCCAGGAGAGCGGCGAACTCCGCACCGACATCGACGCCGAGCTGATGAACGACATGCTGGTGGGACCGATGCTCCTGCGCACCGTCATGCGCGCCGACGCGGACCTCCCCGAGGGCCTGTCCGAACTCCTCGTCGACACCGTGCTGGTGGCCCTACGGCCCGTCAGGACCGAGACCTGAGCACGCGTCCGAATGTGCGCGTTCCGTCACAGAAGCCGCTGTCGTCGCGCGTGTTCGGAACTTCGGACACCGACTTGTTCGTCCTCGTGCCCGTACGGGCCGTCATGGGACGGCGGATCGGAACCGATCATCCCCTAGGGTCGTAGGCGCGGGGACGATGGTGTGCACGGCAGGTAGTGAGGCGACGGTATGGCACAGCAGGCGTATGTGGCGGAGACGGACGACGGCGGCTCGGGGGACCAGCCGCGCGGATCCCGGCTTCGGCGCCTGTGGAACAGACTGCTCGACGGTTGGCGCGGCGACCCGAGGATCTGGCGCCGGGGCCTGATCCTCGCCGCGCTCGCGATCCTCCTCGCCCTGGTCATGCTGCTGCACTCCCGCATCCCGAACCGGATCGGCAACCTCGGCAGTCTCACGGAGACGTTCCTGCCGTGGTTCGGGCTGATGATCCCGGTGCTCCTGATCCTCGGCCTGGTCCGTAAGTCGGCGACCGCGCTCATCGCCGTCGTCCTCCCGACGATCGTCTGGCTGAACCTCTTCGGCGGGCTGCTGCTCAGCGACAAGACCGGCACCGGCGGCGACCTGACGGTGGCCACGCACAACGTCAACGCCGAGAACCCCGACCCGTCCGGTACGGCCCGTGACGTCGCCGCGTCCGGCGCGGACATCGTCGCCCTGGAGGAGCTGACGGCCTCGGCGGTCCCGACGTACGAGAAGGCACTCGCGTCGACGTACAAGTACCACTCGGTCGAGGGCACGGTCGGACTGTGGAGCAAGTACCCGATGAGCGGCATCAAGGCCGTGGACATAAAGCTGGGCTGGACGCGCGCGATGCGCGCCACCGTCGCGACCCCCGAGGGACAGATCGCGGTCTACGTCGCCCACCTCCCCTCGGTGCGGGTGAAGATCGAGGCCGGGTTCACGGCCCGGCAGCGCGACAAGAGCGCCGACGCGCTGGGCGAGGCCATCGCCGCCGAGCCGCTGAAGCGGAAGATCCTCCTCGGCGACCTGAACGGCACGATGAACGACCGCTCGCTGAACGCCGTCACCGCCCAGATGCGCTCCACGCAGGGCGCGGCGGGCAGCGGCTTCGGCTTCAGCTGGCCGGCGTCGTTCCCGATGGCACGGATCGACCAAATCATGGTCCAGGGCGTCGAACCGGTGACGTCGTGGACCCTCCCGAAGACGGGCAGCGACCATCTCCCGATCGCCGCCCGTGTGAACCTCGACACGAGCTCTTAACCTCGTGGAATAGCGGGCCTGGGAGTCTTTGTTCCGTAACTGAACTTAAGCTCGGTAACACGGAACTCCGCTCTCCCTCGAAAGGCACAGGCACTTCCATGCCCCTGGCCCTGCTCGCTCTGGCCGTCGGCGCTTTTGGTATCGGCACCACCGAATTCGTGATCATGGGCCTGCTGCCCGAGGTCGCGGACGACCTGCACGTCTCGATCCCCACGGCGGGCCACCTGGTCTCGGCGTACGCGCTGGGCGTCGTCATCGGCGCCCCGCTCCTCGCCGCGGTCACCGCCCGCCTGTCCCGCCGCACGGTCCTGATCGGCCTGATGGTCCTGTTCGTGGCGGGCAACGTCCTCTCGGCCTTCGCCGCGAACTACGACTACCTCCTCGCGGCCCGCTTCCTGAGCGGCCTGCCGCACGGCGCCTTCTTCGGCGTAGGAGCGGTCGTAGCTACGACCATGGTCGCGCCCGAACGCAAGGCCCGCTCCGTCTCCCTGATGTTCCTGGGCCTCACGGTCGCCAACGTCGTGGGCGTACCGGCGGCCACGCTGATGGGCCAACACCTGGGCTGGCGGGCCACGTTCCTCGGCGTGAGCGCGATCGGCCTGGTGGCGATAGCGTCACTGGCCCTGCTGATCCCGCACGACCACGCACACGCGCCCGCGGTGGGCCTGCGCCGCGAGCTGGCGGCGCTGAAGTCCCTCCCGGTATGGCTGGCGTTGGGCACCACAGTGGCCGGCTTCGGCGCACTCTTCTCGGCGTACAGCTACATCACCCCGATGCTCACGGACGCGGCGGGCTTCGCCGACGGCAGCGTGACGCTGCTGCTGGCCCTGTTCGGCGTGGGCGCGACGGCAGGCAACCTGATGGGCGGCCGCCTGGCGGACCACTCCCTCCGGGGCACCCTGTTCGGCGGTCTGCTGTCCCTGGCCGGGGTCCTGGCCCTGTTCCCGCTCCTGATGACGACGGAGTGGACGGCGGCACTGGCGGTGATCCTCCTGGGCGTGGCGGCGTTCGTGACCGGCTCCCCGCTCCAACTGATGGTGATGGAAAAGGCGTCGGCGGGCCCGTCCCTGGCGTCTTCCGCGAACCAGGCAGCCTTCAATCTGGCCAACGCGGGCGGCGCTTGGATCGGCGGACTTGCCTTGGCGGCGGGCTTCGGGGCTACGTCGCCTGCGCTGGCCGGTGCGGTGTTGGCGGTACTGGGGCTGGGAGTCGCGGCTACGGCGGCGACGGTGGACCGGCGCCGGGCGGTACCGGGGCGGGAGCGCGTGGTCGCGGCTCACGTCCCCGAACAGGCGCCGGCGCTGCACCCCTGACGCCCGACCGCCCGCTCAACTGGTCGCGCTCGCTGTCTGCGGTGTCACTCGAAATGCCGCAGCAGCTCGCGTACTTCCGACGCCAACGGATCTTCCAGCAGCTCCAGGAGGCGCAGAGCCTCGGTGAGGGTCGCCCGGGCCTCGGCCCGATGGGAGCGAATTCGTGCTCGCCCCAGTTCGAGAAGCGAGTGGGCGAGGCCCGGTCGGTCGTCCGTCCTGCGTCGCAGCAGGATGGCCTGCCCGTACCAGTCGGCGGCGGCTTCCAGATCCCGCAGACGGCTGCTCGCGTCCCCCAGTTGATGGAGGATTTCGGCCTCTATCAGCAGGTCGCCCGCTTCTCTCGCCACAGGGAGCGCGGCCAGGCAGTGCTCGCGTGCCTGCTCCGGTCTGTCCAACGCGAGGCTGATCGTGCCGAGTTCGTTCAGGCTGATCGCCTGGCCGCGCTGATCGCCCTCGGCATGCTGGAGGCGCAGGGCCTGCTCCCGCTGTGTGTATGCCTCTTCGTATCGACCTGCCAGGCGTAGTGTCCACGCGAGGTTGCCGAGGGCGATGGTCTCCCACTCCCGGTCGCCGATCTCACGACTGAGTTCCAGTGCGGCTGTGAAGTGTTCCGTCGCCTCCACATGCTGCCCCACTGCACCCGCTGCTCCACCGAGGCAGATCAACGCCCATGTCTGTGCCCATGAGTTCCCGCTCGCGCGGGCGGCCCGCACGGCGATGACGGACAGGTCGTGGCGGTAGACATGATGGTGGCGGACCACCAGGTAATAGATGAGGGCGACCGGGATCTTCCAGGCCATTTCATGCATGCCTCGCTCGGCCGCCTGTTCAACTCCGGCGGCCAAGTTGACGATTTCCGCATCACACCAGGCGAGCGCCGCGGCATGGTCGCTGAAATCGAATTCCGGTGTCTGGAGATCCTCATCTTCCAGGGGTACATGCCGGCGTTGCGGAGCCAGGAGCCGGTCGACACGGTCGCAGCACCGGAGGTAATAGCGAAGCTCGCGAAGCACGGCCGCGTCGCGCTCGGTCTCCGACTCATCGGCGAGGACCCGCTCCTGGGCGTAGTCGCGGACCAGGTCGTGGAACCGGAAGCGTCTGCTCGACACCTCTTCCAGGAGGTTGTCCGACTTCAGGGCGCGTAGGAGATGCATCGCCTCCCTCGGCGACGTGCCGATCAACGCGGCCGCCGAGTCCACGGAACAGTCCGGTCCGGCGTGCAGGGCAAGCAGCCTGAAGGCGCGCGCCTTGGCCGGGGTGAGCCCGTCGTACGACCACGACAGGACCGGCCTCATCCCCATCTCCTCGTCCGGACTGGACATTGCCGAGAGCCGGTCGGTGGTGCTGGACAACTCCTGTATCAGGGCCTCGATGTCGCCGGGCTCGCGGCTCTGCTGTGCGGCGATCCGCAGCGTGAGGGGAAGGCTGCCGCACTGGCTGATCAGCTCGGTGACCTGGTGGGTCTCGGACTGAGTGGACAGACGGCTGAACAGAACAATCGCGTCACGTTGGCGCAGCGGGCGCAGACTCACGCTCTCGGCGCCCTCGGTCACCTGTAGGGCGTCCAAGTCGTTGCGGCTTGTGGCGATCAGCGAACAACCGGGAGTTCCGGGCAGCAGCGGCATGAGCTGTTGGACGTTGCGGGCGTTGTCGGCGACGATCAGCACCCGCTTTCCGTGCAGCGCGGAACGGTACAGCGCGGACATGGCGTCCACGTGGTCCTGGACGCCATCCATGGGAGCGTTCAGAGCCAGCAGGAACGAATGCAGTGCCTCCTCGGGCCGTTGCGGTGGCCGGGAGTGGAAGCCGCGCAGATCGACATAGAGCTGGCCGTCCGGAAAACTCTCCATCGACTGGTGGGCCCACCACACGACCAGCGCGCTCTTGCCCACCCCGGCCTGTCCTGACACGACGGCAAGTCCGCTGCCCTCGCGGACCACCGAGTCCAGCCGCTGGATCTCCGCGACACGGTTGGTGAAGTGGGTCGCCGGCCGCGGCAGTTGACGGGGCACCGGCGGAGGGGCACTGACCTGCGGGCCGACATGGATGTCGCCTTTGATCACTCCGGCCTGCACCACAAACTGTGCCTCGCCCGAAAAGTCGTTCTCCGTACCCATACCGCCGGCCCCCGTTCAGCACTGCTCGGACTCAGTGCATACCCGTCCCGCGAACGCGGGCAAGCAAACAAAAGGACGACGTCCTGGACCGGACTTCCGCCCTAGTCGAACCGCGCCAAATCCCGCAGCCAAACCGCCGCCGACCCATCCGAAGGCGCCCGCCAATCCCCCCGAGGCGACAGCGAACCCCCCGCCGAAACCTTCGGCCCATTGGGCATGGCCGACCGCTTGAACTGTGCGAACCCGAAGAACCGCCGACAGAACACCTCCAGCCACGACCGGATCTCGGGCAGGTCGTACGCAACCCGTTTCGCCTCAGGGAACCCCGGAGGCCAAGCCCCCGCCCCCACCTCGTGCCACGCATGCCACGCCAAGAACGCGATCTTCGACGGCCGGAACCCGTACCGCAGCACATGGAACAGCGTGAAGTCGTGCAGCGCGTACGGCCCGATCTTCGACTCCGTCGACTGCATCTCCTCGCCCGGCACCAGCTCAGGGCTGATCTCCGTGTCGAGGATCGCGGTGAGGATCTTGCCGGTCTCCTCGTCGAACTGGTCGCTGCTGACGACCCAGCGGATCAGGTGCTGGATCAGGGTCTTCGGGACGCCGGAGTTGACGTTGTAATGGCTCATCTGGTCACCCACGCCGTACGTCGACCAGCCGAGCGCCAGCTCCGAGAGGTCGCCGGTGCCCAGGACGATGCCGTTGCGCTGGTTGGCGAGGCGGAACAAGTAGTCCGTGCGCAGGCCCGCCTGGACGTTCTCGAAGGTGATGTCGTACACCGGCTCGCCGGAGGCGAAGGGGTGGTCCATCTCCTTCAGCATCAGGCGTGCCGTCGGCGTGATGTCCAGCTCGGCCGCGGTCACGCCGATCGCCCGCATCAACGCGTGGGCGTTGTCCTTCGTGTGGTCGCTGGTCGCGAAACCGGGCAGCGTCCACGCCAGGATGTCGCTGCGCGGGCGCCCCGCGCGGTCCATCGCGCGCGCGGCGACGATCAGCGCGTGCGTGGAGTCGAGACCGCCGGAGACTCCGATGACCACCTTCGGGCCGCCGATCGCGGCGAGGCGTTGTTGCAACCCCTCGACCTGGATGTTGTACGCCTCGTAGCAGTCCTGCGCGAGGCGCTCCGCGTCGGCCGGTACGAACGGGAAGCGCTCCAGGCTCCGGCGCAGTCCCAAGTCCGTGAGCGGCGGGGCGAGTTCGAAGGAAACCGTGCGGAAGTCGGCCGTCCTCGCCCGGTGCGTACGGCGGTTGTCGTCGAACGTGCCCATCCGCTGCCGTTCCTGCCGCAGCAGGTCCAGGTCGATGTCGGCCACCGCGTACTCGTCGCCCAGCGGGAAACGGTCGGTCTCGGCCAGCAGTGCGCCGTTCTCGTAGACCATGGCCTGGCCGTCCCAGGACAGGTCGGTGGTCGACTCGCCGAGGCCGGCCGCCGCGTAGACGTACGCGGCGAGGCAGCGGGCGGACGCCGAGCGGCACAGGAGTTTGCGGTCCTCGGCGCGGCCTACCGTGATCGGGCTGCCAGAGAGGTTGACGAGGACCGTCGCGCCGGCGAGGGCCGCCTCCGCGCTCGGCGGCACCGGCACCCACATGTCCTCGCAGATCTCCGCGTGCAGGACCAGGGACGGTACGTCCTGCGCCGCGAACAGCAGATCCACCCCGAACGGCACGTTCTCGCCGCCCACTTGGATCGAACCGCCGCGCTCGTCCGCGCCGTCGGCGATCTGGCGGCGCTCGTAGAACTCCCGGTAGTTCGGGGGGTACGACTTCGGTACGACGCCCAGGATCCGGCCCCGGTGCACCAGCACCGCGCAGTTGTAGATCCGGTTGCGGTGTCGCAGCGGGGCGCCGACGACCAGTACCGGGAGGAGGTCGGTCGAGCCCGTCACCACGTCCCGTAGGGCCGTCTCCACCTCGTCGAGCAGGGCGTCCTGGAGGAGCAGGTCCTCGATGGAGTAGCCGCACAGGCCCAGCTCGGCGAAGACGGCGACCGCGACGCCCTCCTCGGAGCAGCGGCGGGCGTGGCGCAGGACGGCCTCGGCGTTGGCGTGCGGGTCCGCGATCACGGTGTGGCCCGTGCAGGCGGCGACGCGGGCGAAGCCGTGCTGATAGATCGACCAGAAGTTCAGTGGAGGCACGGGGTCCACTGTAATCGCCTGTAATCGTCAGGGCGACGCAATGGGGTGGCGTGAGGTGTGGTGCACCCCACGCCACCCCATTACAGGTGACTACTTGCTACCGCTACGAGGTCAGTGGTGACCCTGCGAGCGGGTGAACGACTGGACGTAGCCGTTCGCGGGCGTGCCCACGCCGGTCACGTCGTCGTAGCCCTTCACCGCGGACAGCGAGCTGTCCTTGCCGAGGCTGCGGACCGAGGTCAGCAGGCCGTCGGTGGCGTCGACGCTGTTGGCGAAGTCCACGCGCGCCACCGCCAGGCCGGAGCCCGTCGGGTTGTCGGTCACGTCGTGGTAGGCCTTCGTGCCGTACTTGGAGTAGATCGACGGGTTGGCGAAACCGATCGCCTTGCCGCCGCGCGCCTCCTGGGCCAGGGCCTGGACCGCCGCGATCACCGGGGAGGCGAGCGAGGTGCCGCCGATCCGGTACTCGCTGTACTGCACCGAACCGTCGGGGAAGGTCTGCGTCTGGCCGACCTTGAAACCGGTGTTCGGGTCGGCGATCGCCGAGATGTCCGGGACGACGCGGTTGCCGGTGGCGCTGTTGGCCTTGGCGAGCGCGTCCGGGACGACACCCTTCTGGTAGAAGGGCTCGGCCACCGTCTTGCTGGTGCCGCCGCCCGCGCCCGAGGTGAAGGCGCCGGGGAAGCTGGTCCAGCTCTTGCCGTCCGTGGACAGCGAGGCCTTCTCGGTGCCCCAGCCGGTCTCCCACAGGTACTTGTCGCCCTTGCCGACCGCCAGCGAGGTTCCGCCGACCGCCGTCACCCACGCCGAGTTGGCCGGGGTGTCGACCTGCTTCGTACCGGTGTTGGCGACCTCGTCGCCGTTGTCACCGGAGGAGAAGTAGAAGCCGATGCCCTCGACCGCGCCCAGCTGGAACACCTGGTCGTAGGCGGCCGCGAGGTCCGGGGTCTGGTTGGCCTCGATGTCGCCCCACGAGTTGGAGACGATGTCGGCCAGGTGGTTGTCGACGACCTTGCTGAGCGAGTCGAGCAGATCGTCGTCGAAGCAGGACGCGGCACCCACGTACGTGATGTTCGCGTCCGGCGCCACCGCGTGCACGGCCTCGACGTCGAGGGTCTCCTCGCCGTACCAGCCGGACGCGTCACAGGCCTCGGTCTGCGTGTAGTCCGAGGGCAGCACCTGCTTCAACTGACTGGTGGAGTACTTCTGGTCGCCGTGGTTCTTCGCGTAGGTGGCCGCGTCGAAGGCGATCGTCGGCGAGGCGTAGGCGTCGGTGATGGCGACGCGCACGCCCTTGCCCGTGTACTTGCCCGCACCGTAGGCCGCACGCAGCTGCTTGCCGGTGTAGCCCTGGATCGCGTACGGGATCTTCTTGCCGTAGGCGGAAGGCAGCGTGGTCGCGGTGTTCGAGCCGTAGTACGAGGAGAACGGACCGGCGTTCTTGAACGCCGCCCCCGGCCCCGGCAGCGTGTCGTCGTGGCTCGCCGTGTGCGGCGCGTTGTCCAGACCGGTCACGGTCAGGACGGCACCGTTGAGGCTGTCCGGCGCGGAGGCCGTCTTCGACGGGGCGCGGTAGGTCTTCGCGCCCTTCGAGTAGTTGTGCAGCGAGGTGCTGAACGCCTTCTCGACCGCGGCCACGTCACCGGAGACCGTGACGTAGTGCTGCGTGGTGCCGGTGACCTTCAGCCCGGCGGACTTCAGCCAGGACTTGACGGCGGTCACCTGGGCCGTCGTGGCGCCGAAGCGCTGCTGCACCTGAGCGGCGCTCAGGTACTTGCCGTACAGGGCCGAACTCGGGTCCGAGACGGACTTGGCGTACGCCGCGAGGCCGGAGGCATCCCGGCCGGCGAGGTAGACCCGGGCGGAGACCTTGGAGCTGTCGGAGGTCGCTCCCTTGTCCGCCTTGGCCGTCGCCCACGCGGGCTTGGTGCCCGCGAGCGTGTCCCGGCCCGGGCTGTCCGCGGCGTGCGCCGCGGGTATGCCGAGCGCCAGCGCCCCGGCGATCATGGGCAGTGTCGCTGCCATGCTCACGCCGGCGCGCCTGGTGGCGCGATTGGATCTCATAAAACCCCCTGCTATGCGGTTCGACGCATGGAGTGGTTGGTCGTCGTCGATCCGTGCGGAACCCGCGGCGGGAGGGTCCGGGATGGATCACACGTGGGGCCACTCTTTCGATGAACCGTTCATGCCAGGGGAACGCAAAAGTCAAGAGAAGCCCAAGGAACCGTCACCCAGGGCGAATTGGGGGCTTTTTTCCTTACGGCCGTGTAACGAACGACCGGGGATGCTTTACGAACGCGCTTTTGCGCCACGCGCCTTGAGCATGTCGGCCATCAACTGGATCTCCGACTGCTGCGCGTCCACCATCCCCTGCGCCAGCCGCTTCTCCACCCCCACCCGGCACTTCTCCACGCACCCCTCGGCCATGTGGATACCGCCCTTGTGGTGGTCCGTCATGAGCTGCAGGAAGAGCACCTCGGCGGGCTTGCCGCTCAGCGTGTTCAGCTTCTTCAGCTCGGTGTTGGTCGCCATCCCCGGCATCAGCGCGCCGTCCTTGCCGGACGCCATGTCACCCATGCCCATCCAGGTCATCGGCGGGTCCGCGGACACCTTCGGCAGCCCCCACAGGTCCAACCAGCCCAGCAGCATGCCCCGTTGATTGGCCTGCGTCTGCGCGATGTCGTATGCAAGGCGCCGCACCTCGACGTTCTTCGTACGGTCCCGCACGATGTACGACATCTCGACGGCCTGCTGGTGATGGACCGCCATGTCCCGCGCGAAGCCCGCGTCCGCCGAATCGGCCGTAGGAGCAGGGGAGTTGCTCGACCCGCCACCGTCCTCGGCGACCGCGTACGTGATCGCGCCGGCCGCGACGAGCGCCGTCGCCGCGGCCCCCGCGATCAGAGCCGCGGACCTCACTGCGACAGCCCGCCCGTGCACGCGGCGCCCGGCTCCGGTGTCTGGCTGCCCTGCACGAACTTCTCGAAGAACGAGTTCACGGCCGGGTCGCTCGCGCTCTTCACGGTCCGCTGGTGCCCCCACGCCGACAGCATGATCGGGTCCTTCTGGCTGTCGTACGGGCTCATCAGCGAGTACGGCGTCGACTTCACCTTCGTCGTGAGCGCCTTCACGTCGGCCGCCGAGGCCTTCTTGTTGTACGTCACCCAGACCGCGCCGTGCTCCAGCGCGTGCACCGCGTTCTCGTCCTTGACGGACTTGGTGTAGACGTCGCCGTTGCAGTTCAGCCAGACCGGGTTGTGGTTGCCGCCGACCGGCGGGTGCATCGGGTAGTTCACCGTGCTGGTGACGTGGGTGCGGCCCAGCGTGCCCTTCCACGTGTTCACGCCGTCCGAGCCCGCGACGAAGTGCCCCGAAGCGGAGTTCTTCGAGTCGCTCGCCGAACTGTCCTTCTTGCCGGACTGCGCGTGCACGACCGCGACACCGCCGACGACGAGACCGGCGACGACCACCGCGCTCGCCGCGATCTTCACGATCCGGGTGCGTCGCTCGCGGGACTGCTCGGCGCGCCGCATCTCCTCGATGCGGGCCTTGCGCGCCGCGGTACCGGTGTTCTTGGCGGAACCCATGCGATGTGTGTCCTTTTTGGGGGAAGGGACGGGACTTGAGGGAGGGGACGGGGCGGTCGGGACCTACTGATCGTAGTGGGGAGGAACACGTTCTCGTAGGCCGCCCACAGCAAAGTCAGGGGAACACCAGGGTCACCCCCGGACCAGGCATTACGAATGTCAGTCCGAGCAGGCAATATGGTCACCAGAGGGGCAACAGCGCAGGACACCCGCCGTACGCGAGCCGTTCAGCCCGAGGACGGCCTGCCGATCAAGGTCGGCAACGCGCACGAAATGGTGTTGTGGTGGGATGCTCAGGTGCCCGACCGCCTCCTGCGGTACGAGGACAGGCGGCCTGACCAGCAAGGATGGGGAAGCGGAAGATGGACAAGCAGCAGGAGTTCGTGCTCCGGACGTTGGAGGAGCGCGACATCCGGTTCGTACGGCTGTGGTTCACGGACGTGCTGGGCTTCCTCAAGTCCGTCGCCGTGGCCCCCGCCGAGCTGGAACAGGCCTTCGACGAGGGCATCGGCTTCGACGGCTCCGCGATCGAGGGCTTCGCCCGGGTCTACGAGTCCGACATGATCGCCAAGCCGGACCCCTCCACCTTCCAGGTCCTGCCGTGGCGCGCGGAGGCCCCCGGCACGGCCCGCATGTTCTGCGACATCCTCATGCCGGACGGCTCCCCGTCCTTCGCGGACCCGCGCTACGTGCTGAAGCGAGCCCTCGCCAAGACCTCCGACCTGGGCTTCACCTTCTACACCCACCCGGAGATCGAGTTCTTCCTCCTGAAGGACCGCCCCCTGGACGGCTCCCGCCCGACGCCGGCCGACAACTCCGGCTACTTCGACCACACCCCGCAGAACGTGGGCATGGACTTCCGCCGCCAGGCGATCACCATGCTGGAGTCGATGGGCATCTCGGTCGAGTTCTCCCACCACGAGGGCGCCCCGGGCCAGCAGGAAATTGATCTGAGGTACGCGGACGCACTGTCGACCGCGGACAACATCATGACGTTCCGCCTGGTCATGAAGCAGGTGGCGCTGGAGCAGGGCGTGCAGGCGACGTTCATGCCGAAGCCGTTCTCGGAACACCCGGGCAGCGGAATGCACACCCACCTGTCGTTGTTCGAGGGCGACCGGAACGCGTTCTACGAGTCCGGCTCGGAGTACCAGCTCTCCAAGGTCGGCCGCTCCTTCATCGCGGGCCTGCTGAAGCACGCGGGCGAGATCTCCGCCATCACCAACCAGTGGGTCAACTCCTACAAGCGCATCTGGGGCGGCTCCGAGCGCACCGCGGGCGCCGGTGGCGAGGCCCCCTCGTACATCTGCTGGGGCCACAACAACCGCAGCGCCCTGGTCCGCGTCCCGATGTACAAGCCCGGCAAGACCGGCTCCGCGCGCGTGGAGGTCCGTTCCCTGGACTCGGGCGCGAACCCGTACCTGGCCTACGCCCTCCTCCTGGCCTCCGGCCTCAAGGGCATCGAAGAGGGCTACGAACTCCCCCCGGGCGCCGAGGACGACGTCTGGGCCCTCTCCGACGCGGAACGCCGCGCGATGGGCATCGAGCCCCTGCCCCAGAACCTGGGCGAGGCCCTGACCCTGATGGAGCGCAGCGACCTCGTCGCCGAGACCCTGGGCGAGCACGTCTTCGACTTCTTCCTGCGCAACAAGCGGCAGGAGTGGGAGGAGTACCGGAGCGAGGTCACGGCGTTCGAGCTGCGGAAGAACCTGCCGGTGCTGTAGCCGGGGGCTTCATTTCCGCAGGCTCACTTGTCGGTCGGCAGCTTCGCGGTGATCGATCGGGCGGCCCCGGCCACCTTGTCGTCCGACACGGTGGCCGGGGCCGACGGCGTGCTCGTGGCGGTCGCGTAGGTCAACACCCAGGTCCGGGACCCCGCGTTCCACACGACGAAGGTGAGCTGCTGCTTCGACTGGGTCTGGTAGGCGGTTTCGCGGAACGCCTGCCGGCCCAGGGCGTCCACCGTGTCGACTTGTACGTCACGCATCCCGGCCGAGGACGGGTTCGCGCTCAGATTGTGGGCGGCGGACAGTTCGGCGGCGTAGGTGCGGGACGCCGGGGTGAGGTTCAGCGTCGAGCGGCCGTCGGCGGAGGTGTAGTCGCAGACGTCCGGGGCGGCGCCCTTGTTGGGGCCGACCCGGGCCGCGAACCGGGCGTCGGGGACGATCCGCTGGGCGACGCCCGTGGTCAGGACGGTGCACAGCTGCGACGGCGGCAGCGTCCTCACCGAGGGTGTGGGGCTGGGCGCGGTGGTGGTGACAGTCGTAGCCGCGGCCGACTGGGTGGAGTGGGCGGTGCTGTCGCACGCGGCGAGCAGACCGCAGGCGAGCACGGTGAGCGAACCGGCGGCAGCACGGAAGAGACGACGACGCACGATCATGGGGATCAGGTCCTATGGGTCGGGCGGAGCGAGAAACGTTGAGACAGCTGAGGCACCTCGCCGAACGGCCAGGTGCCTCAGTGGAAGCGGAAGCCGACTGATCACTTCCAGACGTTGTACGTCCCGTAGTCGCTGACCTTGAGGTTGGTCGCCCAACTGCCCCAGCGCTCGTTCGGGGACCAGGTGTACTCGAACGCCTTGCCGTTCGGGTTGCTCGGGCTCGGCAGGCACTTCGCGCCGGTCGAGTGGTAGATGCCCTGGTAGACGCCCTGTGTCCAGCGGCGCTGCACGACCTGGATCGGCTGGGCGAACTGTCCCGGGCTCAGGTTGGTCGTGAAGGTGTACGAGGTGGTGGTGGAGCCGCTGCGGGTGTAGGAGGGGGTGATCTCATCGAGGAACGAGCCGACCTTGGGGATCGGGATCTTGATGCTGAGACCGACCGACGCCTGCCAGCCCGTCGTCTTCGACTGCTGCCAGGCGTAGGAGCAGCTCGGGACGTTCCACGGGCACTGGAACGTCGGGCCCCGCCATATCCAGTCCTGCCAGGTGTTGTTGGCCTGCTGCACGCTCACCGACTGCGTCTGGTGGTCGGTGGACCAGTTGCCGGCCATGTCGTGCGACGAGTTCTCCGAGTTCTGCAGGCACTCCTGGCCCGCCGCCGAGGCGACCCCGGGGGACGCGAGCAGCACCATCGGTGCCAGCGCCAGCGTCGCCAGCCCCATCCACTTCTTGCTTGTCTTCTTCCGTGCGACCACGGAATCCCCACTACGGCGCGTGCCGGCGTTGACCGTCACCCTTGTCTCCTCTGCGTCGTGCGCCGGCAGCGAACGCCGGGCGTCTGACACCGAGATTCGACGCCGGGGAGTTGTTCGGACACCCGCCTCCCGGGGCCAATCAATTGCCTGACCTGCGGCTGCGGCATAGTTCACCCGCCCGTCACAGCGCCGTCGCACAGCTGTCGAGCGCTACCTCAGGAACGCCGGAGACACCGCCGCGCCGCTGATCCGCCGCGCCCTGCCCGAGCCGTCCGCCGGCACGCTGTACAGATCGGCGCCGTAGTCACCGGGCATGGCGTAGACGATCGTGTGGTCGTCGCGCCAGACGGCCTGGTCGTCGACGCTCCTCGGCTCCGCCAGTGATGTCTCGCGCATCGTGCGGAGGTCGAGGACGTACAGATGCCAAGGGGCGTCCTTCGGAAGGCCCTTCACGCGTTTCTTGTACGCGATGCGCGTGCCGTCGGGGGAGAGGGACGGGCATTCGACGTTGGTGTGGAGCGTGGTGACCGTCCGCGTGCGCAGGTCGCCCCGCACCAGATACGTGCTGCCCTTCGTCGCCAGCGTCGCGTAGAACGTGCGGTCGTCCGCCGCGAAGGTCACGCCCCAGAAGTTGACGTCGGCGGACCGGTAGGCGTGGCCGTCCTTGAGGATGCGGAACGACTCCAACGTCGGGATCAGCTTCCCCGTCCTCGTGTTCACGATCGCCGCCCGCGTCGAGAAGTTCGTCCCCGCGTAAGAGTCGCCGCCCACAAAGGCGGTCCATGCCGCGAAGTGGCCCGTGGGGGAGACGCGGGCGCGGGAGGGGATGCCGGGGACGTCGTAACGGGCCGTCTCCTTGAGGTGGGCGTCGAGGATCAGCGCGCGGTACGTGTCCGTGACCGTGCCGTGGACCGCCTGGAGGCAGACCCCGGTGCCCGAACTGGCGTAGAAACGGAGGCACTTGAGGCCGGAGGCGGTGCGGGGACCGGAGGGGGTGGCGGCGGGGACCGTGGTGAGTTCGTCGCGGTGCGGGCCCCAGGCCATGTTGCGGAACACCATGGTGCCGGGCGCGGTGAGCGTGATCCTGCCCGCGGTGATCTTCGGGCCGCCGGGCTGGGTCTCGTTCCGTCGCTCGGACCGGGCCGACGCGTGCAGGACCGAGGCCACCGCCACTACGGCGAGTGCGGCTACGGCGGCGACGAGGACCAGGATGCGGTTGCGCAGGGTCATGGGGCAGGCTCCAGAACTGATCGGCCCGGGCGGAGTGTGAACGCGAACGCCGCGCAGACCGCCAGCGCCACCGCCGACGCCATGAGCGCCGTACGGTCGCCCCACAGCGTCCACGCCGCACCGAAGCCCAGCGAGCACACGAACCGTGCCGCCGCCTGGCCCGTCTGCACCAACGCGAGCCCCGACGACCGCAGTTGCTCCGGCACGCTGTCCGAGGCCGCCGCCATCAGCACGCCGTCGGTCGCCGCGTAGAAGGCGCCGTGCAGGAGGAGGACGGCGTAGGGGAGGGCCGTGCCGTGCCAGGAGGTCAGCAACAAGGCGTACGCCAGGAGTAGGGCTCCGTGGCCGCCGAGGAACACCCGCCAGCGGCCGACACGGTCCGCGAGCCGGCCCAGCGGTACGGCCAGGAGCAGGAACGCCGCCGCCGTGCCCACCGGCAGCAGCGCGAACCAGCGGTCGGGGACGCCGAGCCGCCGTTGCAGGAGTAGGTAGACGAAGGAGTCGCTGACCGTCGCGAGGCCGAGAAGGAGCGCGCAGACGGTGATACGGCGGAGGTCGCGGCGGGCGAGGAGGGCGAAGGCCGCGCGGAGGGTGGGGCGTACGGCCTTCTCACCCACGGCCTGTTCCCCTACGGCCCTTTCCCCTACGACCCTCTCCCGTATGGCTTTCTCCGTGCGGGGCGCGGCAGTTGACGACGACCCCGGTACGAACAGCACC